>Ga0310696_10003231_pt1 | contig 20538 bp, 16 predicted proteins | sample AusTroGonzalo_MG_4_FD_203885 | JGI IMG/M metagenome (GOLD analysis project Ga0310696, IMG submission 203885) | Bovine rumen microbial communities from tropical cattle in Woodstock, Queensland, Australia - Gonzalo_02 (v2) (version 2) | ecosystem: Host-associated > Mammals > Digestive system >... | reverse complement strand
TAAATCAAAAGGGCTGACTCCTCAAAGGAAATCAGCCCTAAATTTTCGACCTCGCTCGCATGTACACATGCGTGTACGCGAAACGAAGAAGTTTTAGCGGACAGTAATAATTCAAAAATTACAGAGCGTATGAAGCATATTGAACTCTCAATAGCGTGGCTTTTTGCCGTAAATCAGTGCCAAATTAATGGCACAATAATGGCACAAGGTGCCGTAACTCGCTGTGAATCAATACATCCTTTAAACTTCAACGAAGACGAGTATTAGACAAATCAATACGGCGGCGTGAGCCATCAGACATCACGGCGGCAGTCACAACATCTTGTGATTGCCGCCGTGAACCTTTTATTGGGCCTTGGCCGTGACGACGGTCACAATATAGGCACTCAGCAGGACGAGGATGCCAGCAACAGGCTTGTCCCAGGTAAGGATATCCTGGCCGAGGATAATCGCAACGAACGAAGCTATCACCGGCTGAAGGTTGGTGTAGATGCTGACCGTGGTGGCCTGCAGGTACTTCATCGCAAAGGGGATGAGGAAGAAACCGAGGGCTGTGGCGCAGATGACGATGAAGGCCATCTCAAGTACACCGTCCCATCCCCAGGCAGCGGTGTAGAGCGCGTTGGCAGGGAGTTCGGGAATGGCAATGGGCACAGTGACGATGGCAGATATCAGGAAGACATACTTCATCTGCGTGACAGGCGAGTATTTCGAGGCCACATTACGCGTAATAATAAGGTAGATGGCCCACGTCAGCACACTCAGGATGGCGAGGGAAATACCGATCAGATCGTTCTTGCCAGAGCCAAGCGACTGACTCATCAGTACCATCAACACAGCACCAGCGATTCCCAACAGCACCCCCACAGACTTCATCGGCGTAATCTTCTCACCGATGGTCAGGGCTGCACAGAGCATCACTGCCACAGGCGTCAGCGTGGCAATCAACGAGAAATACACGGGGCTCGTATAGTCGAGTGCCCAGGCCGTGAGACTCTGTGAGATCACGAAGCCCAACAATCCGCCCAACAGGATGGTGATAAGGTCCTTGCGCTCGACATGCTCCTTTGGCATAAAGGCCGCGATGATCCAGAAGAGGATGCAGGCACCGAGGGAACGTGAGGCCATATAGCCCATGGGTGTCACCCAATCGTCGAGCAGGAGTTTTGTGACAGGAACGCCAAGTCCGAAGATGGTGTTGGCGAGGAAGATGGCGCTGTGCGCCTGGAGTTTCTTATTCATCTTGATATCTACGATTTATGATTTTGAGAGTGCAAAGGTACACATATTCGCTGAAAAAACAAGGCAGTTCGCTGAAAAAAATTGCAAGTTATGGGTAAACGCCCTACCTTTGCATCAAAATTCAAACAACTAAAGCATTTCAGACATGAAGAAAAAGAATCTTATCGGGATGGCCGTCATCGCACTCTTTGCCGTGACAGCATGTTCATCCGACGACATCCTGGACCAGTCCAACTACAACACAACCGTCAGCGACGACGACAATATGACGACAACAGGAACCACGGACAATGTCACCGATGGTGCATCAACCGAAGGCGACGTCACCACGTTCACAGTGGCCTTCAACAAGAATGCGATCGCCGAGAGCCAAACGGTCGATAGCGAGGACGATGACTACATCGAGAACACCACCTTCGCCAAGACCATCACCATCACCTACTCTACCTCCGGCAGTGCTAAGGTCAGTGGCGATGACGAAGGAATCGTCAGCATCAACGGTAACGATGTCATTGCCACCAACACTGGCAACAGCATCATTAAATATGTGCTTACCGGCGAGACCACTGATGGATTCTTCAAGCTCTACTCTTCGAAAAAGCAGGCCATCGTGCTCAATGGCGTAAAAATCACCAATCCTGACGGTGCCGCCATCAATAACCAGAGCAAGAAGCGCACCTTCATCGTACTCAACGACGGCTCAAAGAACTACCTGACAGATGGTGCAAGCTATGCTGATGCCACTGACACGGAGGACATGAAGGCCTGTCTCTTCTCCGAAGGCCAGCTTATCTTCAGCGGCTCAGGCTATCTCGAGGTCGATGCCAACTGTAAGGCAGGTATCCGCAGCGACGACTATGTGCGCACTCTGCCCAAAACCAATATCTACGTCGATGCCTCCTCGGGCAACGGCATCCGAGGCAATGATGCCGTCATCATCACAGGTGGTGTCATCAACGTCAACATCACCGGTACTGCCGACAAAGGCCTCTCCTCCGACGGTGAGATCCGCATCGACGGCGGACGCACCACCATCCTCACCAGTGGCGGCTACGAATACGATGAGGACGACAAGGACTACAGTGCTTGCTCAGGCATCAAGGCCGACAGCCTTATCACCATCAATGGCGGCGAATTGAACATCAAATCGACAGGCACAGGCGGCAAAGGCATCAACTGCGACGACAAGATCACCATCAATGGTGGCATCACCCGCATCATCACCACCGGTAAGCGACAGAAGGACTCCAAGGGCAGCGTCTCACCCAAGGGTATTAAGGCCGACGGCAACCTGACCATCAACGGCGGACAGGCACAGGTGCGCCTCGAAGGTACGGGTGACGGTACTGAGGCCATCGAGAGCAAAGGTGAGATACACATCGAGGCAGGCACCGTGGAATGCTACAGCTACGATGATGCCATCAACTCGAAAGGCAACCTTTACCTTGATGGCGGCTATGTCTATGCCCACAGCTACAATAACGACGGTATCGATTCCAATACAAATCTATATATTAACGGCGGCGTAGTGATTGCCGAAGGTGGCGCACAGCCCGAATGCGGCATCGACGCAGCCGAGGGATATTCAGCATTCATCAATGGTGGCACAGTGATCGCCGTGGGCGGCGGCATGCAGGCCATATCTTCTTCATCCAAACAAGCCAGCATCGCCGTCTCGGCATCACTGGGCACCACCATTGGTCTGCTGTCAGGCCCCACAGCTATTCTTGCCTACACATTACCCAGCAGCGACAGCGGTACATCTCTGATAATCTCATCGCCGTCGTTACAGGCAGGCAACACCTACATTCTCCGCGCAGGTTGTGAAGTCACTGGTGGCACGCCATTCTACACCCTCATCACGGGTTGCACCATCGGCAGCGGATCACAATCCGTCGATGTCACAGCCTCTACCGCCATCAACGGCTCAATGGGTGGTGGCCCCGGGAACAGCGTACCTGGTGGTGGCGGTCATCCCGGTGGATGGTAAAGAGAAGTGAGAAGTGAGAAGTGAAAAGTGATAAATGATAAGTGAAAAGTGAAAAATTAGCTGTCGCCGTTAAATTTTCAATTATCAATTATCAATTATCAATTAAATTCTGTATCTTTGCCACCAAATAACGAAACGACTATGGACGAGAAACAGAGAATCACCCAGCTGCGGAAGGAGCTGCACGAACACAACTACAAGTATTACGTGCTGAATCAGCCAACCATCGGCGACCAGGAGTTTGACTTCATGATGCACGAACTGCAGGATCTGGAGGCGAAACATCCTGAGATGGCCGACCCCAACTCTCCTACCCAACGGGTGGGCAGCGACCTGAATGAAGAGTTCCGGCAAGTAGAGCATAAATATCCGATGCTCTCACTGGCCAACACCTACAACGAACAGGACGTGGCCGACTGGTACGATAGTGTCAAGAAAGGCTTGGCGGGTGAGGACTTCGAGGTGTGCTGTGAGATGAAATACGATGGTCTGTCAATCTCGCTAACGTATGTGGACGGACAGCTGACACAGGCTGTGACGCGTGGCGACGGGGTTCGTGGCGACGACGTGACAGCTAATGTGAAGACCATCCGGGCCATCCCACTCGTATTGCCAGGCAAAGGATACCCCCAAGAATTTGAGATCCGTGGTGAGATTCTCATGCCATGGGCAGTATTTGAACGATTGAACAAGGAACGCGAAGAGGCTGAAGAACCGCTCTTCGCCAATCCACGCAATGCCGCAAGCGGGACGCTGAAGAGTCAGAAGTCAAGTCTTGTGGCAAGTCGTCAGCTCGACGCGTACCTTTATTATCTGTTAGGTGAGGAACTGCCCGCCGAAGGACACTTCGAGAACTTGGAGGCAGCCCGTTCGTGGGGCTTCAAGATCAGCGAAGGCATGAAGAAGGTGAAGACCCTTCAGGAGATTTACGACTACATCAACTATTGGGATCAAGCACGCAAAACCCTTCCTGTAGCCACGGATGGCATCGTACTGAAAGTAAACTCGTTACGTCAGCAGCGTTCACTCGGCTACACAGCCAAGAGTCCACGCTGGGCCATCGCCTATAAGTTCAAGGCTGAGCGTGTCTGTACCCGTTTGAACGAGGTGACCTATCAGGTGGGGCGTACGGGAGCCGTCACACCGGTAGCCAATATGGATCCTGTACAGTTAGCCGGCACAACCGTCAAACGTGCCACCCTGAACAACGAAGACTTCATCAACAGCTTCGATTTGCACATTGGCGACTATGTCTATGTGGAGAAAGGCGGTGAGATCATCCCGAAGATCGTGGGCGTGGACATCGACCAGAGGCCCATCATCGCCCAGCCAGTACAGTTCATCAAGCGTTGTCCGGAATGTGGCACACCACTTGTCCGCTATGAGGGCGAGGCAGCGTGGTACTGTCCTAACGACACAGGCTGTCCGCCACAGATCAAGGGGCGCATAGAACACTTCATCGCCCGTAAGGCCATGAATATCGACTCGCTCGGCCCGGAAACCATCGACGACTACTACCGTCAGGGGCTGATCCAAAATATCGCCGACCTCTACGACATCGAGGTGCAGCAGATCAATGGCGACGGCTCGCGAACAAAGTCGGCACAGCGTATCGTGAATGGCATCGCCGCCTCGAAGCAGGTGCCCTTCGAACGCGTTGTCTTTGCCCTCGGCATCCGCTTCGTCGGTGAGACCTCTGCCAAGCTGTTGGCCCGTCACTTTAAGAATATTGACGCGCTGATGGCAGCAGGACTGGAAGAGTTGCAGGAGATAGAGGGTATCGGCGAGGTGATGGCAAAGAGCATCATCACCTATTTCCACGACGAGAAAAACCGTGAGATTGTGGAAAGGCTGCGGGGCTACGGCCTGCAGATGGAACTTTCTACGTCCAACGCCCAGCTCTCAACTAAGCTCGAGGGGCAAAGTATCGTCATCAGCGGCGTCTTCACCCATCATAGCCGTGACGAATACAAGGCCATTATCGAGCTGAACGGCGGTAAGAACGTAGGTAGCATCTCCAGCAAGACCTCATTCATCCTTGCCGGTGAGAACATGGGGCCCTCGAAACTTCAGAAGGCCGAGAAGTTAGGGATTAAGATCATGTCGGAAGACGAATTCCTGAGGTTATTAGAAGACTAATCCTCTTCCCAATAACTGATGGTGCGCGTCTGTTCTACCATCACAACCTGAGTGCGGTTGCCCTTTTCCCAATAGGTCAGCTGCATTTTGTTCTTGGTCCAGTTGTCATTTTCATCGCGCTCTGAGTAATCGTTTTTCATAGTTATCGACAGAATGCACTCGTTGTCTTGATTGAAAGCCTTCTGCGTCTGTTGGATTATTTCATTATCACTATTATAGTGGTATTCATTGACGGAACGAATGCCGGACACCGTATTAATGAGTGTGCGACGCTTCAGACAGTTATCGCTCGTATATTCGTAGCTCAGTTGACTCTTGGCACCATTCTTCTCCATCATGGCCGCCTTAACTAAATAGCCGGCAGCATTATACACCCTGTCAATCAGGTCGTCTGACGACAGCCGCCCTGTATCATCAAAATGTAAAATATCATTCTCTGCCACAGGATTATCGGTAATTACCTCCTGTACCATTCCCTTCAGTCCCAGATTGGCAGCATCCTTATAATATGGAGTGGAGTTGAGATAATAGTAGCAGATGGAGCGCGTGCCGTCGTCGTTCAACGGGGTCGATTGTTGGATATAGCCGAGATCATTGATCAGATACAACGAGCCGTCGCCCTTGGCCTTGAAATTTCCCCACTCTCTTTGCAGTTTTCCTAACAGATATTTCTTGTTAAGTTCATAAAGTTTCGTAGTCCGATAAGGGCCACAAGTCACCATCACCTCAGAAAGCAGTTTAGATTTCTCACCGACGGTCACCATCACATTTGACTTGATACCGTAGAAGTCACCAGCGAAATAATAGGTGCCCGGTTCGGCATCCTGAGGTTGTTCCTGTACGAAACCCGATGCCACCAGGGCAGGGATGAACACCGAGTCAGGCCCCTCAAGCGGCACGCCGTTCATAGAGATACACTTAGCGTCGGAAAACGTCTGACCCCAGATGCCTCCCGACACCATTATCATACAAACCAGAAGTGCGAATCTGACCATTTATTTCGCAACAAAGACCACACGACGATTCTTGGCCCGACCCTCCTCCGTCGCATTATCAGCAATCGGAGAATACTGTCCTTTACCCACAGCCGTCAGACGACTACGGTCAATACCTAACTCAACGAGCTTATTCACAATGGCCTGAGCACGACGCTCACTGAGCTTCTGATTGGATTCAGGTGTGCCAGTCGAGTCTGTATGGCCCTGAACCTCGTACTTCAGTTCCGGATTCTGGTCCATCAACGCCTTGATACGGTTGATCTCGGTCATCGACTCCGCCTTGATGTCAGCCCTATTCACATCGAAGGTGATGTCGTAAGTAACAATGGTCCGATACGTGTTGTTGGTGTTGACAACAGGCTTTTTGGTCTGACAGGCAGTCAGTGTAAATAATGCTGCACAGAGCAATACAAAAACTGAATTCCTCATAAACATATCCATTTATAATTTTAGTATCACGGTGCAAAAGTACGTAGAAAAAACGAGAAAACCAATACGTACGAATGCCAAAATATAGAAAAAACCTAAAAAAACGTTAATTAGCCCTTGGTTTATCAATAACTTCATCAAAAATATTGTAATTTTGACCTAAAATTATAAAACTATAAAGATGGTATTAACAGAAAACCTGCTATTTGCAGACAGATATAAGCTTGTAAAACAGTTAGGAAGAGGCGGCTTTGCCGAGGTATGGCTTGCGAAAGACAACTTGACAGATGTTCAAGTGGCGATTAAGGTCTACGCGCCAGGAACAGGTCTTGATGATAACGGCATCAAGATCTTCACGCAGGAGTTCTCGATGGTGTTCGACATGAACCACACGAACTTACTGCGCCCCACGCATTTCGACTGCTGGGAGCGGATGCCCTATCTCATCATGCCTCTCATCAAAAACGGTTCTGCCTTCAAATACCTCGCCGAGGGCAAGACCATACCTGAAGATGAATGCTGGAAGATGCTTCACGACGTGGCAGCCGGACTGGCCTACCTGCACGAGAAAAATCCGCCATTGATCCATCAGGATATTAAGCCTGACAACATCATGATTGGTGACGAGGGACAATACCTGATTACCGATTTCGGCATCAGTGCTCGTGTCAGAAGCACCATCCGAGGCGGTAAGGCCCAGGAACAGAGCGGCGGTACCCTTGCCTATATGGGACCAGAGCGATTCAGTAGCACCCCCAAGCCGATCATGGCCAGTGATGTGTGGTCGCTAGGTGCCATGATGTACGAGTTGATGACAGGACTGCCCCCATTCGGCAACCACGGTGGCGTACTCCAGAAGAACGGAGCCGACATCCCCATTATCGAGGGCGACTTTACCCAGGAACTAAAAGACATTGTGACCAGTTGTCTGGCGAAAGAGACATGGGATCGTCCGTCGGCAAGGAAAATTGAGGAGATGGCGTATAATAAACTACACGGCAAGCCTGTCGAGCCAACGGAGCCTATTAAACCTCAGGAGTCAGTAAAGCCTCAAGAGCCTGCAAAGACAATAGATCCCATCAAATCTCAGGAGCCGTCGAAGCCTAAAGACGTCAAACCACAAAAACAGGACAAGCCACAAAGCCAGAAGCCCCAAGAACCCTCTATCAAAAAGAGTAAGCCCATTCAGGCCGGTCCTGACAAGAAGCTGATCATCGGAGGCATTGCGGCTGCTGTAGTGTTGATTGGAATCCTGATAGCCGTCTTCTCTGGCGGAAGCAGTAAAGAGGAAGTTCCTGTCATCGTTGAAACGCCTCGAATAAATTACGATTCCATCGCACAGGTGAGGATCCAGGAGGCAATGGCCATTAAGGGAAGTGCCGATACCATCATCCAGAATCATCCGGATGAATATACCGATGCTTCCTTATATAATAAAGTTGAGGACATCTACATGAGTGCATTCAACAAGCTGAACGATGCACTCATCGACCGCGATTCTCTTTCTGCCGATGTTTCCAATACCGCCATTCAGCAACAAGCCAGTATCAAGTCTGCCCTGTTAAAGATTTACAAAGAACTAGATGCGGGAAAAGAGGATGTAGAGCAATACGGTATAAGGGCTAATGCTATCAAACCGATGATACAGGACTCGCTCATTTCTCAAGAACCCCAAGAATAACTAACTACAATAATAACCCAAAGAACAATGACTAAGACGATTTACAAATTGATGATGATCATCGGGCTGCTGTGCTTCATCCCCTCTGGGGGCTATGCCCAGAGTGCCAGCGACTCCTACAACAAAGGAGTGGCCCTGATGAACAAAGGTGACTATCAGGGAGCCATCGCCAGTTTCAAGGCCTCAATGACTATCAACAAGAGTGCTGCCAACGTCAAGAAATGCAAGGCACAGATTACCAAATGCAACCGCTTGGCAAAAAAGAAGACCGGCACGGCTGATACAGCCAAGAAAGCTCCGCAGAAGACGCTGACGGTCAGTACTAACCGCATCGTTTTCGAGGCTGATGCTGAGGTGACCAAGAGCATCGGCGTCGAGACCCAGCCTGAAACCAACGACTGGATAGCCAACGTTGCCTCGGAACATGAAAGCTGGTGTAAACTGGCCAAATCGATGGACGGCAAGGAACTGCAAATCACCTGTCTACCCTCCAGCAGCACCATCTCAAGAATCACGGGCATTACTGTCATCTATGATCAGGTGACACAATTTATCCAACTGGTCCAGAAAGGACGATCCCCCCAACTCAAGGCCAATATAAACCTCGTCAAGCTCAGCAAGCGCAAGGGCGGTTCGAAGCAGGTGGCTGTCAGCTGCAACAGCGACACGCTGTATGCCGACAATAAGAACTGGCAACTGAGCAAGTATCCTGAATGGTGTGAAGTTTACGTGACCAGCGGTAACGAGATGACAGTCAAGGCCGACAAGCTGACAAAGGAACATCCTGATTTCAAGTCTGGCCGCACTGGAGACATTATCCTTCGCAGTCAGGATCAGGAGTTCATCGTCCATGTAGAACAGAAGTAATAACTTACCTAATAATAACTTAAAACAAAAGATTTATGAGATGCAATAATTGTGGATGGGACAATGCTCCAGGTAGCAGTTCTTGCGTGAAATGCGGGCATCCTTTACAAGTGGAAAATGCGGCGTACAACAACAACCCGTACCAAGGTGTCAACGTGCCCAATTACAATCAGGGGGCCGATCCGCAACCGCGCCCTACAGTCATCAACGCCCAGCCGGCAGCTGCACCTGTTGTACCGAGACCGACAAGGATCGTCAACAGTGCCATGCAGCAGGATCCCCAGCTGAAATCTACCGTTGCTCAGACACCGAAGAGCTGTCCCCATTGCGGCTATCCCGTCATGGGCGATTTCTCCAGTTGTCCCAACTGCGGAGCCAGTGTAGGCTTTGAGCCTAAGCCGACAACGATCCAGCGTCCTGACGGACAGCCTGTGACACCCCAGCCAGCACCGTTGACTGCTCCTGTGACTGCTCCTGTAACAACCACGAAGTCGGAACTGAAAGAACTCGGCATCGACGAGACAGTAAAGTGCGACAAGTGCGGTATGGAAGTATCCATCGAATTCAGCTTCTGTCCGAAGTGTGGTGAGCGTATTCACCTGCCGACCGTCAGGGCCATCCGTCACAAGCCGACGCCCCCCCCCGAGCCACCAAAGCCCAAATGCCGTTTGACGCTGATTCCGGAAGACGATGAGCAGATAGAGCCCATCCCCAACGACTACGAGGGCGCTTCAATCATCCTGACGAGAGGAAATACGGAGGCTAACAACCGTACCATCACCTCGAAGGAGCAAGCAGAACTGATTTGCGAAGAAGGGAAGTGGTTTGTACTGAACAAGAGCGAATTAGGCTCCACCTATCTTGAAGCCAGCCGCAAACTGGAGTTGCAACAAGGCGACATCATCGTGCTGGGTGACAGGAGATTCAAGTTTGAAGCAGAACAGTCAGACAATAAATAAGATCGCGTGAGCACTTACCAGGTCGTTGATAGATGCGATTTCAGACCAGGAGATGTTGTCGACAACAGGTACACGGTCAGGAAATCCCTCGGAGAGGGATCTTTCGGTGTCGTCTATCTCGTTGAAGACGGTCGGGGCGGCAAGTACGCCTTGAAGCTCCTCCGACTGTGGGAGGTTCCTGCGGAGATCCGGCAACCCTTGATGGACCGGTTCGAGATGGAATTCAACACAGGTCAGATCGACTGCGACAACCTGGTGCGTTCACTGGCCTTCGGCACTGTAGGCGGTAATCCCTATATCGTGATGGAGTTTTGTCCGGGTGGCGACCTGGAACCTCTGCTCGGCAAGCCCGACGGCAATACGCCGCGTATCTGTCAGGACATCCTCATTGGACTCAATGCCCTGCATGACAGAGGGAAGGTACACCGTGACCTGAAACCCGAGAATGTGCTCTTCAAGCAGAACGGCAAGGCAGCACTGACAGACTTCGGTATCGCTGGCGACCGCACCCACCGTATGACGCAGCGCAACATCTTCGGTAAGCCTAACCAGGTTTTCGGCACATACGCCTATATGCCGCCAGAACAGGCCATGAGAGCCAGAGGGGGCGCCACCGTGCTACCCACCACCGACATCTTCTCGTTCGGTGTCTTGGTCTTTCAGCTGCTCACCAACCAGTTGCCCTTCGGCTCCCTCGAGTCACACAACGACCTGGCAGAGTACCAGAAGAGAGGCAAGGACGGAATCTGGAACCGCGCTGCACTCCAATATGTCAATAATGGTCAGCAGTGGTCTCGCCTGATAGAAGGATGCCTGCATCCCGACTTCAAGCTACGACTCCAGACAGTACACGACGTGCTACGGCTCCTGCCCCAGGCACAAGGCGGCTATCAGCAACAACCCGTCAGGATGGTACAGTCGTACACGCCCCAGCAGCATACCAGCGGCTATCAGCTGCGCATCCTCCAGGGCGAGGAATACGGCAAGGTCTATAACCTGACACAGCTTGCCAACCAAGGCCGACGGATCCTGACCATCGGACGCCAGCAAGGCAACAGTATCTATATCAAGTCTGATTTTAGCGACTTTATGTCACGTTTCCATTGCTCCATCGAGTTGGCCAGTCCAGGAGTGTGGGCGATTCGCGACGGACAATGGCGTAACGACTACCGTCAATGGGTGAAGTCCAGCAACGGTACCTACGTAAACTCTAAGCCGATCAATGAGAACGGCTACTATCTGAAAGCAGGTGACATCATCGCCATTGGCGACGTCACCCTGAGATTCGAGAATTACTAACCCTTTAATAATAAATTTTATGGAAACTCAAAACTACAAACGCACAGTGGCTGGCTCGGTAGGAGCTGGCGTTGGTGCAATCTTCAACGGTTCAGGACGTACTTATTACATTCTGGAACACAAGACCAGTTCTAAGTATCACAGTGCTGGTGAGTCACAGAAAATCATCATCGACCAGATTGAAATCGGTCGTGATGCCGCTTGTCAGGTACGTTATGACGAGTCTTTTGACACGGTCAGCCGCAAGCATGCAGCCATTGTCCGCGACGGCAACAATTGGCAGCTGATCCATCTTTCGACCTCTAACCCCACACTGGTCAATGGCCGCCCCATCCAGGGTACCTATTACCTGCAGTCGGGTGATGAGATCCAGTTCTCTGTCAACGGTCCGCGCCTCGGCTTCATCCAGCCGCAGGGCAAGCAGGGCCTCACCTCGAGCATCAAGCTCACCGAGCGCATGAACCTGTTCCGCGAGCAGGCACTCCGTCCCTATCGCCGCGCCATCTGGGCTCTGGCAGCACTCCTGCTGCTCGTTATCCTTGGTTTCGGTGCATGGAACTACAAGTTGCATCTCGACAACCAGGCTCTCCGTCAGGAGATGGCCATGTATGCCGCACAGGTTGACTCCCTCGGCATGAAGAAGATCGAACTGGACAATATGGAGCAGCAACTGACCGCTCAGCTGGCAGCCGATCCTAACAACCAAGAACTGAAGCAGCAACTTGGTCAGGTCCAGCAGGAACGTGTACGTGTGGTCTATGCTTATAACACCGCTTCACAGAAGCTCGCCTCTACCAAGTCTAAGCTCGCTGAATACGGCTACGACGATGAGGACGATGATGATGTGCCGGTAGCCAAAGGCCCCACCGCAGATATTGCAGCAGCCACTGGAGGTAATGCCGGCCTCGGCACCGAAGGTCCGATCACCGATGGTGAAGAGCGCTGGGACAACTCCGAGCAGGATGTGGTAGCCGCACAGGGTACCGCCGTGAACCCAGGCAACGTCAATGACTTCGTCGACAAGTCGAACCCCACCATCCAGGAGTCGGCTAAGAAGTCTGCCGGTGCTTCCGACAACATCGTCAACTACTACAATGACATCTACACCCTGAAGGTGAAGCGCATCACCCTCGAACGCGGTGGAAACTCATACGATCCGGGTATTGCCACCAGCCAGCTCGTCGTTGGTACAGGCTTCGTTATCGGTGGTAAGTTCATCACCGCCCGTTCTAACCTCCAGCCGTGGGTATACCGTAACGTCTATCGCTCTGATGACTGGCGTCGTCTGCTCGCTGAGTATGTGGCAGCCGGTTTCCATGTAATCATTGACTTCGAGGCCTACTCTACCCGTGGTTCTGGTCATCCGCTGCGCTTCAGCAATACCCAGTTTGACCTGGCAAGCCTTGAAGCTTACGACGGCAAGGAAGTGGTTGAAATCCGTAAGGACGTCATCAAGCGTATCAAGAACTGGGGTGTTGATATCCAGTACAAGAAGAGCACCCGTGAGCGCTTCGTGGTTACCTATTACACCGACGGTTCTCATAATGCAGCCTCTCTGGCACTCGGTGCTCCTGGCGGTCTGCCTGTCGATATTCCGACAGCCCAGAGTCTGAAGGGTAGCGAGGAAGTGGTTATCGCCGGATTCTCTGGCAATACCGACATCCAGGTGCTCTCCAACTACGTGAAGTACTTCACCAGCCGCACCTCTCGTCTGGCCGCCCGCTTCATCACGCTGCAGGATGCCTCGGCCAACTGGGGCTTCACCGGCTCACCCGCTTTCTTCAAGGAAGCCAACGGAAGCTATCGTGTCGTAGGTGTCAACGTGGGTAACTTCGGAGGCGAGGTTCGCGTTGTTCCTATCCATAGAGTAAGATAATCATCTATTAAAATATGTCAGAAGTAAAAATCAAACTGGCTGCAGGTACGAATGTCGGACTCATCCGGCAAAACAATGAAGACAACTTTGTTGTGTCCAGTGACCTCAGTACTTCTGAATGGCTCATCCCCCAGGCCGGTTCCTATGCCGACCTGGGGGAACTGGGAGCCCTGCTTGTCGTAGCCGACGGTATGGGTGGCGCCAATGCGGGAGAAGTCGCTTCCGCCATTGCCGTGGAGACCATTCAGGAAAAATTCACCCCAGAGTTGCTTCACGAAGCAGTCACCGATGACAAGACAGCTCAGGAGTATTTGAAAGCTGTTGTCAAAGAGGCCGACCTGAACATCCTGAGCCGGAGTAAGGAAGACGCCAGTACCCAAGGTATGGGCACCACCATCGTAATGGCCTGGATTCTCGGCGACAAAGCCTATGTCTGCTGGTGTGGCGACAGCCGCTGCTATGTGCTTAACAAGCGTAATGGTCTCATACAGTTGTCAAAGGACCACTCCTACGTGCAGGAACTCGTTGACAAGGGTGAACTCTCCGCAGAGCTGATGCACGATCATCCGCTCTCGAATGTCATCACCCGCTGTTTAGGCGATGAAAACACCCGTGCCAATCCAGAGACGCGCATCTACCAGTTGCATAACGGCGACATCATCATGCTCTGTAGTGATGGTCTTTGCGGTCTCTGTCATGATGACCAGATTCTCGACGTGATGATCAAGTTCCACGACGACCCGATGGATTGCAAGAACGAACTCATCTCCGCAGCCCTCTCCGCCGGAGGCTACGACAATGTAACCATCGCCCTGGCCAACATCCAGACCGATGAAGTGGAAGTCGCTGACGATGAAGAGAAGGATGAAGAAACAAAAGAAGGGGAAAAGACTAAGGATGAGCAGAATGAAGAAGACCTCTCCACAACCATCCGCAGCGAGGTCATCGGACACCGTTCCCACAAACTGAGAAACATCTTTCTGTTGCTCCTCATCCTGATCATTGCTGCCGTAGCATACGTGTATTTCACCAAAGACAGCAACCCGACGAGTCAGTCTATCGTAACAGCCGTCACGCCCTATTGGGATAAACTCTGTAGTTATTTCAAATAACCATCGGATGACATTCAAGGAAGGCAACATCATCGCCGAGCATTACGAACTCAAGCGACAGCTCGGACAAGGAAGTTTTGGAGACGTATGGCTGGCACATAATCTGCTGGCCGACATTGACGTGGCCATCAAGTTCTACGGTACCCTCGACCAGAAAGGTATCGAGGAGTTCCGCAACGAGTTCAAGATTGCCTACAAGCTCCACCACCCCAACCTGCTCAACATTAGCCACTTCGACGTATTCGAAAGCTGCCCGTATCTCGTCATGCCCTATTGTGAAAACGGCTCCCTCAGCCAGCGCATCGGACAGATGCCTGAGTCGGAGATATGGAAGTTCATCCTCGATGTCAGCTGTGGCCTCGCCTTCCTACACAACCAGAAACCCGCGATTGTCCATCAGGACATCAAACCCGACAACATCCTCATCACCAGCGACGGACGCTATGTCATCTCCGACTTCGGCATCAGCCGCAGCTTCCGTACGCAGATGAGCAGTACAAGAAACAAAGTGAACAGCTCCGGCACCCTGGCTTATATGGGACCGGAACGATTCTCTGAGCAGCCGATGGTCGTGCTGGCCAGCGATATATGGGCCCTCGGCATGACCCTCTATGAAGCCATTACCGGCGATGTGCTATGGGAAGGCATGGGTGGCTGCGTGCAGCTCAACGGCGCACGCGTCCCGAAGATTACCATGACCTCCCCTGAACTATCACGCCTCGTCAGTGCCTGTCTTGCAGCAGAGACCTGGAACCGCCCTACAGCCCAGCAGCTCTACGACTATGCTGCTGCCCACATCCAGCACAAACAGCTGCCCCCGTTGACCTACGGCTCTCAGGAGGAACCGGAGCCGACACCTGCGCCCTCTTCCACCCCGTCCATCTGGCCCTCTGTCAGACCGTCCGTCAGTTCATCCATCAGACCTTCTGTCAAACCATCCTACGCTTCATCCGTCAAGCCAAGCCGACAGCAACAACAGTCATCAGGATCAGGTTTGAACCCGTTCGACAATCCCATTGCCAAGCGCATCCTCATCGGCCTCGCTACACTGGTAGGCGTCATCATCCTGGGATTTGGCATACGGTCGCTCTTCAGTTATTTCAGTGAGGAACAGGACTTCGTTTCCTGTCAGACCCGTCAGGACTTTGAGCAATTTATCAAGGATCATCCTTCGTCATCCTACGTCACAACAGCCCGCAAACGTATTGAGGCCCTCACTCCAGCAGAAGAAAAAACAGAGACAACTCCCAAAGCCGCTGCAACGGCTGTTCCCGCACAAGCCATTAAAGAAAAAGTGGAGATTGTCACCAAGTCTGCTGCCCCAGAACCCCAAAAGCAAAAGGCTGATAACCGTATCTACATCCAACCTTCTAAGAATACCAACAACACAGCCACAACCGTTCCGTCTGGTAATTCGCAGAATGACGATGCCATATTTTACGCCTGTCAGACCATAGGCGACTACCAGTCCTATCTGAACACTTTCCCCCAAGGCAGACATCGTTCCCAGGCCCAGGCAGCCATCAACAACCTGCTGAATCGCAACGACAATACGGCCAACAATGCAGAACCCACATCCGGCAGTATCAATATGCGTAACAGCGCCCAACAGAATCTCCCGCCACGCCGTGACCGCCCCTACAATTCATCGGTTAACGTCCAGCCAAGCAATAATCGCGGAAGTTCGTACAGAAGCGGTGGTATGCAGCGTAGAGGATCGTACAGAAGCGGCGGATCATCTCACAGACATTCAAATTAACTAATATTTTACGACAATGAGACATCTCAACATCTTCACCACAGCCTTGTTGCTGTTCGTTTGTCAAACGACATTCGCACAGTATGACCATGATTATGATGAATATGGTAATCCTATTTATATAGGGAACCAATACCAATACAACAGCTATAGCGACGACCTCGAAGAGGGATGGGGCAACGTCTATATAGAGTACTCCCCCATGCAGCGGGTATCTTCTGCAAAAGGAGTAGATAAGAGGACGTTCCATGCTGCTACATTTGGTGTCAACTACAACTTCCAATTGGGTTACAGCCCGGTCTATCTGGGAGCTTCTTTCGAGGCTACTGGTGCTTGGTTCACCAAGAGGTATTCCGGTGGCACGAAATATAGTGTGGATCTCTATTATTCCAAGATACCCATCAATCTGTCGTTCCGATTTAACATCTCCGATGGATTTGCCATTGCTCCCTACGGCGGAGCCTACATAAAATGGAACATCTACGGCGAAGAGCGCGAAAAGGACAAATATGGCAACACAGAGACTTGGCGCCTGTTCGACGATGAATATACCTACGATAATGACTATAATCGTTTCCAGTTCGGCTATCAGGCTGGTGTGAAATTAATCATTGCCAATTGTGTCACCATCGGCGCATCCTGGCAGGCAGACCTGACCAACTTCTGCAAATACTACGACAGTTATTCCAAGAAAGAGGAGAGAGAGAAATTCCGAGGCTTCGCCTTCTCCCTCGGATATGGTTTCTGACAAGGCCTGAAGACTATCTGAACCCAACAATTCATTGTTACAAAAAACACGCTGCACCTAACGCACTTCCTGCACCAAATGCTGTCAACCATGTCAGGAACAAGGTGTCAACCATATTTTAAATAAATATGCAATTAGTGCATATCTATTCAAAAGCAGGTGCTATTTAGGTGCAGAAGTTCCCAAAAAGTCAAAAAAAGTGACATTTTCCTCAGAAAACAACTTTTTCCCTCAGCCCGAAGACTCCTCTCTTATGAGCGGAGGCTCCGTACAAATGAGCGGAACCTCTAAATTTTCCTACGGAGCCTCCAATCAGAGTCCAAAAGGCTCCTTTTTTCCCACCAAATAGACAATATGAATTTTTATTCAGGTGCATGAGGTGTGTCAGGTGCAGCTTGTTTTTGTTTATATTGTGGGATGATGCATCGCCGAAGCGAAATGAGTATCATACGTACAAATAACGACGATAAAAGACGAAAACATGAAGATGAAATGGCAGAAATTGAGAAAAAGGTGGGAAATCAGGCAGTTTGGCGTTGCTCATACAGAAGCTGAATTAAATGCACTGGTACGGCAGGCCAATGGTTGGATACGTCGATACGGAGGCCAGAGACTGATAGACTTTGAAGGTGAATCTGTCAGCCAAGAGTCAGACATTGACCAGTTTGTAGGCCGGATAGACAATGCTTCCATCAACGGCACGTATATGCTACTGTCGCAAGTCTATGACCTAGTGGGGTTCAGCCAGATTAAGGACGAGATTCTCCGTCATCTGGTGATTGCCCGCATTTGCCAGCCAGCAAGTAAGCTTGCCACGACAGCATATCTCCGCTCATATTATAAAGAGGATGTCCATCTCAGCCGTATCTATCGTTACATGGATAAGTTGTACAACCGCCAGATGGAGCGTGTGCAGGAGATAAGCATCGCCCACACACGGCAGATTCTGGGAGGCAGCATAAGCCTGCTGTTCTATGACGTGACAACGCTGTACTTTGAGACGGCTCCGAAGGATGACATGCGCCAGGCGGGGTTCTCGAAGGACGGCAAGACGAGCGAGGCACAGGTAGTACTCGGGCTGCTGGTCAGCAAGGACGGCTATCCGCTATCCTATTCCATATTCAACGGCAGCCAGTATGAAGGCTATACTATGATACCGATTATAGACGATTTTGTACGCCGTTTTTCCCTGAAGGACTTTGTCGTCGTGGCCGATTCCGGACTGATGAGCGGGAAGAACGTGAGTCTGCTGTCCGATAAAATTTGTACCTTTGCCCATGATTTACGATGTTTATTAGTTTGGCGACTGCAAAGTAAATCAAAAGGGCTGACTCCTCAAAGGAAATCAACCCTAAATTTTCGACCTCGCTCGCATGTACACATGCGTGTACGCGAAACGAAGAAGTTTTAGCGGACAGTAACAGTTAATTTTATATAAAAGATTTCATAATTATCCATTCAAAATTCACAATTCGCAAGAAAAGTTGTACCTTTGCAGCCGTTTTGCGCACCTGCGCGGGCGAACATTTGATAGTTTGGGGGTCAAACCCCGTCTATAAATAATGTCTAATTTTATTTTTTTAAACAAACATTTTAAACAATTATGTCAGAATTAACAAAGAACGTTAAGCCGCTCGAGGACTTCAATTGGGAAGAGTTCGAGAACGGTTCGAGTGCCGGTGTCAGCCGCGAAGAGCTTGACAAGGCGTACGACGAAACCCTGAACAAGGTAGCCGACCATCAGGTAGTTGACGGTAAGGTCATCTCTGTTGACAAGAAGGAAGTCGTTGTCAACATCGGTTACAAGAGCGACGGTATCATCCCCGCTTCAGAATTCCGCTACAATCCCGACCTGAAGATTGGTGATGTAGTAGAAGTTTACGTAGAGAGTGCAGAAGACAGGAAAGGTCAGTTGCTTCTCTCTCACAAAAAGGCTCGCCTCTCTAAGTCTTGGGATCGCGTCAATGCAGCCCTCGACTCTGAGGAGATTGTACAGGGTTACATCAAGTGCCGCACTAAGGGCGGTATGATTGTCGACGTGTTCGGTATCGAGGCATTCCTGCCCGGCTCACAGATCGACGTTCACCCCATACGCGATTACGACCAGTTCGTAGGCAAGACCATGGAATTCAAGATTGTGAAGATCAATCAGGAGTTCCGCAACGTCGTTGTTTCTCACAAAGCCCTCATCGAGCAGGAGCTTGAGGCCCAGAAGAAGGAGATCATCGGCAAGCTCGAGAAGGGTCAGATCCTCGAGGGTACCGTCAAGAACATCACTTCTTACGGTGTATTCGTTGACCTCGGTGGTGTTGACGGACTCATCCATATTACAGACCTCTCGTGGGGCCGTGTTGACGATCCCCACAAGGTGGTGGAACTCGACCAGAAGATCAATGTCGTCATCCTCGACTTCGACGACGAGAAGCGTCGCATCGCCCTCGGTCTGAAGCAGCTCACCCCGCATCCTTGGGATGCTCTGGATGGCCAGCTCAAGGTTGGTGACCATGTAAAGGGTAAGGTTGTCGTTATTGCCGACTACGGTGCATTCGTTGAGATCCAGCCTGGTGTTGAGGGTCTGATCCACGTCAGCGAGATGTCTTGGAGCCAGCACCTGCGCTCAGCTCAGGAGTTCCTGAAGGTTGGCGACGATGTAGAGGCTGTTATCCTGACCCTCGACCGTGACGAGCGTAAGATGTCTCTCGGTATCAAGCAGCTCCGTGAGGATCCCTGGGAGGCTATCGAGACCAAGTATCCTGTGGGCAGCAAGCACTCTGCAAAGGTTCGCAACTTCACCAACTTCGGTGTGTTTGTAGAGCTTGAGGAAGGTGTTGACGGTCTGATCCACATCAGCGACCTCTCTTGGACCAAGAAGGTGAAGCACCCGTCAGAGTTCACCAAGGTTGGTGAGCCCATCGACGTTGTTGTGCTCGACATTGACAAGGAGAACCGCCGTCTCTCTCTCGGCCACAAGCAGCTCGAGGACAATCCTTGGGATGTATTCGAGGAGAAGTACACCGTTGGTTCTGTACACGAGGGTAAGATCATCGAGTTGCTCGAGAAGGGTGCCGTGGTTGCTCTCGACGAGAACGTAGAAGGCTTTGCTACTCCGAAGCACCTCGTTAAGGAAGACGGCTCACAGGCTCAGGCCGGCGAGACTCTGCCCTTCAAGGTGATTGAGTTCAACAAAGACAGCAAGCGCATTATCCTCTCTCACAGCCGCACCTTTGAGGATCCCGCCCGTGAGGAGAAGAAGGCCGCAGCCAAGAAGACTGCTCCGCGTGCCAAGAAGGAAGAGGCTCCAAAGATTGAGAACGTTGCTGCCAGCACCACGCTCGGCGACCTCGACGTACTCGCTCAGTTGAAGGCTCAGATGGAGAAGGAGAAGTAATTCCCCCACTCTATTCTTATAGACAAGAATCCCCCGGCCGGCTGCCGAGGG
>Ga0310696_10003230_pt1 | contig 20539 bp, 30 predicted proteins | sample AusTroGonzalo_MG_4_FD_203885 | JGI IMG/M metagenome (GOLD analysis project Ga0310696, IMG submission 203885) | Bovine rumen microbial communities from tropical cattle in Woodstock, Queensland, Australia - Gonzalo_02 (v2) (version 2) | ecosystem: Host-associated > Mammals > Digestive system >... | reverse complement strand
CATGGCGTGGCAGAGGTGGTCCAGCTTCCACGCCAGCGCAAGCAGCAGCCTCCTCATTGTGGCTGGCCCTCCTTGCCCGCCTCGCAGGTAAGGCGCGGCGAACCGTCCCAGTTGCGCTGGAAGTCGAGCGGGACTACCGTCGGGGCGTGTACGCACGGACCGACGTGGCGTATCACCACGGACGGACGATGCGGCGGGTTCTCGACGATGCGGCGGATCTCGTCATCCGTCCCTTCGTACTCTATTCCGTCAACCGTTGCCTTCATCGGATGCCTCCTCCTTTTTCTTCTGCGGCTTCCCGCCGTCAAGCCAGAACTCGTGCTCCAGCGTCTCGAGGGCGGCGCCGGCCATCGGCGACTCGGCCAGCACGCCGGTCGACCGCAGCACCGTGCAGAACGCGAGCACCTCCCCGCGGAGGCGCCCGAGCTCGCGCTCGAATATCTTGGCGTACTCTTCGATTTCGTCCTTGACGAACCCCTCGACCTTCCGGCCCTCCTCCGTCTTGACCCCGATTATGGGGTTCTTGACGACCTCGCGCATCTCGCGCAGCGTGTAGAGCATGTTGTCGTACGGCATGCCCGGGTACGGATTGTGCCTGTCCTCCCCCGCCGGCCCCATCGGCCTGAGCTTGCGCTCGGCCACCTGCTCAGTCATGCTTCGCTTCATCTGTCCCATTTTCGCTCTCCTTTTCACTGTATGGCAGCTGCCCCCAGGCGAACTCGCAGTAGTCGTGCTGTCCCCGCTCCCGGATCGGGCACCCGTCGCAGCGGTTCACGCCCCTGCAGAACTCCTCAAACCGCCGCGACTGCTCCTCGGCGGTGCCGACCTCGCAGTTGCGGCGGGGCTTGGCGGTCTTCTCGTCCGGGGCCGGCGCCTGGGCAGGCTCAGGGGCGTCCGCCGGCGGATTGTGCCACATGCGTATCACGCCTAGGCGGTAGAGCTTGACCAGCTCCTCCAGGAACAGCTTGCGCCTGTACGGCTCGGCCGCGTCGTTCTCGCGGATCGTATGCGCCATCTCGGCGGTGATGTACGTCTCGGTGCGGAACCGCTCCTCCGGCTTGTACGTGGTCCTCCAGTTGTCCACCATGACCGGAATCGCCCTGGCGATCCAGCAGGTGTCGCCGCCCTCCTCGTAGAAGAGAAAGTCGAAGTACCGCTTGAACTCCCCGTAGTGCTCGGCGCAGAACTTCTTCAGGCGTTCTCCGGCGAACGACTCGGGCAGCACGAACGTCAGCTGTGACACGCGCACGTCGTCGTGGAACCGCTTCTTCCGGAAGTCGGCCATGAAGTCGGACCAGGAGCGCTTTATCTCGAACTCGTGCAGGTAGCCCGCGCCGGTCACCTGCACGAGGTCGCACTCTATGCCCTTGAAGAACCCGAACGAGACGTTTGGCACTGAGTCGTCGTTACGCGTGTACAGGACTATGGCCCGCTGTATGTCGGACACGGACCACTTCGTCTCCAGCGTACCGGACACGCCGCTCATCGCAGGCCCCCAACGTCCCACAGCGTCACGCCGCGGTTCACGTCCGCGAACGCCATGTTCAGGACCTCCAGCTGCGCAAGCCTTACCGCGTGCTTCCGGAGCAGCTCCGGCAGGTCGCCGTAGCGCATGTCCGGGTCGTACTTGCAGTGCCCCTGTGCCGCCAGCGCCTTGTAGCACTTGATGTACTCGGAGTCCGGGCGGAGCTTCTCCATCTCCCCGACCGTGACGCGCTCGGGGTCTATGGGCGTGGCCGGTTCGGCCGGTGCGGCGGGTGCGGCGACGTCACCGGCCATTGGCCGCCCCCTTCCCGTCTTTCCTGCCGAAGTACTCGTCCCGGGCGGCCTTGCCGACGGCCTCCACCGCCTTGGCGTCCGTCATGGCGTCGATCTCCTTCAGCTTCTGCCGCCACTCCTTCACGATGGAGAGGCGCAGCAGGTAGCCGCGGACGAAGTTGCCCGCCGCGTCGCCCTCGTTGTCGAGGTACGTCCGGTCGAACTTGTCCTTGTAGAGCCAGCTTACGTCCTGCATCGCGGACATCTTCGCGAGGTCCAGGTCGCACTGGGCCCGCAGCCTGTCGGTGTAGCAGACTACGCAGGGGTAGCTGCAGCCGTACTGCCCCGGCTTGTCCATCTCCAGGCGGAGCCGGTTGTTCATGCAGTCGACGCACTTGGCGCACTTGACTTGCGCGGAAGTCAGCTTGACGTCGGCCATGTCACGCCCCCTTTGCCGCCTTGTAGTCGGCGAGCGCCTTCTTGGCGGCCACGACCACGCAGCTCGCCACGTACTCCGCGCAGCCCTCGCAGCCGCACTGGACGTCGGTGACCGAGGAACTCGCGAGGCGCGTTATCTGGTAGTTCTCGCCGGACGTCCCGTCCTTGGCGGACGCCGGGCAGAAACCGAACGAAAGACTGATTACCATGGCTACCCCCTCTGAAGGATTTTCACGACCTGCATCGCCTGCTTCTCGGAGAGCTGCCCGCCGAGCGCGTCCAGCCGGTCGCCGAGCGCTATGCGCGTCTCCATGTCCGGAGCCGCGTCGTACGCGCGGCACAGCGGCCGCAGCGCCTCCACCGCCTCGCCCGTGTTCACTGCGCCCCCTTCCGGTGCAGCATCTCGCCCGCCGTGTCCAGCCAGCTCTTGCAGTCCTCCGCGAGCGTGCCCTCGGCGCTCTTGCCGGGCTTCTGCGCGGCCATGCTGACCATTATCGTGTGGAGCGTCGCGATCATCGGCTGGGCCTTCCACACGAGGTCTATCGCCTTTACGTTCTTGCTCATCTGCTCATTTCCTCCTGTTGCGTTTGCGGCTCGCCTTGGCCAGCTCGTTGCGCCGGGCACGGCGCTTGGCCGCGTTGCGCTTGTGGGCCTTCCAGTTGTTCGTCCGGTTGCGCCACGGGCTCTCCATGCCGAAGGCCTCGGCCACCATCTCCATCGGCGTCCCGAACCACTCGGACGGGGCCGTCGCGTTGGACTGGTTCCGCTGCTCGGCCTCGCGCCGGGCCCGCTCGGCGGCTTCCGCCAGCAGGACATTCTCTTGGGTTGTGTGCATGTCTCCCTCCTAGTTGTTGTACAGGCACCTGCCGTCCCTGTATAGCTCGCACGTCGGGACGCCGGGGCTGCAGTAGTCCCCCATGCGGTTCGGGCACGCCACGTGGCGCATCCTCGCCGCCTGCCGGTCGTTGCGCTCGCGCGCCCTGGCGAACACGCCCTCGCAGCCCTCGCCCTCCTGCATGACCACCACGAGCCCGGACCCCTCCGCCTTGAGGGCGTCCGCTATGGCGACTATGTTGTCGGCGAACGTCTGGGCGTAGATGCGGGCGAACTCCTCGCTCCGCCCGACCACGTTCCGGGGGTTGGTCGCGGAGAGCTTCACCCGGAAGCCCGGCACCTGGCCGTTGCGCCGGATGTCGAGCCGCACGAACGCCAGCTTGCCCTTGTCGAACCTGCGCTGGGCCGTCGTCCTCTGCGCGAGCGGGACGCCTTGCCCGGCAGGGCCGGTCTCGACGCGGGTCGTCCCGGCGCTGGCCCGCATGTGGTTCTCCATCGCAACGCGCATGCGGTCGAGGAGCTCGACGGCGAACGAGAGCGTGTCGCGCCCGTCGTCCGACGATATCTGCACCCCCGGGGTCCCGTCCAGCTCGCGGCGCACCAGGCCCTCGTCGAGCCTGCCGTCCGCGGCGTAGTGCTCGGCCGGATGGCGCAGGGCGGGCATGGAGAGGAAGCCGGCCTCGCCTGCAGTGGCGAGGCGCGTCGTGATCCTCATTGCGTCAGTCCCATTGGAGCATGTGGCCGCGGTCTACGCCGTACCCGCGTATGATGTACGTACCGCCGGTCTTTTTGCGGATCTCGAGCCCCGTCGGCACAAAGTCCCGGCGCACCAGCAGGTGCAGCACGTTCGACACGGCCGCCTCCACCTTTTCCGGGCTGTCGACCGTGATGGTGTGCTTGTAGTCCCACCCGACCGGGTCGGGTACAACGAACACCACCCACACCACCGGGATGATGATGGCGCACAGCACCGCGACCTTCACCAGCACGCCTATGACGGCATCCTTCATGACTGCTCCGACTGCTCTTGGGCCGGCAGCGGAGGCGGCGGAGGCGGAGGGGGCGGCTCGAGCTCGATGAACTTGCCGGTGTCCTTGGCCTCGGCTATCGCCGCGTCCACGCTCCCGCCCACTTCGCGCAGAAGCTCCTCGATCCTGTACTGGCTGTCGGAGATCTTCTCGTCCTTGATGGACGGAAGCGTGCCGATGGCCTTCTCGACCACGGCGAGCGTGAGGTCGTCGTCCTTGTACACCCAGTCCGCGACGTAGTACAGGTTGCGGTCCCCGCGGATCGTCCCGAAGAGGATGGGGTCGCGGCGCTTGTGGCGCTCGGCCTCGTCGATCTCCTCCTCGAGGAGCCTCGCCGGCTTCACGTCCTTCGAGTAGTACATGACGACGTAGTTGTCGAAGAGGAGCTCGAGGTTGCATTTCGCCATCTCCTTGGCCACGTCGTTCGGGATCACCTCCGGGTAGTAGCGCAGGAACTCGACCTGCACCCCGCGCTCGGCCTTCGTGATGAACTCGATGGCCTGCTCCTCCGTGATGTACCTGCACATGTCGTGCTGGGCGAGGTTGATCTTCGCCGCGAGCACGTTCAGGTGGTCCTCAACCTTCTTGGCCATGCCGAACTGGCAGGTGTCCTTGAAGCGCCTGACGAGCGCGGCGGCGATGCCGCGGCTGCGGAGCAGGTCCTCCGTCGTGACGTACAGCTCGTCCTCCTTCACGAGGCGGAACGTCTCCTCGACGGACATGGCCTCAGGCTGCGGCAGCTTGTCCGCCACGCCCGTGAACCAACGCCGCACGGCGCGTATCGCGGCGCGGAACCCGCCGGACTTGTCCACGCTGTCGACGCGCCCGTCGACCCTGAGCCTGATGTAGCGGTTGCGCGTCCACTTGGCCTCCTTCGCCGCCTGCAGGTCGCTGCTGCGCCCGGGGACGCCGTCCCCCTCAACCGTGAGGTTGGCCGACACCAGCCCGAAGTCGTTGGCCGTGCCCGGGTCCTCCATCGGGTTGCCGGGCTTGCCGCCCGCCTTCTCCGCGTCGAGCAGCTTCTGGAACTTCGGGAGCCCCTCCTCCACGAAGTACTCCTCGAAGACCTTGAGCCGGGGCTTCCCGTTCACCGTCGTCACGGACGGGTGCTCGTCCCAGCGAATCCTCCTAACCTTGGCCATTGCCTTCCTCCCCATTGTTCTGGTTTTCCTCTCCCGCCTGCACGCGCCCCGCGTCGATGTCCGCCTGCGAGAACACCCGCAGGCTCTGCCGGTCTATCTGTATGGCCACTTGCGGGCCAGCTTCGTTAAAGTCCACTTCTGAGTATCCTTTCCAAGGCCGGGCGCATGCTCTCCGGCACGTCGTTGGTGGCGCGCAGGAAGCGCTCGGAGTTCGTGTCTATCGTCACGTTCGTCGGCGTTGTCGGCGTCGGCGTTGTCGGCACGGCCGGTTCGGACGGTTCGGCCCTCTCGGTCCCGTTGGTGAGCGCGTACCTCGTGTCCGCGCTACGCACGCAGTTGGTGAAGTGCGTGCAGATGTACAGGACGTCCGGGTTGTACTGCTTCCAGTCGCACCGGTGCCCGAGGACGAAGTGGCAGTCCCTGCACAGGACCACCAGGTTCTCGCGCACGTCCCGGAGCGCCGGGTTGGCGGCCTGCGGTATGACGTGGTGCCGGTTGAGGTTCACCGTCCTGTGGCACCACGCGCAGTCCTTCATCGGGAGCTGCTGGTAGTCCCAGAGCGGCGACACCCGGTCCGCGCGCACCAGTATGTACGCGTCCGACGCATACCCGCCGTTGCGCCCGGGCTCGCCCGGGTACATCTTGACCAGCACCGCCACGAACAGCGAAAACGCCAGCATAAACCCCGCCGTCACCAGCAGATTCGTCCCCTCCCTTGATAGCCTCATGCCTTGATCTCCTTTCCGTCGTCGCCCATGCCGGCGCACGGGTCGTTCCACCTTCCGCCCGCCTTCTTCACCACGTCGGCCACGCCCTGCACGAACGGGTCCTTCCAGAGGACGCAGTCGTCCGCGCCTATCCTGTCGTACGTGTCGCACCCCAGCTTGTACAGCCTGCACACGTGGCAGTGTTTGCCCATCATCGCCGGGCGGTCGCCGCTGAATATCGCGGCCGCGTGGTACAGCGTCTCGCACCCGAACCACACCGCGAGCTGCGCCTGCGAGAGGGGGCTGAGGACGCGAAGGGCCCGGTGCATGTAGTCCATGCCCGAGCCCGGTTCCTTCGCCCTGCACCGCGACAGCACGCGCAGCACCGGCCCCGCCGTGTTCTCGCCCGCGGCGGAGAACCGCCACCAGGCCATCGAGGCCATGTGCAGGCGCATCGCGTCGTCCTGCACGCCCTCTAGGAACGCGGCGCACTCCTCGGCGGAGCATCCCTCGGCGGCGCGCAGCTTGCGCAGCTGGCGGCCGCCTATGCGGCTCATCGAGCCCTCCACCTCGCGGCGGCAGTTCAGGCACCTCGGCATGAACCTGAGGTTCCTGAACGCCTTGGCCCCCTCGCACGGGAGGTTGGCCGAGGCCGACAGCGCGCAGTTGGAGCAGCCGCTCGCTGCCTTTGATTCACTTGCATTCTGGTCCGGCGGATTTTTTTCTTGTGGCATGTCTGTGTGGCGTAGTTGGGCGTGGTTGGACGAAGGCGGATGGACTTGGTGCGTATTATACCATAAAAGCGCTCGAAAGTGCCAGCTACACTTCGAGCCGGAACGTGCCCGGGTCAAGCCCGGCCGCCGCGCACGCGTCGAACACCTGCGACCAGATCTCGGCGCGCGGCGCCTCGCCCGCGTCCTTGTAGCCGCGGAGCGTCACGGGCACGACGTCCACCGTCGGCCCGAACATCGAGCGTAGCCGCTCGGCCTCCTTCGCCGCGTCGGGGTCGAGGAGTATGACGATGTGACGCCAGTACTGCTGCAGCAACAGCACCTGCTTGTCGCTTACGTACTTGCCGAGCGTCGCCACCGCGCACTTCCCGACTCGGGCCGCGTCGTACACGCCCTCCGTCACCACGACCGTGTCCGACCTGCGGGCGTTGTCGTAGTTCCAGAGCACCTCGCGCTTGTCCATCCCGGGCATCGTGAAGTACTTGGGCGGGCGCACGTACTTCTGCTTCTCCGCGTTCCACGCGTAGCCGAGCATCGCGCACCGCTCGTTGTCGAGCTTGTCCGGGTCGTACAGCAGCCGCGCCTGCCACCCGACGTCACGCCCGTCCATCGTGACGGTCGCCACCACCGTGCCGGTCGTGGAGAACACGCCGTGCGCGAACGGCCGGCCGGGCGAGCAGTACGCGAACCCGAAGTCCCGGCCGAGCTCGCGGTAGTCGAAGCCGCGGGCCCGCAGGTACACGGCGCCGGGGTTGTCGTCCCCGACGGTCGCGAGCGGCGTCAGCGTCCCGGGGGACAGGTACCCGAAGCGCCGCTCGGCCTGCTTCGCCGGGGCGGCGGTCATCGGCACCTTCCTGTTGAGGAGCTTCTGCACCGTCCCGGAGCAGCACCCGCGCCAGCACTTGTATATCCCGCTCACGGCGTTCACGGACATCTTGTGCTCCCCGCACACGTAGCAGTCGCAGATGAGCTCCAGGCCGTTGTGGCCCTGGGAGCGGGTGACGCGGCCGAACCGCCTCGACAGCTCGGACTCGAGCCACTCGGGGTCGGCGATGCGCCACTTCTTGCGCCGCTCGCCGAGGCCGAGCATGTCGGCCACCATCTCGTTGAGGTGCACTAGACGCCCCCTCCGCGGCAGTAGTGCTCGACCGGGTCCTCGTCCTTGATGTGCGCCATCGTGCGCAGGCACTGCTCCTTGGAGTGCCACAGCCTGAGCGACGGGTTCTGGTAGATCGGCTCGCGGCAGCCGGCGAGCGACGACTCGCGGGCCTTGAAGCAGCTGAGCACGAGCAGCCTGTCGGTCTCGGCCGGCCCCCTCCCGGCCGCCCCGTCCATGGTCACGGCCTGCTTCTGCACGTCCGCCGACGGCCTCGCGAGGCCGATGCCGAGGTCCAGGTAGTTCTGGATCGCGGTCGCGTCCGCTATGTCCTCCGGCCCGAGCACCTCCTTGCTCTGCGCCTTGCGGTTCGCCTGCTGCGCCGTCCAGATGACGACGTGGTGCTTGCGCGCGAGCTTGCCGAGCGCCTGTATCGCGAGCGAGATGGGCTCGTCGGCGCGGCTGTTCTTCGTGACCCCCGGCACCGACGACATGTCGATGTACTTGAGCCAGTCGATGCAGACGAGGGCCAGCCGGTCCTCCGGTATGCCGCGCTCGACGCCCTTGCGCCTCCACGCCCCGATGGTCCGGTCGATCTGCTCCATCTTCATGAGCTCCTTGCCGGACTTGTCGAGGATCGAGAACTTGTCCCAGTAGACGCACTCCTTCGACGTGAGCGCCCTGAACCTCGCGGCGGCGTCCGCCGGCCACGTGGAGAGCGGCTTCTCGTAGAGGCCGATCGGGTAGTAGCCCATTATCGACTGCCAGCGCTTCCGGATCATCTCCTTTGGGTTCTCCAGCGTCATGAAGAGGCTGTGGAGCCCCATCGCGTTGGCGTTCGCGGCGAAGTTGATCATGCCCACGGTCTTCCCGAGCCCGGACACCGCGACGAGCAGCGCCACGTTCCCGCGCACCAGGCCGCCGCTCAGCCCCGTGTCCAGCCACTGGAGGCCGGTCGGCACCTTCGGCTCCGGGTGCTCCATGCCCTCCGGGTCGGCCTCGCAGCCACTGGAGAGCTCGTCCGACGGGTCCACGCCGCAGGTCGCCTTGGCGTCCGCGTTCGCCTCGCCCATCGCCTCGACGGTCTGGCTCGGGGTCCACCCGTTCTCCTGCGCGAGCCTCGCCACCTGCTGTATGCGGACGGCCGACAGGAACGCCGGGAGCATGTCCCCCACGCGCACGATCTCGGACTGTGGCAGCCCCGCGCCGACGCGGGCCACCAGGTCGGCGACGGCCGGGAACACGCTTGCGTCCGGCCTCGTCGCGTAGGTGAACTGCGAGTCGCCGCTGCAGGCGAGCTCTATCTCCTTGGCGATCGTGTCGACCGCCGGGAGCATCCCGTGCTTTCCGCTGAACCGGCTCACCACGTCGAACACGAACCTGCTCGCCGGGGCGCTGAAGTCCGTGACGCGCAGGCGCCACGCCGCGTGGCACTGGGGGTTGGTGGCCCACGCTATGAGGATCCTCTCCTCGTCGTCTCGGCTATAGGCCATCTATCACCCCCATCTTCCGCTCGAACGCCTCCATCTTCCCGGCCATCGCGGCGCGCAGGAACCTGACGAGGTCGCGGTCGGCCCTGAGGTCGGCGAGGGCCTCCTCGCCCCACGAGCCGACGATGCGGTCGTCCAGCGCCTCCGGGTAGAGGACGCGGAACCACGCCGGGAACTGCGCGTTGAGCGCCGTCCCCAGGATCGCCTCGTCCGACTGCCCCGACGACACCTGCATCTGTATGACGAGGCCCGTGAAGTACGCCCACCTCCCGGCGGCGTCCACCCTTGCGTCGTTCTTGTGCTCGTCCCACAGCTTCCACGCCTTCGCCGACACGAGGTCGTTCGGGGTCACGGAGTCGCCGTTCTTCGGCATGTGCCCCAGGACGACCTCTATGAACCGCTCCACGTCCACCCCGTTGTCGGAGCACCGCCGGGCGGCCTTCAGGAACGCCTTCCACGACCTGTGCTCCGCGTACCGCCTGTTCGGCCAGTCTATCCCGAACACGGCCCGCCGCGTCCCGTAGTACGCGTCGAACGCCCGCATGGCGTCCGCGAACTGCTGCTGCGGGTCCGCCTGGACCGTACGGGCTACCGCTGCTGAACCCAAGGCAACCCCCTTTCGTTCTCAAGGTTTATCTGCTCGAACCCGAGCTCGTCGTATATCTTCATGCGCGACACGTCGTCCCGGAAGACGGGCCCGGCTATGTCCCGGTGCGTCTTCGGCGACCTCACCGTGTCCCAGTGGTGCCGGAACTCGATGATGTACGCCGCGTCCTTCCCGTCGACCTTGCGGCTCGCGCGGCCCGGGACCTGCTTCGATACGATCTCGCTCCCGCCTCCGCCGAGGTTCAGGACGACCCGCAGGTCGGGGAAATTCACCCCTTGCTTCCAGACAAAAGTGGAGACCGCCCTGCGGACTTCTCCGCTCTCCATGCGCTCGTATATCTCCTTGCGCTCCTTCGGCGAGATGGCGTGGACGTGCCAGAACGACGAGGCGGGGAACTCCGCCGGGTCCGTGCCCGCGTGGCACTGCGTCGGGAGCGGCGAGACGCCTGCGTTCGCGCAGCCGCGCAGGACCTGCTCCATGTGCTTGGTGAACTGCAGCATGCCGAGGGCCTGCATGCCCTCCGGCATGCCCGCGAATATGCGCCCGACCATGTCGTTCAGCGGGCGGTTGTTGTAGACGCCCCACTTGTACCGCTGCTCGCGCGTCTTGTAGCGCTCGTAGTTGGCGAGGCCGATGTTCGGCTCCGGGGCGTCTATCCAGTAGACCTTGACGGGGACAAGGCAGCCCGCCCTGACCCCGTCCTGGTACGTGAACGTCGCGACCACCGGCCCGAAGATGCCCTCGGCCACCGTGTCCTTGCCGTCGAACCTGCCGTCGGGCGTCGCCGACACGCCCCAGACGCGCGCCTTGGAGAAGCGCAGCAGCTCCTGCGAGCGGGTGTCCGACGAGGCCGCGTGCATCTCGTCCACGATGAGCACGCCGACGTCCCCGGCCTCCAGCTTGTGCAGGGAGTCCAGCGTGATGACCTGTATGTCGTCGGACGGCCTGTTGCGCCCCGACATGATGAGACCGACGTTCCGGTCGGGGAGGAGCCCCGTCAGGTCGTCGAAGTTCTTCTGCGTGATGTCCTTGTCCGGGACCGCCACGACTATCGTGGGCGTGCCGCGCATCTTGAGCGCCTCGTGGGGGTACGCGTTGCACAGCGCCTTGATGACGTGGGTCTTCCCGAGCCCGGTCGCGCCGCGCAGCACCCCGCCTCCGCTCATCAGCATGTTGTAGACGAGCTCGTACTGGTATTCGCGGAGGCCCGTCATCGCCTTCGCCATGTCCGGGGCTGGCATGGGGGTGCGCCTGTCGACGACCTCGACCTCGTACCCGCTCATGGCCAGGTGGTCCTTGCACCGTTTCGCGAACCCCGGCAGCGTGAAGCACGTCTGGGCCACCTGCCCGTCCGGGCCCGCGCCGGTCTGGAGCGTGTACAGAAGCTCGTTGTGCAGCTTGAACTCGCGCCGGTGCGTGCGCTCGTTCAGCACGAGCTGCCGCTTCCAGTAGTGCAGCTTCGCAAGAAGCGTCTCGGGGAACGGGCACACGCTTATGAACCCGTCCCCCAGCGTCAATGTGGATTTCATCTGCGACATTTGCGACATTGCCTTTTTCGATGTAGGGCGTATTATACCATAAAACGCCTCCGGCTGTCAGTCGTCAGTCCCTGGCCCTGAACCCCTGCCATGCGAGCCATACGAGCTGCACCAGCACGGCCGGCCAGACCATCCCGAGGAAGGCGGCGGTCCACCTGTCCCGCGCCCGGCTGACGGTCTCCGTGCAGTACGCCCTGTTTATGCAGTAGAAGAAAACGGTCGCTGCGGCCCATATCGCGACGTACGCGCCTGCCGCCCATACGAGAAAAGTGAGCATTTTGTGTCCTTAGATGAAGAAAACCGGCCCCTCCCCACGACGGGAAGGGGCCTTCCGGCGAACTGGCGGGCCGGCTAGTTCAGGTCGATGACGGAGTCCATGTGCGGGATGACCGCCCGCTCGTGGGTCGCCATGAAGACCTGCGTGTTCATGTTGCGGGCGATCTCCCTGACCTTCGTCAGGAGGACGCCGAACCGGTCCACGTTGCTGTCGTCCAGGTAGGCGGTCGGCTCGTCCAGCGACAGCAGGCCGAGCTTGCCGGCGAACATCCCGTAGATGGCCAGGCGGAACGCCACGGCCAGCTGGACGCGCTCGCCGCCCGACAGGACGCCGGTCCCCGGCGGCTCCTCCGGGCAGTCGCGCCCGTCCGTGAACTGCACCTTGAACCCGACCTGGTCCGGGTCCGGCACGACCACGAACGGCGCCGTGAAGTTCCCGAGGAAGCGGTTGACGTCGTCCGTCAGCGCCCCGAGGACCTGCGTCACGAGGACGCGCGGGCCGTTCGCGTAGTGGAACCAGTCCTTGACCTTCTCCGCGGAGTGGAGGCGCTTCGCCAGCTCGTCCTGCTCCGCCTGCGCCCTCTTGAGGGAGACGACGGTATCGGCCAGCGTCGCGATCGACCGCACGACCTCGTCGCGGGCGGCCTTGGCCCCGGCCGCCGCGAGCTTCAGCTGCGTGAGCTTCGCGCGGCGCCTGTCGGTCTCCGCGACCAGCGACTCCATCGTGGCCTGCGCCTGCGTCCAGTCGGCCGCGGCCTCGTCCCCGCAGAGCTTCCTGGCCTCGGCCTCGGCTTCCGCGAGGCGGGCCGCCGCGTCCGCACGGGACTTGCTGGCCACCGTGAGCGCGAGCTCGGCGTCCGCCACGGCCTTCTTGTGGCCTGCGGCCTTCGCGTCGTAGTCGCGCTGCGCCTGCATCTCGGCGCGCACCGTGCCCAGCACGGACTCGGCCCGCTCCTTGGTGAGCTCGGACGCCTCGCATGCCGCGAGGCCGCTGCGGGCGGTCTCGAGCCGCGACTGCGCCACCGCGACGCACTGCGTCCACGCCGACAGATCCGCGCGGGCTTTCGACACGGCCGTCTGCTTGTCCTGCAACGCGGCGAGCAACGGCCGCTCCCGCTCGTTGAGGGCCTCGAGCTCTCCGCACAGGCGCTCCACCATGTCGGCGTCGAGCGGCTTCCCGCACACCGGGCACACGGACTCCGTGCCGTCGAGCGAGTCCAGCGACTTGATTCGGATGGCTTTCTCTGAGCGGACCGTGGCTAGCTCGGCCTGCATGGCGTCCGCCGCGGCCTGCGCCTGGGCGATGGCCTCCTCGGTCGGGTGCGGCGTGGCCTGCGCCCTGTCGTACGACTCCTGCGCCTGCTGCAGCGCGAGCGTCGCCGCGTCCTTCGCCTTGATCTTGCGCAGCTCGTCCAGCAGGACGGCCTCCTGCCCCGTGAGGGCCGCGAGGTCGTAGCCCGGGTTGGCTCCGCACTGCATGGCCGCCGCCTTGGCGTCGTCCAGCGCCTTCGTGCGCGTGGCGACGTTCTGGTCGCACGCCTCGATCTCGCTCCTGCCCTGCAGGACGCGGGAGACGGAGGCTATCGCCTTCGAGAGGTTGGCGGTCTGCGACTCGTCCACCTCGCCGAACTCCGCGACCGCGGCCTCGGCCTTCTTGACCTCGTCCTCGATCACGGACTTGCGGGCCTCGGTGTCGCCTAGCCTCTGGCTGGCCTCCGTGAGCTGGATGTCGTAGCTCACGGGCTTCGAGGCGTTGTACAGCCAGTCCGTGAGGTTCTTGTGGATCTTCGCGGCGTCGATGCCGAGGAGCTTCTGGAACGCGACCTCGCGGTCCCGCTTGTCGGTCTTCGCCGAGATGATGGCGTCGACCTCGGTCTGGCGCACGAACACGGACTGCTTGACGAGGTCCTTGTCCATGTGCAGGCGCGCCTCCATCTCCTTGGCGACGTTCGTGATCCCGGACGTGGTGACGCCGTCGTACTCGAGCGTCACCTTGTTCGTCGACACCGAGCGCTCGATGCGCCCGGGCTTGCCGTCCTGCTCGAACTCGAGTATGACGTGGCCCTCCTTAGCGCCCCAGTGCAGCAGGTCGGCCTTGTTCTTGTCCGGCTGCTCGCCGGTGAGGGCGAACTGCAGGGCGCCGAGCATGTTGGACTTGCCGACGCCGTTGTGCCCTACCACCGCGATGAGGTTCCCCGACACCAGGATCTCCCGGTGGGCGTGCTGGCAGTAGTTGACCAGCTCAAGACGCTTGACGATCATGCTGCTCCTTCACCTTCCTGTTTATCTCCTCGTTGATCCGGCCCAGCTCCGGCTCGACCCGTATCACCCGTGCATAGTAGTAGAACGGGTCGAGGCCCATCTTCGTCGTGATGATGACGCCGTCGCTGCCGCACTGCTGCGGCGGAAGGCAGTCCATCCCGACGCTGGCGGCGAAGTTGTCCGCCTCGAGCTTGGCCAGCTCGTGGCACTCGGCGAGGGCGTCCTCCGGCGTGTCGTACGTGAGCGGACGGGGGTCTCGCCCGGACTCGGTCGGGTAGTTCCACTCCTCGACCACAAGGTAGTACTTGTCCATCCCTACTCCTGGTCCGCCTTGTTCTTGCTGAGCACGCCGGTGAGCCAGGACGCGCACCTCTTGTCGTCACCGCGGGCCTCGAGCGTCACGCTGACCGTCCACGGGGCGCGGGTGAACTTCGGGTTCTTGCGCTCCACGACCCGTGCATTCAGGATGCGGGGCTGCACCTGGTAGCGCTTCGGGTCCGGGAACTGGACCGGACGGTACCAGAACACCTTCGGGTTGCTCAGCAGGTCCTTCGCGTCGGCTTCCGCAAGCTCCTTCACCGGCTGCGACCCGATGTTGAGCGTAAGCTCGTGCGGGACCATGCGGACGGACGAGCCGCGGACGGCGTCGTCGCCCTTCTTCTCGGGCTCCTTGCCGGTCTGCATGTCCGTCGGCGCGGCCGCAGGCTTGGCAGGCTTCTTCGCCGGCTGCTTGGCGGCCTTCTGCGCCTTCGCGGCCTGCACCGGCTTCTCGGGCTTCGCGGGTTTCGCGGGCTTTTCGGGTTCCTGCTGCATGCCAGCCTGCGCCGCGTACAGGGCCAGCAGCTCGCCCATCGCCTCGCACGCCGCCTTGAAGCAGCCAAGCGCCTTGTCGAGGTTGTCCTGCGCCTCTTGGCGGACGACGTCCGCGGTGCGCTTCTTTCCCTTGCTCTTGCTCATTTCGTCTCCTCCTTCTTCTGGAACACGTATTCGTCCATGATTGCCTTCGCCTGCTCCGGGCTGTCGATTATCCTGCTGACCAGGGACGCCTCGTCGGTCTCCGGCCCGAAGAACCGCCCTATGGCGTCCTTCAGCCCCACGACCACCGTGGCCTTCGTGACCTGCTCCTCTATCGTGCGGTTTCCGTACGGGAGGATCCTGTAGAGCCTGTCCTTGAGGAGCTCCTCGACGCGTGCGATCGGCTTGCCCGGCGCGGACAGGTTGACCTTGACGAGCCAGAACGTGTCGGGCTCCTGCATCACGGGGGCGAGCTTCTCGTCGATCCCCTCGGCGGAGTCCACGTCCACGAGCTCGAACTTCCTCGTCGCGAGGACGCGCGTGTCGTAGGCGAACTTGCCGCCCGGAAGGGCCGTCACGACGTCCACGGACTTGAACCCGAGCTCCGAGACGTCGTTCATCTCCGTGCTGCCCGGATACCGGTAGACGCGCCCGGCGCTGGTCGAGGTGCTGACCGCGTTGTGGATGTGGCCGAGCGCGACGTACCCGACGTTGAGCGCGTCGAAGTACGGCTCCAGGTCGCGCAGGCTGAGCGCCGTCGAGTAGGCGGTCAGCTCGGCGATCTCCATGTGGAGCACCATCACCCCGCCGTGCAGGTCGCACCCGCGCTCCTTCAGGGACTTCAGCCTCTCCAGGAGCTGCTGCGTCCTGCAGAAGTCGATGCCCGCGAACCAGACCCCGCCCGCGTTGTACATGGGCGTCCCCTCGGCCGTGTCCTGCTCCAGCGGGACGAACCCGCAGAGCCGCGCCCACCTGCCTCCGGAGAGGTCGTGGTTGCCGTCCACCGACAGCACCGGTATCCCGGCGTCCTCCATCTTGCGTCCGAACGCCTTGGCGGCCTGCACGGCGCTCGCCGGAGGCCTGTAGGAATCGAACATGTCGCCGGCCACCACGACCGCGTCCACCTTCTCGCGGACGGCGATCTCGGCGATCTCGTCCAGCGGCTTCAGGAAGTCCGCCTCGCGGACGGCCATGCCGTACTGCCTGTATCCAAGGTGCCAGTCGGCCGTATGCAGGAACTTCATTTCTGCTCTATCTCCTTGTTCTGGTTGAGCTGGGCCATGCGGTCCAGCAGTGTTATCAGCGCCCAGGCCTTGGGCGTCGGGGCGCGCATCACCTTCTCGACGGCGTCGATCGCGTCCGCCGAGTTGAGCCGGGTGTAGTACTCGACGGCCGTGCGCACGTCGAGGTCCTTCAGGGTTCCGGCGAAGTCGCTGCTGTTGGTCCTGGTCTGCTGGACCTTGACGGACGCGACGGGCTGCCCGTACGCGCCCACCCCGGCCTCCAGCGTGACCTGCGGGTAGTCCGGGAGCCCGTTCCGGTCGTACCCGACCAGCTTCGACACCTTCACGCCCCAGGCCCGCTTCCGGGCTGCGTTGTCGAGCTCCGCCACCAGCTTCTGCGTCTCCAGGTCTATTTCCGCGGGGGCGGACGGGACAAGCGCGTTCACGAGGCACCCCCTTGTCCATCCTGCGGCGTCGGTCGCAGAACAACCTGCTCCGCCTTGTTGTTTTCCTTGAGCCAGTCCTGGTGCGCCGTGTCCGTGAGCGTGTACCGCGCGTGGCCGAGCCTGTCCCTGATCCCGGAGAGGAACATGACGACGCCCGCTGGGTTGCAGTCCCGTATCCAGCCGCGCGTGCGGTTGCCGTTGCCCTTTGCGTCGGGCTTGCCGATGGCCTCGTCTATCCTCCCGATGACCTCGTCTATGGCCTCGACTGGGAACGGGCTCATGCGCGACCTCCCGGGCGGTCCGGGACGAGCTCCCCGGCCAGCACCTCCGTCTCCGCCCCGCGCGCGGCGCAGCGGATGACGTAGAGGCCGTCCTCGGGGACGTTTCCGTCTTCGTCCGGATCCGGCGCCCGGACGACCTCCCAGCCCCGCGTCAGCTTGCCGGCGGCGTCCTCCCAGATCACCTTGCTGCCGACTGCGAGGCCGTCGGGCACGCGGGCCGGCTCGGCGTTGGGCACGAGCGGGATGTTCTCCGCCTGGTTCCTCGCCGCGAGGATGTTGGCGATCCGCGTGAGCTGCTTCGACTGCTGCATCATCTGGGTCCGCATCACGGCCCAGAACTGCAGCTCGCCGTTGCAGGGCCCTGCGCCGGCGCTCACTGCGCACCTCCGTCGGCGGGGCCGAGACCTCCGTCGGCGGGGCCGAGCGCGTCCCGCGCCGCCTTGTGCGTCTCGCGCATCTCGTTGTCGTAGCAGGCGTCGCACAGGACGCCGTCGTGGTCGTACTTGCCGTCCTTCACGATCGAGACGTAGTGCGCGTCGTCATGCGAGATCACCTTGCCGCAGCCGGTGCACGTCACCATGTCCCCCTGGCTGACTGCGGCCGCCTCGGCTTCGGGCCCTGCCTCGGACGTCCCGGACGCCTGCCCGGCCTCCTGCCCCTTCCGCTGGCGCAGCTTGCTGAGCTTGACGCGCGCCGCGGCCACGGCGTTTGACTTCGTCGCCTCCTCGGCCTTCGCCGCCGCGGCCATCGCCTGCGCGTCGAGCGAGGCCTGGTACAGCGCCGGCAGCTGGCTCTCCGCCACGGTCCGTACGAGGCCCTCGGCCTGCGTAAGGAAGTCCTGCTTGGCCGTCGCCGCGTCCACGCCCTCCAGTCCGGTCGCCAGCAGCAGCGCGCTGGTCGCCGCCCTGGGCGACGAGCCGTCGTCCGCCGACACGGTGATGCGTATCTCTACTTTCATGTTCCCTCCTCGATGAACCAGTCCAGTTCCGGCGTAGCCCGTCTCACGGCGTCGTAGACCCTGTCGCACTCCGCCCACGTCAGGCACGGGCCCCGCCACACGACCCGCTCCTCCCGGCGCGTCCCGTCGGTGCCCTCCAGGTACGTGCACACCCCGACCCCCGACTGTACGCCCACGTAGCGGACCAGGCGCACCGTGGCCTGGCGGAACCCGCACTCGACCCGGCAGTACGTGCAGTCCCGGCGCCTGTTGCGCATGTAGGCCGACTTCCTGTCCATCGACAGCAGCTTGGTGTCGTTGTCGTTCGCAAGCGCGCTCAGGAGCGCCCGCCTCGGCCGGTAGAACGGCGTCAGCCACGTCAGCAGGTTGTCCCATGCGGTCGCCAGCGCGTCCGCATACGACGGGGACACGCCCCGGTCCCAGGCGTACACCCCGCGGAGGATGCCGTCGACCCCGTCGAACAGGAAGCCCCAGGGGTCGAACCACCACATGCGGCGCCCCTTGAAGTCCCTGCGTCCGAAGGCGAAGTGCCGCGACGCCGGCGAGTATATCGGCCTGTAGCTGTCCCTGTAGGTCCGCCTTACGCCCATCATGTCGCGCACGTCACGGATTCCTGGTTACGGACGCCACGCCCCATTCCTGAGCCGTCTCCGCGGTGAACGGCTCGAACTCCTTGGCCATCCTCGCGATGACGGCCTCGGGGACGTCGTGCACGTTCCCGAACTGGGCGTAGCACTCGACCACGTGCACTTCGTACCCGAACTCGTGGGCCATGTTCACGTAGCGCCGGAAATGGTCCAGCTTCACGTGGGTGGCCGTGACGGCCAGGCACGGCATCTCGAGGTGCGACATCGCGTACCTCAGCAGGTCCTCGGTCTTCCGGATGACGTCGGCGTTCTTGTCCGAGTCGAACACGTACTTCCGGTCTGCGTCGTAGCGGAACATGTCCGGCTCGACGACCAGCGCCGCCACCTTGTTGGCGAACGTGGATTTGCCGCTGCCGGGGAGCCCCCGGCAGATGTACAGTTTCTTCATTTGTTGCTCCTAATGTCGGCTGTCGGACGTCAGACGTACGGCGCCCAGTCCCCTATGGTCTGGAGCGTCCGCCTGGTCGACAGCGTTGTCTTGAGCCCGTACCGGGGGGCGTACGTCATGGAGTACAGCCTTGCGGGCCTGTGCTTTCCACGGCGCAGCCGTCCCCAGCCGCCGAGCTCCCTGACTCGCATATACAGCCTTGGCGACCTGCTTCTCATGCGTACCTCGCCGCACGGACCGAGATGACGCGGCCTGGGGCGCCAAGCACCCTCAGGGTCCGTCCAAACTCGTGTCGCCCGTGCATGTTTTCAGGTTTTTTGGTATAATCTTCTGCGGTCGCCGACGAGGCGTCCGCTGGTTGGAGTAATTGTACCAAAGATTTGCATGCTTGTGAAGCACGACACCTCAGTAGTCTCGCCGCCGGGTTCCTCCGGGGGTCATACGCGGTCAGTATCATCGAGAGAAGATGCGCCATCTTTCTCTTCCGACGATTTGTCCTGTATTGGTGACTACCTAGCTTCCGAGCTAGGCAAAAGGGAATGCAAGCTCATCCGGCGCGGCGACATGCTGCCACACCTCTTCAAGCTGCGCGGCCAGCCGATGTCGCTCAAGGACCACATCCAGTTCCACGCCATGTACTCCAACGAGTACGTCGCCGACACGGTGTTCGTCTGCGGCCGGCAGGTCGGAAAATGTGAACGGGTGTTCACCAAGTCCGACTTTTTCGCGCAAAGAGGCGCAACCGGGTGCCGCCTTGACGCGCCCGCGGCCGTGACCGAGGTCATAGCGGCCGGTCCGTGCTTCACGAGCGTCAGGCCTGTCACGTCCGTGATGGCGCCGGGCGTCAAGAAGCTGCTCCACATCAGGACACGCCTCGGGAGCGAGCTCTTCATCACGCCGGAGCACCGCGTCATGCAGTATGGCGGCACCTACGTCGAGGCCGGCCAGCTCCGCGTCGGCTCGCGCGTCTGCTACGCCCGCAGGTGCTATCGGTTCGGGACTGCCACGGCGTCCGCCAAGCGCATCAGGTGTACCGCGTACATGATCGGCGACGGACACTGTGGAAGCGCATCCGACAAAGCCAACCCGATCGAGCTGACGGCCGCCTGCCCCGCCGTGGTCGCCGACGTAAAGGCGCTTGCATCCGACGACATCACGCGAACCCGCCCGTATGCGACGAGCCAGAAGACGCTGCACATAAACTTCAGCCGCAAGTCGGACGTCGTGCGGTGGCTCACGGAAGACGGCCTCGTCGGCATGCGTTCCTGGGAGAAGTTCGTCCCCGACTGGGTGTTCGGCCTTGACCGCGCCGGGACGACGTCGTTCATAGAGGCCCTGTGGGCCACGGACGGAACGGTCATGCGCAACGCCTCGGGCCGCCCGATCATCGAGTACAACACCACCTCCCGGCTGCTGGCCAGCGACCTCAGAGCCCTGCTCTCCAAGTACGGCATACTCACGCGCCTCCGCACGAAGGCGACAGGCTACAAGGGCAGGGATGGGGAACGCATCAGGTGCCGCGACTGCTACATCCTCCGTGTAGAAGGCCGCAGCAGCCAGCTCGCGTTTCTCCAGGCCTTCGACGTGCCGGGCAAACCGCCGTTCGCCCTGCCGGACAACGCATCCGGGCAGAACGACCGCAGCAACCGCGACACCTTCCCGGTGGAGTGCAACGAGCTTGTGCGGGAGCTCTTCTCAGACTTCGCGCACCGCCGCGGCGACAGCATGCGCACGCATGGCATGCGCTACAAGCTCAAGTACCCGCCGAGCCGCTTCAAGCTGGAGCGGTACCTGGAGAAGGCCGATGCGCTCGGACTCTCGGACCGTCCGGCCTACGGGAAGATACGCGACCTTCTCGACGGCGACATAGTGTACGACATCGTCGAGTCGGTGG
>Ga0310696_10003229_pt1 | contig 20546 bp, 11 predicted proteins | sample AusTroGonzalo_MG_4_FD_203885 | JGI IMG/M metagenome (GOLD analysis project Ga0310696, IMG submission 203885) | Bovine rumen microbial communities from tropical cattle in Woodstock, Queensland, Australia - Gonzalo_02 (v2) (version 2) | ecosystem: Host-associated > Mammals > Digestive system >... | reverse complement strand
TTCCCGGCGAGACGGATTTTTATAATTTGCCGTCATCGCTTTGGCATCCCTGGCAATTTCTGCGGCTGTTGCGGATAGTTCGCAACACAGTTAAGCGCTGGCGTCCGGATATAATCCATCTGCACGCCTTCTGGGGCGGATTGGCAGGGCGTCTGCAAAATTTCCGCCTGTCGCCGTCCCCGGCCATCGTCTATTCCCCACATGCATTTTCCTGGCATCCGGACGCGCCTAGTTGGCAGAATCTGGCCGTCCGTTTGGCGGAGAGGCACCTGTATCGTGCATCGCAGGCCCTGGTCTTCGTCGGCGAGGCGGAATTTTCCCAGGCCAAGGAATTAGGCCTGCCGGAAGGAAAATGCCATCTTGTCGCCAACGCCCTGCCACCAATGTTTACGCGACAGCTGGCTACTCGGGACGAGGCACAACGACATCTCCAACTCGACCAGGAGCATCGGCATTTGCTGTTCGCGGGGCGGCCAGTCTGGCAGAAGGGGCTTGACTGTCTGGCCGCTGCTCTGCCACTACTGCCCGTAGAAACCCCCTGGCTCTGTCATTTCTTTTGGGACGACAGCCAGCAGGCGCCCTTGCTGCGTAGTCTGTTGGCCTCGCCGGCAGGACGCCTTTGCCGCGTTCATCCTCTTCTGCCTAATCTGTCCCGCTATCTGCGCGGCTTTGATGCAGCGGTCCTTCCCTCACGTTACGAGGGGTGCTCGTATGCGCTGCTGGAATGTCTGGCCGCAGGTCTTCCCCTGCTGGTCTCGCCAGAAGCAAGCCTGGGGATTTCTATGCATTCCACTGCGACTCTGCTGTCCTGGAATCGACGACAGCCAGCAGAGTTCCCCGCAATACTTGACAATGTGCCGCCTTTGGCCGAGCCTACCGCGCCAAACTATACCAGCGACGACCAGGCCAGGTGGCTCATGGATGTTTACCAAAGTCTGGTCGGCCACGCGTGATGACCTATTCGTAGCGACTGGCGCTGTCCGAATGAAAAGTGGCCAGACTTATGAAATTGACGCCCCGCCATCCCTCCTCGCCGCCGCAGCGATGGTAGGTTTCTTCACGGGCAACCACGGTGGTGGCGCACTTTCCCACGGGCATCTTGGCCGAGCAGACGCTCGGCCCTCCTGCGGCGAGGGCATGTTTCCTCACGAGCACAAGCGGCGGCCAGGGTCTGGCCGCCCTACCGGACGATTACGACGCCATTTCCACAGGCACGAGCGGCGGCGAAGGGTCTCGCCGCCCTACCGGATGGGTGGTATGCTTTTCCACAGGCACGAGCGGCGGCGAGGGCATGTTTCTCCACGAGCGCGAGCGGCGGCCAGGGGCTGGCCGCCCTACCGTCTTGGCGCACCCTTCCCCCGGGCACATTGGCGCGGACGTCCACCTTCGCTAAAGCTACGGCATGACAAGGAGCCTCGCCCTCCTGAAACACAAAACGCCTGCCACAGGAAATTCCCGGGCAGGCGTTTCAGGTCAGAAACTCAGGCGAATTTATTTCTCGTCACCTTGCTTGATGATGACGCGACCTTCGGCAACTTCCAGCAGGGCAATCTCCAAATTGGAGCGCTCATCATCGGGCAGGGTCGGTACCAGGCGGCGATGGCCTTTGCTCAGCTGGGTGGCACGTTTGCAAACGCCGTTGATGAACAGGCGGACATCATCGACTTTGGCGCGGGCGCGGGCAAGATATTCTTCGTTCATGTCAATGCACCTCTGTTTGTCTAAATGGAAAACCGGGAAAAGAGTGGCCTGGTCAGCGTTCAAGCCCCTCAATGAGTTGAGTGTTGGATTCGGCTTTCAGTTTTTCAGCAAAGCGTGAGAGTTCCCTTTGCTGGTTACGATTCAAGATAAAGTTCCTTACGCTTTCCTTCATCTGCTTGGTATCATCGTCATCAGGCACGACCTTGGATTCGAGATAGACAAGAACCGCACCCGAAGACGCGCGACGGGGAGCCAGAACCGTCCCAACCTTCTCCTTGGGCAGGTTGTAGAGGAAACCGTAAACGTCGCGCAACTGCATTGTCTGGCTGACCTCATTGGATTCCAGGCGGCTGAACTCCTTGGCGTCCTGGAAGACGGCCTTCGCTCCTGCTGCCGAGGCGAAATCCTTGCCCTCGGCCAGTTCTGCGTTGATGTGTGTGCGAATTTCCTCGGCACGCTTTTCGGCGGCCGCGTAGGCGATTTCCCGGCGATAGATGCCTTTCATCGTGTTCAGGGTTCTCGCGTCTTCTTCCGGGGTACGCAGGCGCGGAGCCTCGATTTCCAGCAGGCAGGCGACGTATGAGCCCTTGTCGCCCTGGACGGCATTGGACAGGGGATACTTGGCTGTGGTCTTGAAGACAGCCTCGCTCACGGCATTGTCACGGCCGATGCTGGCGCTGATGACGCCATTGCGCGTATATTTGTCAACCTTCTGGAACTCACTCTTCGAGAAAAGTTTGGCAGTGCTCTCCAACAGGGCGGAGGCATCCCCCAGGGAGCGGAGGGAATCATCGTCCGCCTGGGCGTTCTGATACCAGACATCGCTGACCTTGTCGGCCAGGCGCTGCGCGTCTTCCTGGGCCAGTTTCCGGCATTGCTCCTTGAGCAGGATGCCCTTCAGTTCGTCCTTGACTTCCTCTAGGCTACGGCCGTTGCGACGTTCCAGAACCTTGGCAAGAATCAGTGACGTGTCTGTGTCAACCACCTCGGTGAACTGGCCGATTTCCAGTTCCTTGACTTTGTCGGCAAGTGCCGTGGGCAGGGTGGCGATGTCAACAAGCTTGGCATCTTCGATATTGTCCTTGTCTTCCGATTCGGCGCTGGCCAGCTTCAGGAAATCTTCGCCATCTTCCAGTTTCTTCTTGATGTCATCCATCTTGGCGGCTTTGGCGGCTTTTTCCTCTTCATTGAGGGCGGCGGTATGCAAAATGATTTTTGCGAGGCGGATTTCCTTCTTCTGGTATTCGCCGGCGCGGGCCTCGTACCCTTCCTTCAGCATGTCCTCGGTGATTTCCAGATTCTCGGCGTATTTGTCCTGGTTGAAGAAGACCAGAGAGAATGAACGCTTTTCCGCTTCATAGAAGGGCATCACCATGCTTTGCAGGAACTGCTGATGCTCCTGGAGGCGGATCTGGCGCTCGTCTTCTTCCATATTCAGGTCTTCCGCCAATTTAGCCGCCTCTTCGCGGGAGAAATCGGTGATGTTCTGGCAGGACGGTGCCTTGGACGCATACGGGGCGACTTTTTCGTTGTACATCGCCTTGGCCTTGGCGGCAACCAGGGTGTCGGCAATCAAGTCCTTGACTTCCGTGTTAAGCGCCTCGGGCAGGGGAGTTTCCTCACGCGTCTTCAGGAATGCAACGGCCGGCCCCTGGATGGTGAAGCAGGCCCGGCTGACTTCGCCTGGCTCGTTCAGACCGCGGATTCCGCGGGCCAGGCTGGCCTGCGGGCCGATGAAGCCGGGGACGATATCGGTGCCGGTCACGCTGCCGGTCGTCACGATTTCGGCACCGAGTTTCTTGGCCTCGCTCTCAAAGCGCTGCTGGCGCTGTTCGACGGATTCATTTTCCACCTTGGAGACGAATTTCTCATTCAGGCTGTTGCCCTGTTTTTCCAGATAGAGGTTAGCCTTGCGTTTGCGTAAGGTCCCCAGAATCTTGTCTTTGACTTCGTCAATCGTCTTGCCTTTATAAGTGTTGTTTTTGAAAGACTCGTATTGGTGGTTGATTTCGTCAATGGTGGGATTGACTGCTTCCATGACCTCGGGGCTGGCAGTCTTGTTTTCGATTTTCGCCACGAGAGATTCGAGATTGAAGACGGCGACGCTTGCCTTGCGGCTGTCAGGCATCTTGATTTCCTGCTTGTGGTTTTGGAAGAAATCGTCGATTTCCTCTTTGCTGGGGCGGCTGTCTTTCACCATATCCGACTTGAAGAGGGAGTATTTGGTGGTGTATTTCTCGACATAGCCTTGGACCTCGGCCTCATCGACCTCGACTTTCGCGATGACCTCATCCTGCAGACGCTTGATGGCGATGTTCTCCGCCATGATGCGGTCCAAGTCCTTGACGGAAGCCAGCTGCCGGCTATTGACCATATTCCGCTTGAAATTGTCGAAGGCCTGCTTGGAGAAACCGTCCTTGTCCTGGAAAAGCATACGGCTACGAACATATTCGCCGAGTTCCTCATCGCTGACCTTCAGCAACTTGCGCTCTTTGGCCTCGTGCAGCAGCCGCATGCGGGACAGCGCTTCCTGGAACAGCGCATGGTCATTGAGGTTGCCGGCCATGTAGGGATTGTCCAGATAGATGGCTACCATCGTCTCCTGCATTTTCGTCTGCATCAGGTCGGCACTCAGTTTCTTGCCATACATGGTGCCGAAATTGGAAACGCCGCCACGCCCGCCTTTGAAAAGGTCGCCCGGAGTCACAAACACCACGAACATCAGGCTGATGATGATGCCCAGCACAATGTAGGTCTTCCGTCCGTGCTTCTCAAAATAACGGTTGAAATGGGAGATGATCATTGCTGTTGACCTTGATTAATTGATGGTGAAGGAAGTTTATGGGCGAAGGGCCGTGATGCCGGCCGCAAGCCCCTCAGGATAACCGAAGACGCTGCTGCCCGCCACCAGGACCTCGGCACCGGCGGCAATCGCCTGCGGCGCAGTGGCGGCGTTGATGCCACCGTCAACCTCCAGATGAATGTTACGACCGCTCGCGTCGATAGCCTTGCGGAGATATTCGACCTTGGGCATCTGGTCTGCCATGAAGGACTGCCCGCCAAAGCCCGGCTCCACGGTCATCACCAGAAACATCTCGACCTCATCGAAATATGGCATCAATGCCTCCACGGGCGTGCCGGGACGCAGGGTGATTCCCGCCGAGCAGCCGCTGGCATGGATGCGGGAAATGACCTCGTGCAGGTCTCCATCGCTCTCCACATGGATGGTGATGTGGTCTGCCCCCGCCTTGACGAAGGTGTCCAGGTATTTGCCGGGGTCGGTAATCATCAGGTGCACGTCAAACGGCTTGTCGCTGTATTTGCGGATGGCCTTGACGACCGCCGGACCGAAGGAGATGTTCGGCACGAAATGGCCGTCCATGATGTCCACATGGATGATGTCGGCTCCGGCTTCGCTCACTTCCGCCAGATGCTGGCCGAAACGCGCGTAGTCTGCGGACAGGATTGACGGGGCAATGCGAACCTGCCCGCGGGGGAATTCACTCAAGGGAAGGCGTTTTCTGTCTGTCATCATTCGCTCTGCAAAAAAAAGCGGATACAGGGAAAACCTGCATCCGCTGAAACTCTACATCCTCTTTCTTCGTTGTCGGCAGCCAATGACTGAAAAAGACACTGGCCTGCAAGGACTTCAGGCCTTGACAATCTTGTTGGAGCGGATGCAGGCAGTGCAGACGGTCAGATGCTTGACCGTGCCGTCCACAAGGCATTTGACGTTCTGGAGATTGGGGCTGAAGGTGCGCTTGGTGTTCTTCACCACGTGCATGCCGATACCACCTTTCTTCTTGGCCAAACCACGGCGGGTAATGTGGCCGCCAACGGTCTTGTGCTTACCGCAAATGTCACAAACGCGACTCATTTTCGTGTCCTCTCTTTCTCTGTATGTGTAATGATGCGAAATTCTGCAAGTGGTGGGATGGCCGGGACTCGAACCCGGGACCCCCGCATTAAAAGTGCGATGCTGCTACCGACTGAGCTACCATCCCGCCGTGCCCAAAAAAGGGGCATTTGCTTAATATATACTGACTTTTCTGGTTTTGCAAATCGCTGATGAAAAAAAGACAATAGAACTACAGAACTTGGAGAGGACAGGAGGGCGCAACTCCTTGTCACGCCGTAAGCTTTAGCGAAGGCGGACGTCAGCGCCGTCGCGCCAGTGGGAATGTGTGCAACCTCCGCGGGATGGCCGAGCGTCTGCTCGGCCAATGAGCCCTTGGGAAGGCGCACCATTGACGGTAGGGCGGCGAGACCCTTCGCCGCCGCTTGTGTCCGAGGAGAAACATGCCCGCGCAGAGGAATGGCCTAGGGAGGGCCGAGTGTCCTTGTCCTCCGTAGCCTTGGCGAAGGAGGATGCTCGGCCATCCTGCACCTTAGGCCAGTTTGGCTAGGCGGATGTCGTAGTTGCCGTCCAGGTAGACCCTGTAGTCGTCGGTGGTCCAGGCCATGTAGGAGCCGTCCAGGGCTCCGGTGGCGGCCACGCCGTCGATGGTGACGGCCTTCAGGTCGTTCCAGTTGGCGGTGGTGTTGGCGCTTCCGGTGTAGACGGTCCAGTCGGTGCCCACCACGACGGAGGCGGCTCCATCGGCGAACGTGATGTTGATGGTGTCGCCGTAGAAGCTGTTCTTGGCCTTGGTGGAGTAGTTGTCGTCGGTGGTCATCACGGCTGTCGCGCCGGAAAGTTCGAAGTTCCAGGTAGAGGCAAAGCTGAAGTCCTGGTTGGTCGCCCCGCTGCGGACAATGACGTTGGATCCGTTCCTGACGGTCACGGCGTCGAACGCGGGACCCTGGACGTTGCCGGAGAAGGACCGGACGAAGCCGTCGAAGACGAGCGACTTGGTGCCTTCCACATAGTCGGCGACTGCGCCGTAGGCGTATTCGCTGGCTCCGGAGACGAAGCTGGAGGCGCCGAAATGCAGCTGGTCGCCGTCGCCCTTGAAGGTCACGGTGACGTTGCCGCCGACGTTGCCCGTGCCCATGCTGCCGCCGTACACGTTGCCGTTGAAGTAGACGTTGGCGGCGGTGCTGTCGACGGTCAGGTTCGCGTTGCCAGTCAGGCTGGTGCTGGCGGCCTTGGCCCCGGTCTGGCCGACGTTGCCGCCGAAGACCTTGCCGTTGAAAGTGCCGCCGCCGATGGTGACGGACGTGGAGGCAACGGTCACATCGCCGCCGAAGGAGGCCGCGCCGCCGTAGACGATGCCTTGGAACAGGCCGTCGCTGATGTTCAGCGTGGACGCGCCCTGCGTGGAGCTGGCGCCGGCACGTGGCGTCGAGCCGTTGCCGACCGCGCCGTTGAAGGTGCCGCCGCTGATTTCCAGGCTCATCGCGCCGGCCCCGAAGGCACTGCCCGAGCCGGCGGTGTAGATGTTCGCGCCGTTGTAGACCGCGCCGTAGACGCCGCCGCTGATTTCCGTGGAGATGGGGCCGACGGTCAGCTTGCCGCCGTTGTTGACGGCGCCGCCGCCGTACACGGAGTTGGTGCCGGCATTCACGTCGGTCAGCGTGAGGCTGATGCTGTCGACTGTAGCGGTACCGCCGTTGGCGTAGGCGCCGCCGTAGACGGCCTTGCCCGCCGCCTGGGTGCTGTCGGTCAGGGACAGGCTGACGGCGCCGTCGGCGATGGTGCTGCCGGTGTTGGCGCGTCCGCCGCCGAAGACGTTGCCGCCAATGGCGACGGCCTGGAAGGCGAGGCTCGTGGCGGAGGAATCGCCGCCCAGGTTGCCGCCGTAGAGGATTCCGCTCCAGGCAAGGTCGGTCATGGCGACGGCGTTGCCGTTGGCGAAGACCATGGAGGCGTCGGCGGACTGGATGGCGGTATTGGTGGCGCCGTTGCCCTGGAACACCTGGTCGTGGCCGATGGCGTTGCCGCTGAAGGTGCAGGTGGTTCCGTCCGTCGCTTCGGCGAAGGTGATGGTGCCTGAGTAGGCTTCGGTGGCCGCCAGGGCGTCGTCCAGACTAGTGGTGGCATTGACCTCGATGGTGCTGACGGTCAGCGTCAGTGCGCCATCGGCGTAGTCAAGCACCGCGCCGTTGGCCAGGGCGGTGCCGAGGGTGGCGGCCTCGCCGTTGACGGTGAAGGTGGAGCCCGTCAGACTGCTAATGCCCGAGGCGAAGGTCGTTATCCCATAGTTCCAGACATCGCCCGTGTCGACGGTGATGGCCTTGCCGCCGAGGTCCTGGCTGGCGAAGGCAACCGTGCCAGTGTTGGAGAAGGTGACGCCCGTGATGCCGTCGCCCGTCTCCGTCAAAGCGGCGATGGTGATGGCGATGTCGCCAGCGAAGGTGAAGGCGGCGCCGTCAACGTAGATTGTCCCGCTGGAATTGCCGTTGATGGTGGCGTTGATGACATTATCGCCCTTGATGGTGATGATTCCGCTCTCATTGTAGATGTTGTCGGAGGCAGTTTCGAGCGTGAAGTCTTCAAGGGTGACGTTGCCGCCGCCGTTGTAGATGGCACCAGCTCCGTTGGCTGAGGTGTTCGCGGAAAAAATGGAAGAGGTAAGGTTGATGGTGCCGAAATTCAGGATGGCTCCTGCATGGGTGGTTCCGAAGTTGCCGCTGAAAGTCGAGCCGCTCACTGTCAGCAAGGTATTGGAGTCGTTTTTGATGGCTCCAGCCATGTTGACACGGTTATCGGCGAACAGCGAGCCGCTGACGCTGGCCGTGCCAGTGTTGAGGAGGCCGCCAGCCACTGCGGCCGTGTTGGCAGAGAAGGTTGAGCCAGAGATGCTGGCGAGGCCGCCGTAGTTATAGATGCTGCCAGCCCCGTTGGAGGTGTTCGCGGTGAACCGTGCTGAGGTTACAGTGGCGGTGCCGAAACTCAGGAGTCCGCCGGCAAAGGAGACCCCCACGTTGTTGTAGAAGGTGGAGCCGGTTACTGTCAGCACGCCATTGGTATCGTTTCTGATTGCTCCGGCGAAGCTGTTGCTGTTGTCGGCGAACAGCGAGCCGCTGATGCTGGCCGTTTTGCCGTTGTCGTTGAAGATGGCTCCGACTGCACTGCCCTTGTTGGCGGTGAAGGTGGAGTCGGATATGGTTACGGTGTCGCTGTTGTAGAGGGCGCCTGCTCCGTTGGCTGAGGTGTTCGCGGAAAAATTGGAGGAGGCCAGGTTGACTGAGCCGAAATTGAGGATGGCTCCGGCATGGGAGGTTCCGAGGTTGCCGCTGAAGGTCGAGCCGCTCACTGTCAGCATTGTATTGGAGTCGTTTTTGATGGCTCCGGCCATGTTGTCAAAGTTTCCGGCGAACAGCGAGTCGCTGACGCTGGCCGTGCCAGTGTTGTTGAGGCCGCCTCCCGCCTTGGTCGTGTTGGCGGAGAAGGTTGAGCCGGAGATGTTGGCGAGGCCGCCGTAGTTGAAGATGCCACCAGCGCCGTTGGAGGTGTTCGAGGTGAAACGTGTGGTGGTTATGGTGGCGGTGCCGAAGTTCAGGAGTCCGCCAGCAAAGGAAGTTCCCAAGTTGTTGTAGAAGGTGGAACCTGTCACTGTCAGCACACCGTTGGTATCGTTTCTGACAGCACCGGCAAAGCTGTTGCTGTTGCTGGTGAACAGCGAGCCGCCGACGCTGGCCGTTTTGCCGTTGCCGTTGAAGATGGCCCCGACCACACTGCCCTGGTTGGCGGTGAAGGTGGAGGAGGATATGGTTACGGTGCCGCTGTTGTTGATGGCACCAGCACTGTCGGAAGCGGAGTTCGAGGTGAATTGCGAGGAGGTTACGGTGGCCGTCTTGTCGTTGTAGATGGCGCCTGCCAACTTGCCTTTGTTGGCGGTGAAAGCGGCGGAGATTGTAGCGGTGCCGCTGTTGTAGATGGCGCCGGCGGCGTTGGTTGAGGTATTCGAGTTGAATTGTGAGGAAGTTATATCGGCGGTGCCGAAGTTCAGGAGGCCGCCGCCAAAGGAGGTTCCGAGGTTGTCGCTGAAAGTCGAGCCGCTCACTGTCAGTGCGCCATTGGTGTAATTTCTGAGCGCCCCGGCGAAACCGCTGCTGTTTCCGGCGAACAGCGAGCCGCTGACGCTGGCCTTTTTGTCGTTGTAGACACCGCCGACTACATTGCCTTGGTTGGAACTGAAGGTGGAGCCGGAGATGGCCGCAGTTCCGTCGCTGTTGTAGATGGCTCCGGCACCGTTGGAGGTGTTCGAGATGAAAAGCGTGGTGGTAATGGTGGCGGTGCCGAAGTTCAGGAGGCCACCAGCATGGGAGGTTCCGAAGTTGCCGCTGAAAGTCGAGCCGCTTACTGTCAGCAGTGTATTGGAATCGTTTTTGATGGCACCAGCCATGTTGTCAAAGTTTCCGGCGAACAGCGAATTGCCGACGCTAGCCGTGCCCGTGTTGTTGAGGCCGCCGCCAGCCTTGGTCGTGTTGGCGGAGAAGGTTGAGCCAGAGATGCTGGCGAGGCCGCCATAGTTGTAGATGCCGCCAGCACCGTTGGAAGTGTTCGAGGTGAAACGTGTGGTGGCTACGGTGGCGGTGCCGAAGTTCAGGAGCCCGCCGGCAAAGGAGGTTCCCAGGTTGTTGTAGAAGGTGGAGCCAGAAATACTGACGGTGCCATCGTTGCCGATGGCGGCTCTGGGGGCCACATTGTTCGAGAACGTGGAGCCTAGGAAAGTCACCTTGGCACCGTTTGGCAGAGTGACAGCGTAAATGTTGGAAGTGGTCACGCCATTGATGTTGACTCCAGCATCAACAATGTATTCTGTGCCAGATTTGAAATCGGAAACTATGGTATTGGTGCTGGACAGACTGACGACCACAGCCAAGGGCTCGGTCACTGCGCTTAATGCGGAATAGCCGGGACCGGCATATTCGGTGCCTCCGACGATGCAGGTGGTCACGGAACCGTCGGCACTGACGATGGCGGCGGAGATGGGGGTCGTCTGGATTTCTTCTGGCATGGTGAATCTCCTGTTGACGAGAGATAGATCTATTTGAAATTTCTTGATGGTTAAAGGCAAATAAAAATCCTTGGGGCGGGATTTTTATTAGGGCGAAAGAGGATGTTCTGGCTAAAAGTGCTACTTATTGTGTCACTAATATATTATGATAATCCAATATTGCAAGCGTCTAGACAAAAAAACTTCAAGACTTCAACCTAAAAAGGCAATTGTTTCGAAAATAGTTACTAAGCAAGAATAATGGCAGGCAACTTATTGTCGTGCGTCATCCGGCCAGAGGCTTGAACCTTTGTTCGACCACAGGCGTATTTTGGGATGATTTCGCCGATAGTTCACCCCGGCAATATAATCCCCATGACTGCTCCGGCCAGGAGCCACCAGGCGGGATTGATTTTCTTCGTGCGGGGGCAGAGACAAAGCGCTAGGACAATCCCCATGATGAGCACGCCCTGGTACAGGATTTTGCCTGTCTCTGGCGCAAAGCAGGAAGCCTGCACGAAGAAGACCACGGCGGAGGCCAAAAGTCCTACGGTGACGGGCTTGATGCCCGCAAGCACCGCCGCCATTACACGGCTGTCGCGGAAGACCTTCAGGCAGATGGCAATGGCAAGCCCCACCGTCAGGGAGGGGATTGTCAGTCCCAGCGAGCCCGCAATGGCTCCGGGAATTCCCGCCTGCTGGACGCCGATGTAGGTAGCGGCATTGAGGCCGATGGGGCCGGGGGTTATCTGCGCCAGGGCGATGAGGTCGGCAAACTCCGCTGGCGTCAGCAGGCCGCGGGCGGTCACGAGTTCGTCCTGAAACAGGGGAACCATGGCGTAGCCGCCACCGAAGGTGAAGAAGCCGATTTTGGCGAAGAGGAGAAACAGGCTGAAAGGATTCATTTTCGGTTCTCCTCGGCAGAGGGCAGGAGTTGGGGGCACAGCCAGGTCAGCAGCAGTCCGACTACGGCGCCGCCCAGGACGATGTAGACCGCGCCGACCCAGCCAGTGGCCAGTAGCAGGAAACTGATGGCAGCCAAGACGCTTACCGTGACGTTGCGGCAGATTTTCCTGGTCAGATTCCAGGTCACGACGGCAATCAGCGCGGAAATGCTGGCCCGGATGCCGAGAAAGGCCTTGGCGACATACCGGGAATCGCGGAAACGCAGAAAGATTCCTGCCAGCACGACAATGGCGAAGAAGGGCGGCAGCAAGGTCGCGAAGCAGGCCGTAAGCGCTCCTGCAAGCCCTGCCATCTTGTAGCCCAGCAGGACACTCATGTTCATGGCGATGATGCCTGGCAGCGACTGGGTGGTTGCCGTGCAGACGAGCATATCCTCCTCCGTGAGCCAGTGCCGCTTGTCGACAAACTCCTGGGAGAACAGGGGAATCATCGCGAGCCCCCCGCCCAGGGTCAGGGCGGCGGTCGTGAAAAAGCACCAGAAAATGGCGGGGAGACGCCCCCAGGCTGTGGTCTTTGATGGCAGATTGTCGTCAGGCATGGTCAGGAAAACTTGTACAAGGGTGAAATATGCCTTTTCATAATGTAGCCTGCCCCGCAAGTTTACGCAAGCCTTTTTCCAGGGATAATAGGGATTTTAGGGATGAGAGAGATAGAGATAATAGGGATGGGAGGGATAGCAGGGAGAGGGGGCGAGCCTGCTGGCTGGGATAATAGGGATTTTAGGGATGAGAGAGATAGGGATAATAGGGACGGAAGGGATAGCAGGGAGAGGTGGGAGCACTGCTGGCTGGGATAAAAGGGATTTTAGGGATGAGAGAGATAGAGATAATAGGGATGGGAGGGGATAGCAGTGAGAGAGGTGGGAGCACTGCTGGCTGGGATAATAGGGATTTTAGGGATGAGAGAGATAGAGATAATAGGGATGGGAGGGATAGCAGGGAGAGGTGGGAGCACTGCTGGCTGGGATAATAGGGATTTTAGGGATGAGAGGGATAAGAGAGCGGGATGGCATACCGTGCTGCCAGGGGGCTGGCCGCCATCATTTGCCTACGTTGGTTCGCCTTACTGGAACAATATTTTCTCGATTTGAGTGATGTCGCGCTTGGTTTCCGCAGAGGTCTGATATTTTTTGTCAATGGCCTTGAGGGCGTACAGGACAGTCGTATGCTGCTTGTGGAAATTTTCCGCGATGGCCGGAAGGGAGAGGCTGGTGTGCTTGCGCGCCAGGAACATGGCGATTTGGCGAGCGTAGGCGATGTTGGCGGGGCGGAGTGAACTGGTCATGTCCGACAGGCGGAGCTGGAAGAACTCGGCCACTACACGCTGGATGAGACCAACATCGGTCACGCCGTGAAGTTCCTCTTCCTGGAATATCTTGTGAAGGTGGGTTTCGACAAATTCCCGGCTGACATCGGGGTTGGAATTGTTGAATACCTGGCAGCTGTAGGTCAGGGTGTTCAGGGCTCCTTCCAGTCGCCTGACATTCGTGCGGATGCCCGAGGCAATGCGTTCCAGGACCCAAGAGGGGAATTTGACGGAGGAATCCTCCTGCTTGCGGAGCAGGATGGCCAGCCTGGTCTCCTCGTCGGGAATGGTAATTTCCGCCTGGAGGCCGCTTTCAAAGCGTGACACGAGACGGTCGGCGAGCCCTTCGATTTCCTGCGGCGGCCTGTCGGAGGTTATGACTATCTGGCGGTTGCGCGACAGGAGGTTGTTGAAGGTATGGAAAATCTCTTCCTGGAAACTCTTTTTGCCGACAAAGAACTGCACGTCGTCTATCAGCAGGGCGTCGAGGTTGCGGAAATGGTTGCGGAAGGCTGGCAGGGCATTGCTGGAGAGGGCGAGGTGGAACTGGTTGCCAAACTCTTCGCTGGTCAGGCAGTCGATTTTGGCCGCAGGCCGGGTCTTGGCGAGTTTCCAGGCTATGGAATGGAGCAGATGGCTCTTGCCCAGGCCGGAGGCGCTATGGATGAATAATGGGTTGTAGGCGGCTCCGGGGGCGTTGGCGACGGCCAGGCAGGCGCTCTGCGCGAACTGGTTGGAGCCGCCGACAACGAAATTATCGAAGGTGTAATGCTTGTTCAGGCGGTCGCAGATGTCGTTGACGGGGACGGCGACCTTCAAGGTCTTGGCTTGGGGACGCGTGGCGGGTCTGGCGGGGGCGTTCTGGCTGGCAGCGGCCTGGGGTTTGGCGACCAGGGTCAGGAATTTTATCTGGCACTTGCGCCCGGCTAGTCCGGAAAAAGTTTCTTCAATGAGCTTCTGATAGTTGGCCTCCAGCCAGCAGCGGAATATGTCCTCGGAAATGCCCAGGGTCAGGGTAGCGCCTTCTAGGGCAAGGGGGACGAGCCTGGCTATCCAGAGGTCGAATTGAGTTTGCCCCATGGTCAGGCGGAGGCTGTCGCAACAACGTTCCCAGAGGGACTTCAAAGAATCAGAACTATCGGAAGACACGGCAAACACCAGAATCAGTCCGTATGGACTGGAAACAGTTTTAGGTTTAAAATAGCTGGAGACGTTATGTCAACCAGCTAAAGCGTTACACTCTCCAAAGACAAAACAACGCAGGAAAACCTCGTCCAGAAGTCTTGCGTGACAGGACGGCCAAGGCTTTCTGCGTAATGTCTAAAAAATAGTGCCTATTCTAGTTTTAGCAAGTCGTTTTTTGCGGATTTTTCAGTCTCCTAAGCCAGGTTTTGGCGTAAGTCATTGAATCTTCACCAACGAAAAAAATTTTAAGATTTTTTCCGTCGGTTTTCAAGGCGGCAATAAGCATAGTTTTCTTGTTTTGCAAGTCGGTTTTTGAAGATTATTTGCAAGTCCTTGAAACCTTTCCACCCAAAAAAATGTTATTGACAGGCACGACAGAGAATATCATATATTTATATTATGAAATATCCCCAATAGAATCAGAGCCCGTAATCATTGACAGGTTCCGCGAAATCGCAGTGTTTCCAGTTTTCGGCGTCAGACCATTTCAGGATTTCGGCGTGTCCATCGAAGAAGGAGAAGGCATTGGCCTTGCGGTGGCGGAAGCAAAGGTGGTCGCGGAGGGAGTAATCGAGGTCGAAGAAGCCGTCGTTGGTAGTGGCGACGGAGGAGCCTTCTTCAAGGAGCAAAGGGATTCCGGCGGGGGCGGGAACGCTGGAGGCGCGAAGCCCCTCGCAGTGTTCGCGGCAGTAGGTGGGATTGCGCTGGCAGGGTTTGGTTGCCTTGCCGGCTATGTCGGAGTTGACGCCATAGCTGCAAGTGGAGCCGGTGTGGTCGAGGGGGCACAGGAAGATTCTGGCGTCCTTGACGTATGGGAAGACGGTGCCTTTGGCGGGGTCGAAGTTGCCTTTGGCGGGGACGGGGAACTGGTCGTAGAAAATCCAGCCCCAGGTCTGGCCGGCGCCGCAGGCTCCATTGACGGGGCGGGGGTAGAACTCGTCGTTGTCTCCGCAATAGAGCAGAAAGGCGGTGCCGAGCTGCCTCTGGTTGTTGAGACAGAGCTTGCCCCGGGCGGTTTCCTTGCTGGCGAGCAGGGCGGGCAGAAGCAGTCCGGCCAGGATGGCGATGATGGCAATGACCACCAGGAGCTCCAGCAGGGAGAACTTGAAAACCTTGCGGGCACTGGCGGTGGGGATTCCCTCCAGTTCGCGGTATTTGGCGACAGTGCGGCGGGCGATGTCCATGCCTTCCTCCGTGAGCATGTCGGTGATTTTCTGGTCGGAAAGAGGATGCTGCTTGTTTTCCCTGGCGATGAGGCCGGCGATTTTCTGGCGGACGGCGCGGCTGGACACGTCGTCGGTGGTTGTGGAAGTGGAAATTCCCGAGGCGAAGAAGAACTTGTACGGGCGCAGTCCGAACGGTGTCATCAGGTACTTGTTGGCAATGGCCCGGGAAACGGTCGATTCGTGACAGTCCAGGCGGTCGGCTACGTCGGATAGCTTCAGGGATTTGAGGGCGCCGTCGCCTTCGCGGAAAAACGCCTCCTGGAATTCCAGCAGGGCGAGTGTGACCTTCTCGATGGTCTTCTCGCGCTCCTGGATGGCATCGATGAGCTGACGCCCCTCCTGCTGGTATTTTAACAGCTGTTTGCGCTCTTCAGGTGTCAGGGATTTGTCAGCCAGATAGATTTCTGTGTTTTCGCTGAAGACAACGCGGGGGATTTCTTCATCATTCATCCTGACGGTCCAGCCGCCGCCCGGAGCCTTGGCCACGGAGGCGTCCGGGATGATTACCGGTTCGACCTCGTCGCTGAACAGGCGGCAGGGGCGGGGATTCAGTGAGCGTATTCTGGTAGCCGCCTCTTGGATTTCCGCAAGGTCTGTGTTCAGGGCCTTGGCGATTTCCGGCAGATGATTGCGCGCGAGCTGTTCCAGGTGGTCGGCGACGATATCCCAGTCGAGACTGCCCTTGGCGCGCTGGCGCTCCAGTTGCAGGAGCAGGCACTCGCGCAGGTCGCGGGAGGCGATTCCGGCTGGATCTAGGGTTTGCAGAAATTTGACGGCACGGTGGATTTGCTCCGGGCTTTTGCCGGTTTCGGCGAGGATTTCGTCGTCGGTGCCGCTAAGGTAGCCGTTGCTGTCGAGAAAGCCCAGAAGCGCCTCTGCCGTCTCGGCCGTGTCGTCATCTGGGGCGTCGGCGCGGATTTGCTGGAGCAGGTTATCGCGGAAGGAAACAGGGGCAATCTGGGAATCCCAGAAATACTGATGACGCTTTTCCGCCTCGGAATCGGCGTTGGCTCCGTTCATGTCGGACGGGAGATAGTTGTCGTAATCAAAGCCTTCATCGATGGCGGCGGATTCGGTCAGGCTTTCGTCACTTTCCACTGCCCGGGCGATTTCGCTTTCGCGGCGGGCATCCTGCTCGAGTTCTGACTGGGATGGCCGATAGGGTTCCTCTCCTTCGACATCATCGCTGTCGGTGTTGCTTTCCGGCCAGGCCCAGTCAGGCGGTGACTGGTACGGGGATTCGCTGTCTTCGGAGCCGTCAGGCGGGTTGTCGTGGTGGGCGGAATGTTGGTCATCGAAATCGTCGTCAAAATCGGGATAGGCCTCGGCTGGCTCGGTGCCCAGGCTCTCGAAATCGGAGGCCAGGATTTCCCGGCTGTTGCCGTCCTGGATTTCCAGGAGGGGATTGAGCGAGACGGTCTGGACAATCTCCTGTTGGAGTTCCTGTTTCGTCATTTGCAGCAGATTCAGGGAATGAACCTGCTGGGCAGTCATTTTCAGTTCCTGCTTTTGCGACAGGTTCTGTTTCTGTGTCAACGCTAACGGCATGTGGAAAATATGATGCGAGTAATGTGGGAAGGCCCTTCCTGGACGGCGGTTCTCTACATGGACAATGGCCTAACGGCATCCGCCCCCCAAGCCCCTCTGGAGACCTTCCCGCGTTTTATTCTACAACGAGTTCCAGGCCTGTCAGATAATCGCCTTCCGGAAATTGCAGCGAGAGAGGATGGTCGGCGTCCTGGGAGAATTGGCGGCAGACGCGCGTGCGGCGATTGGAATCCTGGACGGCGCCACCGACGACCTTGCGGAAGAGTTCGGGGGTCATGGCGGCGGAGCAGGAGAAGGTCAGGAGATGCCCCTTGGGGCGTAGCAGTTTGAGGGCCAAGAGGTTGATGTCCTTGTAGCCGCGACAGGCACCAGCAAGGCGACTGCGCGTCTCGGCGAATTTCGGCGGGTCGAGGATGATGACATCGAACTTGCGTCCGCTGTCGCGGAAACGGCGCAACTGCACGAAGACATCGGCTTTCAGGTATTCTGTCCGCTCGGCGGGCAGGTCATTGCGGGAAAGATTGTCCTTGACCAGTTCCAGCGACTCTTCGGAGGAGTCCAGGAACGTGACCTTGCTGGCCTGGTGGCGGAGGGCCTGGAGCCCGAAGCCGCCACTGTAGCAGCAACAGTCGAGGACTTCCTTTTCAAAGGCGATTTCTCCCGCCAGCCGCCGATTGGCACGCTGGTCGAGATAGTAGCCAGTCTTGTGGCCGGAAATCAGATTGACGGACAATTTCAGTCCGTTTTCCCTGATGATAAGCCGCTCTGGCGGCTTCTCGCCCCAGAGAAGGCCAGTGCGCGGCTCAAGACCTTCGCGGATACGCGCCTCGGCCTCGGAGCGCTCGTAGATGCCATGTATGTCTGGCAATTCTTGCAGCAGGCCGACGATGGTCTTCCGCCAGTATTCTGCTCCGGCGCTGAGGAACTGGCAGGACAGGAAGGGTCCGAATTTGTCGATGACGCAGCCGGGCAGGCCATCGGCCTCGCCGTGCACAAGGCGCCAGGAATCGGTGATTTCCCGCAGCGACAGCGATTGGCGGTATTCCCAGGCGGCTCGCAGGCGGCGTTGGAAGAAATCGGTGTCTACGGCTTCTTCCTGTCGAAAAGTCCAGATGCGGCAGCAGATTTGGGAACTGGCGGAGAAGGCGCCGCGGGCCAGCCATTTGCCGTCGGCGGCGAGGACATCCATTGTTTCGCCGCTCATCGGCTCGCCGGCAACTTTGGCGACCGCCCCGGAAAAAATCCAGGGATGCCTCTGGAGGACGGAGTGCTCCCTGCCTGGCTTGAGTTGAAGATATTTGCCAAAGGTGCTCATTATTCGTCCAAGTATTTTTTTACTTGAGTATTGTGGCCTTGCTGAATTTCTTTAATCTTTTTTTTGGATTTTTTCATCGCCTTCAGTTGCGTTCCGCCCATCCCGTAGTTGGCAACGTCGCTGGCGGATTTAGCGAAGGAATCAGCTTCTTTTCTCGGCGCCGACGTTGGGGAAGCCGTCGGTTTCGGGGCTGTCGCCTTGGCTGGTTTGGCCGCCTTGCCCGGGGTCGAGGTGGTTGTCTTCGGCCTGGAAGTGGATTTGGAAGCGGGAGCGGCTGGACGGCAGCCAACGGCAAGGCCCAGCATGATGACTAACAGAAAACAGCATACGTTTTTCACTGTTTTTCACTCCGTTGTTAGTTGTTATGGGGTAAAAACGCGCTGCCGACCGGATCGGTAGGGCGGCCAGACCCCTGGCCGCCGTTGTGCCCGTATGAAAGCATGCCGTTGACGGTCGGTCGCCCAGTCATCGAAAGTTACAAAAAGTTGTTGAATGTGCAATGGCAACGCATTTCTGGCAGAATCCGGCATTACATTACTGGGGTGGTTGGGCGGGTGTGGCCATCCCCAATAAATAAATGGACACAACGGCGAGGTATGGCTAGTTTGCCAATGTCACAAGTCCTGTCACATTTCTTGCGGACAGTGCCTTGTTATTTTTGCTCGTTCTTGAGTTTCTGGAGGTCCATATTGCGGATTTCCGTGCGGCGAATCTTGCCGGAGGCGGTCTTCGGCAGGGAATCCCAGAACTCGATGCGACGGGGGTACTTGTATGGGGCGGTCACGCGCTTGACATGATCCTGCAATTCCTTGACGAGTTCTGGTCCTGGCTGCCATTTGCCGTTCTTGACCAGTACGATTGTGGCCTTGACGGCCTCGCCGCGCACGGGGTCGGGATAGGCAGTGACGGCGCATTCCAGCACGGCAGGATGCTCCATCAAGGCACTTTCGACCTCAAAGGGTCCAATCCGATAGCCGGAGCTCTTGATGACGTCATCGTCGCGCCCGACGAACCAGATGTAGCCGTCCTGGTCCCGCCAGGCCATGTCGCCAGTGCTGTAGTGGCCGTTGCGCCAGCTGGAAGCCATCGCCTCGGGGCAGTCCTTGTACTCCCGGAAGAGCCCCACTGGGCGCTCCTTGGCGGCGTTGAGCACGACGATGCGCCCAACCACGCCGTCTTCGCAGGGACGGTCGTTTTCATCGACGATTTGCAGGTCGTAGACGGGGGAGAATTTGCCCGTGGAGCCGGGCTTGACTGGGAACCAGGGGAAATTGGCGATAATGACGGAGGTTTCCGTCTGCCCAAAACCTTCGATGAGTGGTCTTCCCGTCATTTCCACCCAGCGGTTGTAGACTTCCGGATTCAGCGGTTCGCCGGCGATGGAGCATTGCTTGAGCGACGAGAAATCGTATTTGGTCAAATCTTCGCGGATGAGGAAACGGTAGACGGTCGGCGGGGCGCAGAAGGTCGTCAATTTCAGTTTTTCAATGGTGCGGAGAAGGTTTTCGGCGGAGAAATGTCCCTCCGCGTCGTAGGCGGCGATGACGGCTCCGCATATCCACTGCCCGTAGATGCGCCCCCAGGCGAATTTCGCCCAACCGGAGTCGGCGGCAGTCATGTGCAGACCGCCGTCCTCCACGCCCTGCCAATACTTCGCGGTGACAATGTGCCCAAGGGGATATGTGTAGTCGTGCAGGACCATCTTGGGCATGCCGCTGGTTCCAGAGGAAAAGTACAGGAGCATTGGGTCGTTCATGCAGGGGTAGTCAGTGCCTGTCGGCTTCTCCCAGACGGGGCTTGCCTTGGCGATTTCCCCGCGGAAATCCACACAGCCGGCAGGGATTTTCCGCCCGCAGACCATCACGGTCTTGACTGAGGAGACTTCTCCCTGGGCCTGGAGCACGTCGGCGACGATGGTTTCGTCGTCCACGATGATGGCCGCCTTGACCTGCGCGGCCTGGAAGCGGTAGAGGATATCCTTGTGGCGGAGCTGGAAGGAGGCGGGAATGGCGATGGCTCCGAGCTTGTGCAGGGCAAGCAGGGTGAACCAGACCTCGGCGCGCTGCTTCAGGATGAGCATCACCGTGTCACCCTTTCTGATGCCGTGCGACACCAGGACGTTGGCAATGCGGTCGGACTGTTCCTTGACATCGCCGAAGGTATAGGTAACAGGCTCCACGCGGTTGTCGTCAATCCAGACCAGGGCGGGGCTTTCCGGGCGCTCCGCAGCCCAGCAGTCCATCACATCGTAGGCGAAATTGAATCTGTCGGGGACATTGACCTTGTAGTTGGCCTTGAAGTCCTCGTAGGAAGTGAAATCTTGTCGTGGCAGGAATTTTTCCAGCATGATTGTTAACCAAAGTTTGTCATCCGCCGACAGGGCGGGAAATCGTGGGCAGTTCAGGTCGGTCGCCG
>Ga0310696_10003228_pt1 | contig 20554 bp, 23 predicted proteins | sample AusTroGonzalo_MG_4_FD_203885 | JGI IMG/M metagenome (GOLD analysis project Ga0310696, IMG submission 203885) | Bovine rumen microbial communities from tropical cattle in Woodstock, Queensland, Australia - Gonzalo_02 (v2) (version 2) | ecosystem: Host-associated > Mammals > Digestive system >... | reverse complement strand
TGCATCGAAGCAGGTGATACCCTGTTTCTCTAGCGCTTTCGGTCTGAGATAGCGGAACAGACTATAAAGTTCTGTCAGACTATTGGTGACGGTGGTACCTGAAAGAAATGTGGCGCCAAGGTCACGACCCGTGCGCTGCTGGATGGTACGAATAGCCATCAAGAGATTATAGGCACGTTTACTTCCCTCGTTATTGCCCAACCCTGCCACACGGTCGTGACGGGTAGAGAAGCCAAGGTTCTTAAACATGTGGCTCTCGTCCACAAAGATGTGGTCGATACCCATCATCGCGAAGTCTACCACGTCATCGGCTCTTGTCTGAATAGCATGCTGTAACGCCTGGATCTTCACGGCCATGTTCTGTTTGCGGCGCTCTAATCCCTTCAGCACTCTGGCACTGATGCTGTAACCCCACTGGCGTGCCACCTCGAGTGCTTCATCTATCTGTCGCATCTCGTCGTAGAGCATGTCGCGCTGTACCTCGTCGCTCTGTGGAATGCGTGAGAACTGATCATGACTCATAATCACACAGTCCCAATTGTTGTTCTTCATCCTATTGAAGAAGTCGGCTCGCTCACTACCACTAAAGTCAGCCGCGGTAGCATACAGCACCTTGGCCTGCGGATAGGCGGTGCGGTAGGTCTCAGCAATAGCTGATACATTCGCCTTCAATCCTATAATCATAGGCTTATGAGCCAGTCCCAACCGCTTCATTTCATGAGCGGCGATACACATAATGAGAGTCTTGCCGCTGCCAACCTCGTGATCGCATATTCCACCGCCGTTCTGAACGAGCATCCAGATACAGTCCCTCTGCGAGTCATACAGAGACTTTACGCCATATTTCTTTTCAAGTCCCTTCATGTCGATGCCGGGAAAAGTCTGATGGCTGCCGTCGTACTTAGGTTTCACAAAGCAGTTAAAGCGTCTGTTATATAGTGCCGTGAGTTCGTCTTTCATCTCCTTTGGCTGACGCAGAAGCCAGTCCTGATAACCCTGCCTTATCTCCTCAATCTTTGCATTTGCCAGTTGAGTCTTGTCGGCATCCTCTACCGTCTCGTGCTCACCCTTCTCGTTATAGATGCAACGGCCCTGGGTGTCACGCTTGTATTTCATCATCTTGGGACAGGTGTTCTGCAGTGCATGTATCAACAGCTCAATACCATCCAGACTCCTGGTGGCCTCACTGCTGACGCTGTACTGGCTCCATATCTTCTCGTTATGGCTCGATGCGCTTGCTGCGAACTGGTCCAACAAAGGATTATACTTCACTGTCACCGTCACGGTACCACCCCAGTATGAATGTTTTCCCTCCTCTTCCGGCATTGAGAAGAACTCACTCGCGAACTTACCATAGATATCGGCGTTCACCCACCTCTCTCCGAGGTTGAAATCCAGTTCCTCAAAGGGAATCGGTGCTGGGATAGCATCCCTCAGAGCCTTCATGCTCTGCAATATCCTCACCTCCTCCGGCACCTCCAGCTCCGGTAAGTTTGTTTGCTCGTCAGTTTTACCTACAAGATACTGCGCCACTTTAGGATAGTGCTCCTTTATCTGCTCCAACTTCTCAATAACATTGCCACTTATAAACTTAGAACGGGTCTCAAACTTAAACTCCAGTGGGTTGTAGAAAATCTCTCCCTCCAGTTCCCTTACCAGTTCATCCTCGTCCTTACCCGTCAGTTCTTTCATCCTGAGTATATTTACCCAGCCGTACTCGTTCAGGCTCACCGCCAGCGCCTCCTGCGCCGTAGTAGCCGTCACTATAGACTCAGTAGCGAACGCTACAGGCTTGCGAAAGATGTCAGCCTTCTGCCATCCGCCTCTGTCTTTCACTTCAAGAGACAGCAGCTCTCTGGATACACACTCCACCGTCTTTACGTTCTTTTTGTCGTTAAAACAGCCATACTGCTGCACAAAATAGTCATACAACTGGTTCAGGTGTTTACGCTTATCCGCCTGCTCGGTCTGGGTTGCTTGCTCCTGCTCATAGAGGGTTGTATATTCATCCAGTATGCCTTCCAGTAACCGTTCCTTTCCGCTCTTCTGTTTGGCGGGTCTGGTTTTTTTCTTAACGCTGTCTTCCTTCGAGCTTATAGCCGTATCACAGCCATCCTTGTATAGCTTGACATCAAAGTTACTCTCCATATCCTTTGCCAGCACCTCACCCATCTGTTTGCTTATACCAGCCACCCCGTCGCGATGCATATAGACCAGCGCTCTCTTTCCGTAGGCATCCGTATCTACCGTCCAGGATGTTGCAATCACATGATCCGGCTTCATATCGAAGTACATGTTTGTGGGACAACCGCCGTCCTCATACTGCGTCAGTAGGAACGTCTCATCAGCTGTCAATCCCTGTTTTCCGGAGTCCTTCTGTAGCACCAGCAGGTCGGTACCGACTTCGGTACCGCTCTCCTTAAACAGGTTACCCGCCAACCTGTACGCTCCAATCAGCCTTGCCTGCTTCAGAGCCTCTGCCAACTGCTCCCCATCGCGATTCAAGTAGTTCGAGGTGATAATATACGCCTCGATGCCGCCATCACGCAGGCAGTCCAGACCCTTCAACACATAGTAGCGGTGGATCATCTTTGCAGCCTCACGCCTCACCTCGCTCTTCGAGTTTGTATACTCTTGGTCAAACACCTTGATGTCTCCAAATGGAATATTTGTCGCAACCAGATCATACATTCCCAATTCGTCCTTCGGGAAGTGCTCGAAACTATCCATATAGACAAACATCCGTCCGCTCTTCCTTGTATTCAGCAACATTCCGGTAAGCAAATCTTTCTCAAAACAGGTAGTACGGTCTGCTCCAATATTTGCAAAAACGCCATTTCCTGCGGCTGGGTCAAGGTGTGTATGAATACTTGCAATACCACCGGCATATAACCCTGCGCTGATAGCCCTCACAATCTCAATGGGTGTATAGAACGCTGTCAATACACTGGTCTTCAGGCTCTGTATCCACAGAGCACGCTCTGCATCGTCCTTGCTATGCTTGCATAGCAACTCATGCAGGCGCACTGTGTCTTGCCAGTACATCATGTCGCTCTTCTGCCATAAAGACTTATCCTTCGGGTTCAGCACGAAGTTCATGCCGCCGAAACCACTGTACTTAGCCAGCACCTCACGGTCCTCTCTGCCCGTCAGCGCACATTCAATCGCCTCGATATTATCTCTTAGTCTCTGTAACTTACTCATATTTGTACTCGTTTAAGTCGTTATAATCTGTAACGTGGTCAATCTTCACCATATATCACATGCCTCTCTCCAAGCCTCTCGTAAATATCCAGGATTCTTTTTGCCCTCGGTGACTCCCATTTTGGATCAGCCTCCGTTGCAAGTCGAAACGCCTGTTTCTGTAATTGCTCAAAACTCTTCTTTTTCATAACTCGTAATTATTTTGTTTCTATTCGGTAACTTTTGCGAAATTGTATATATCTTTGCCGAACGATAAGCCGAAGAGGGAGGTGGGTAAGACCTCCCCGGAAGTATTAAAACCACGTCAAGGTGATCCTAAAATGCTTCCACCGAAAAACAATAGATACTGTCATGGTTTCGGCTTTTATGCCGGCATTCGTAGGCTGTCCGGCGTCACCCATCAAAGCCCGCTATTGCAGTAGCGGACTTTTTTGTTACCCGTTTTTCAAATCTTTTATACTGTTACTGTCTTTTTTATCGCTTTCATTAGAGAGTGTTTTGCAACATGACCGCAAGTCTGCAAACTTGCATTTGGCAGGTTGTAAGTTTTGTTACCATCTGTCTGCTCCGCTATCTGGTTTATCAGATAATCGAAGTCGGTGATGTCGTACAGGCTATCTTCTTCCGTCCATTCATCAGGCTCCACGTTGTCGGCCCAGTTCTGACAGAAGCAGTCCTCGTGAGTTAAATCACGGCCATAGATGTGCAGCAGGCCATCTTTTTCATCCACCCACACCTCATCGACAGCCACATTGCGAGGCGAGTAGTCTCCATTAGAGCCAATAATGATACGGCAAAGGGAATGACCATCTTCGCGAATACACTTCTCCGGCAGTCGCTCCAACGCCGCCTTAACCTCTGCAATAATCATATTGTTCAGCGCATTCAGGATGCCGCCAAAATCATGTTTAACCATGTTTGCCATAGTTGTATATTTTATTAGTTAAACATTTTGGAAAGTGCCAGACGCTTCCACCTGGCACTTCCAGGTTCAGACACACCGAGCCAACTGCTCTGCATGTTGCCATTTCCCATTAACCTTTCGCATCTCTACAATCTCACTACTGTAGTTGTTGCGGATGACCTTCCGGTATAACTTCTCCGCAACAGGGCGGGAAAAATAGATATGGGCATACTCTGGGCAATAGGTCATGTGGAGTCGGCGTGAAGTAACCTTTAGAATGTAGTTGCCGTTACAGAGAACTGCATAACCTTTTGTATGCTCGACTGACGCACGCCTCTTGGCGGTCTCGGCTTTTCTGCGTTCATAGAGATAACCGGCAGTGCCAGAGAAACCAATCCATACATCAGCCCCTGTGTCCAGACCTTCCTTGAAAGCAGCGGCCAGCTTTTCCTCTGTTGACACATACCGATGCTCATAGTTAGGGTACTTAGAACACCAATGGACATCCAAGCGAATATCGTCCAACGTGACAGCCATCTCGATTCCCTTCTTGAAGAAATTGCGTATTTGCTGAGCGGTAGTGTTTGTAGTGCCTTTACTGTAAACAGAAATACCGTCAAACCAACCGAAGCGGTTCTCTATTTCTTTGTCAGTATAGACACCTTCTCCGCGACGGTCATAGTCCGGTCTTTCATTGCCTACGTACCGAGCCTTGACAGAATCAATCATAGCCTCTACGCCCTTCATTATCTCGTCAGCGGTGAACGCATACTCTGTTTTGGATTTCATTATCCAGCGTGCATGATACCAGCTGCGGACCCGACGTCTGTTGTCACATTCCCAGACATTGTTGTCGCCGGATTCAATCATAGGGATATACTTGTCGCCACTGAGCTTGACAAACATAGCTCTGTAAAGAATGGTGTAAGACATAATTTGAGTATTTTTTAGAGTTAAATATTTTGTTGTCAGCACTCTTCAACTTCGTAGAAGAAGGACACATACAGTGTGTCATCGACCTGTTTGAATTGTATTTTCAGCCCAGGATTGTCTGAACATTCCCAGGATTTGAAGGTCTTTTTGAGATAATCAAACACTGCTTCTTTTGTCGTATCAAAGTCCTCTGTAGGTGGTACAGCAATCATCCTAATTGTGATTCGGTGATCGGCATATCTCCAAAGCACTTCAACACATCCTTCCGCATCGGGTGAGTTGCAGCAATCTTCCCCATGAGTCCAGCATAGCAGGTGGCGAGTTTTGTTCTTGCGGTGGTCTTTGGCTGCATAGAAGTTTTTAAACACACCATCTTCAAAAGCATCCTCCATGAGATTCTTGTTGTCAATAGGGCAAGGGATAAGTTTCATTTCAATCGAATTTTAAGTTACCTCTTTTTTGGTTCCTTGTAGTAGCACTGTACTTTGTAGCCGCTCTTGGCGCATGCCTCAACTATCATGCGGGCCTGCTTGTAGTATACGTTCAGCCGCACACTTACAACACTGTCGCCCAGCAGAGTATGGTCGCTACTGTTCTTCATAATGTTTCTAATGTGCTCCTTGTTATCCAGAAACATAAACAGGTTCGCCCTCTTCACTCCGTTGCTGTCCTTGTAGTGGTGAATAAACGCACCGCACTCACAGTTGGCGGGATGGAATTTTATCGTAACGAGTTTCTTCTCGTCGGCCACACTCTTAACTTTGATAGAGCCGTACTCAATCAGATAATTCACTCTTAGCATAGTCGTATATTTTATTTGTTAAACACTAACCCCATTAGCATTTCCACGATAATCATATCATGGTTGATGTCACTCCAGTCGAAAGCGCGTCCGCGTCCGTCTTCGTCTACCGCGTCCAGATAGAAGTCCTTCTTGCTGTCAGTGAGTCTGACAGCCTTAATCTCAAAACGTCCCTCCATATCGAGGAAACAGAATCTCCATGGCTCCGGTTTGTTATCATCCTCCGTGATGATGCGATCGCCATGTCCCTGTAACCAGGCTAATACCGTGTTATACACTCTCTGATGGAAGCAATACACGTTGTTTTCGGCTCTCTTATATGCCCTCCTGTCGTCAAATATCTTCTCTGTCATAGTTGTATTTGTTTTAAGCTGTTTTAATTTGTTCCTGCAGTGCATGGCGCAGCCTGTCTGCCAGAGTCCGCTCGTATGGATAGAATGTGATTCGCTCGTTACCTCTCGTCTGATAACAGGCGTAATTCATGTCGTGAGCCACGCCATGGATAACATAGTTAGGGTTCTCGACGCCGCCCGCGGTCCACAGTTTCTTACCCTTCTTACGCTCCCTGGTCTCGCGTAACTTGTCGGCTCCGTTTATAATATCATAGCTCATTCCTGACTCGTAGAAGTTTATGATACGGTCACCAACCTTTATTCGGACACCCCACCATATCATGCCGAGAGCGTCTGGGTACACGATCTCTATCAGCCCTAGCAACTTATAGTGCTGCAGACCTGCCTCCTTTGCCATCTTAGCATCATCATCCTCAAACTCCCAGAGCACGTCCATCATGGCCCGTTGGTTTTCAGGGTTGCGGGTGCGTTTCAGCATATCAATAGTATCACTCACCCCCTTATCGAAGTAGCTCATACCGTTAGATATGAACATTCCCGTACCATCCTCCCATATCAGCGAGTAGTCAGTCGTGCCGCTCCATTTGCCGGTGCATCGGCGGCCTGTCTTAACCCAGGACTTGTGACCCAGCAGGGTGCACAATTCATCGCATAATGCTGTCTGTTTCTTATTCATAGCTGTGTATATTTGTATGATTTCAAGTAGGCGGAAGGAACTCACGCCACCTGTTTGAGTTGTCGCAATAACGCCTCACGTAGCCTGTCGGCTAGTGCAGGCTCAGACTTGGCTACAGTCTTCAAGCTCTTCATCCTGGCGGTTGTCTTCTTGGTGTTTTTGCGTGTGGAAGATACTTGCGGCAGGTGTGCCCATTTACCGCTGCCGTCCATGCCAAATACAGCCTTATTCAGCAATCCGGGACAGCCGTTTATCCGACAGAAGTTATGACACACCTCAAACACCATCTCTACAGGATAGCTGATTGTCAATCCTGCCTGCGGATCCGTGTCGCTTGTACTGAAAAACATCTTGACGGTTGTTTGCCGTCCGTCGGGTATATAGTCCACCGTTCCCTCCACCTCACGCATCTTCTGTGCGAATATGTCAGGGTATTGACACCAGACCATATCTACGTCGATAGGTCCAGGAGTCGCGTTGAACTGGCTTGTTGTGCTACATGTGCCTTTGTAGATGTCGGCAAACCTACACTCAAACTCCGTCGCCGGCTTGGCCAGCATAGTGCAATATTCCCACACCAATGCGCACTGCCTGAGCATCGCCATGGCAATACGCTCATTTACTTTATTCTGACCCATAATCGTATATTTTAGGGGTTAATAATATTCGTTACAAAAGGTGCCCCTCGCTTCACAGCGAAGAGCACCAACACTCAAAAATCTTACATGCTCACCTTTCGGCAAGCCACCTCGTTAGAGGCAAGTTATGAAAACAGAATCATAATAGTTCCCACGGTTACATCAAAGCATAGGTCACAGCCTCCGTGGGATAATTTGATAGTCCGAGTTAAATCATTGTCAGTATCACACTGGCGTCATACTCATCCAGATACCAACCCTCAGGTAAGCCTTCATTCTGTCCGTACTCCTCCAAAAGGTCAATAATCGGCGAGTCGTCTACGATACTGCCATTCGGCACAAGATGTTGGTTATAAGACTTGTTGCACTTGGCGCGGATAATAGCCTTGTCATCCTCGTCCATATTCTCCATCACATAGGCTACACCCTTACGATAGTCCTTGCTGTAGCCTGCCAGCGAATCGTCACCTGCGTCTTCTTCCTTACACTCGCTGACTTCTATAATCTCATAGTTCAGCACGGAGTCCATCGTCTTGGCGTCAGGATAGGGGTCCTTATCGAGTCTCTCCCTGATATTCTTCTCGGCCTCCTCTTGCGACGACGCCGAAGTGTATAGGCTTTTTGTCACCGTGATATCAACTCTCACTTCATACTTCTTCATAATCTCTCGTTGTTAATTATTGCCACTTGAATGACTATCTCGCGGAATGGCATAAGTCTTTAGGGTGTTGATGATGCGAGCTGAGGAAGCCACAGCCCGATGGTCATGACCTCCTCTGGGATGTTAGCGTCGCTACATCCCGAGGGTGTTCATGTCATCGGTGGGGGCTTATCTGCACAGCCCGATTCTAAATCGTTCCGCTCTGTAGCCGTGTCTTGGCGGTATGCGCCGCCTCGCTCATCATCCTTGGCGCATAGCTTTACAGCGTTGATGTTAACCATCATTTATCCTGGATGGATACTGGGATTAGTCCCAGTAGGAATCCAGGAGTTGAATTGATGGTTTATAAATCCTTGGATGCCTTGCGGTTATCATACCACTGCGCTATGGTAACAATCTGCCCGCTCTACGGATGCGGCATAATGCTTTATCGTTTCGATATTGAACAGTGATGCATGAAGGCGGCCTCAGACGCCGTCGCATACAATGGTATCGACGGCGTCTGAGGCCGCCTTCCATTGGTGCACTGTCAGTTAAATATCTCCGCCATGCGGGTCTTGCCGGCTATGCTGCCGGATAGTCATGTGCTGCATGCCTGGTGCGTAGGCTTTAGCTGTTTGATAACGAAGCGGGATAAGCCTGCTGTAAACAGCTGGCCCCCGTGTAATCTTCACGGGTTCCAGCTGTGAAAGCCGATCATTGTCCCGCTGTTTAATATACACGCCTCACTGACTTGTATGATGGAAGCCGCACGACTTCCGCCACCACCTCACCGTGCATGGTGTGTAGCTGTATCTCTCCGATGTGATAACCGGCTGGAGGCGTGAGATGACTTCAGCGTACAGGGAATCTCCCTGTTGGCTGAGTCATAGCACGCCTATTGTTGCCGGTTAGCGTAAAGGACTGCACGTCTTGATGGCTCATTGATAGCACACTCTGTCTTACTCTAGCCTGACGGCCCGGCATAGGGCTATAGTCTTACGATGATAACAGATCACGTAAGAGATGGACCCTGACTCCATAGGATCAGGGTCCATCTCTGTTCGAGAGATCTGTTCTTTAAATCTTTGCCGTCCCACTAGAGTAATGCTGTATGCGCAGCGTCAGGTATTTAGCGGTGTTTACTTCTGATACGCATGGCTTTCTCTTTACGCCATTCAGAGCGTTTCTTCTCGATGTCGATATGGTTCTCGTCTATCATCTGTTTCATAAGGCCAAACAGACGCCAACCCTCACCTCCGGCATAGTTATTAGCGGCGACCTCCAACATGTCTAGCCCGCTCTTACCGCGCTCATAGAAGTCATTATCCTTAGGGAATCGGCAGTTGTGGAAACGCAACAGGTTCTGCATTGTGAAGTAGGCACCTGCACCCTTATAGGCATCCTTCCACGCGGCGGCCTGCTTATAATACCACTCCTTGCCGCAGGCATAATTCCAGAAGCTGCGAACGGCTATCTCCAAACCTTTGGCGGTCTTGGAACCCTTGATGGCGTCGAGGGCGACGCGCAACGGCTGCACCAGTTTCTTGTCGATGTCTGCGACGAAAACACCCTTGGCGAATCCCTTCACGCGGATATACGGCGCACCCTTGCATTTGTGGGTCTTCTGGCGCAGCGCATTGTCGCGCAGCTGCTTGATATAATCTTCAGCCATAGCTATAGCCACATCCTTGTTAAACCAGCGGTTGCGGGCGGCAAAGTTTTCCATATCCTTGCCGTAAAGTTTGGTCTGCGTGTGCAGCTCGTCGATGAGCATCTTCCATGAATACTCGTAGCCGTGACACTCCATCCACTTGGTGAAGCCGACAGGGTTGCCATTATAATCCTTCTCGGACAGGGCACGGAACACCTGGCTCATTACCCAACGACGGAACAAGTTCTTGTTAGGCACGGTGCCGCCGGTGATAATCTGCTGTACGATAGGGTCATCGGCATCAGCAGGGACAGCCTTTCCGTCGTCACCCATCTTCATCCACTGGCTGCCGCCATTCGGCAGAGGGATGGCAAAATACTTCGATGTGTCGATGCCTGCTTTCTTCAGCGCCTCGGCACGCTTGCTGACGGGCAGATAGATAGTACCCATACCACTGTCAACGCCAAGCACTGTCACGTTGTCAGCTTGGTGTTCATGGGGTGCGAGAATATCAAACTCGGCACCGCACTCGGGACATACCACGCGGGTCTGATTGTTAGCATTCTTGTTCTTGCTCACGTTGTTTCTTCTCTTTAGCATAATTGTATGAATTTAAGTGTTTATGAAAAATTATTTTTCTCGTTGTTCTCGTCGTGATGGTTTGGCACATAGACATAAAATTCTGATAACTCACTTTATAAAAAACGACCCATCCTGCGAGGTCAATAGGCTGTGCCGCCTAAATGTCTGCCCTTGCGACGCTGCACATGGCTCTACAGCCTCGATGATGGAGCTGCAATGCCAGAAATCATCAGGATCCACGAAGCCAGGTAATCACCTGGCGGAGCGGATCCTGATAATCTCTGGTTAAATGCAGCTCGATTAAATCATGTCGCCATGGCAGACGGACGGTGTGCGCCGCCGTCATCCATCCTTACGGACCGGTAAAGTATCTGTATCTCATGCCGCCTTGGTCCACGACCGCAGAACTACAAGGTCGGGGTCGTTCTCGCTCTGCCAGAACCAGCCGCAGCCATCAGGCATCGCGAAGCCCGCCAGTGCAGACTCCAGAGCACGCTCGGCATCCTCACGGGATATACCATAGAGCATATCGTCATCGCTCAACTCGCTCTCAGGCAGGGCATAGAAGCGACATGTACGGTGCATTGTTTTCTCACTCGGCACCGAATGTTTATAGGTTGCATATGCTGTCTCCAACATCTCTACGGTAGTAGCACCACCGTCAGTATGTTTGGCGGTTTGACTGCTGAATGCCAGCGACCTCACCAACGTCTCATACGCCGCCTTGCTTGTCCTGATGGCGTTCTGCATACACCCGAGGGAGATATAGCCGTCTATAGTATCGCCTGTCTTGATGCGGTTGGCAGAGACATTACGCCCCCTACCACGGACTATACACCCTACCTTTCCCTGTTTGTCATAACCAAGACCGCCAACCTTTGTCTTGCCGGTATAGACCGCCCGCAGGCAATCCATCACGAACTGGTTCATTGCGTTGACGTCTTCTCTGACATTCACCACGCCAAGCACACCGGTAGCCCAGGAGTGTCCCTGTCCGTCACCGTGATACAGATAGCGGTTTACCGAGTGCAGAGCCTTGGCAAAGGAGATGCTATGCCACTTACCGTCCTTGTCAATAGTCTTGGCTTTGATGGTAAGTTTTTCTATCTCCTTCTGGAACTTCTTGATCCTGCTGCTGCTCAGACTCAGGCTGGCACCCTTGATAGAGAAGCCGAGGAACTTAAACCACTTGTCAGCCGACAGCCACTCCACTTTTTTCGGATTCAACTGCATCTTCATTTCCTGAAGCTCCTCTTCCAACACCTGCATAGCCTTATTAGCGTCAGGGCCTACACAGAGGATGTCATCGCTGTAACGGGCAGAGAACACGCGAAGCTCAGAGATACGCTCGTCAATATGGTAGAGTACCACGTCAGCCAGCCAGCTTGCCACCGAGCAGCCCTGTTTCAGTGAACGATACTTCTCCTTCACCTCATGGTTGGTGTCGATATAGAGGTTGTTGTGGTAGTATTTACGCAGCACGTCAATGACAGCACTTTTGCCGTGACGTTCCTCTACCATATCGAAAGCCTTGTCTACATACTCGATAGGTACTGAGTCAAAATATTTACTCAGGTCGGCCTTCCAGCCGATATAGCCGTCACCGTTTGGCATGGTAACCATGATAGCCCTGCTTGCTTCCTGCACCACCTTTCCGCAGCCAACACCTTTCAGGTAGCTCATACAGCGGGGATGCACGCAGTCAGGCATCAGCTCGAACAACATATCGTTGACGATACTGAGCAGCACCCTGTCGGCAGGTTCGTTGACGCATACTTCCCGAAACTCACCCGGTGTGTCCTTGGGGATAAGGGCGATATGTGGCGGAGCAATCTCATAGTTACCGGAAGCGATGGCGCGATACATCCCCACCCTCACCTCCGGCTTGCACAGTTGATATAGCCAGTTCTTCGGCACATCCTTGCCGATACCCTTGGCGATGGCATACTCCCACCGCTCGGGTTCGAAGAACATCTTCAATAGTTTATCTTCCATAGTCGTAATCGTTTAGTTGTTTAAGCGCCGAGAACAAAATCGGCAATCGTCTCCATGCGATAACCGCATAGGGTCATCATGATGCCATCCACAATGTCGGGATGTTGTTCATAGGTCGCTTTCAGCTGACGGAACTTTTTGTCACTGGATTCGTCGTCTGACATCATCTGCTCCTCGAATTTGATGATAAACTCTTCCATCATATCCTCAGCCTCGGCAATCTGATTCAGCTTCTCTTTCGTCGTCATTGTCGTGTCATTTTTTAGATCTGAAAAGCACCTACGCTACCATAGCCAGCGGCACTTCCTCATTCTTACCCACCTCGCGGTAACGCCGCAAAATATAGTTCGTAGCATCCTGCACCTGGTCGATGACACGGGGGATGAAGTCTTTATCATCTGCCAGTGCCTTGCGCCATGACTGAACATATGCAATGTGGTTTTCGTCAAGCAGCTTACCTATTCCCAGAATCGAGCATACCGAGGCGGCAGTCAATTCCGCCACAAACTCCTCCATGGCATAGTCTTCACTGCCGAAGGTGCCCTTCTGCTCACGCTTCAGGGCGGGTGCCGTAGAGTGCGCCATCTCATGTAGTGCAGTGGAATAAAACTGCCAATCACCCTTGAAAGCCTCACGTTTAGGCAGACTGATGCAGTCTTTTGTTGGAGAGTAACATGCCCGATAGCCACCAAAGTCTATACGGCACCTCCATTCTCCGTCAATAATCCGTTCTAACACCTCGTCTCTTGTGCTCTGCTCGTAGTTATGCTCAGGTATAGCGGTCATCTCCGCCCACTTGTCGGGGTATAGTGCGGCAAAGTTCGTCTGACTCAGGTTGAACTCAGGATAGATGCGCAACGCTGAGCGCCAGCGACACTCCTGCTTCTCCTCGTCAGTCAGCGCATCATACTCATCGAAGGTCAGTTGCTCCTGGTTGCGATAGACTGAGGTCAGTTTCTTCACTACAGGAAACGACTTCTCAAACTCTGGCATTCCCGAATCCTTCAGCACCACCATGCCATTCTTGTCGGTCAACACGTTCAGGCTTAGTCCCATCTCGCCTATCTGTTCAAATGTCAGGAAATAGGGTGTCTCCCACTTGTTGATAGCACACAGCAACGTCAGGAAAAAGTCATTGCACCCTCGGTACGCTTTTTTGTGCTTATAGTTCATCACCTTACCCTGGTGTGGTTGCACCCAGGGTTTCTGATAATTCGCGCCCTCCATCTCGTCGAGCGCCTTAATGAACAACTCTGCATACTTCTGTTTCTGCTGGTTGTTCATTGTAAATTGCTTCTTCTGCTTCATAGTTGTCGTGATTTGAGTTATTTTTCTGAATAATTTTAAGCGTATAGCCGACAGACTCACGCTGCCCTTAGTATCTGAGCGAAGTCTTTCCGATGTCTTACTATAAGCTGTCGGATTTCCTTGTCGCGCTCTGGCACCTGATTGCACGCCGCACGGCATTGTACTATCTCGCCTTTATGTATGTTATACTCTATAGTCGCCAGTCGGTTGCCCTCACTATCCTTTGCCGATAGTATCATATTCGACTTATTGTAATATCCGTTGGCGAATACACAGTGGTGCATGGCTGCACCTTCGGCTGCAAACTCGTCTATCGACTGAAGAGGTCTTACATTCAGGTTCTTGCCTGATAGTGAGATTCCCAAAGCCTTACCCCAACGTTCCTCGTAGGATTTCTTCTCCTTCTCCATACGCATAAGCCTCTTCTGATTATCTCTCAGTGCCTGCTCTGCTCGGCGTTTCTCTTCTACCTTACGCTTACGCACCAACAACTCACTGTGCGCCTTACTCAGATTGTCAGGGCATACATAGTAGGCATTGTGGGTGTCGAGCCGCAGATAACGTAGCATCTCCAAATGATCAAGCCACATCGACGGGTCGTTTATCTTGTAGTGGTTACGGACACAGATATTGATAGCATGCTCAGCGCCACGTGGCAATAGCCGTATCTGATTGACCAGATATTTAAACAATATCTCATAACCCGCCTTTAGCATGGTCTCGGCATAGGGATAGGCTATCACACGCAGCACGTTGCTGTCGCCATCATACTGATTCATCAGCACATTGATGCCTTTATAACGCCATTGCTCGGTCAGACTCCTGATGTGCCAACTGCTCATGTCAAGATTATAGCGCAGTTCGGCACTCCTGCTCATATTCCGATACTCATGCTTCAACTTGATGGGCCCGTAACAGAAGGCATCATAATACCACGACATACACTGTACGTTACGAGCAAACACCCTGCGTTCACCAGTAGGGGCATACATAATGCGCTCCACCTCCCACACATTGATACTGGCCGCTTTGCCATACCATGTGCAACGCTCCACCCTGTATATGCGACATAGCTGAATATCACCCTTAGCTTCCAGTTCCATATGGTAGTAACGCTCAGTACCCTTTCTGTCCTCGACTGGTTGGGCTTTCCATTTGGCATGACAGACAGGGCACTCCTTTTGCGTCAGCACACCTGTCTCGCAGCCACACTCGCTGCAATAGAACACCTTGCGACGGCGATACTGGCGCACGATAATTCCAGACTGAAACACTTTACGGTATATGGCCTGCTTCGTCTGCCCTTCAGGGTTGTCACGCAGTCGGTTGTTGATAACAATGCACCGCTGCTCAAAAGTCATCGGTCTCATATTCACTTAGCCTTAAGTTCTGCCTTCAGACTCTCATCGCTCTCGTCGTAGTAGTGTACAGCCAGGCCGAAGATTTCCTGAGGGTCGGCATAGAGGCCAACTGCACTCTGTCCCTTGCGCTCCTTCTCGGCGCGGCGGCGCATCACGTCGAAGATATAATCGCAGCAGCCGTCAATCGACTTGCCTTTCTTTGATAGCTTCTCTTTCATGTCTGCCCTACCCTTCAGGTGCTCTTCGATAGCCTGCTTGAACTCAGCAGGGATGATATACTTGGCACCGCCTTTTGTCTTAGGGGTGTCAGTCTTGACCTTCGGCGGAGCCTGCTTAGGCTCAGCCTTGTCGGCCGCCCCGCTTACATTGCGCAGAGCGGCCGATAGGTTCTGATAGAAATTATTATCCATAGCTGTGTTGATAGATAATTATGCAATCTTGGCCATAGCGGTCTCGATGTCTCTTGGCAGTTTGCCACCGTTCATCACGTCCTTCAGAATCTTAGCCACGTCTTCGGGTGAATAACCTAATGCGGTAGCCTTCGGCTCGTCGGTGGCCCTGGCCTGCGCCTTGTACTCTTCACGCCTGGATTTCCACTCCTCACGCTTCTGCTGTCTCTCTTCGGTGGTAGTGTCGATGATAGCCTGGCAGTCCTGCATGGTCTTGCCGGCATTCAGCGCCTCGCACACCTCCTTAGCGGCATCGGCATAGCGGGGACCGAAGATAAGCACATACACCTTGTCACCCTTATTGGTGCGTTCATAGGTTCCCGAGGCGTGCAGGTCGGCCGCCTGGCGGTAGGCTGCATCATCCTCGTTCAGCCCCACGATACGGGCACACACCTTCCCCTTCTTGTTCGTATAGGTCTCATACTTCAATGTGCCCATCTGCTTGATTTCAGCTTTTTCCTTGGGTTTATCCTGTTTCTTGGGTTTGGCGCTCTTCTTCTCGGCCTTAGGCTTCTCCATTGGGATGACTACGGGCCTCTGTGGAGTGATAGTGCTCACCTCCTCTACGGTCTCCACATTCCCGACCGCAGGTTCGCCTGCAGCGTCAGGATCGGGCTCGCCGTTAGGACTGTCGCCCTCCCAATATCCCTTGCTGTTAGCCAGCATCGTCTCAATCTGGCTCAACGTCATAGGCACCTGTACCGGCGCACTCTCGCCACGGACAAAGTCGCACTGGAGCTTGTCGCCTTCTGCACTCTTGATTACATACTTGGAGCTTCCGTCTCCGAGAATTAACACCTTGCCGATAAGGTCGGCGGCCTTCATGTTTGTTGTCATAGTCGTTGTTGGTTTACTGTTTACTCTTTCTTTTGTTTTCGGGTCTTCCAGTTGGTCGCAGATAGCCACCCTCTTACCCGCCTTGATAAGTTTAGGCAGATATTGATCCAGGGTGTGATATGGAAAAGCGGCCATAGCATCCGAATAGTCACCGGGCGTATGGCTCTTGGTTGCAGGACGCCATGTCAGCGTAATGCCAAGAATGTTGGCACACTCCTTCGCGTCTTCACAATATGCCTCATAGAAGTCACCACAGCGGAATAGCAGCAGTGCTTCGGGATGTTTCGCTTTCAATTCATCCCATTGCTTTCTAATGTTGTCTATCATAGTCTTGCTTTGTTTGGTCGTTTACAATTCTACTTCACCCCACCAGCCGTCAATTCCGCGTATTTTGTCTTGATAGAGTTTACTCAGGCAGGTATAGAACAGCGCCGCCACCGCACGATGGGCGGCATCGTTCTCAATCTGATAGAGCACGCTGCTAAAGAAGTTCCACATTGAGAACCCGAACGTTCGCTTGTCCATCACATCCTCCACCTTCTCGTAGATGACCCCCCCATTAGAGGCATAGCCGTCGTTGTAAATGAGCGCACCCTTCTTGCGATAGGTTTCAAACAACTCGTCGTAGCTGTCATTTTGCTCTGGTGCTTCGTAGCGGTCGTACTGCTCGTTTATACTCGCTACGTTGAGTGCATAGGCGTGCTCAAACTCCTTGCGCACGTTGTCAATGAACCATTTGTGGCTGTCACGCTTTGCGCTCTCATAGCCACACATCAGGCCAGCGGCCTTGATGAACTCTCTCTTTGAAACAATAAAACTGCTCATAGTCACTTTTTTAACCATAATCCGTAAATCACATCATAGGGCACAACCATCAGTTCTGCCAGATGTGTAAAACACCGCTCGCGGAGTAGAGAATCATCAACACCGATAACGTCATAGAAACTCTCACCGCAGCGCATACGTTCCAGAAGGTCGGCCCATGATACGCACCCTTCAATGTCGTCGCCCATAGAATCTGTGGGGAAGTTGTCCTTATACCACGTTCTCACGGGTACTTCCTCGCGCAGCGCCTGGCCTGCCGGCATAGTACGCCCGTCATTCAGCGTCGGATAGTTATTCTCCAACACTCTGTCGAGATTATACTCGACAGTAACCACCGTCTTACGTCCCATACGCTCACGCCGCTTCCACATAGAGCCAGCGATACAGGCCCTGCTGTGTCTTGGTTATAGCACCGCCCATAGCCACGATGCCCATTTGTTGCGCCTGACGGGCGACAGCTTTCACACGATTCTCGGGTACAAGTGCAGCCTTCTTCTGCTGCAACATCTTCACATAGTTTGCCATAGTTCTATCTGTTTTTAAATTTCACTTCCTATCTCCACACCGTGGCGTTTCCACATCTCGCGACCCGTAGGGGTGTACTCCTCCTGGGCGTGCTCGTAGAGCCAATTGTCCAAGTCAATAACAATGACGCCCCATGACTCGTCGGCATAGCAATCCTGACGGTCTATACCCAGGTCCTCGCACAGCATCCGGGCATCAGACAGCGTAGGTGTGGCTGTGTCCATTATGCTCATAGAGTGATATTCCTCATAGTCGGTGTCGCACTTCACGTTGCGATGGTTCTTGGCGATGTGCTTCACACCCCAAGCCAGTACATCAATTTTTTTCATAGCCTCACTCTTAAGCGCAGAATCCGTCAAACGGGTCCCATGTATAGTCAGCAATCACGCGGTCTCGGCCATACTCCTGCTCCATATCTCTCATGGCCGCACGCTCGGCCTTACTCATAGATGTCACGCTTGTCCCGGCGATAGCGGCCAGGGCAATAATAGTTGCATTCTTCTTGGCGATGCTTGCCATTTTCTCTGTAGCTTTCATTGTTGTAAAATTTTTGAGTTTGACGTTTTAGGCAGCGTCTTTGTGGACGCTGTCGATAGTTGTTTCATTGCTTTGTTTCTTCTCGCTCTCACGGCTTATGCGTTCGTAACGGTTGAAACACCATGCTCCTGCGCCCATTAGCGCCAATGTATATACGGACTGGATGGGGTTGGCATCCACGCCCGAAGCCATACAGAAGCCAAGCGATACCAATATGGCTCCCACGATAGGTAAATAGTTCTTTCCCATTTCTTTGACGATTAAAAGTTTGACACTACGATTTCGCGGATCCGTTCATCCGCGATTTCGGGATAGATAGATTTGGCGAACTCACAGAGGATGTCGATGACTTCCTCGTGGGTGTACGCCTCCTTCGCCCGAAGCTCCTGAAACTTCGGGCGTAACTCAAGCACAATAGCTGCCATAGTTTTAACTGCTTATATGTTTGTGGATAAATATTTTCGCATGAATATGGGTGTGCCTGCAGCCAGACGCCTCACGGCGTTCCACCCATAGTAACTCAAAATCCAGTTTGTGAAGTGGGCGGAGTCGAACCGCCAACGCACATAATGCGCCCAAAATAGCCCAGTCCATGTCCTACATAGTGCTTGCATGCACAGTCACGGCAGACACCTTGTGCCTCCGTTGAGATTCGTTTGCCTCTAGACTTCACAGCACACAAGCGGATAGTTCACATCTGCCATATTGCACTCCTCCTCCGTAGTCGTATTGTATCACCGACATAACGGCTTACCGATGTCTATATCCGAGGTCCCCTACTACCCATACCGCTTTCACGTTCGCCCGCTACCCGGCCGTATGGCGCCTCAGTCCCTCTGTGGTCTCTCCCACCGTCCGTACTTGTATGGCGCTCACGCCACCATTCCTGATGACGCCCCACCCTGCAATAGTTCATAGATGCAGTCCAGTAGTGCCTCGCAGACATAACACCCACTTTTGAACGGCTGCTTTATGCTGATAAAGTCCTTACCATACGGCCTTCACAGACCCTCTCTATGACACCCCACCAGCATGGCCATCCTGCGTATCATGCCGTTTAGCACATCGTCCTGCTTACACCTCACCCATTACCGCCAACATTGATAGACTCTTGGCGGAACTCCCTACCGAACAAAGCTCGCCCAATAGGGAACGCAGGGATACAAGCTGTTCAACAATTTCAAAGAGCAAGGCAGCAGCGTCGCTACTGTGAACCCATAGGGTTCAATAGCCATTGCTATCCTCCACCCGACCTAAGGTCGGAGCGGCCTGGGCGCTTGGCTCGACCTCCATAGGAGGCTCCCCTTTAGGGGCAGGTGGCTCGGTTTCGCTCTTTCCCGAAGGGAAACCGATGGAACTCGTCGGCCACATTCGAGGCAGTCGCCTCGATAAAGCGTGGGATAGTGGGCGAGTCGGATTCGAACCGACCCTAACCCCAAGGGGTTAGCCGCACCGACTGCGGTAAGCCCTACGGCTAAAGCCGTATCAGGCGACTTTCTTCACCTTACCTCCTTCGGAGGTGTGCTTTGTGCCGTTAGCGGTGTTCTCCTTAACAGCCTTGCCTGCTGCTTTAGCAGCGGCAGCCAGTTTCTCCTCGCGGTCGGCGGCTTTAGCCGCTACTACGGGGTCGTCCGACTTGGCGTCCTCTTGGGCCTTTTTCAGTGCCTTTAGGGCACTGACTTGGGCATTGAGGAGGTCGAGGCGAACTTTCAGTTCGTCCTCGGAGAAGACGTCGGCCATTCGGCAGTTGCGCTCCAAGGTCTCAAAGAGACCGTAGGCCGACCACTTTGAACGCTCCCTGAGAGTGTACTTGTACACTCTTTTGCCATCCCTCTTGACGGCTTTGCCGTTCTTGCGGACGGCTGAACGAGTGACCGTAGCGGCCTTTAGGCCGTCGGCAGTAGCAACTTGGAGGAAAGGGCAGAACTCTGCTGATTTCAGCAGAGCAGGAATGTTGGCCAAACTCTGTTTGGTCATGCCGATAGAGCCGTACAGAACGGCATAGCCGTTGGTGTTCCACTGACGTTTTGTTTCGGCTATAGCCGAAGCGAGTGAGCCGTCTTCCTCGCGAGCCTCCTTGCGAGCCTTAGCGACTTCGTCGCTATCCTCGTAGTTCTTGGCAAAGAACTTTGCCAAGCCCGTAGCGGTGTTGTCATCAGCCTTACGGCTGGCGATGATAGCGAGGTCTTCGGCAGTAGCCGAACCCATATTCTGACGGCTTACTGCTATGCAGTAACGCTGGTTGACAACGTCCTCTCTCGCTTTAGCGAGTCTTTCTGATAACCTCTGCGACTGCTTCTTAACTTCGTTAAGGGCGGTGCTTTTCTCACC
>Ga0310696_10003225_pt1 | contig 20576 bp, 40 predicted proteins | sample AusTroGonzalo_MG_4_FD_203885 | JGI IMG/M metagenome (GOLD analysis project Ga0310696, IMG submission 203885) | Bovine rumen microbial communities from tropical cattle in Woodstock, Queensland, Australia - Gonzalo_02 (v2) (version 2) | ecosystem: Host-associated > Mammals > Digestive system >... | reverse complement strand
TCTTTTTCTCCATCGGCTCGGAATAATGTAAATCATCGTCAATAATGATCTGTTTTAGTTCCTGCCTGATGTACTGTAAATATAAATCAATATTAGTTAAAATGCTTTTAGTGTCATCCTGTACTACTTCAACATTCCCGCTTAAAGGTGTGCTATTTGGATTATTAACGCTACTATCTCCCATGCTTACACCTCCTTTATCTGGTTATAAAATTAAAATACAAATTGGTTATAATGTTATATATCGTCATATTTGGGGTTTGAAAAATTGGGACCTGTAGAAAGTCCCTGTTGATTTTTTTCTTTCCAGAAAATCAGCCAAACGGCAGCCCGCCATCATCAGCAGAAAACCCGGAAAAACCCGAAAAGTTTTCTTGATCTGATGCGCCACTATCATCAGAACTATCTAAAATAAAGCCGTCCTGTTTTAATAAATACTTGAATATATCTGCTAAACTGTCAAGTCCTAAAGGTTTGTAATGATCTCGGATTTTATCCCGTGAACCTTTAGGCAGAACAAATGCAATTCTATCATAATTTTCTGCTGCATAAGCATTTTGACGCTTTAATTTTTTTTCCTTCTGTTTTCTCAGCTTTTCAAGTTCTAGCCGTTCTTTTTCGGTTAAATTATCCATATCAGGTGCCGCCCTTCTGTAAAAACGTATGTGTCAAGATAATGTAAAAATATCATTTTGCAACGTGTTTGTCAATAGCATTTTTCAAGATGTTTTTCAAGTGATTTTTGCATACTCTTCTATTATATATTGATACATATTCTTTTATATACTCTTTTATATATGTTTTTATATACTCTTTTGTAGTGCATTTTGCACAATAAAAAAGAGTATTGACACATACGTTTTTATATACTTTTCACAAACTGCAAAAAAATATGAAAAAGAGTATTGACACATACGATTTTATATGTTATAGTATAACCACAGCAAGGGAAAACAGAATAAAAAAGGAGGTGAAAAGATGAACATAAAACAAGACATTGCACAATGGGAAAAAGCCAAAAGTGAACTTGAGGCGGTAAAAAGTAAAGTCCCTGAAATAGCAAAAAGCATTTTCCCGGAAACATTAAAAGCAAGCATTGAGACAGAACTAAAAAACAGCTTAAAAGCAATTCTAGAAACTATGTAAAACAAAACAAACCACATCACAAAACAGGAGGAAAAAACTATGATACACAAATCAGAATATTTTTGCGGCAACAAAATTTCAGAATATGGACTGAAAAATAACAGGGTAGACTATAGGACATTTTCGAAGGCTTTTGACGCTGTAGCAAGTTTTGACAGCGAAGAACTTTTCAAAGTTGGGGACTTTGAACCCTACAACACAAACGATACATATTATCAGGACAGCGAAGGCAATTATTACAACTATGATGAAGCAGAAGAAAAGAAAGAAGAACTTGAAAACAGATTGACAGAACTTGAAAACATGGAAGACTTGAACGAAGAGCAGGAAGCCGAAAAAGAAAAGATTGAAAACGATTTGACAGCATTAGAAGAAACTTGCTACAGAGATATTTATACATGGTTGATAGTTTCACACAATGCAGTTGATTTATTAGAAGAAGCCGGAGAGGTTATATACTACTCTAATTTATTAGATATGTATCTTTGGGGCGTGGACCATTGCGGGACAGCTTGGGACTATGTTTTAACAAATATCAAAGTAGAACTTGACAAAGATTGATTAAAACCCCGCCGGGAAATATGGAACACTGCCACGCTCGGGACGTGGCGGCGGGCTTGCCAAATCTGGCATATTAAACCACATCAAAACATTATATAGGAGGTTTTAACCATGAAACAACAAACATTTATAGTTTATTTGGAGGACAAAAACTTAAAAATGGTAACATTTGAGCGTTTTTCATGTAGACGGCTTGAAACTGTAATAAATCAGATGAAGGAATTATTAAAAAATTCTTTATATCGTGCCTGTACAAAAGAAGCCGTTAGCGTGGCAATTTATAAAACCCCAGACGGATATACAAAAGACCCGGCGCCGTGCTGCTGCTTTAATATCAAAAAGGAGGTGTAAACCATGAAAACATATAGATGCGCTTTAATAGATTTTGACAAAAAAGGCAATAACAAGATAATTTTTATCAAATATGTAAAAGGTTTACAGAACGCAAGAAAAATATATAATATTCCCGTGCATTATAGCTATAATGCAAAATGTTTTAGCGGATGGCAAGGCAACAAAAACTTTGTTATCTCTGCACTATAACCCCGATAAAATCGGACGAAAGGAGGTATAAAATGATCATCACTAAAACAAATTTCGAAATACTTAAAAATGCCGCTTTATACGCTGCCGAAATTGAAAAAGAGATTTTTCTTGACAGGGTAAAACTTGCTATAGAAACAACAGAAACGGCAGCACAGGAGGCAAGCAAAAAAACAAGTGCTTACATCCTGGAGAAAAGGAAAAAGGATCCGTTATACTGCCGATAATAAGGAGAAACAAAAATGTTTAATATCTACTACATAGAACGCTTAAACGCTGCCGGGGAAACGTGCGAAGAGTACAGAGAAGCAGAAAACGCAAAAAAGCGGGATGAGATCATAAAGGACTTAAAGAAAAACCCCGATATAATAGAAATTGGATTTTGCCGAGTATACGCTGACGGAGAGCCGGGAGTATTTAGAACAATCTACAGAACAACAAAAACAAGCCCCTAGGGGCTTTTTATTATGCAAATGGTTATATTATAACCCTACTTTCTAAAATGCTTTTATTTGACCTTTTAGGCGTTTTCTGCTATGATTATAAGATAAGATCATAAAAGACCAAATAAAAGCACTCTAGAGCTTTACAGGGCATAAACTGCATCATAGCCCGGGACATTTTCGGCAAGTCCTGAAAAGCTGAAAAGCTGTTTATTTGTCCCCCAGATAACAGGACATAACGCCACAACGCATTATAAGCCGATATAAGCCGTTTTAGTGCGTTTATGGGTATTTGTACCACTTTACTATAAAAAGCCAAATTTGGGGCATATACGCAACGCACACGGGCATATTATAACAAAGGCATATATAAAAGCAGTCAGCTTTTTAAGTTCTGATAAGCTATCCCGGATATATAGCAAGCGTTTATTTTGCCATTCTAGGGCGGTTTCTTGCTTTAGGGTATAAATATATAGGTTTTTACCTAAAATCGAAATTTGAGCCGTTTGCGTGCGTTCTAGGGCATACCCTGAAAAAGTCCCCGTTTGGGGGTCCGGGAGTTCTCCGAGATCAGGAAATTTTCAGGAGATTATTAACAAAGTATAAAACTGGAGCAGTTTTGGGGTAGGTTTTCACAAAAAAAATTTTCGGAAAATCACGGATTCTGAACCGCAACTAGGGGGGTATCAATTCTGTTACCCGGAAATTTTGGGAAAAAATTTGCAACTAACTTGCAACTTTTAGTCAAGCAAAAACGTCCTAAAATCAAGGCTTGTTAACCTGTCCTTGTCTAAATCCTTGTCTAAACTTGAAACTTCTTGCAGCCTTTAGACAACAAAAGCCCCTGCTGGCGGGGCAAGGGGCTAAAGGGAAAATGGATTTGAACAGAAGGAAATTCTCTTATCCAGATTATAAACGTCCCGATCAGAATGGTCAAGACCGGAATATTAAATTTTTATAAACTCTGTCAATTTCTGGAACGGTTTTCGGGATTTTTTCTAACCGAAATTTCCCGATTTCAAAATGCACATAGGGGGGTATCAAATATTTCACCCGGAATTTTTATTGACACTATGCACATAGTATGGTAATATATCTGTATTCAACAACCTCCGATGGGGTTTTGATGTGGTTTAGGCTGATGGTGATGCGTCAGCCTTTTTTATATTGCAAAAAAATAAGACCACGATTTTATTTCGTGATCTCACCACATTAGACAAGAGGAATCCCACTTACAGCACTAGAATGCCTATTCCTCTTTCCTACTTGGTTACACTTTTGGTTACTGTAATCAAATCAATTCCCGAAACCCTTTGATTTTCAAGGTTTCTGAATGACGAATAAGGGAATCGAATTTCACTCTGAAACCCTGTCAAGCCTTATATTTCAAGGCTTTCAGCCACTTTTTACGCCATTTATATTTGATTACACTTTGTTGAGCTTGTCCTTTATCTCGGCTATCTGCTCGTTATTGTAGATGTAATGTTTCTTTGTGGTGAGAATATCCGTATGCCCCATCTGCTGAATGATTACAGAATTTCCGACATTGGCAGCGTCCAGCTTGCTTGCGTATGTCTTTCGGATTTTATGTATGCTCCTTTGGGGCATTCTCAGCTTCTTGTTCATATATCGGAGCTTGTTCTGGAATTTGTACGCTTTCAGGCGTTCACCGTCCTGCGTGAACATATACTCATGCTCGCCTGTCAGCTTGCGCAATCGGTCAAGTATCGCCCTTGCCGTATCATTCAGAACAACTTCCCTGTGTCCGTCACGTCCCTTAGTATAGTTCCTGACTTCGGTCACAACTTCGCCATGCTCACCTTTATATTTAACTTCTGTCTTATTAACCGTCAGAATGTCACCCTGATAATCGCACCATTTAAGGGCAGATAGCTCACCCACCCTTAAACCTGTGTGAAAAGCCAGAGCAACCCCGAACGCTTTAATGTCCGGGTTGTCGGCTATGTAATCTTCTATCCTGAGTTCTTCGTCCTGCCTAAAGACCTGTTCCTTGTCTAGTACTATCCGTTTGCTAAAAATTTTGCTTGACAGGTTCAGTTCCGCAAAGAACAGGCTCACACGCATTTCGGTGTAGCCGTGTTTCCTAGCATAGATAAGCGTTCCGTTAAGCAAGGTACGCATATTGCTATAAGCCTTTGCTGTTAGCTTCTTTTCGTGTATGCTTGACTTTATGAAGTCCTCTAGGTATAGCTCATCAATCTTTTTAACTTCCTTGTATTCAAGGTCTGTGCCTTTGATAAACCTAGCATAATCGACTTTGTACTTGTCATAGGTCTGGTTTTGGATTTCGCCATAGTCCAGCTTTTCTTTCAGCCAGCTGTCAAAGCACTCCCTGAATTTGATCTTAGGGTCTTTGTAGGTATCAATAATCGCATCTTCGAGGTCTGCCCTTACCCTCTTTGCTATCAGCCTCCTTTTCCCGCCAGCGTCAACGTAGGCTTTCCACCTGCCATCATCGGCTAGCCAGATTTTTGTATTAGCAAGAATGTTCGTTCTGTTCATAATCTCGTATTCCTGCTGTAAGTGGGTAAGGTCTATGATACCACTGTTCACGGCAAATTGCAAGAGTTCTTTTTCATCAGGCATTGGCAACACCGCCTATCCGCATCAGCCGTGGTCTGCCGCCCTTCTTACGGGTCATCATGGCATCATGGCATGACGAACATATCCTCATATCCGTATCAAGCGGCTCACCGCAAAGAAAGCATAATCCGTAACTAGGGCGTTCCACCCTGATTATAGGGTGTTTCCTTCGGTACTGCCTTAAACGTATCTTCTTCCTTACGGAACGGCAATCCTTACAGAATACATATCCATCTTCTACCGTTCCACCGCATCTAGGGCATAGTCCCTGTGAACGTCTCTTATTCTCCCTGTTTATCCGCTGTTCCCTCTTCTTTCCGTTCTCTGATTGTTTCCTTCCGAGTGCGTACCTCTTAGCACCGCATTCAAGGCAAATCTTTTCGTCCCCGATCAGTTTAGTTTTCCTGCAACAGGGGCATATATGCTGTTCCTGATACCAATAATAATCGTTTCTAGCTTTCTCGTTCTTCCTGTCGGCACACTCCCTGCATCTGAGCTTGCCCGGAAGTGGGCTGGACTTTCCGCAGTCAACGCAAAGCCCAGCTTGTTTCCTTCTCTCGTAATATGTCATAATCACATCAGGAGCAAACCTAGGTTTATTGTCCGGACAAATCTCTCGCCTACTCCTTTCCGTGGTTATTTTATAACCAGTTCTTTCCTATTATATATAATATATATTTATTTATCTTCTAGCCCTATCGGTTTCTTCGGTGGGTCGAAAATCTCATCAAACTTTCTTGTGCATCCGTAAGAACATAAGTACAGAACTACTGAGCCGTTATGAAATCTGTACTTCTTGCGCTTGTAAACCCAACTGCCCTCGCTATGGATAACGAAACGCTTTTCACATACGGCACATCGGTATGTTGTCAGACCGCCCTCCCAGATACCGCTGTTGGATTTCCTGCACCTAGCCTTGATGCTTTCGATCTCTTCTGGAGTCATGTAATCTACCATCTAATCACACCCTTTCGCTCAAAGCCTTACGCAATTCTTTAACCGCTTGCCGTAACTGTTCTTCGGTCATGCGGTCTGTCGGGATTTCGTACCAATCATCTTTTTCAGTATCTTGCTTCGCTCTCATGCCATTCTTTCATTCCGCACCTCCCATCAAATCCGTAAAAGTCATTTGACCATCAGAAACAACTTCCTTCGGCTTTCGTTCCTTATATCCTTTTGTTTCACCAAAAGCATCTTGATATTTTGGCTCAACATTCGCAAAAACAAAATCCTTGCACTTATTAGGTCTTTTACAACTACTTTCACCCTTGACTTTCTTTTTAATGTCACAGTAAGGAACATTGTTTACGCATAAGTAAATACAGTACCTGCAATATTGCTTCATGTTACCCTCCCATCAAATCAAAAATCGTCATTTGTGCTGTTTCACGCTCTAGGCGTTCTTTAGCCTTTTTGTAGTAAACATCGTCAATCTCAAAGCCTATGTAGTTAAAACCCATCTGCTCACAAGCTATCAGGCTACTTGCACTCCCTACATGGCTGTCAAGTATAATGTCACCCTTTTTAGCGTAATGTTCTAGTAACCACTTATACAAGGCTATCGGTTTGCTCGTTGGGTGAAAGCGTGGGTCACTTGCTTTGCCCTGTGGCGCACATTCAAACACCTTCGCATTATCGTTGAAACTCGTCCAAGCATATTCAGCCATAGCCATTGAAAAACTGTCGCTGATCGTCAGCTTACGCCAAACTACAAAGCACCTTGTAGGTGGAAGTTCAAAATAGTTACCGCCCCAGATTATCTGATTCCGTGAGACACGGAAAAGTTCTTGAAAGTATTCTTTTCCCGGGGCTGTGTCCCACGAAATGATTTTTTTGCGTTGTTCTCTTGCCTCTTGCAATTTCTGTTGATAATTTCTGTCCCGTTTTCGCATCCCAAAGGTAAAGTGTGTTTGTACCTGTCGAACCTGCCTCCGAACCTGTTCCAATTCGCCTTGCTTTCTCTCTCTCTCTCTCTCTCTCTCTACTTTACAGAATTGTGAACTTTTTTCTTCGGACTGATGATACTTGCTGAACCAACCTTGACAGCCTCCACCTTCGGTAAAACCTGCGCCATATGGAGGGTCAACAATGGCTAAACTGACAGACTTATCTGGCATTTGTTTCAGCGCATCCATGCAATCCATGTGGAAAAAGTACCCACGCTGCTTGCTGAAATCTATTTCAATTCCGTTAATTTCCATCTTGCTCCTTTCCGTATTCCAACTGCTCGTTCTCGCACCTAGCCATCAGGCTGAAAAATCTATACCAACAGTCATAATTTGTAATCTTTCCGCAATTTTCCTCACACCATCCTATGCCATATTCCTCGTCAACCTTGTTGCAGAAATCGTAAGCATCAATGTCCTCGTACTCGTAGTGGCAAGGCGGTTCAAAGAATTTCGCTATAAGCCTAATAATGTGTTCTACGTCCTTGCTCATTCAATCACCTACCTTCGCACCCAAGCACCACACGCCTTGCAATACCTAGCCTTATCGCCTACCGCACCGCCACAGTTTTTACAGGCGTTGTAATCAGCCATTCTGACAATCCCTACGGGGCTGTCAATCTCCGTAAAGGATTTAATCAGACCTACGATATACGTTGCGATCTTGCCGTTATCACTGTGCCTAATGTTCACAGGTATACCGTTTTCACCTATAGTTCCGTAAATCCCATCTACAAGTTTCTTGTACTCAGTCTCCTTCATCTTCAAATTCCTCCGAAATCGCAAAACAGGATTTATATTCCTTATCCCACCAGCCATCTATAGGGCAGTTCTGGCAATCCCTGTTATACAGTTCACAAACCTTACTAGACATAGGACAAGTTACGTTTCTCGGCTTGAACCCAAATGTTTCCTTGAATTTTTCTCTGTTAGTCATCCTCTGCCTCCCTGTCTGCCTCAATTACTGTTTTTGCAAGTATTTTTTCAATTTCCCAAATTTCAGATGGAGTATATTTAATTAGTTCTCCTAACTTAAATTTATCATCAGCTTGACCATAAGCAAATAAAGCATCGATAAATTTGTCCACATCAATCAGCCTGCCATGACCTTTCGGGAGTGCAGTGCCGTTTGATATTGCTTCGCTTACAATCTCACGGTCATAACTATATCCGCATAATCCGTGTTCTTTAATATCCTCGTATAACTCCTTCGGTATCTTAATTACTAACTCAACTGTTTCCATCTGTATCACCTACTCCCCATATATTTGTTTTCTTGCTATGGCAATATCTTCAGGACTTCGGTCAAATACCGCCATTTCACCAATAAATTCTTGTTTTGTTTTATCTGCTTGCTTTTTAGTGAGTGTTATTCCCATTCCGCTACTACTATCGTACATATAATATAATCCGCACCTATGACAGGGGCATAATAAATTATTGGGATTTATCATTACATCAAGTATTATGCTTTCTTTAGGGTCGATTTCATGTCCTTTAATTGTGCAAACAAGATATTTAATCGGATTTGCCATCTGTATCACCTCTTTCTTTCGCCCAATGCCGACACCAACCTGTCATAACTCTGGAATATCCCATTTTTTCATTCTCAACTTCACACCAACAATAGCAATCATCATATTCATCCCATTTGCGAATGTTATGTCGGCAATTACAACAAACTTTTCCGTTTTCTACGCTCATTCCTTGTCCTCACTTTCTGCCTTATCTGCTTCTACGATTGTTGGTGCTTGTTCTATTACTTTGTTCGCCACAAACAAGGAAGTTTTACTTAAATACATATCCCCACATACTCTTTTATCCATTTTAAGAGCATCTGCATCAATCAATCTTCCGTGTCCTTTAGGAAGTGGTGTACCGTTAGCAATATATTTTTCAGCCACTGATGCAATCCCACCAATATTTATCTCTTGCTTTAACAATATCATGTTATATTCTTTTTCTGGTATATCAATTACTATCTGCATTAGATTCTCTCCTTCCCATTCTCATCTTTGTAATTTAATGCACCTAATATTTGTTCTTTTTCGTAATTTGTCATTCCTGCACCTCACTTTCTGACGATACTGTATCGTTATTTTCTAAATCTATCAGCCATAAAGGCTGATGTTCGGCTTCATAGATTTCTATTTCCATATCTGTCATTCCTTATCCTCACTTTCCTGTGGCTCAACCATCTTTGCCCCGCAGTTAGGACAAAACTTATACGCATTAGTCCTTGTTAAATCAGTAAAAATTTCATCATGTTTTTCAAGTTTTACTCTCCACGGGAATCTGTTACAACAAGAGCATCTATACACTCTTGATTTTTCATCATATATCCACTTCCCTGTCTTCTCCTTTTCCTTTGGTGTGACGGAGGGTAACTCGCTAATCAATTTTTTGATGTTACATTCGTGATTAGCCACACATCTAATATCTTTTCCACAAACGTAATCACAAATAGCTTCTTTTACCGCCTGTCTGCTTATAGCATCATCGCAAGGTTGTTGCTTTTGATTAAGATAATGATTCTTCAATAACCATTCCAAATGTTCAAATTCCTTTTTAGTTGGTAAAGCAACAAGTGCTATCAGGTTATCACAATCCGCATTATGAAAAGCATTTATCATTCTCTGTCTGTATTCTTCTACTGTCATTCGCTCACCTCCGCTAAATGCTTGTCGATAATATCTATTGCATCTTTTAATCCATCAGACAATCCAAAACTATGATACATAAGTGATTCTTTATCATAATGTTTACTAATTTCTGTGTGCATTTTTTCTTCAATCTCTGCCCTTACTTTCCCCCACGCTTCGAGGCTCTTGATTGCTGCATCAAATGATTCCTCGATAGGTTCTTTTGTGCCGTCTAGCCAAGAGTTGTTATCTAGCAGTATTATTTTCACTTGGTTTAAGAAAGAAATCTTCTCTTCAATCGTCATTCGCTCACCTCCTACAAATCACCCATACTCCCAAAATCAACATAATCTGGGGCAAACTTGCATTTAAACATCTTCACTCTACACTTATCACCATCTGAAAAAGAACATTCTTTACATCTGAATACCAAATCATCTTCGATTGTAGCATCTATACAAAATGCTTTAGTAAATTGGTCTAATATCTCTACCGCTTTATGTTCATCATTTGCTATTCTTCCAGAATAATATTCTCCACTACCCATTATTCGCTCACCTCCGCTAAATGCTTCTTGAAGTCAATTTCACATTGTTCTCCATGAACCCAATCTGGACAATTTTTACAAACTTCTAAAGGCTCATCTGTCATACCGTCTTCCCAACCATAACAATATATTTGTGGTTTTCCATCTATATAAAATTCTGTGGTGGGATTTCCTCTGCCATATTCACATTTACATATTGTGTGAACCATTCTCTACCTCCGCCAATACCCCATCAAATGCAATATCAATCTCTTTAAGTGCCGCTTTATCGCCTTTGTGCTTTTCTATCAGCTCGATGTATAAGTTTAATATTTTCTCTTTATATTCTTCATTTGTCATAGGCTAGCCCTCCCTTAATCGGTCTACTAATTTGCTTACACCATGCTTAAACCATGCTTTTTCAGACTTGATAATCTCTCTGTAGCCATAAAAATCATATTTAACAAAGTTGTAGTTATCCAAAGTCCGTTTAATGAACTTCGGTACTTCCCAATAGAAACATTTGTAAAACTTGTATTCATTGAGTATCGGTATATCTTCCCAATATTCAGCACTACCTTCCCGGTTAGTAATCACGCAACACCCACACATAGCCGCTTCCCTCGGGATTCTATCTTTCCCCGGATGATTGCCAAAGTCTATGTAGAGCATTGATTCTTCCATAAGTGCCTTGACCTCGGAAACGGTCATATTCACAATTGGGATAAACTTTTCATCAGGCAGTTCTGCCATAATTTTCTTTGTTACGTCTAAACCTTTTTTCGGGTTATAAAGTATCTGGCGTTTCCTAGGCTTGCTCAAATCTGCGTTCATATACTCGTCATTCAGATAATCCGTAACATAGATTGCGTCAATGTTGGCGTTTTCCTTTAACCAATTACAAGCGTAATAGGATTGTGCTATGTGTATTGTACCTTCTGGGAATTTAAGGTACTGAGAAGCAGGAATCCATTGTATGTAATAGTCTACGCTTTCCCAATATATAACCTTTTGATGATCCCTGTACTTCTCACTATTAGCCTTGCTAACCCATACTTCTGGAAATATCAGCACCGTATCTTTACTCGGTCTGCTATTGATTGCTACCTTGTTTTCATACTTCTTATATGGCTCTGGAATAATTGCGTCTTTGCCATCCTCAAACCATATATAAGCATCTATGTCCTCGTAACTGTCTAACTCATGGCAAAGTTGGTGTAATAACTCTATGCCACCCGTTGCTAAGTTCTTTAGACACGCTATGTAGATTTTCATTTATTCTCCTTTTTCTTATATTCTTCAAAGTCCTTACAAGACCAAAATATAAACCTGTTATTGACATATCGTTGTAGTTGCTTTAGTTCATGGGATTTTGGCAAATCGTATTTTTCGTAAATCATTACATACGGAGCAAAACCATTATCCCTTAACCAATAAATCCGATATAAGTCTTGTTCGGTCACACATCGTTTCCTATCGCCAACAAGCGTATAAACTTGCAAGGCGTGTGGGTGTACCGATGATTTCTCACGAAAAACCTTAAACTTAGGCTGAATCAAGTCCTTATCTTCGTATCTATCCCATGCAAAATGTATAGCCTTAATCGGTATCTGGTTTAGCATTTCAGCCTTTTCCTCGTTCATCATACGAATATCCAAACCTTGATTAAAGTCTACTTTTGCCTTGCTATCAATCAACTGTTGCAATAAATCTTTCCATTCCTTACAAGCAAGAATATTAGGATCACAAAGCACAATGTTTTTTTGACCGTTCCAAAACTCCGATAAATCAGCAACCTTGTAACTACATAACCCTTCTTTATCCTTGACTATGCAAAAATCACATCCTCTCGGACAACCTCTTGTTAAAAATCCGTAAGCTGTATCTTTTGTTTGTTCGGGATATATCGAATAATCAGGGTAAATATGCTCTATCTCGTCAGGTAAGTTCTTGTTCCGTTCAGCGTGGAATACTTCTCTACCCTCAACAGTTTCTATGCAATACCCGCTACCACCTTTTTCTACTTCTTTGGCGTATATAGGTCTGTCATAATCTGGTGTAAAACTAAATACTTTTGACATATAAACCTTGTCATATTCTTCCATAAGTCCAAGAAACGGGTCGTACCATTCAACCTTGTCACCCTTTGACTTATGCCATGCCGACAGTTTCATTAACGGAAGATTTGGATAATTGTGTCCGTCAACATCTATCAATCCGATTTTCAATCTATCCTCCAAGCTGCTTTCGTTCCCGAAATGTTGCGCCCCATCTGGTCACTAATGCTACCTTTTCGTAAGTAGTTGTAGTAATAAAGTGGCATATCCCAAATCACCTGTGTATGAGGTACACCCATCATTTCCTTGTGGAAGTAGTAATCTGATATAGAATACACATCTGTAAACCTGTGGTTACCCAAAAACTTCCTCGACCAACATTTATTCCAAACTGACGGATATAACTCGCCTGACTTCGCTATCGGGCTTGCATACATAACACCTTTCCAGATAAACGAAAAGCAAAGTAAATCAGGGTTGTTCTCGGCTTTCAACTTACGATCAATCTGTTCAAACGCAAATTCGTGAAGCCACCAATCATCGTCATCTTGCCAAAGAATGTATTCCCCTTGTGCAATATCAAGTCCTGCATTCCTTGTAAGTCCGTCTCTGCCGTAGTCAACATCAAGTGTCTTAGCACCGTAACTCTCAGCGATTGACTTAGTGTTGTCAGTACATCTATCACAAACAACTATCAGTTCAAAATCTCTAAAACTCTGTCGCTCTATACTCGATAAAGCATTCCATATAAACTTTTCCGAATTATGTGCCGGAATTATCACCGAAAATCTCATCTTTCACCTCAATTTCTTCGTTCCAATAGTCCTTGATTGCCTGTTCAAACCGTTCAACATCTTCGTAGCAAAATGATTCATCGTCAAACTCAAATCTCATAGGGCATTTGCCACAATGATATTCAACTTTTGCACACATTATTCTCTGCTTTTTCTTCAGTAGCTTGCGTTGGATTTTCATTTATTTACCGTCCTTGCCGAAGTGATACGTTGAAACATACCTTTGAATTTCATTGTTCCTTATCATCAAGCTATTGTCGAAATCTCTCCTGTACCTTTCAATCGTAAGCGTATATTTCCACGGCTCACCATGAATATCTATTTTCGTTACATCCTTAATCCATTTATGATTGAAGTACAACTTCCCTCTATTGTCCCTGTTTACCTTGAACAATAATTTTGGCTTTTTCATTTAATCACCACCCTTGTAATAATCCTGTTCAAGTTGAAATTCCTGTGTGTTACTTTCTTTGCAATCTATAAAGTAATCTTTAAGTTTCTGACACACGCATTTCCGGCTACATAAATCAAAATACTTAAAACTATCTACACTATCATTTCCCCAATCATTGTGAGAAGTTCTCAAAGTCCAATAATCACCTTTAATGGCTTTGCCACAAACATCACAGGTTATACCAATAGTGACTTCGACTTCTTTTGTTACTTGTCTTGTTTCCTTTATTGCACTCATCATTCTCCTTCCCTCGGACTACCCAAATTCCGAGTAGCCCGATAACTACGTTGTTTTTCAGTAACTACAATGCCCTGTCCGTTTCTGTGATATATTTTCCCCGAGAAGGTCTTTGCGCTAGACTAGGGCGGTTATTTCCTCGGCTTTTGCCGTGAGGATCATTCTGTAAACTTGAACCAATCAGGCTTAGGATATTCAGCCCAATCACCGTTTTCGCCAAAATGTTTTTCAGTTACGGCTATCGGAAATTGTTCTATTTCGCTGCTCCATACGGCAGTTCCATCACCGTTTACCCATTGCCAACATAACGGAAATCCACCTATGCCATCAAATAGGCTTGCCATTGTAGGTTTCCTGTCCTTGTATTCAGCCGATATATTCTTAATCAGCTCATACCAAAACGGCAAGGCTATTGAATTTCCTAAAGCCTTATATTTTGGCGCATCAGCTTCTTTGTGTAACTTGCCTTTTTCATCTTTCCATTCGCCTATGTCTACCCATCCGTCCGGGAATCCCTGCAATCTGGTACATTCCAAAGGCGTAAGCCTACGCACCAACCATTGATTGTTTTCCAAAAGATCACCTTCTTTCGTACCCCCCCCTACGAGAAGGGCTTGTTCATCGTGCATACAGTTTAAAGTTCCGACTTTATCAGATAACCTTAACTGTGCTAACTGTCCGTTTCCGATACACCAACTCTGCATAAAATTAACTTTCCTTGTTCGACATATTGATTGTTGATTCCTTTGTAATCGTCTGCGCATAAGGCTCCGCAAGTATCTCCGAAACTACCAATACTTCGCTGCCCCCCCCATACGAACCTGACTTAGCCCTTAAACTTACGGACTTGTCATTCTCCTGCCACTTGAAAAACCTTACTTCTGAATAACATTTCATTTATGTTTCTCCATTATCAAACCGCCATGTGCTGAATCGTGGCACATTATTGATGGGATTGTTTGATTTATGTCTGTCGGATTTAGATTGTATCTTGAATCTTTAGGGTGTGATTCAACGCTTTTGAACTGCCCCCCCTATCAGATTCCGCAACTAATGGAACATTCATTCCACCCGTACCCATTCTACTTGTAAGCGTTTGAACAATATCTTCGTCCGATACTTTAACTCTTGAATCAGTAGGGTGATTTTCAATGCAAAGATAATTTCTATTATCATCCGTAAGTGTGTGACAAGCATCACCGGGTTTCGGATTACTTGCATTTATAGGATTTGTGATACTAGAACCATTAAAAACCACCGCCATACCGCCCTGATTACAAGCAGGATTGCCGCCATTGTTATCTAGCGTTCTTGCTGTGTCAGCTTTATAAACCCCCGAATGTGGGTTATCTGACTTCATTGAATTGCTTTCATAAGCTGAAATGCCATACGCCACTACTTCTCTTTCAGCACCATTCCGTTCACCGCAACCCTTGTAATAGCTTGAATCTAAACAACCTGCCTTATCTCCGTTTATCCCTGTTATCAAAGTTTGGTCTTGCGAAACGCCTAACGTGCCACTTAATTCTTCTTGTACCAAAGCCCCTTTGCCCGCTTTCTTGCCGTGGCTATCTATCTCTACTCCGCCCCTGACTTTGAGAGTGTAGCTTGATACTCTAGTGCTTTCCGTAGTATTTCTGGCAGTTCCTTGCCCCTCTTCTGCGCCCTGTTCAATATCCCTTGACACGCTTTCCCCGACAAAAAGTATTTTTGCGGCATCCCCCCCGTCAAAATCTGCGACAAGTGCGATTCTCTTTCTACGTTGGGGTACTCCGAAGTATTGAGCATCGTGTGTACGCCAAGCAATGCTCCATCTGTTGTGAGGTCCCATGATGCACCCTGAATAGGTCCATTTCCCTTTTGGAGGTTCAGGAATAGAAACGGTTTCGTCAACAATCTTTGCGGTTTCTTCAAGCACGGCTCTGAAATCTTCTCCTTTGTTGGAACTAAAGGCTCCGCACACGTTTTCCCAAACCATGAATCTAGGTCGAATAGGCTCATCTGCCCTTCTATTTGATCGTTCTTCATCTATCTTCCTCATTTCTTTTATCAATCTTATCTGTTCCATGAACAAGCCTGACCTTGCCCCTTCAAGTCCGGCTCTCTTCCCTGCGACACTTAAATCCTGTCTAACAAGGTGAACCACCAATGACAACATCTGTAATTTCTACCATAGAACCTTTAATTTTGGTTATGTCACCATAGTTTTTCACCAATCATCACCTCTTTTCTTCCAATTCATCCGGCAACGGTATCTTTATACCTAGTTCCGTTTCAATCGTATCTCTAAGCTCTTTCCAGCTGATATAATCCTCAAGAATGCACGATGCTTTGAGATTGAACCTGTTAGCGAATCTCTTGCATTCGTAATCCGTAAAGTTAAATTCGTCATTCAGAACGCTAAGAGTGATTACAACAAAGCAGTTCAGAATGTTCCTTCGCTCCGTGTTCACAAAGACTTCCACATCGGAGTCCTTTAATTTCAAGGGCATTTTACGGATACCCCTACGATTCACTTCCTTTTCAGCTTCTTCCAAGCCTTTTGTTTTGGCAAGTTCCAATAGCCAATTCGCACCGCTGAACCTCGCCTGTTCTTCCTTGCTTAATCCTCCCATTTTTCAACCTTTCATTTTCAGCCGTTTTAAGGCTTGTTTAGTGTCGAGTGGTATATTTTATCCACTTCGATACGAAACCGCCCCTCTTCGGACGATTAACGCTATTCTCCCACGTCATTTTATCTTCCTAACTTCATACTCTGGAAAAACATCTTTGACTACGCTCTCAAACCTCGTGTTTATGTAGCTGATAATCTTGATTGCATCTTCAAGAGTCCGGGCGTTATCCTTTAGCTCGTTCTTAATCATTTCATCACGGATAAACGTCAGCGCATTCTCGAACCTGCCGAAATAAGCAAGCACCGTTCTGCTGCCTTTCTCCCTGACCTGATAATCGTATGCGGTTACCGCTATCAGGTACTTATCCGTGACTTTAATCATTTCAGCTTCCTGTTCTTCCAATGGTCTAAGTACCACTTTTTTCTTCTCGCTCATACTGCGTTCTCCTTTGCTCTGTCTATAATGTCATTTGTGTTGCCGACAAGCATATACTTGTCATAATGGCTCGGCACTCCGTACCGATTGACGGTCTTTATCCTTTCCGTCTCAAATATGTACCCCAGCTTTTTAAGTTCAAAAATCCTAGCCCCGAGTTGCGAAACTCCTAAATCTTTATAAGCGTCCCATGATGTGATGTATCCGAAATCATGTATATACTGCAATACCCTGTCCCTTTGTGTTGCTCTTGCCATCTTATCCCTCCTTCCTGCCAAATTTCTTATGCCATTCATCGTTGCACATTTCTCTGATTGCCATACTTAGATACATAGCCGATAGCTCACCGTCCGTATCTTTATATCTGTTGTATAGGTCTGATGTATCCTGCACCATCTGTTCAAATCCTTTTTCCGTGAAAAGATCAGGATTATCTTTGTACTTATCCCGGAGCTTGTAAGCCTCGCCCCATACCTTAAATTCGCCCGAATTTTTATCTATCATTTGCCCTCCTGCATCCAAGGCGGTACTGTTTCACCGTCAGCTTTTCGGAAACCCTGTTGTTCTATTGCCGGTTCCCAGCCTAGCGTCCAATCAAATTTATCAGCAGATTCCGAAATGCGCTTAGAACCCTGTTCATAGAAAAGCTCTATGCCCTTCCTGTTCGTCTTGCCTGTCAGCCTGTTTTTCAGGACTGTCAATATCCTTTGTTCCGTGTCCTTCGGGGTATCCTTGCCGTTAGGTCTGGAATAACGCATAACCACGTCCACAAGGTTAGTCACGTTTGAGCTTCCGGCAACATCATCATTCTCAAACTCGGCAAACTGCTTTTTTCGGGGATGCGCTACTAGCATTATCACCGTACTGAACTGTTTAGCCATCTTAGCAAGCTCGTTCACGAACTGAGTCTGTGCCGAATATTGTTCATCGGAGTCAACGTCAACCATAGCGGTCATAAGATTGTCTATCACTAGAAACCTGCACCCATATTGCTGGATTGCTGCTTTAATAACGTCCGTCAGCTTTGCACCCTGACCGTTTAATGTAGTGCTGTCATAAATGAATGCCTTATCTCGATACCATTTTTCCATATCGCCTTCAACTGAACCATCCACCGTGTAGCTTACAAATCCTGTATCAAAGACTTTCTTGTTCATGTGGTTCAATCCTGCCACCTGCGCATCGAACCAAGCCTTGAAATACCAATTTGTCAGTTCTCCCGAATAGAAGAACGTGCTATATCCTGCCTTTATCGCAAATGTTCCGAACTGTGATGCTAATGTGCTTTTGCCCTCTCCACGTTCACCCGTTAGCAAAATCAGCTGTCCGAAAAAGAATCCGCCTAGAAGTGCGTCCAATTCCCTAAACCCTGTTGAAAATCTTTCCAGCTTGCCTAAGTCCACACGCTGAACGTCAGCCAGGACCTTTATCTGTGGGTGTGCTACAACCACTGCATTACTCACCGCCCTTACAAGTGCTTCCTTGCCAAACTTCTGTAAAATTTCATTCGCATCTTTGCAGCCTAAGTAATCATCAGGACGTATATGCTTGACTATTCCATCAAATCTCTGTGCTAGTTCGTCTAACAGTGTGATATGCCCTTTTTCGTGATCTCCGAATACTATAAGCGTCTTGAAGTTTTTCAGAAATTCCCAGCAATGTGGCACCCAAGTAAAGCCTTTAGCTCCCGTTGGTACGGATACGGCATTTTTAATTCCTGCCTCGGCAAGCGATAAAGAATCTATCTGACCTTCTGTAATAATCAAAACCTTGTTCTTAATGTCGCAATGGTTCATCCCGAAAAGGATAGGCTTGCAGTTAGCCTCGCACCATTCCTTGTTTTTATCTTTCTGCTTGTCGAAATCGGTCTTTCTGTATTTGACAAACTGCAAAACATTGTTCTCATCGTAGAACGGAAAACATAAGACATTCTCCCAATCCTTATGAGTGGTTATGTTATACTGCTGTGTTATCCGTTCTGAAATGCCCCTGCTTGCCATGTACTCAACCGCTTTAGGCTTTGTAGGTGGCTTGACGTTTGGCAACCGCCTATATTCTTTCTTGCTTTCATAGGGTTTTTCGCCATCACCGAAATCAAGTGGGAAATCGAAATCCTTTGCAAGCGTTATCATATTGCCTTTAGCGTTACAACTTGCCCGGAAACAGTAAAATGCTCCCGTTTCCAGACTGATTGAGAACTTAAACTTATCTGACGTAGGGCTATTGCAGTAAGGGCATTTCAGAAACGTAAGCTCTTTCCCTTTACGTTTTGCCATAATCCCTATATGCCTAGCGAACCGTTCAGCATCTTCTGGATTAAACTTATACATCGTCCTCATCATCCCCTAAACTATCTAAATATCTTTTCGCTGCCTCATAATCTTCTTCCGTCCATTTATGAACTTCTTCTTGCTTGTTTTCATATCTCGGTGGCTCTGGTACGCTTGCCTCGTTCAAGTAGCTTTCAAAATGTTTAGGACAGAATAATGTTTCTGGTCTTAAATACATCTGGTTTTCTGTATTCAGCCATGCCCTAGTTTTTGTATCTATGATCTTTTTGAAATCATCTACTGTATAACCTTCCGCCAAGCGTTCCCGAATAGTTTTAATATTATATTTATTTTTAATAGTAAAATGCTTTCCTGCCTTTAGGTTTAAGTAATCTAAAATATCCTCAGTATCCTTTAGTTTGGTGTCTTTAACTTTAGTTTTCTGTAAACTATTAGTATCAGACTCTTCTACTTTAGTATTCTGTAAATCTTTAGATATATCAGTAACAGTAACAGTTGTCCCCACACCGTCTAAAGACGGTCTAGGGACGGTCTTAACACCGTCTACTAATTCCGACAAATAATCCTTAAATTCCTGACATTTTACACTAGCAATTTCTTTCTTCAAGCACTTCTGAAAATCATTTGATTTAGTCCAATTAAACTTGCTCCAATTTATCATCAGCAATTCTTTTGTAATCCTCGAATATCTGATAACATTATGAACATTTTCCATGCGTTCAAGAAGTCTTTCCACAACTTCTTTTGTGTATCCTGTTTCATCGGAAATCTGCTTGAAACTAATTTCATAACAACCACAAAGATTTGTATGTGGGTTTGTCAGAAGGTAAAGATAAAAGTACCGATCTTCCGGGGTAAAATTATCAACTACCTTTGCATCAGTCCAGAAAGTCATTTGTACGTTTCTATAAATAGCCATAAGCCTACTCCTCAAAACTCATACCAAAAACTTGCTCGCACATATACTGAAAATCCGAAAAAGTTCTTGCTGTTTTTAATGCTGTTTTTATATCATCGAACGCATCATCATTATTAACATGATTCTTTATAAATTTTTTTACTGTAGTTTCATTGAAATAAAAATTTTTTCCTCTTAAAGATTTAAGCGTATAATTTATGTAATATGGTATTTTACTATTCTTTTGCATCCTTGCATTATGACAAACCCCCGGTATTTTATTAAAAGCAAATTCAAGGCTTATTTTCGATTTGTCAAAATATCGGTTTAGTGCAATTTCTGTAGCGTCAAGAACTTCGAGTAATGAATAATTTTTTATCCATT
>Ga0310696_10003224_pt1 | contig 20584 bp, 14 predicted proteins | sample AusTroGonzalo_MG_4_FD_203885 | JGI IMG/M metagenome (GOLD analysis project Ga0310696, IMG submission 203885) | Bovine rumen microbial communities from tropical cattle in Woodstock, Queensland, Australia - Gonzalo_02 (v2) (version 2) | ecosystem: Host-associated > Mammals > Digestive system >... | reverse complement strand
ATGTGTCGTGGCTGTACACCCAAAGTTCGCTTTCCGCAGTGGCTATGTCCCCGCCGCTGATTTCAAACGAGAAATTGTCCTTTAGTTGTTGCAGCACCGCCGCATCCGTGCAGACCAGCACACGCCGCGTGGGCATCCCTTCCGGAAGTTTGCTCCAATCATCAGAAGAGAGAATCAAAAAAGCTTTGGCATCATTCATATCAACGTCCTTCAAAGGATTGATTACTGTTTCATCTTCTTGTACTACAGGGAAACTCATTTTGATCGTACGATGCGCCAACTTCGGAAACCCGCCGATGCCCAGCCAAAGGGCCATGAAGGCAATAAAGAGGGCTAACAGTATCAGAGGTTTCTTCATAGGGATTGAATTTGATGGGCAAAAGTACAAAATTTCCCGAGCCAAAGCCTTGGTAATAATAAAAATATCGTCTAATAATACTCCCTGATATACATATAAGCCTTATTGAACAACGCTTCTTCCTTGTGCAACTTGTACTTCAACAGTGTCTTGCGCAATGCTTTTTGCACCTCGCGTTCACCCGCATTGGTGGTTTGCCAACCGGGGAAACGGACCACCTTCACGATGCTGTCGATGTCGGCGACGATGCGACCTACAACGGCGGGAGTGTCTTCTGTGCGGAGTTCCAAGAACAATTCCGTTAAGGCTTCCTTGCCGGTTTTGCGGACTTCCACCTCGGCTTCCTGTTTTTCTGCCTGCAAGGTCTCGCGGGCAATTTGACAAAGTTCCTTGATAAACTCAATACTCGAAATCAAACCTTGCTCCGCTTTGTCACGAAGGGCTTCCAGACGTTTGCTCAATTCAATGAACTTTGGTTTGTCGGCATGTTTCTTGAAACGTTTGATAAGCTCACGCTCCATCCGTTTGGCAGCCTTCATATCCTTGTTGCCCATCAACGCAGAAACCATAGTTTCATCCAATATCACCTCCTCCATGTCGGTATGGATGCCCGCCACATGGATGTTGTCGTACATGATTTTCTTGGTTTGTGCACCCAAGGAGAGCCAAATCAGCTTGCCTAAAGCATCGGGGCCAGATGGTTTAACGGATTGATATACATTGGAGAGCCATTTGTAATCCACGCGATAGGGTTCCAAAGCGGGGTCAGGGGAAAGCGACTCCCAAATGTTGGACAGACGGCGATAGTCGGCGGCGAAGGCATCACGCTTTTCGTTAGTGTTGATGGCTTCCTGCGCGGCTTGCAAACCGTCGAAGCCGTCAACGGTGCGGTCCACGCCTTCGAAATGCGACAGCGTGTCGGCTATGGCTTGCGGTAGTTCGTTGATCAGGTCGTTGAGGTTGGTGATGACCTTCTTCATCACATCCTCGTCAAATTCCAATGCCTTGGCGGCATCATCAAACACACCAAAGTAATCCACAATGCGGCCGAAAGTCTTGTTTGGGAATTTGCGGTTGGTGCGGCAGATGGCCTGCAACAACGTGTGGTCTTTCAACGATTTGTCCAGATACATGGTTTGCAAGATAGGCGAATCGAAACCCGTGAGCAGTTTGGCGGTGACAATCAAGAATTTCAGTTCCGAATCGGGTTTGTTGAATTTCTCAATCACCTTTTCCTGCTCGTCTTTAGTGAGGCTGTAGAGCCGTTTTAGCTCGTCCTCGCCTTTACCTGAGGTGGAGATGACCACCGCCGAGGCGGAATCGGGGAAGTAGTTGTTCAGCTCCATCTTGTAGAGATGGCAGGCCTCGCGGTCGGGTGTGACAATCATGGCTTTGAAGCCTTGTGGCTCCACTTTGTCGCGATAATGTTCGGCAATGTCTTTGCAGACAATCTGTATGCGCTCGGGCGACTTCAAAAACTCCAGCATCTTGGCAGCCTTGCTGCTGAGGGTGATTTTGGCATCTTCGTCCAGTTCGTTGGAAAGCCGCTCAAACTCTTCGTCCACGGCATCGCGGTCGATGTGAATGTCCAGCAGGCGCGGCTCGAAATGCAGCGGCAGGATGGTATTGTCGCGCAGGGCGTCCTCGAAAGAGTAGCGGCTCATGTATCCGCCTTTGTCCTCCTGTGCACCGAAAGTCCAGAAGGTGTTGTGCTCCGACTTGTTGATGGGCGTTCCCGTAAGGCCGAAGAAGAAAGCGTTGGGTAGGGCGGCACGCATACGCTGACCGAGGTCGCCTTCCTGTGTGCGGTGCGCCTCATCCACCATCACGATGATGTTGTCGCGGCGGTTGATGTTGGGCTTGGCATCCTTGAACTTGAAGATAGTGGTGATGATGATATAGCGGGCATCGTTCTCCAAGAACTCGTTCAGCGTTTCGATGTCCTCCGTAGGCATCACATTGGGTGCTTCCTTGAAGACATTCTGCGTCTGCGAGTCCAAGTCGATACGGTCCACCACAATCATCACCGTGGGACTTTTCAGTTCGGGCAAGCGGCGCATCTTCTGTGCGGCAAAGAGCATCAGCAGCGACTTGCCCGAGCCTTGGAAGTGCCATATCAGGCCGCGTTTGATTTTGTTTTCCAACACGCGTTCCACAATGCGGTTGGCGCCTTCGTACTGCTGGTAGCGGCACACCACCTTGATGCGCTGACGGCTCTTGTTGGTGGTGTAGGTGGTGAAGTTGTAGAGTATGTCGAGTAGTGTCTTGGGGGCAAGCAATTGCTTCAACTCGGCGGCGATGGCGTCCAATCCAGGTAGTTCAGCCTCTTCGACGCCTTCGTTGAGCCGCCATGCCGACCAAAATTCCAACGGCGTGCGCACGGCGCCATAGAACAACTCGCGTCCTTCGGTGGCGAAGCTGAACACATTGGGCACAAACAGTTCCGGCACGCTGTTTTCGTAGCCGTCATGGATGTCGGAGGCGGCATCAAGCCACGACACGGATGGGCGGACAGGTGTTTTGGTTTCGCCTACCACCAAGGGGAAGCCGTTGACAAACATCACGATGTCGGGGCGTTTGGTCTCGCGGTTGCGGATGCTGAACTGGTTAACCAACTGGAACTTGTTGTTGGCGATGTGCTCGAAATCGATGAGGCGGATGGGCACATGGGCATAGTTCTTGCCGAAGGGCATGGTCTTGTTGCCCTTGAGCCATTCGGCGAACTCCTCGTTGGCGCGAACAAGGCCGGTGCTGTGTACCGATAGCAGAATGGAACGCAACTTGAAGATGACCTCATCGGCGCGTTCGGGTTGTGCGGCAATCTCGGGATTGAGACGGACGAGGGCGCTTTTTACCTCTGTTTCCACCATTACCTCAGTAATCTCGCGCGGCAGTTCCGTGGCAGGCAGGTACTCCCACTGCGCCCCGTAGGGAACTTGTGGCTCACAAACCACATTATGCTCCCCTCTCCCGGGGGAGAGGGGGTCGGGGGAGAGGGCGTTCAAGTTCACCCCCGTCATTGTATGGATGACGAAGTTCTCGACTGCGTTTATTTCGTTGAAGGACATAATTATTCAAAATTGATTTCTCGAGTAGTAGTTTTTTCTGTAAAATGAAGCTGTTTTTCTTGTCCTACAATATGCTTTTTGGTTCGAATAGTGCAACTAAACGAACCTGTTTCTTGTAACGAAAAATCTTCACATTCAATTATTTGGTTATACAAACCATAATTTACCCTTGCATTATTCTTTAATGAAACAATATCAGAAACTTCTCCTCGCTCCACGGCATTTTGAACCAATTGAACCCAATCCATTACTGTGTATCTAATATGTTTTAGCATATCAACATTAATATGAGGAATGGATTCTGTTAATAATGGTAATATATCTGCATATTTCTTATTTATCTGTTCTTTATCATCCATCTCCATAATGGAATCCCTTTCTGATTCAAATAGTTTATCTTTCTGTGTGATATTTAGATAATCAATAGATGAAGCTTTGAAAAAGTGTTCCAATTCTCCATTTGGAATTATAAATATGTTGCCTGATTTAATGCAATCTGTGTATTTCTGGTGTTTGATGATAAATGAATTAATGTCAGCTTCTTTCTGTGGAATGAGATTGATTATTTTGTCTTTGATTCTATATAATGCCAAATGCATGACATCCTTGATTTGAGATAAATTTTTATCTTTTTCTTTGTACAGGTCAACAAGTTTTGAGATTACCATGGAAATCTCTGGATCAGTTGATGATTGTGATGACAACTCGGTTGTTATATTGGTCAATAGCCTTTCAAGTTCTCCAAGATTTTTTGCAATATCATTGCCAAAAGCATTATTGATAAATGCGTGTTGGATCTGTTCGTTTTTACAAATAATTTCTCTCAATTTTCCTCTATATAACGCATCATAATCAGCAATCACGCGACATGATATTCCAAGTTTACTACACAATTTGTGAAAAACGGCAAGTTCATCCTTTCCTCCGACATCAATCACAGAGGAACCAGAAGCTGCGATGTTTTGCCCTGTTTTTTCAAATAATAATGTGATTATTTGTTGGTCTGTATAACCTTCAACAAAAACAGGGTTTGGAGAGAAGAAAAACTGTTTGTGATGCGTATTAAATCGTGGTAAAAACTTTTTCAGGATATACTTGTCTTGCTCGTCCAAATCTACTTCCCGAATATATGTGGGCATTTGATGATTATGACAAACAAGAATATGCTGTAAATCATCAAGATTTCTAATGTCAATGAAATATGGAGAATGGGTGATTATGAAAAACAATTTCTTGCCAGGTTCGCTTTTAGGGTCTCCTGCAAGTTTTCGTATTTCATTCAAGAAAAAAGACTGAAATTGGGGATGAAGATGTAATTCTGGTTCATCAAAAATTAAGCAATCGTTACTGTCATCATAGAGAAAGGTCAACAACGAGATGATTTCTTTCATTCCATGGCATTCTTGCTCTTTTAATCCATATTCTTCCCCACCATCAATATTTTGTATTTTGGGTTTTAGAAAACCTCCTTCCTCAACTAATCGGATGGTTTTTCTAAACAAATCTGATAATAAAGCCTCTATTTTTATTCTTACACCAAGTCTTTCCTTTAATATAATAAATGCGTATGTTGACAAACCATACCGCTGTCCGTAATCTTTATAATGGCTAAACTGTGAAATATTTAATCCGTCATTTAATTGACTGCTGGTAAAATATGCATAATTTGTTTTTTCAAATCCGGACAATCTTTCTGCAGACAAGATACGTACTTTATAGCTTTTCCCTTTTAGTTTATCATAAAGTTGATTCGACAAAAGGGATTTGCCAGTTCCATTAGGACCAACTATATAATTGATAGAATTCCATTCATTTTTTTCAAATGTACCGGGCCATATTTGAGGCAATTCAATTTTAATGGGAATATTCATACTCAAAACAATTTATTTATTAATTCCTGTTTTATCTGTTGTTTTCCTCTGCGTTTATTTCGTTGAAGGACATAATTAAACAATCAATTATCGATAAGATTTTCTTTTAACCAATTAAGTTGTAAGGTTAAATTTGATAGCAGATTATTAAAAACTTCTTGTTGGGAGGAGTTATTTAAACCAAGTCTTGCAAAAAGTTGCTGTTGCTCATTATCTGGCTTTGAACTTTTCCTATGTGCGACAGATGTTGAACGTAATTTTTGAATATCTTTCATCAATTTAATTATTTCTGTATCGCTATATCCAAAAGATAATAAATAAACTTCAAACTTCGCAATTCCCCCTTTTAGGTCAGATGCTTTAGAACATTTTTTCTCTGAGAGGAATTTTTGTACTACATCCATCGAGTCATCAGTGTTTTTGATTATTTCTTTTTCATTTAATGAATCAATAACGATTTTTGTTATAGATTGTATTAAGCCATCAAACTCTAGATTATTATTCTGCGAAAACATTGTATGAAGCGAAGCGATATGATGTTCATCTCCTTTGGTCAAAGGTTTAAACAATTGCCAATTATTTTTCTTATTCCATAAATTATTTACTTCCAAAAGTGTTTGTTTAAAAAGAAAATCTTGGGCATCACATGTATTACAGGCTTCACCATCGAACCAACGACGCTTTGTTGTTTCACTCAATTCTGCCATTGGAGGAGGGGTGATATTAAAACTTCTCCAGTATTGTTGTTCCTTATATGGTATTTTACCTAAATCAACCAAAGTAGCAACTATGTAATTATCTTTTCGGTCATTATCAATGCGCAACCACCATTCAGGACCATTAATAAATCCTTCATTGACGGAGAATTTGTTCGGTTCACTATAGTATTTCTGAAGCACTTCCTTTTTGAAGAATACAGGAGTAAGAACATAAGGCTCTGCGTCTTTTCGATTAAAAAGATTAGGTAGTTTGTTTTCATCACAAGTACATTCTATATTATCACCATTTTCATCAACTCCTATTATGAACTTTTCTGTATTAGTATCATGATAATTCCATAACATTTTAATATCAGAAACATCATATTCAAACCAAACCTTCCCTCTAATCATTGCAAAAGAAAGATCTTCCGAATTTATTGGACATGGACTATTCAAAACAGAATACCCCAAGACATATTCATCATTCTTTATAGTATTCCAATATTTATTTGAGACTCCAATTTGTGACAGGGGTTTATTACTGTGCTTAATATACTCAAATTGAATCAATAAATTCATCTGTTTAACGGCAAGAAACTCTTTTATATATTTCAATTGCACGAGAGCCTTTGAGTTTTCTATTTGTGCTATACAGTTGTCATCTCCACATTCATCCACTAGCATGTATTTTACAATATTTTCATTCTCCCGAACTTCTCTAAGATCATAAAACAATACAAATTCTTCCGAAAAACATATTTGCTGAGAATGGGTTCCTTTCTGTTCTCGATAAATGACAATGGGTTCTATTCCTTTCTCATAAAAACGAAGATATCCACTAGCTGTGCTTCCAAATTCATTTATAGTAGGATGAGAATCGCAAGGACGTAAATCCCAAGACTCATGTTTTTTGGATTTTACAAAATATGATTTTTTTATCATAACTGCGAAAATATTAGTGGCGTATAATGTAAGCCATCCATTAGAGATGAATTGATTGTTAATTAAATCAATTTCTGCTTCACAGAGAGGAAAATTTTTCTTGTCTAATTTTGTTTTAAGCATGTCTCCTAATATATTTGATTTATAATCTCTTGTTTAACTTCTTGTGATTTAATAATTTGACCTTCAATTTGCTCGATTGTATTGTCAATTGCATTTAGTTTGTTTGCAATGGATAATTGCTCATCATAATTGTATGATGGTATTTGAAAATCAGCTAAATCGGCTGGTGTAATTGCTGGATAATTTGTCCCATTCATTCTGTTTTCGCAAAATGCCATGAATGCTTTTGAAAACAACATGTGAAAAAGAAAGTCCGTGCTGTTTTCAGATTTTGCAGAAACAACAGCTGTGCCAGTAGAAGCAATTAGGTTGTCCTGATTGCTTTTGATTTGGACGAATGATTTCAAATAAGGCCTTACCAATGACAAAACGATGTCATTTTGTTTTACAATTCTACGTGCTCGCGATGGCGCATCTGCAAATGAGTATTCAGTCAATGGGCCTAAATGTTTTGGTGACACGATGCTTGCAATATCAATATAGTGAAACATGTGATCGTTTGGAGTTTTAGCACCCAATGTTCTTTCATTTATATTGGCACATTTTCCAAATGTGACTTTTTCACCAACAAAAAGATCCTCAATTTGATAATTGTACAATTCCTCCATCTTTTCCCTTTCCCTCTTCTCCTTCTCCACCACCTCATCGGCGGCCCAGAGCAGTTCGGCCAGGCGTTTCTGCTCGGCTTTGGGAGGGAGGAGGAATTCGTAGTCGGCCAGTTCCTTGAACTTGGTGCGCGGAGACAAAGAACCCGCAGAGGTGGCCAACGCTTTCTGGAAGAAACCTTCGCTTTGTATCAGGAATGGCAACAATTCGGGCAACATTACCTTTTCAATGACCTCAAACACAAGAATGTCGCCGGAACAAATGCCATCAAACTCGGCATACGCTACTTTGCGTTGGTAGGCACGCCGCCGTCCAAACAGCACTTGCCCTTTCTTGAACTTGCGCGTAAAGGTGGTTACTTTTTCCAAAGTGTCCCAATGGGTGATATGCAGGTTGTTGGGCTCAATATGTTCAAGTCCAATCACATGGTCCAAGCCTTCCGCAGCAGGGTCCTTGGTGGCCTCGTTCACCTGTTGGCAAACCTCGTCAAACCTGTATTTCTTCCAGTGGGTTTTATCTATGTGTAGTTCGTTCATTGTTTCCTATTCTTTAATACCTTCTTGCAATGATTTCAAATGGTCAGGATCATTGTTGAGTATTGCATATAAATCATTTATTATATCAGGCATTTTCAATATTAATTCACTATGCTTGGTTGCCCTCTCAAATGATGTAAAGTGCGAAAATGTATGAAGAATCTTCAATTCTATTTTCCCATCAAATAGAATTTTCAAACGATTGTCAATTTCGTCAACATTTCCAGGTAGTTTCATCAATGTATATATCTCTAAAAAGCGCCGAATAATATTCGGCATCATATACATTCTTTCTTCTGGTAGATTGTCATTTTTAAATCTATTAATTTCATAGAACAAATATACATATTCTGATTTATACTTTGAGAAAGGCTTAGGAATGTTGATTATACTAGATTTTTCAACACTTTCTTTTCTTATCATATAGCAAGAACATGTGTCTTTCTTCTTAAAGTTATTCGCATCTTTTAGAAAGGAGAAAAACTCAAAATTGTGGGTTGAGATGAAAAGCTGTTGAAAACATTTGCACACCTTGTTTGGGTCTGTTGGATCAAGTCCACGTTGAAAGAAGAATGAGTTTATAAGTGATGAAACCTGCGCAATATGATTTGCATCTAAACTCGAAATTGGATCATCTATGAATACAATATAGTCATTAAGTTTCCCTTCGTCTTTCAAACTCTTTAAAGAAACCATAAAATGTGAGAAAGCTACTGCGGTCTTTTCCCCTTCACTTAAATTACGTGCTTTTTTGTTACCTCGTTTTAAAATAAAGTAGTTGTCGGAAGTGGGTTCTATCCTTAAGTCCTCCCTGTTAAGGAATAATTTGATGTAATCTTCCAACTCTTGTTTCCCTTTTTCTATAGAATTCAGTTTTGAATTTAGTTCCTCCTTTTCTTTTGTTTTCTGTACTATCGCATGTTTGAATTTCGCAATTCCACATTCTTCGATTAACTTTTTCCGTTGTACTTCTTTATACTGTATATCAGTAAGATGTTGGGAAATGAGATGCTTTTTATACTTTTCTTTCGCTTCTTTTTGAACTGTATCAAAATTGTCAATAATGGAATTGCTCTCATCGAACACACACTTTACATCGTCAATCCATTGTTCAATCGCTGTCTTTGCACTTTTGTCAATCGCCCCTAATTCCATTGCAACAAAAAGAGAATTTGAATATTTTTCATCTAATTTTGAAGAAATTGACGATAACAGTTTTATATAGTTGCATGATAGGTTAGCATATTGACTCTTAAGATCTTGAAACTTTTGTTTGCAACTTTGAGTAACATCATTTTCACTTTTTTTGCTCCAATCAAGATTCTTTATCTTGTCCTGCTCTTGAACGATAAGTTCTTTAACTGTATTAATTGATGACTTTACTCTTGCTGCTTCATTTGAATAAAATGCATTTAGTTTGCTTAATGTATTTCCATCAGACATATCACTTCCGCAGAAAGCACACCTTTTAATTGGAGTTTCTCTTTTGTTATAAATGTCAACACCTATTTTTACCCAATCATATAATTCTTTGTCTTTAGATAGCAACTCGTTATCTTGATTTTGAAGAGGTGTGGATGATAGTATCTGACCGACCTGTTGAATGATATTATCAAATTGAATAACAGGTTTTAAAGTTGTATTTATGGTTACACCTGTATTAGTAGAGGTAGCCTTTGTGCGAACGGCATCAAGCTCATCGTCTGTGATTAAATACTGCTCATAATTTCCATCTGTCCATTGTTGAATGTAAGTTTTGATAGAGCTTTTGTCAAAACTCCGGCCTAGATTTAAAAGGTTTGTAATGTCTCGTGCTTTGGTTGTGAATCCATTTTCGAAATTGTTGAATTCCGCAATGTATTTTTGATTCTTTTCAATTTTATCATTTGCTTTTTTTATGTATTGCTCAATGTCATCAATTTGTTTTTGAATTTTACCAACTTCACCAACAGCAAATTTAATCCCTGTCAGTTTTTCATCTGTGTCAAAATGCAGATTTTCTTTGACAAAATCGCTATTGAAAACTTTTATAAGAATAGGTGATGTGTTTCTATTTGTTTCGTTGATTTTCATATGACCAGCATCATCCAATTCAACTTCAAATTCAACATCTTGATAATCAGTGTCAATAATTGTGTTTTTGTCCAAGTATGACATCAACCTTGATAATGTCGTTTTTCCAGAGTAATTCCAACCATAGATTATGTTCTTTTCTCTGAAATCTTGAAGATTTCCGTCACGTTTATAATCTTGAAAAACACAAAAGTTTTTTATCTTATTTATTCGCTTAATCATAATCTTTGGTTTTGTTCGTTCATTGCTTCTTGCTTTTTACTGCGACATTTTGTGCGACATCTGCGACATTTTGTGCGTCATTTACACTGCCATCTTGAGGGACATCTTGAGGGACATTCGGGGGACATGTCACTTCCCAATGGCCTAATTTGTCAGAACCAACCCATTGAACAATATGCTTTTCAACCAAATCCGCTAATTCTCTCTGAATTGTTTTTCTGTTCACACCTAATGTTTCAGCAAGGTATTGAGTGTTTACCTTGTTTTTTTGTGCGACATTTTGTGCGACATTTTGTGCGACATTTTGTATGGCTAAAATTATAAGTTTCTGTCTTTCAGATAATTCTACTGCGACATTTAAAATGCCACCGTGAGTGTCGTTTTGAACTTCACCCTGAACCTCATCACTGTAATTGTTATTCAAAATCTCTGTGAAGAACGATTCGTATTGCGAGCGGAAAGTAGGGCGTTTTTCATTGGTGAATCCGGGCAGTTTGGCGGTTTCGTTACGGATTTTGCGCAGACCACTGCCACGTTTTTCCATGTAGCCGAACTGCGTGAACACATCGGCCAAAATGGGATTGCGGCGTCTGGAGGGCACTTCGTTCAAATCGCGGTTTTGGATTAGACTGCCATCGAACATGCCGCCTGGCGAGTAGATGACCAAACGGTTGTCGTAAATGTCGATATGCACCTCGCTGCCCAATTCGGAATAGTCGCGGTGGATGAGCGCATTCACCAAAGCCTCGAACAAAGCGCGGTCGGAGTAGTCGGGCGTGTCCAAACGGCGGTTGGGCAATTTTATCCAGCCTTTCTTGTTGTGCAAAGTCATGAACTGCACACCAGCATCCAACAATGTGAGCAAATTGCCTTGATACTCACGCGAATCGAGGGCGTCGTCTTTCTCCAAACCGTTCCAACGGGTGCAATAAAGACTGGAATGGCGATACGGACATTGGTCGGAGAATAGCACACCCGCTTGGGTGAGCAAGCCATCGTCAGTCACTAAGGAAAACGATTGCAACAGCTTATCCTCAAAAGGTAGTCCCGTTTGCTTCTGGTATGTTTTGGCCAAAGTGTCAAAAGTTATTTCTCCGTAACGATATTCGGTTACCAAAGAGTCATAGGTGCGGTTCCTGCCTTTCAGAACGAGAGCACTCAACAGGTGTGCATTGGCGACCACGCTTTCATCGCCGATACGGACGAAAGCAATATGAGTTCCGCTGTTTACGTAATAGTAGGGTGTCATGTCGCCAGCAGCCACGTGAACTTCCAATATCATACGGCCATTGTCCGTTGGTTTGGTTACAAGTTCAAAATCCGGAACGGGATCCAGCAGAGTCTTAATCCGGTCGCTGATAAACTCTGCATCTGACTTGGCATTGTCCAAACCAACAGTTTCTCCATTATCATTCACACCGAAAACAAGCACTCCACCCATACTGTTGGCAAAAGCGCTTACACTTTTAAGCCAACTTTTGGGCTGCCTGCGTTCCACTGATTCCTTGAAATCGCATGTGGTGTTTTCGCCGTATGTTGTTCTTCCTTCCATAGGGTCAACATTCTTGATTATTTCAATGTGCAAAGATACTCATTTTTGGAATGTGAAACGTGGGGGAATGAAAAAACGAAGGGCGCATCGGCACTTTGTCGCTGCTGGCCTGTCCGAGGAAATCGCGGAATGTCAGACGGAAGATTTATGGTGAATATTTATCTCAAGGAGGACAAAAAGTTTTAGGGAGCATAGTGACAGAAGAAGAAAAATTTTTATTTTTGCCAATTGTTTGACACAAAATAAGGGGGAAGACTGAGGGGTTAGCACATTTTCAGATCAGGAGAAGCCATTATGATTATAGACAATAAGATACTGGACAATTTGACTGCTCAGGCCAAGGCATCGCCCCGGCTGCGGATGAATCTGAACTTTCATCAGAGTCTGGATGAGAAGTGCCACCGTTTTCTGAATGCTGTGGAACCGGGGGCCAACATCCCCATTCATCGCCATCCGGAGAAAGAGGAGTCTTTTGTTGTGTTGCGTGGCAGGATACGTGTCATCACCTACAACGACGACGGCACCATTATCGACGACATGGTCCTCAACCCATCGGAAGGCCGCTACGGCGTGAATGTAGGAAAGAATGTCTGGCACACCGTGGAAGCCCTGGAGCCGGGTTCCGTCATCTTCGAGTGCAAGGAAGGCCCCTATGTGCCGCATGAGGAGGATGGAATTTTGAAAGTTGATAATTAGGAAGGACTTGAAAGTGTGTGGGGGTTGTAGGTGTTTGTTTTGGCTAAGGTGGAGATGATACATCAATATGAAATATGAGAACAGTAAATCTTAGAAGTGTTGTTGTTGCTAACAATAGTCTTTCGTCAGATCAGCGTGATGAATTGTATAAGGTTTGGGATATAGACCCAAAGCCAAAAGAGCTTGTGTCTCTGGAAAAGTTTTTGAACAAGTGTGACGTAATGGCACCTCATAATCCAGAACTGATAACTGAGATTGTTGATAACTGCTATTTTGGTTTCAAAATACCACGTATCTCAAAGGAGATGGATTGCCTTTGGATTGGGGAGAGCACCATAGTGAATGTAGAACTGAAAAGCGATAATGTGGGTGTTGAAGCAATTGGAAAACAATTGAGGCAAAATAAATACTATTTGCGGTCGCTAAAAAGAAAGATTATTTCGTTTACCTATGAATCTTCTACTGGTTCCTGTTATTCATTGGATGACTGCGAAAAACTTGTGGGCATACCATTCAAGGATATTGCTACGGCATTGTTAGATGTTCATAAAGACAATCTTTTTGAAGATGAAATTGAATCTTTGTTCTCACCTGAACAGTATCTTGTTTCTCCGTTTAATTCCACTGCTGAATTTTTGGATGGTAAATATTTCCTGAATAATCAACAGCAAGAGATAAAGAATACTATCTTGAGGTTTGTAGCAGACCCTTCTTATGGCAGTTTTTGCGCATTGACTGGTGGCCCAGGTACAGGGAAGTCGTTGCTTCTTTATGACATGGCCAAAACGCTGATGGGATCGGGCAAAAGGGTTGTGATTGGGCATGCTGGAGGGCTTAATAACGGGCACACGCTTTTAAACCAGCAAGGTTGGCACATCATGGCGACAAAATACTTATGGGAAATTGACGCTAACAATCACGGGGTTAAGATGGTTGACGCTGATGTGTATATGATAGATGAGGCTCAACGTTGTTTTAATCTTGACACTATACTGAATGATGTCGCAAAGAATGGCAAGAAATGTATCCTCTCGTTTGATGCAGAGCAAATCATGAGCAATGAGGAACTATTTAGAGATAATGCCAATAAGATAATGACTGTTGCTGGAGTTAATTGCTGCACTTTGTCATCGAATATAAGGACTAATGAAGCAGCATATGGTTTTGTGAAGGCATTATTTGACAAAAGGAGGCAGATAGGTAAGGGTATAGACGGCCATGTGGAAATAAGCTACTGTCAGTCATACGGTGAGGCGATTTCTATGCTTTTGGTTCTACAGAAGAAGGGATACAAGATTCCCAAATTTACGCCAAAACATCATGGGGGCAGAGAAGATTATGAGAGTTGGTTCCCATTGGCTGAACCGAGTGCCCACGAAGTGATAGGGCAGGAGTTTGACAATGTGGCAAGCATTGTTAGCCACAAGATGTATTATGATGAAAACGGCAAACTAGTTTCAAGCGGAAGATATTTGTATAGGGAAGACAAAATGCTATATCAGATTCTGTCACGGGCGAGGAATAAAATACACCTTGTGATAGTAAACAACCCCGCCCTGCTTGAAAGATGCGTAAAGTTGATAAACAAATAATTCTACTTGTATGAGAATAATAGGAATCAAGTTAAAGGATGGCGAAAAGCCAGTGATAAAAAATTTGAAGCCAGGATCTTGGTACCCATTTGGTGATTATCAAGAGCCAATGGAACAAAACGGATGGCGTTGGAATAAGGATGAGAACTCAGACAAATACTTGAACAAGCTGTATAAATCATCGGCAGACGAGCGTTTCTCAAATGAGTTTCAGTTGTCTGTTTGTTGTATTGTGGGTAAAAACGGGTCAGGGAAGAGCACATTGCTTGACTTGATGTTCCGAATTATTAATAACTTCGCTTACGTATTACTTGAGAGGACGATACCGAGTTCACAGAAGCAAAAGCGTCAGCACAATGGACATGACCTTTCAGAGGCCAAAGGTTTTTCGGCCAAACTGTATTTTGAAACCGACAACAAGCTGGGATGCATCGAGTATAGCTACGGCAAAGTGAAGTATTACTATTATTCGATAGATAAGCCTGGTATGGAGGAATACTCGTTTATCAAATACACTTCAATCAATAAACTTCATTTATTGTTAAATGACTTTTTCTACACAATCTGTTCCAACTACAGTATATACTCTTTTAACAAAAATGACTATGAAACTAAATGTTTGTTTGACTTGGATGGAGTGCCTGGTGTAAACGGAAATTGGATTCATGGGCTTTTACACAAGAATGATGGTTATCTCACACCGATGGTAATTACCCCCTATCGTGACGAAGAGGGGTATATCGACCTAAATAACGAGAGGGCTCTGGCTGCACAACGATTATCGACCTTGGCAGTGCTGTTCAGATCACAAAACAAATGGTTCATGGGCGAATATTCTGCCACAAGGATTGCCTACCAGTTTGACGAAGATGCCCAAACGAGGTATGAGAAGAAGTTTGGTGAATTAGTAGATAAAAACCTGACATTAAATGCTAAGTATCCAGAATCGTTTGGCACTGTTCCTTTGGCTGAGGTTTTCAAAGAAGCATGGTGTTCATACCTTGACAGAAAAAGTTATTTTAATAAGAGAAGTGACAATACGCTGAAAAACACCGTTGTGGCTTATTTGTGTTATAAAACACTGAAAATATGTCTTACATATCCAAGTTATGGTAGTTTGCTTGGGTTGAGAACCATTACGGAAGAGGAATTGAAAGAGAAGAATCTTGCGGTAGTGGCTCCCAATGCATTAGTGATTGAAACCAATGTTGAAGAATTAAAGGTTGTTATTCGCAAGATGGCCAAATTGGATGATGACAACCATATCTTATTGAAACTTCGCCAGTGCTTGACATTTTTAAAACGCAATTATTATGAGGTTGATCCTCAACAACATATCATGGGCGATAAAGATGCAAGTTTGGGACTGAAGATGGTGGGTATAGACAAATTCGTGCAAGACAATTTGAAAATTGATCATAAACAGGCTAAAGGCAAAAAAGAAAAAAAACGTAAAAATTACCAAACATACGATGAGGTTTTCTTGAGGATGCCGCCGTCCATTTTCAAATGGGAGGTCAGGTTCAGAAAGAGAAAAAGTCAGGAAGAAGTACCGTTGGAAAAACTGAGCAGTGGCGAAAGGCAGATACTGCAGGAGTTCAGCTATTTGTTGTATCATATCAAGAACATTGAGAGTGTCGAGAACGATAATTACAGACAACATTACCATCATGTCAATATAGTTTTGGATGAGGCAGAATTGTATTTTCACCCAGAATTTCAACGTCAGATGGTGGCGAATCTGATTGATATGCTGTCGTGGTGCCACATCGACAACAGAAAGATACGCTCGGCAAACATTATGATTGTAACCCATTCTCCTTTCGTGCTTTCAGATATTCCTGCAAACAGGATGCTTTATTTGGAGGAGGGTGAAAGAGTGGAAAAAAAAGACCAAACATTTGCGGCGAACTACCATGATTTGCTCTACAACCAGTTTATAGTCCGTTCAACAATGGGTGCAGTGGCCGAGAAAGCCATCAAGCAAATTGATAAACTATACAAAGAAGAAAGAACGCTGCAACCTAAAGAACACGACTATCATAAATTTATAGCCAGTACTGTGGCTGAGAAATATATTAGAGAATATCTGTTGGGTGAACTTGATAGTATGAAGCCAGACCAACTGCTGAGTTATGAGGAAAATAAAGTATCCGAGTAATAGAACCGACTTTGAGTCGGATTATTGGAACATTTTTAAGGATTTGGACTTGCAAACAGAATGGGTCCGTTTGCGCAATTTGCTTGTTGGATGGAGTGATTCGCGCGACAAAGAAACTATTTATCCTGTTCAGATAAGAGATGTGGTATGTGGAAAGTATGATAAGCTTGTTGACATCTATCTTGATTATAAGGTTATAAAGAAAAAGAAAAGTGGCGATTCTGAATTCACAAATCTTGAAACGGACCTGTTTTCTTTGTTTAGTTACAGTCAATGCAAAAACGTTTATTCCCAGGTATTCCAACCACTGATAGCTGAGTTTTTCATGCGCCATGCAATTGAGTTGGAGTTACATGTTTGTCATTATTGTGAGACGGCATACGTGAATGTATATGGCTTTTCAGACGTGTTCAAAGATTTCGGGCATTTCCTTAAAAATGCCACAAAAGAGGATATTCGCCATTACATTAGAAAAGAAAATGGTGATTATTTATCGAAAGAAACAATTGCAAAAATATTCGATTTGCAAAAGAACTTTACAGAAGATCAAATTGTAGATGAATTCGATAAAATGAGACCATGGCGTGCGAGAAAGAAGAAAAAGAGTGAAACGGTATCTGGCAGGTTGAGAAACCATTTTGACCTCGACCATTTCCTGCCGAAATCAAAATGCCCTATAGTGGGTCTTTCTCTCTATAACTTTGTGCCGAGCTGTGCGGTCTGCAATGAGAAATTAAAAGGAGCTGACGAACTTGGATGCGACGAGAATGGCGCAGACGTTAAAGCAAAATGGCTTTTGTTGAGTCCAACAAGTGATACGTATTCATTTGAAAATGATGTTACTTTCATAATTGATCCTCTTCCAAGTGAAATCAAAATAATGAAGGATGCTGATAAATACAGGCTCACCTTTTCACCTTCTCCAAGTAAGTATGAGTCAATGATACGGGAATTTATGCTGGAAGAACGGTATAACTATCACAAGAATGAGGCCTTACGGCTGCATGATTTGTTGGTTGATTACCCGAAATCGAGGATTAAAATGCTGAAAGATGTGTTTGGCGACTCTAAATCGGAAAGGGAGATTGAGAAAGATGTTTTCGGTGTTGAATACCGACAACAATACCACAGGTGCTTTTCAAAAATGTATTCTGATATATTCCATACACATTATAAATAATAAAACCTATAGACGGGGACAGAAAAGTCAAGTGATTATTACGATTTATATTCCAGTCTTTTGTAGCTAATCAATATAAATGGAACACGTGAACAGTCAAGTAAACTACGAAACCTATCAAAACCATCCCGTATTCGGTCTTATTGACAGAATGAAACATTTCTACGACGGAGTGGCTGATACCTGCTTCCAGTTTGTTCCCAATGGCACATTGGCAGCATGTAATTACGCCACTTATGTTTATATGTCCATTAGCAGCACCTTGGACAGCATCAAGATGCTGCTAAAAGCCGGTCATATCACTGATTCTTTTGTGCTGATACGGAAGTTATTTGACACAGTGTTAGTCGACATTTACTTTGATGTAGTGCGAGAGGATCAGTACGACTGGATGGAGAACTTTGTGGTGAAGGATTTTCAGCAGTGGATAAAAGGCAGCCGAAGGATCCCATATACGGAAAAGATTTTGAGTGTCTTGAAAAAGTCGAAATCCACAAAAGACTTGTACCCGCTGTTTGGGTGGGATACCTACCTGAAAACCAATCGTGAACATCTGGATGGCCATGTGCATACAAGCAGCTATCGAAGCATCCTGCTCAACTGCCAGGACATCTATATTGAAAACAGGGAAAAGCAACTGAAAAACGTTTCTATCATACTGAAGCAACTCATGATGGTGCATCTGTCGTTCATTTTCTATCTGAACGGACACTATATGACGACGTACGACTACATGTTCTATCTGGAAGAAAATATGACTCCACCTGAGGGCAGCGAGCGTTGGTTGGCTAGATATGCCCAAGATGCATTCGATGAGTTCATAAAGCCACATCCTAGACTTGCGGAGTTTATTAGGGAGCATTGTGTGTTGGATATAAAATAGATGATACTTTTGCAATTAAGGAATTAAAGAACTTAAGCAATGTTATGATCCGAGTCTTATCTCATATGCCGATACGGTTTTTCCTCGGATAGCCAATATAAATTTGATGATATTGCTATTTTCTTGTACTACTTCAGTACCTCTTTCTTGTACTTCTGGACGCCAAAGCACAACCCGAAAAACATCATCTTTAAAAAATGTATTTTTGTTTGTGATTATTTTCTCCTTTATGCGATAAATAAGAAAAATGACCTTTGCAGGTATGATTAACGAACAACAATTTCTCAAACTTCTCAACGAAAATAAGCGAAGCATTATCAGTGTTTGTCGCTATTACGCATCTTTGAATACCAACCTTTCTATCGAGGACTTGTTTCAGGAAATTTCGCTCAATCTGTGGAAAAGTTACCCAAAATTTGTAAAACGTCCCGATTGTCAACTCTCAACTTGGGTATATCGTGTGGCATTGAATGTCTGCATCTCTCAAATTAGAAAAAAAGTCAACATGTCGTATCAGCCTATTAACGAGGAGGTTATCAGAATTACAGAAATTTCAGCAGAAAAAGAACAGGTACAACAGCTTTACCAACTCATTCACAAGTTGAACCGAGAAGAACAAGCTTTGATATACCTTTATTTGGATGACAAATCCCACAAGGAAATAGCCGATATCATGGGTCTTTCAATTAGCAATGTGGGAACAAAAATACAACGTATTAAACTGAAACTAAAACAAATGAGCAATGAATGACAAGAATTTGACATTGTTAAAACAAGACATCATAAACGAGGCAAAGACAGATTCCGATTTATCTTTCAGTCTACCTCAAAGATCATGGTTTAAGCGGCATAAAAATGGGATTTCAGGGATTGTTTGCCTTGTTGTGGCAATTATGCTACCTACTTTAATGGTATTGCAATTAAAACAGATTTTCCTGACGCCATACAACTTTGGTGTTGTGACAGTCATAATAGTTTTGTCCTTGTACTGTCTGGTGAAAGGCATCTTTACGCTTTTGTTCCAATCCAAAGAAACCGAGTTTGGTACCAGTGTACATCAATACTTGATTACAAATGCCTATAACCGCCTGTATTTCGTTTACGAGAGAATGGTTTGGCTATGGATTCTTCTTCCTGTTCTGTTGGTTACACTACCCTCATTCATTGGAATAAAAAACAGTATGACATATTGGATTATTGCAACCAGTCTTTATATCGTAGCGCTATTGTCATTCGGCCGTCCTCAATGGCACAAAATGAAACAGCTCAAAGAAGAGATTAATCAATTAGATAATTAACAATCAAAAAACTTACAACAATGAAAAAGCAAGAAAGCATTATTCAATTGGTCATAGGCCTCATTGGCCTGGTGTTCTGTCTCGTTTTACCAAAATTGGCTTATTTGCCTAGCGTCCTTATCGGTGTATTAGCCGTCATTATGATTCGACGCATTAAATCGGCTCAATTCACTGAAGCCGAACATCAATTCTTTCGCAAAGTGAATATTATTAGCCTGATTTGCTGGGTCGTATTTGCCTTGCTTGGCTTCCTTTTGCTTCGCGACAAGCGCATCGGAGCTGATGGGCAGTGGTTCTTGCTCTCAGCATATTTGTTCATAACCATACACGGAGCATTGATGTTGTTGCCGCCATCAACTAAAAAATAGCATAACAAAAGCGCACCCCAAACAGGTGCGCTTTTCATTTGATTATAAAGAAACGGGAGTGCCCCGTCTCTACGAGAATTCCAATCAAGGATTATTTCCCTTCGCTCAGCTTCTTGTAACCTTCGTATCTCAGCTTAGCGAATTGCTCGGTCTTGGCGAAGAGTTCCTTGGCCTCTTCCGGGAAGGTCTTCAGCAAGCTGTTGTAACGAACCTCACCCATGATGAATTCTTGGAACTTGCTCCAGTCGGGCTCTTTGCTGTCCAAGTGGAAGCCGTTTTGACCAGCTTCGTCCTCGGCGGGGTTGAAGCGCCACAGGTGCCAGTAACCGCATTCAACGGCCTTGGCCTCTTCGT
>Ga0310696_10003222_pt1 | contig 20594 bp, 41 predicted proteins | sample AusTroGonzalo_MG_4_FD_203885 | JGI IMG/M metagenome (GOLD analysis project Ga0310696, IMG submission 203885) | Bovine rumen microbial communities from tropical cattle in Woodstock, Queensland, Australia - Gonzalo_02 (v2) (version 2) | ecosystem: Host-associated > Mammals > Digestive system >... | reverse complement strand
ATTTCGTTCATCGGTTTTCAAAGCGGATGCAAATGAGCGTCACAAGGTGTTCAATCAGTTCCTCGGAACTCATTTGGGTTTCAAAGATATAGGTCTTATCCAGCCTATGAATGATGTCCCATAGTTTCCCCAAAGACCACGCGGGGCTTATGACTGCTTCGGGCGGAACAACCTTTTGCCTGGGCATCACCTCTACGGAAATGGAACGATCATAGAGTTCAATTCTGCACCAAATCATATCGGAAGATTCCCCTTGAACTCCGGCGTTCATAAGCATTTGTGCTTGCTCAATGTTTGTTGCTATCATGGGTTGTTGGGGTCATAGGGCGGGCAAGCGTCCGCTTCTTCCTTTGTGGCAAAGGCTTGATTGGCGCTAACTCTGTCTGGTAAGTTACACATAGGAGTATCGTCCGCAACATGGTACATCACGCAGTAACTCTGCTTTCCGTCCTCCGCAAAGAAATACACATCAAGGCGCGATATGGTGACCTGCGATGCCTCGTTTGTGACGAGGTTCTTACGCCACACAATATCGCCTGGGTTGAATCGGGTTTCCAATTCTACTTTCATGCTTCCTCCTTTATGCGGTAATTCATAACATACATTTCGCGTCCGTCATCAAGGCGAATCTTGCGAGGGATAGCAACCTTCATAATGGAGTCTGCAAGCTGGACACAGAGGGCTTTCTTAATCGCCTTCTCCAACTTCTTGTCATCCGAGTATTTGATAAGGTCGGATTCCGATGTGAAGTATGAGGCTCGGACGGGCGTTGCTGCGTCCATATTGAGCTTGGCTTCCTTGTTAATCAATTCCTCACGATATGCGTCAAGTCGCTTGCTCGTTTCGTTGAGGTGAACCTCTTTCTCTGCGAGTTCGGAGGTAATGAAGTGCATAGCGCGTTTAGCGCGGTAAAGTTCCGTTGCGGCAAGGAAGGCAAATACAGCCGCGCCGAAGAAAAGAATAATAGCAATTTGTGTCATAATGTGTTAGTTTTCGTCAATCCATTTGTAGATGTGGTTTGCCATTTGCTGAAAGATGCCGTCCGCCTTCACTTCGGATAGGCGGATATTGCCTTTCGCAAGAGGCTGGAAATAGCCCCACGCCATTTTGAAGGAGAGTGTTTTGATCTGCTCCAGGTCAAGGTTGCGGTGGGGTTCTTTGTGAGAGGCTATGCGCGTCACCCTTTGCACTTTGTAGATGTTCCCCCAGGCGGTCTGGGCAAACTCGGCAAGGATATAGCACATCAGGAGGTCTGCCTCGTTCTGCTTTTCGGCGAACGAGAGGTCATCTATGATGTTCATAATCATAGAGCGCAGGATCACAAGGTCATTCGCCAGCGCATCGGTCAGCGAGTCCATAAGGTCGGTCACATCGGCCTGCACATCGCGTGGATAGGCGGCGAAGAACGGCTTGTTGAACCGACTATACGCCGCCTTCCATAGCGAATCAAGGCGCTTCATCTGATGAACGAGAGGAAAGCGCTTTGTGACTTGCAGATAGGTCTGGTAGCAGATGTCACCGAGAAGGAACGGGAGGATCGGGTCGGCCCGGTTGCTTCCATAGCTGGCTCCGTCTGCGGCCATGTGACGAACATAGGTGCTTACAAGTTCATTGGTTGTCATAGCAAGTCTTGAACGGAGCAGATGCGCTTATACACCTTGCGGAGATATTCGGCATCTTCCTCTGGGAGCGTATCGTCCCGGTTGAACATATAGACATCTATTTCGCAGCGGAGGCTCTTGCAAGCGTCCTGTACCTTGTAGAGAAGTTGTTTTGTTTCCGGCTTCATAGTTCTGCGTCTTTTAGGCGGTTCTTTTCCTTGTGGGCTTTCAGCCGTTCACAAAGGCGTTTGAGTTTGTACTCTTTCTCGGCCTCAACATTCACATCGCCGAACCAATGTGCAAGCTGTTCGCACATTATCTGCACATCGGCGATCTCGGTTATGACATCTTCCTCTTTTACTCGTCCGCGGCGGTACTTGCAAATGGCGTTGATAAGCTCGGAACATTCCTCAATCACCATATCCATTTGGGCGTTGATGCCGAAGGTGCGGACGGCCTTTTCGTAAAGTTGAATCCTATTCATTTCTTCCATGTTTAAGCCATTTCATATATCTTCTCCAAGCTCTTTTTACTTCGGGAATATCGTGGAAGGAAGGGCTAACCCAGCATCCACGCTTTTCATCGTAGTAATCTGGCCTCATTGCCTTATGTTTACGGTAGTAGAACCGCGAAAGGAGGATTTTCTTTGCAATGCGTATTTTCATTTCCTATCCTCCTTCTCTGCGGCCAAATAGTAAAGCCTGTCCGATAGCGTTCCAAGTTTCTCGGCGGCATCCTCAATCTCGGAACGGAATACATCGGCCACCAGCGCACGGGCATCAAAGGAATCAATCGCGTCCTTGACCTTTTGGACTATCTTGTCTTTCTCGGCCCGAACTTCCGCGTTCACGATGTCAGTACCAGCGCCGTTCTCTTTCTCCCAGGCATCCTTTACGCGGAATATGTAGAAAGAGGGATGAAAGTCATCCAACTGCTTGCGGACTTTCTCAACGAGGATGTCTTTGTACCTGGGTACAACCTCGTTTACGGCTTGCTGAACAATGCCGTAGGAGATATTTGTCAGGATGCGCTCAACCTCGCTCTCGCGTGAAAGTACCCGCTTGACGGCATCACGAAAGGCATCCTCGGCCAATTGCTGCATTGTTTCTTGGTCGAGGTATTCATTGATTTCAATTTCCACTTTCATCTTTCTCGGTGTTTTCAATAAGTTCAATCGCCTTATGGATGTACCATTCGGCCTTCTTGAAGTCCTGAACGGCGGGGTTGCCAGGCTTCGTTCCTACGCGCCACAAATACTTGAAGGCGTTTCCGTGGCAAAAGTGCGCCGTAGCAATCGGCCCCATAGCGGCTACCATAGCGTCAATGCACTCAATGCCGCCGTGGTTGTAGTGATCTGGGTGGTTTACTTGTTCACTCATTCCTACCCCTCCTTCACGAATCTACTGAATAGGCTACGCATCCCGTCCCAGGCGTTGAGCATCTTGATTTGTTCCTCGCGGGTCAGTTCTTCCCATTGGATCACTTTCCCTTTTTCGCCGTAGAACTTGACTCCGGCTATGTCGGAATCTGCCTTAATGTCGAATGTTGCTTTAATTACTCTCATAGTTGTTTTTTCCTTTGCACAGGCTATCCCCGCCGCCTGAAAAATAGCGGCGGGGCGCACAAGTTATTTAATGATTATTCTCTGGAGGCGCGGACGGAGAAGCCGTCGGAACGGTAGTTGCCGTTCAACGGGTAAATGTAGCCCGAATCGAAGTCGAGGCGACGGGCGTAGGCCTGCGAGTTGAAAACGGGCATAGAAGTCCAATAACCTCCATAAGACCCCTTGCTCTTTACCTCGCCCTCGTTATCGGTCTTATAACCAGCGGCGGGAAGGAAGATGCTATTGCCGTTAGGGCCTTCAACATTGTAACCCTCGCGGTCATCATCCCAAGTCCAGCGGCAGAACTCACAAAGCTCGGCCATAGCCGTACCCGTAGGGAGATAATCGCCGAAGATTTCACGGGCCTCGTCATAGGAGAAATAGCCATTTGCGTTCTCCGCCGCCCATAAGCGCCCGGACGGAAGGCCGAGGTCTACCCACGAAATAGCATCGGGATTGAAAAGATTGCCGCCAGAAAGGGCCTTCTCAACTTCTTCTTTCAGTCCGGCCAGCACCTCGCAGGCGGACTTGATGCGGGTTGCCAAGTCAAGCAACTCGTCTTTCTTATTTTTGCTCATAACTCAAAAGATTAGATTTCTGGATAAAGAACTTTGTCAATGAAAGAATCGGCCATTTCGGCGGCTTTCTTTCCCCAAAGGAGATTCACATCAACTGAATCAAGATAGGCCGAAATAGCGGACTTTAGGCGGTCTGGATAGTTCCCTATGGGCGGAAGCGACCAATCGTTGTTCCACTCAAAGGATTCTTCGGGGATTCCGACCTCCGGCTGGGCCGGGGAATACTCAAAATGAAGGCAGATTTTTATCTTCGGATATGGCTTGACCCATTTCCGATATTCAGCCTCCGTCAAGTTCTCTCCCAAGTCATCAATTGGAAACTCAATGGGTACAACCCATAGGCGCGGAAGATGCCTCCGCGCTTCGCGTTCTCTTGCCGTACTCATACCGTTCCGTTATAGATATTTTGCCACGGCGTTCCTTTCGGGATGCCGAAGTGTTTGCAGATAAGCTCATAGTCACAAGCGCTGTCCGGGTACAAACATTCGGGGCATTTCTTGGCATAGCGGAGCATACGGATATACTCGCAAGCCCTCGCCTCGTTGCGGACGGCTCCCGTGGAGAAATGGAAATCGCCGTTGGCGGTCTTGTAATAGTAAACTTTACTCATAGCGGCAAATCATCGTCATCGGAAAGCCCAGGGAGTTCAACGGAGGCGGGCTGGTCGTCCCAGCCGTACACGATGTTCTCCGTTGGATCATTGAGAATCCTTCGGGTTTCTGGTTCATAGTAAAGGCCCAGCACATAGTCCACAACGCCGAGGGAGCGATTCTTGGCAACCTCCAGCACTATGTCATAGTCCATAAGTTCCTGGGCCGTTTTCGCTCCGAAGAACTCCGTGGCCTTCTTTTCAAAGTCACGGCCTACGCGGTGCATCAGTATGAGGTTGTCGCAGAGGTTCGTGAGGTCTGCCGTGCCGGCAATGGATTCCTTGCGGAGCAGTTGGCGAGTGTCCTCCTTACGGGGGTGGCAAACAAGGACGATGTGGATATTGGCGCTCTTTGCGAGGTCTTTGAGGTCATTGATGAACTGCGTCTGGCGCTCGTTCTTGTCGCCCTGGTAGGCATCCAATTGGAGGGCCATGAGGTTGTCTATAAAGACAATCTGCGTTTGGTTATCAACAACGCATTTCTTGACATCGGCAAAGAGTTGGCTCCACTTGCTCCCGTAGGCGTTGTTATAGAGCAGAACCCTATCACCCAGCCAGGCATTGATCTTCTTCGCAATGTCTGCACGGGCGTTGTAGATTCCCTCATAGCCGGGAACGGGAATGACATAGGACTTGCCAGCGGCCATTTGGTCGAGCCACGAAAGGAAGCGGAAGTCCTGAAGCTCACCAGAAAAGATTGCGCTCTTGAATCCTCTCTGCACGGCGTTGAGGACAAGGTGGTTGAGCATTGTAGTTTTTCCCGAACCGCTACCGCCCGACCAGATTGTGAGGTCGCCGAGGAACTGCCCCATTAACTTCTTGTCAAGGTCGGGGATGCCGAAAGGAATCGCCGTGAGTTGCGAGAGGTCACGCCGGCGGATAGAACCCATTTGCATCCACTTCGGGCCGCGCTCGTCCTCGTTCTCAATAATCTTGACTTCGGGCGGAGGCGTTACCCGTCCGTAGTAGGAGCGCTTCTGGCGATATTCAGCCCTATCCGCGGCATCGTAAGCGGACGGATCAAAGTGGAGGCGGAAATCGCGCCAATTGAAGTGGGAACAACTCGCGTGGAGGCATCGGAATCCAACCGCACCGCTATCCATTTGGAAAAGGGCCGAATCGGGCGCTTTGTGGTTGGAGTTGAACGGACATTCATCCAGCACAAACTTGATTCCTCCGTGGAAGGATGTGCGCTTCGCCACCTTGATGTCATGTTCCGAAATGAAGGATTCAAGGTCAAACTTCTCGGAGCGATAGCCGTTGAACCGAGAGGGCTTTTCTTCCTCCGGGATAAGGCCAGCAATCTTGTGGACGAAGGCGAAATCCGTTTCCCTCCAGAACTGCGGCACTTCCACGAACCAAGACATACGCCTGGGGCGCACGGGGTCATTGACAGCGCCTTTAGCGGACTGCGTTCCCGGAATCTTTGCGATGCGGGCCGCATTGAAGATTGCCTCGTCTATCTTTGTGTGTTCGTCACCAAAGAGGATATTGAGGGCCTTGATAGCGTTCTTGACCGCATCGGTGGTTTCCTGGTTGTTCGGGACATCAATCTTGTAGAAAAGGTGGTAGCCGTTGGCCGAGTCCACAACCACGGGTTCGTTGAATCCCTCGTTGCGGAGGAAGGTGCGCACTTGGACGCATTTCTGCCACGCGAGGGTCTTTTGCTCGTCCGTGGCGTTGGTATCGGACGGCCTTTCGGGATCAATGTCTATGAAGAAGAACCGCCTCCGAATAATCTCGGTGTCGGAGGTGGTTGAGAGTTTCGCTTTGGTGAGGATTTGGTTCCTCTGGCTACGGCCACCAACCGCATCGTCCAGCACATTGAACGGGGCGTAGATGCCCATTCCCTCAAAGCCCCCGTTACGGCGGAGGTCTGCAAGGAGCGTTTCAATGTCAGTGAAGTAGCCGGAGAAAGTCTTGCCAGCCCCAATGATGCGGATTTCCGTGAGGTCGCCCGCGGGGTGAAACAAGTCCCACCACTTTCTTATTTCCTGTTCATCAATCATTTCTTGGTTCGTTTATAACCAGCCACCGTGAACCCGCCGTGCTGCTGCTCGGTAGGTACGGGCATTGAGGTTTGTTCCTGGGGCTGTTGCGGGAATAGTTGGTCGGGCTGATTACCCTTCTTCCATTCCGCATAGTCCTTGTCGGTGTCACCGAATACAACACCTTGCCAATTGCGCTCAATCGCAAGGTAGATTCGTTCAATTGCAAACGCCTCGTCATACTTGGCGAGTTTGTTCAGAGAAAGCTGGAGGGCGTTGATGCTTTTTCCTTTCCATTTCGGCTCCCGGCAGAGCGCTTCCCAAGCCGTTAAGAACGCTTCCGATTGGAAGGGTAGATTGAGTGATTCTTTCGGCTTGGGAGTTGTGCGCTTTGCTTTGGGTTTTTCTTCGGGTTGCGGCGCTGGAGGCGCTGGCATCTGCGGTTCGGGTTCAGGAATCACATCTGCCGTATCGGTCTGGTATTCGCTATACTTCACGATGCGAATCATGGAGAATCGGTTGTTGGCCGTAATCTCCACCTCGCCCCCGGCCTTCAGCTTGGATAAGCAGTAGACCACTTGCCTCTTGGATATTCCCGTTTCTGCGGCCAGCGCGGATGCGGATGTGACGAAAGAGCCTCGCGGGATTGTTTCTCCGTGCCACTCTTTTTCGCTCCAATTTGCTTTCAGCAGAAGGTGAACCCATAGTGAGAGCATTAGCGGATCATCAAACCAACCCCACTCCTGTATTCTCCTATCTAATTTGATGTAACCCATTTCTCACAAAGGTTTTCGGATTCAAGGAGGCCGGAGCCGCCTTGTTGCTTGTTTTCTACCGCTTTTTGGCAGAGTGAGTCAGCAAGTTCGTTCCACCTGTTACCGCTATGGCCTTTTACCTTGATGAAATCCACGCGGACGCGCCTCTTTCGCTTGTCCTCATGGAAAAGGTCTATGAGGCCGAGGTTCGCCGATGCGTTCCATTCGCCAGATAGAACCTTGCAGCAATACTGCGAATCGGTCTTAATGGTGAGTCGGCTTCCAACGGGAACGCTACGCACGGCTCTAATGCAAGCGCCGAGTTCCTGTTCCTGGGAGAACTGCTGCTTTTCCGGCGTTGGTGTGCAAAGCCTCGCGGCGCACCTTTGGTAAAGGATTATTGTTTCTCTCTTGTCAAGGATGACAACGGCGGATGCCCCGTAATGGTTCTCCATATCATAGGAACCGTCCGTATATGCTACAAACTCTATCATTTCTTTCTCTTGATTAGGTAGTGGGAAATCTTGTCGGCCCCGGGTATCAATGACTCGCGCTCCGTCTTTCCCGTATAGCCATTGAAGTAGTACCCAAACGGGCCTTTCTTGAATGCGTTATAGTAGTCAATGTAGAAGCCTCTCACAAGGCCGCAGAAATGCGCCTTGTTGTACGGGATGCCACTCGGGAACTCCCGATTGATTGCATCGCCGAAGGCGGAGGCAAAGTAGACGGCCCGCGCATTGAGGATTGCCTGATAGGATGTGTTTCGCATTTCCGTTCCTGCAATCCTTGCGTGAACGCTTTTGAGTATGCGATGAACCATTGCGTGACAATCCTTGCAGAGTACCACAAGTTCCGGCGTGTCGATGTTTCGGTAGTGGCAATGATGCGCATTGAGGTTTTCCTTCGCACCGCAGATAGCGCAAGTGTGATTCGCTTTCTCCAGCGCCTCGTCCCTCAATTTTCTCCACTCTGAGCTTTTGAGGTATTCATCGTATGTTGCGTAGTCCTCTCTCATACTTTGGTAAGGCTTGTTTCGTGGGCTACAATGCACTTTTCGTTGTCAAGACGGATAAGATACCCGTCCGCCCGTTTGGATTCAATTACGCCCGTTTTAAGGCCCTTTACGGTGTCCCATTGCACCCTATCTCCAATGCTAAACATTGAGTTCCTGGTTGCGGGTAAGTTTTCCAGAATATCCGCGGCGGCGGAGTTCGGCGGCAAGGTCGGCATCGGTGAGGCACTTGCAGAGTTCGGCGGTCTTTTCCATACGGACTGCCACGGCATCCAAGAGGTGCTGTTCGGGCGTTCCCTTCGGTAGCTTGACCTTTCCAGCCTTACGACGCTTGCTCATGCACTCCTTGCATACGCTGATTCTTTCGCCCTTTACATTCTTCTGGAAAGATTCAATGGGCAACTCGCGCCCGCAGTCTGCGCAAACCTTCGTGTTGGTTGCGGGCCTGGTATTTTGTTCTTTTTCCATAGGTTTTTGTTCTATTTTCGGTGTTTCTTGTGCGATTTCGGCGGCTGGTTGTTCTAATTCGGCCTCATTTTGTTCTTTCGGGTCGGTAAAGCAACTTCCCGCCTTTTGGAAATACCCCACATCCCGTTTCGGGACTTTGGGATTCTTGCAGATTCCGTCATTGCGGAAGAAAAAGCAATCAGAGCAGTACATCTGGGATTCGTTTTGCATCTTTTAGTGGGACAAACACGCCTTCAAGCCCGCAATGCAATAGGGCCTCGGCGTTCTCCTTACCGAAAGCAAACAAGACTGAATCGCATCCGCCACTTTGCCCCTGCTCTCCACTCGGCTTGTAAAAGCGAATCCGCTTGCGAAGGAAAAGAACCGCATCGGCCTGGGTAAGCATAATCTCTTGGAATATCCTATTGCCCGTCCTCCCGAACAGGAGGCAGATGCCGTTGCCGTTCTCCGCGAACTTCTGGCAGAACTGCGTAATGAGTGGTTGCGAATATGGAGGATTGAGCCATATTCTACCCCCCCCCCATTCACGAATCAAACCGTTGTCCGCCTTGTTGAACATCACGCGGGCGGTGGGTCACAAGGGCTTCATCGGAGCGCACGGATCAATGTCGAACTCGCCGAGGCAGTCAATGATTTCCTTCGGGGTGTACCATTCGTCAGATGCCGTGGTCTTTTGAAACGAGGTATTCATTGGAACAACTTTCCTTGATAACCACCGCAGAAGCGGGACATTCGTTGATTTGCGATACTTTCACGCACCTGGCGGATAGCGAGTTCGCGGCCCAGCAGAGATTCTTCGTAAGCCTTCATTTCTTCCTCGTTCTCGCTGATGTAGTAGCCCTTGCTGGAGGCGAGAAGGCACTTGACCTCTCCGCTGGTGCGAAGGAGGTTGATGCACTTTCGCACCCTCGCGGATGTAAGGCCCGTGAGCCGCTGGAGTTCATCGTTGTAGACCGCATTGTCCTTGCCGTAGGCTTTGAGCAGGCGGGCCTTCAAAGTCGGAAGGGACGCAAGTTCGGCCTCGGTAAGCGGTGCGGTTTGGGAGTCAAAGCCGTTTAGCATAATTTTGTTACTATTGCAAGCTCTCCGTTGATAATCTGCGCCCCGCGCCGTTTGAGTTCGTCCCAGAGTTCTTGGTTGGTGAATCCGTCGAGGCTCTTTGCGGGAGTAGTTGCCGGCGTAGGCGTGGTTTTCTCGGAAGGCTGCATTGTTTGTTTTGGTTTACTTGTTTTCTCTGCGATTGCCTGGGCTACGGAAATAGCGAAATGCTTTGTTGGTTCGGAACTTGCCGCCCAGCGATAAGCAAAGCGGTTTCCGCCCCTTTCGCCGTTTTTCAGCCGTCCGCGTGGTTTCTTGGTGAGAACACCACGCTTGACGAGTTCCGTGGCTACAAGCGAGAGTTGAGAGTTCTTGAAGGACGCGAATCCGTCCAGGTAATCTTCATCTTTAGTCAGGCCGTAGATGAAGTCTATAAGTTCAGCACAAGTGCTGGGGGTGATATAATAATTTACCCCCCCCCATTATCAGTTTGCATAACTCAAAGTTTGATCCCGTAGTGATAGGCCAATTCTTTCTCCATTTCTGGACTCCAGCCGTTCTCGGTGCAAGTCACCCATTTCTTGAAGGCAAAGGCGTTGTAGAGGCCCTGACGGTCAAGCGGGGTAAATGACACCTCAAATTTCCAGCGGTCATTCAAAGAAAGGAGTTGTGGCTTTTCGTCTGACGGGTAGGTGTTGTAATAAAGGTTCTCTATGACATAGGAGTTGTGGTCGCAATCATACCTATCGTAGATTGCAAACAACTTCTCCCATTCGTAGTAGTGCGGAAGGTGTGTGGTGTAGTTCAGCATTTCCAGCCCGCCCCGCTGGCAGATCAACCCCGTTTTTGCGAGGTTTCTCCGCCATAGGTTCGGGTGGTTCTTTGCGCCAACGGTGGGAAGCCAATCGTCCTGAATCTTCGGGACAAGCACATCCTCAAAGGTGAAGTCATTGACCGCAAACACATCATCCCCAGCCACCAAGAAGCCTTCCGTATCGGGAAAGCGCTCACGGGCCTTGCGGGCGCATGATACATAGTCAAGGTGGGCGCGGTACTCGCCTTCAACGGCTGGTACTCTCGGTGATTCCACATTCACAACGCCCTCAATGCGCGGAAGGCCCTCGCCCATAAGAGCGATGACGAAATCCGACTTGAAGTGTTGCCTCCAGCCTTCAATAGCAAGGCGTAGTTCGTGGCCCTGCTGGGCGGAGGGAAGGTGCGGGATAAGGACAAGGTGTTTCATTAGAAATGGGATAGGTTGGCTTCAAAATCTTCTATCGTGACATACTTCCCGATAAGGCCGAAGATTACATCCTTGCATCGGTCATAGACATCGCGGAACTTGGCTTCGTCCATATTGGTGAACGAAATGCTTTCCGCTTCCTCCACAAAGGCTTGCCGCCGGATGTCCCAAAACACTTTGGTAAACCCAGCGGCAATGAGAACGGATTTCCGAAAGCCCTCAACGGACTTGAAGTAGTAATCCTGAACATCGCCAGGGAGGTAAGCGTAGCCCGTGTTAATCAGCGCAAAGAATAGGCGATGAAAACGCGGATTCCGTTGGAGTTTGATTTCGGCCTCATAGACTTCTCCGATGCGGAGTTTCTTGGTTTCATCAAAGTCCTCCGGGTAGCAAGGCTTTAGCCCCATTGGCGTGTTCAGGAGTTGTACTTTCATAGTTTAGAAGCCTTCGGGTAAGTCATCTGCCTGCGGCTGGGTGTAGGCCGGAGAGTTCATCGGAGGGTACTGCGGATTGCCGGGCTGGCCGGGCTGGGGATAGGCGGGAGCCGTACCGCCGGGAGGCGGAGGAACGGGTGCGCCACCAACGGGAGGCTGGGGATAACCGCCCTGCGGAGGGTACGCGGGCTGACCCTGTGGAGGATAGGCAGGATAACCCTGCTGGGGCGCTGCGGGATAGGCGGGAGCAGACGGCTGGGCGTTCTGCTGGGGGCGCGATCCGCAAAGCTGGATAGTGGCAACGCGGACTTTCTTTGACTCGCGGTTCTGCCCCGTCTGCTGGTCTTGCCATTTCTCGGTCTTGATCTGGCCGATAACCAGCACCTGCGTTCCTTTGGTGAGGTAGGGATAGACCGAGGCTTTGTCCCATATCTCTATGTCAAAGAACTCGGTGTTTTCTCCCATTGTTCCGTCCTGTTTGCGGAACTTCTCGGAAACGGCAACGCCCGTCTTTGCAACCTGGCTCTGCCCTACTTGGCGAACCTCCAAATCCCTTGTGAGGTTGCCCATAATGGTAATGGATTGATAGCCCATTGTAGTATTGTTTTTGGTTAATTTGGATTCTCTATATCCCCGATAGGAATAGTGATTTTGTGAATTTCAATCTTGCCCTTGTGACCTTTGAGGTATTTCTCACGAATATCGCAGAAGGTGTCAAGGATTTCCCGCATATCTTCGCTTCCGGCGTATGCGGCAAAGAGAGAACCGAGGATGTCATCAAAACATCCCGTAGTGGCAGACTTCACGCCCTCGCCAACATTTGTGACGCAAAGGAGAGAGAACCCCACATCGGGGTTCTCCATTGCTTCACGAAGAACGGTGCGGTGGAGTTCATCGTGGACTGCTATGATTTTCTCCTTGCTCATTACTCCGAGGGTTTAAACGAAACACTACCCTTGCATTGGATTTCCTTCGCCACCTTCGTAAAGATTGCGGGGTAATCCTTTTTGAGTTTCGCCGTATCGACGCGGGTCTGGGAGTAGGCGGCCTTGCGCTTGAACACGCCACCGGGGGCAACCATTTCGTCAAGGTTGTTGGCCTCCATGTAGGTGAGCAGTTTGCCGTAGTGATCCGCAATCTTGTCCTCAATGAACTTGATTTGCGCTTTGAGTTCGGCAATGGTCTTGGCGTTGGCAACGAGGCCCGTCAGTTCCTCCGCGGGGATAACCAGAGAGGCATCGGGCTTCTCGTTCTCGTCAATGTAGATTTCGCCGTTCTTCTCGGCTTCCAGCAGAGCAACGACTTCGGCCTCGCTCACGGGTTCTATCGGAACGAGGCCCTTTATCGTGCGTTTCTTCTTGTCGATCCAGAGGCAGTAGCACCCCTCAACGGGGATGCCGGGGTTCTGGCGCTCAAAATGCACCTTGTAGATACCAAGCTGCCACTCCAGCGGGCGGCGGTGGAGTTCAAGGGTTGTCTTGATGTCTACAAGGACTGCGCCCTTTTTAGGGCCTTCATAGACCTTATCTATTGCCGAGGCGATAATCTCATAGTCCGAAATGAGATATTCGCTTGCAACGGACTTTAGGCCGTAAGAATCGCAAACCTTCTTGTACTCGTCGATGAGTTCGGATGCGAAAACGGCCTCGCCGTCATCGTACTTCTCAATCTCCAAGTGGATCGCGGTTCCTTCCTCTGCGGCCTTCTTCAAAACCGCCTCGGAAATGCCGGAGTAATCCGCCGAGAGATTGTGCTTCTTCATCAGTTCGGTAACGCCCATAAGAAGCGTTCCGTCCTCCAGGGTGTAGGTGTGGCTCAAAGGCTCAAAGAATACCCGATTATTTTGCGTTAGTTCCATTGTTAAAGCCCTTCATTAAAAGGTTAAACTCTTTGAGAAATTCCTTGTCCCTCGCAATCTTCGGGAATTGCTGGTAGTAGGCATACAACTGCTGGAGGGAGGCCACATCTTTTGCGCCCTTGATGTAGGCGATTGCGGTCTGGACGCTGACTTCTTCTTCCGCGGTCTTGGGCGCATCCACATCGTCCTTATCCGTAGCAATGTGGAAGAATTTGAGAAGGAAGTAGCGCTCCCCGTAGGTCATAGCAGAACCAATGGACTTGTCCCAATTGTTCATGCCGGATGATGCCCACAAACATTGGAGGTTGTCACCCGTTTCGGCATCCACCCAAGTGAACCGCATCCGAAGGGTGCAGAACATTTCGGACTTGGGTTTCGGGTTGCCCTGTTTGTCATAGAGGTTGTAGTCCTGACGGGTGAAAGAGAAGTCCAGCACCTCGGAAACGAGCAGTAGGCCCAGCTTATCCATTGTAGGGCGGACTATTGAGAGGATTTTGTCGCCGGAAACATACTGATAGGAGTTCCCGGCCTTGTCTTTAGTTAGGCCAACAACGGCCTTCTGCAATTCAAGCAGTTTTTGATAGATTGCCATAGGCTTATTATTTGGTTTCAGATGTTCTCCCACGAATACCCTCCAGCCGTCTTGTATCGTGGCTTGCCAAGACAGCACTTGCGGATTGAGGACGAGTTGATGCCCGTTGCCTTCTCCGCATCGGAGGCGCTTTTGAAAACTGCGATTACGATCCCGTTCAGCACTTGTGCTACGGGAATAGCGTTCTCGCATTTGAGTGTCTTACGGCTTCTTGCCCGCGCCGTTCCGTAGTTGATGTTGTGGTAGTTCGTACACCATTCAAGGTTATCGGCCCGGTTATTGGCTTTATCCTCGTCCTTGTGGTTCACTTGCGGAAGCCCATTCGGATTGCCGATGAATGATTGGGCCACAAGTCTATGGATGTACTCGTTCTTGCGGATGCCGTCACGGCGGAGGCCCACATACAGGTAGCCGATTCCGTTTTGGTTCGGCTGGATGATTTGGCCTCGCCTTATTTGCTTTCCGCCATTGGCCGCAGGAAGGTATCTATCGCAAGAGCGCACGCGGCCAGCATCGCTAACCTGGTAATACCCTTCGTAGCCGATGATGTCTTTCCAGCGTTCCATTAGAATAGAGAGTCGGAGTCGGCTCGGAATAGTTGCGTGAAGATTGCCTCTAACACATTGACTACTATGCTATTGCCTGCCAGCTTGTACGATTGTGAGCCGCTGATTTTGAGTTTCTTTGCCTCTTGCTCCGTCATTCCGTCTGGTAGTACCCAAGCGCCGTTCTCTGCCGGCACAAGCGGATAGTTCTGGATGCGGTCAATATCCGCCTCGGTTACTCCCATGAGGCGGAAACATTCGCGCTCCGTTAGTTTGCGGATTCGGTAGATTTTTGCCATTTTATCGTTGATTTTTGGTTGTACGCCATTGTGCGCCCCGCAGCAGAGGGTAGGACTTACCCCCCCCTATGGTAAACCCAGCCATTCGCCTCGGATTTCCATATCTTGCCTATCGGGTAGATTTTCGGTTTCATTGGTGTTGAACTCTGGTAGGGTGTCATCGGTGTCATAGACCTCGCGCACCCCGAAATCCCCGCTAATTATGAGTATCGGTTTCATAGACTTCGCAGACGGGCAAATCCTTGTGAACGAGTGTTGAAATCGTGGGACAGATTCCGCCGAAGTCCACCCACGGAACTTTCCCGCGTTTGAACCCAGCGCCCTTGTCCCCGTGCAGATGCCTACGGGCTTTTTCTTCCTCGGTTCGCTGGAGTTATAGCAGTAGAAATACCCCCCCCCATAATAGATTCTATCAGCGAGGGAAGGCTGAACGCCATTAACCTTGCTGTTGAGGCATATCGTTTCGTCCGTCCTCATATACTGCAATCATAGGTTCACGATTACCCCCCCCATACAGTTGATTGTCGGGCAGAGGCCCTGGGGCGAGTATATCATACCAGCGAAGGAGCCGCCCGTGAATCCGTAGAGGTTTCCGACCTTAATTGTTCTCGGTGTCATATTCAACAACAACTGCGGCATCGTGCATTTCGGCTTTAATTGCCCGTGATATGCCTTCAAGGCCACCGCGAAGGAAAGTTGGATTGTCGGACATCTTGCAGTATAGACCGCCCCATAACGGGAAGAAAATGCCCTTATAAATCACTCCTTTCCTCGGTTCCTTCATAGTAGTATAGTTCGGGCTTGCAAGTGATTGCGGGGCATATTTTACCCCCCCCCTGTACCCTGGCGCGGCGGAGCTTGCTGGACGGGTAGGCCCAATCAAAAACGCCATGCACGGGACATTCAATGTAACCCTTCTTGACCGCTTGCGGAATCCGAAGTGTCGGTGACTTCAAGGAGGAAGTGGTTGTTATCCCCGAAGGTTCGGGTTGTAATCGCATAGGAAATTCCGTTGGTTATCACTTGCTGATTGTAGGCATCAAGTTCATAATACCCCCCCCCAATTCCAGACCTAACCGCCGTGGCCGTGATCCGCATCAGGCGTTTGTTCCTCATATACTTTCAAGAATACTTCCGCGGCGGCAGATATTCTGGTAGTGACCGCGAAAGGAAAAATATCAAAACCTATCGTCCCCCGATAGGAGTCAAAGACACACGGCTGGGGGGGGGGTAAAAGGGAGGAAATTATACGGATAGACCGAAAGTCCGTCCGTGCGTTTCTCCCGTGGCACTTCTACCTTGATTATTCTTTCGTCCATATCTCCAAGATGCAGGTCATAAATGACTCCCAACCGCCGTGTTCCAGGCGGCCAAGATAGTTCTCCCAGCCGAGCCTACCCTGGCGGGTGGTTATCGTCTTGCAAGTGTTGTCCTTGTCGGTGTTCAGCGGAATCGGTTTCATAGATTTCAATCACGCCCGTACATGGATAATACCCCCCCCGGATGTCATTGAACGAAGGTAAGCCCGGCCTTCATAGCGGGTTACTATCGTGAACGCGCATCCGTCAGATGTGGTGTTAATCGGGAGAATCTTCATAGGTTTCTACTATCGCCGTGGCGGTGAAGCCGTCCTTGTAGCCGATGATTTCACGGGTGAAGTTCGTCCAGCCCATTTTGAAATATCCGGCTTTGATAGTCCGACATACCCCCCCCCGATCAGTGTTAATCGGTTTCAATGAGAGCCTTCTTTTCATCGTCAAGCCCCTCTATGAACTGATTAACCTTGTCTTGGGGAAGGTAGTATTTCTCGTCAACCTTTTCCTCCAGCATATCTTTCAGCCGGAGTTTGAGTTCTACGGGCTGGGGGAAGTTGAACCAGGCATCGCCGAGGATAGACACCACAAAGATGCGCTCCCGGTTCTGCGGGATGCCGTAGTCCTTCGCGTTGAGGACTTGCATAAAGTTGGTGTAGCCGTAGGATGTCAGTTCGTCGCACCATTTGAGGAAAAGCGGGCGGAACTTGTCGGAAACAAGGGCCTTGACATTTTCCATAATGAGGTACTTCGGCTTCTTCTCCAAAATCGCGTAGCGCGTCCACCATAGGATAGACGAGCGAGTGCCAGAACCTTCCTCACCGCCAGCCTGCTTGCCGGCGTTGGAGAAGTCCGTACAGGGCGTTGAGTAGAAAAGGAGGTCGAAATCTTGTACCCCCCCCCAATCAATTTTCGTCATATCGCCAAGATTGCGGTCTGCAATCTCCGGGAACACGGCGTTATGGGCGCGAATCGCATACGGATCAATCTCGCTCCAGCCGACACACTCATACGGGATGCCGAGGTTGCGGATTGCCATTAACTGCGAATCGTAGCCGGAGCAGAGAGTCACCACGCGAAGCGGATTCTCTTTCGTGTATTTCCATTCCATATTACTTTCGTTTTTCTATTTGGGCCAGCAGATAGCCAGCAACGGTGAAGCACTCCGTGAGCGTTTCAACCAATTCGTTAAACTCGTCATTCTCGGAGAGCATAACGGCGAATTTAAGGGACTTTTCGCGCCCCACAAGCCGACTCCACTTGTCAAGGATAGTTGGGGTATTCTCGTCCAAGAAAGCCCGAATTTTATAGGCTGCGGACGCACCGCGCTCGGCATCCTCCTGGGCCTTCTTGAAAGCCTCGTTAATCCAATTGTTCTCCGTCATAAGGTCTGAAATCAAAGTAGCACCGCATAGGGCCTTTAGTTCCGCCTCGTTGGAGGGATTCAAGCCTTCTTGCGCGATGCGTCCCAGGAGAGTAATAGGCAATCTTCTTGGTTTCATCTACAATGTAGCCGAGGCCCTTTAGGTAGGAAATTTGGTCGCGGTAGTGTTTAGTCCCGTGTGGAAGGCGAATCTTGGTGCGTTGTTCCAGCCCCCAGCGGGTTCGCATATCCTCCATTCGGTAGGTTTCCTTGTAGGTCTTTACCCGTTTGGCGATAGCCTCCGGGGTGTAGCAAGCGGACGAATCCCCGCCACGGGCGATGTTGGATGCCTTGCCGGCGCGGACTCCCATATTGTGCAGATGTTCCGCCGATTTGCGAAGGTGGTACTTCGCCTGGATGCGGTCAATGCTGGAGAGGCCAACGCCCGTGAGGCTGCGGATTTCGTTCTTGGTGTGGTTCGGAAAGAGCATCCGAACATGACTTATCTGCTCGTCAGTCAGCGTTCTTCCTTTTGCCATTCTTTCGTTCCTCGTTAAACCAACAAGAGCAGATAAGGGCCGCGAAAAGCGAAATGGCGGCGAAAGCGTCAAAGAGCTGGGCGTTGGTGTCCGTAGACTCCGCCCATACTTCCGCCCAATTCCATAGGACGCAAGCGCCCCATGTGAATACGATGCAGAGAAGGATTGCTAATATCTTTTTCATAACTCAAAGGATTTGTCAAAGTAAACCCTCGCGTTTCACAACGCAAGGGAGTTTTGCGCGGGACAATGGTCAGATTGCGTGAAACTCATTTCCGCGCCCCAAACAATGTGTGTGTTTTGTAGCCCCTGCATAGGGTTGCGGGCGGTGGAGGACTTGAACCTCCAACCTTCACATTAACGGTGTGTTGCTCTACCAATTGAGCTAACCGCCCAAGCGCTTCCTGTCTTTCCAAAGGTGTCACCGATGCCGTGAATTGCCCTAATGTTCTTCGGCCAAGAAGGGCTTTCATCCGCGTTGTCCCCCGCGAATCGGTGTGCGGGTCGGGGGATAGCATATTCAACGGCCTAACCACGATGCTCGTTTCGGTTTACGCGCCGGGATCATGTTCTTGGCTACCGCAACACAGGGTGGTGCGAGAAAGGAGGGCGGGACTCGCACCACCCAACTACTTGAACCCCGCCGCACGGGTCGGGCGCAACGGGATTGATACGGCCAAACCAAAGTATCAATATTTATTCTATCATGCTGATTTTAACAGCGCCCGCCTCCTTGTGCGGGCTTACGATGAAAAAATATATTGCTGGCCGTTATAGGGCGTGGATGAAGCGCATAGACCCACGCTTGTACTAAACCTCAACCAATAATGTCTATCAGGTTTAGCGCTATCTATTATGGCTTTTCCTGAATTGATCTCGGTGCGCTTCTTGCGATTCACATCGCGTTTGCTATCTTTCTTACTTCGTCCAGGCGGATACCAACGGACTCACCGATAGCGGTCTTGTGTATCTTGCCCTCTTTCAGCCAGGCGGAGATTGTTGGCCTCCGTACCCCGCAAAGGCGGGCGGCCTCGGTGCAAGATACCAGAATCACCTCTTTCTCACGGGCATCGTTATACCTCTTTAGTTCGTTGGTATGCGCCCGCAAGGTGAGCGTTTCTTCGTAAGTCAGCATTTGTTGTTTCCTCCCTCGGTGTGCTTGGTGATCGTGCAGAGCATTTCCTTCGTGTCTATTGCAACCGAATAGGTAATGCCAGCGTTCTCCATATTGATTTTATATGCGGTGGCCCGCATAGCCTTCACATCGCGTATATTACGGAAAGGCATAACGAACTCGCCCTCGGCAAGCTCGTTGAGAAACCTTTTCCACTTCTTGCGCAAGAAAAGGTCTACTGATTGTGGAATGTTCATAGTTTCTTCTTTGGTTTTCGTCATCCGCTTTCTCGCATCGCCCGACTTTGAACGGGCGCATTGGCGCGTTACGGATTTTTGATTTTGCGAGGGCAATCCACCTGGGGTCGTACCTTCCAAATCGCTCGGTGCGGATGCCCGGAGGCAAGCGCGTTGAGCGAACTCGCTACATCGGTGAGGGGTTTCTATGTTCTCCCCATACGCTCTTTTTCGTGTGAGCTTTCCACCGCAGGTTCACTCCTGAACATCCTACTATACAGCCGGAATATTGCTGACCTACCAAATACTCGGATAGGCGGGAGGACGGTTGCCGTTAAATAGCCGTCAAGGATAAATGTTGGTGGATTGGGAAAAGTTATATCGCGGAACGCTTGACAAAAAGGAGAGAATTTCCTATATTTGCCGTTGAACACTATTAGGAGGCCGTTTTTCGGAAATTTGGCTCTCCCCTTACTTTGTCAAGCGGTTTGATTTTCTTACTCAATCCGATTGCAAAGTTAGGGATATTTCCCGAACTTCCAAAAAATTTTCGGGAAATTTCACGAAATATTTTTCCGAAAAGCGGCAACTCCTTGAAAATTAAATCTTTGAGTTATGGATAAAAATGTTCAAGGAAGATTCGTGACTATGATTGACACTCTATGCGGTGGAAACAAGTCCGAATTTTGCCGCAGAATCGGGAAAGAAAACACCGCCGTAAAAGACATCATTGGCGGGAAAAACTCTCTCCCAGGGTTTGAATTACTCTACTCCGTGCTTTCGTCCGATTTGGGAATTTCCCCGAATTGGCTGATGCTTGGCATTGGCCCGATGCTGGTGGCGGATGTGGAGAAGGCCGCCGCCCCCTCCGTCAAGATTGACAACATCCAGACGGTGAACATCGGCAATTGGGGTGAACTTGTGGAACTATTAAAGGATCGTGTATGACGGGAGCAGAGAAATTGACCCGCCTGGTGCAGATATGCGAGGGCGGAAACGCGAGAAGGTTTGCGGCCCAAACGGGCATCCCTACCGCTTCATTATCGCGGGCGCGTAACGGGAAGTACCCGGCAGAGCCTTACTACCCCCGTATTCTCCGGGCATATCCTTCCGTCAGACGGGATTGGCTCTACGATGACAAGGGAGAACCCACTACCGAAATGGAGGAACGGAGCGAGGTGCTGAATGAGGTGAAGGCGCTCCGAAAAGAGGTCGCAAGGCTTACGAAAATGGTGGAGAATCTTTCGTCTAATAATTCGTCTAAAAAGCGGTGAAATCCGCTTATTTGTATAATCAAAATGTTTCACAAAAGGCGATATTTTCGGAGTGTACTACATTGATTATCAATGCAGTAGGGGCAATTCGG
>Ga0310696_10003221_pt1 | contig 20599 bp, 17 predicted proteins | sample AusTroGonzalo_MG_4_FD_203885 | JGI IMG/M metagenome (GOLD analysis project Ga0310696, IMG submission 203885) | Bovine rumen microbial communities from tropical cattle in Woodstock, Queensland, Australia - Gonzalo_02 (v2) (version 2) | ecosystem: Host-associated > Mammals > Digestive system >... | reverse complement strand
CCGCGCAGCCTCGGGCTAGATGCTTCGCAGAAGGGTGCCGAGCAACAGGGACTCGCCTTCCAGAAGCATCTGAAGAAGAAGAACATCAAGCAGATGCGCAAGATGCCGGCGATGGAGCTTTGCGACGGTAACGTGGGCTTTGCCGGTTTCTGGCCTTGCGTCGACGGCTATGTCATCTGTGATGACCAGTATCGTCTCTATGAGCGCGGCGAATATAATGATGTACCCGTTATTGTGATGACCAATAGCGACGAGGGGGCTCTCTTCTCGCCCCCTAACATCAAGGCAGAGGACTATCAGAAACAGGCACGCCAGGTATTCGGCGACTTTGCCGACGAGGCCCTGAAGGTCTATCCTGGCAATACTGATGACGAGGCCTGGCACGGCAATGGTGATGCGTTCCGTGATGTGGGTTTTGCATGGCCTTCCTTCGCGTGGGTGAGTCTGCAAAGCAAGACGGGTAAGAGCGGAGCATACGCCGCCTATCTAGCCCAGCCCTCTACACGTAGCTTCTCCCAAGACCCGCGCCGTAAGGGCGTGGCACATGCCGACGACATCCTTTATATGAATGGTGAGTTTCTCTCTCAGCCCGACAAATATCCCCATGAGTCAGCTGTGGCTGAGATACTCCAGCAGTACTGGGTGAACTTTGCCAAGACTGGCAACCCTAATGGCAAAGGTCTGCCCTACTGGCCAACATTCGATGAAAAGAAGCCCACCACCATGCAGTTCAGCAATGGTGCCTCGCTCATCATGGTGCCCAATCGAGAAAAATTAGACTTCGTGGACCGTTTCTACAAGGCCAAACGCGAAGAGACGGAGAAGCAGCGGAAATGATACCCTAATATGCCTGTTCATGCACGCCTTTGACGGCGCGGCCGCTGGGATCGTTCATGCCCTTGAAGGCAGCATCCCATTCAAGGGCTATGGCGGTGGAACAGGCGACGGAGGCTTCCGATGGGACTGAGCGGGCAGCTGAGTCGCTGGGGAAATGCTCGGCGAAGATGCTGCGGTAGTAGTACTCCTCTTTGTTTTTCGGTGGGTTGATGGGGAATCGCTCTGCGGCATGAGCCATTTGCTCGTCGGTGACGGCCTCGGAGGTTAGTTGCTTGAGGGTGTCAATCCAGGAGTAGCCGACGCCATCGCTGAACTGCTCTTTCTGTCGCCAAGCGACTTCGGCGGGCAACATGTTGGCGAAGGCTTCGCGGACAATCTTCTTTTCGATTTCGAAACCAGATTGTTCGGATATTCCAGATTTCTTCGGGCCGCACATCTTGGCTTCAGGATTGGTCCGCATGGCGATGTCGAGGAACTCCTTGTCGAGGAAAGGTACGCGACCCTCCACTCCCCAAGCCGAAAGACTCTTGTTGGCGCGGAGACAGTCGTAGAGATAGAGTTTGCCGAGCTTGCGGACGGTCTCCTCGTGGAAGGCCTGGGCGTTGGGAGCCTTGTGGAAATAGAGATAACCACCAAAGATTTCATCGGCACCCTCACCGCTGAGTACCATCTTGATACCCATCGACTTGATGACACGTGCCAACAGGTACATCGGCGTAGAGGCGCGGACGGTGGTGACGTCGTAGGTCTCGATGAAGTAGATGACATCGCGGATGGCATCAAGACCCTCCTGTATGGTGTAGTTGATTTCGTGATGTACGGTGCCGATATGGTCGGCCACCATCTTTGCCTTGGCGAGGTCAGGAGCACCTTTCAGGCCGACGGCAAAGGAGTGCAGACGTGGCCAGTAGGCGCGGGTCTTCGAGTCATCTTCGATGCGGTGTTCGCTGAATTTCTCGGCAAGGGCTGAGATGACGCTGGAGTCGAGACCTCCAGAGAGCAGCACGCCGTAGGGTACGTCAGACATGAGCTGGCGTTTGACGGCAGCGGTAAGTCCATCACGGATAGCTTCGACCGAAGCAGGATTGTCCTTCACGGCATCATAGTCGAACCAGTCACGCTTGTAATAGCGGTGTACCGTGTTGTCCTTACTCGTGACATAGTGTCCAGGCAGGAATGGCTCGTAGCGTTCACATTGTCCTTCGAGCGCCTTCAGCTCGGAGGCGACATATACGGTGCCGTCGCTGTCGTAGCCGATATATAGGGGTATCACTCCGATGGGGTCGCGGGCTATCAGATATTCGTTGCGCTCCTCGTCATAGAGAGTAAAGGCAAAGATGCCGCTAAGTTGCTCTAGCATGTGGCATATCTGCTCATGAGTGAAGCCCTCTCCATTTGAAGATGAGCTGGAGGTGAGGCTCCTATAGAGTGCAAGGATAACCTCGCAGTCGCTGCCCGTCTGGAACTCGTACTGACCGGCATAACGGCGACGAATCTCCTGATGGTTATATATTTCGCCGTTCACGGCAAGCACTTGTTTGCGGTCGGGTGAGTACAACGGCTGGCCACCCGATTCTGGATCGACGATGCTCAGTCGCTCGTGGGCCAGGATAGCGCTCCCACCACAATATATTCCACTCCAGTCAGGTCCGCGATGACGGATTTTCTGACTCATTCTCAATGCTTTCTCGCGGAGCTCATGCGTCTGCTCCTTGACGTTTAATATTGCTACGATTCCACACATAATTATTCGCTATTTCGTTTTTTCGTTATTCCGATTATAAATAAGAGAGGTAGAGGTAATTGGTTTGGGCAGGATATTCTGCGGCGAGGGTGTCAATCTGGTTGACGGTGGGGACGAGGCCGAGTTCCTTACGCCATTTGCGGACGGTAAGTCCGGCCTGCTCCATCTTCATGCGATTCTCCAACCCTATGGCGCGGGCTATCTGGAAGTCGGAGAAGCCGTATACCTTGGCGGCGTGAAGCAGTTGGAACACTTCGGGAGACCGCAAGTACTCCATAAATTCGCTGGTCTCCATGTACTCCGAGACCTCAGAAAGATGCTGGTACTCCTTCAACTGGTCGTTTATGGTGATGATGTGTTTCAGCTTCTGTAAGAACCAACGGTCTATTTTGGTGAACCCATGAATTTGTTCTACACTATAGCCCATCTGTAGGGCCTTGGACACAACAAAGATGCGGGTGTCCGTAGCATGCTGCAGGGCAGCAGGAATATCGGTTACATGCTGAGCTTTGTTGTCCACAAAACCGTGCATGCCCTGTCCAATCATGCGCAACCCTTTCTGTAACGCCTCCTCGAAGGTGCGCCCTACGGCCATCACCTCGCCTACGCTCTTCATGCTGGAGCCCAGTTCGTGGTTCACACCGTGGAACTTCGAAAGGTCCCAGCGGGGTATTTTCACTACCGCGTAGTCAAGGGCTGGCTCAAAGAAGGCAGAGGTTGTCTTGGTGACGCTGTTCTTCAGGTCGAAGAGTCCGTAGCCGAGACCGAGCTTGGCAGCGACGAAGGCCAAAGGATAGCCTGTGGCCTTGCTGGCCAATGCGCTGGAGCGCGACAGTCGGGCATTGACCTCGATGACGCGGTAGTCCTCGCTGTTGGGGTCGAGGGCATACTGGACGTTACACTCGCCGACGATGCCGATATGACGTATAATCTTGATGGCCAGCGCACGCAGCTTATGGTATTCGGCGTTGGTCAGCGTCTGGCTTGGTGCTACGACGATGCTCTCACCGGTATGAATGCCAAGCGGGTCGAAGTTTTCCATGTTGCAGACGGTGATACAGTTGTCAAAGCGGTCGCGCACCACCTCGTACTCTATTTCCTTCCATCCCTTCAGGCTCTTTTCCACGAGTACCTGCGGCGAGAACGAGAAGGCTTCTTCGGCCTGTGTCAATAGTTCTTCGTCGTTGTCGCAGAAGCCTGAACCAAGACCGCCGAGGGCATAAGCGGCTCGTAATATCACAGGGAATCCTAATTCGTGAGCTGCTTTCTGAACTTCTTCGACGGTAGAGCATGCCTCGCTCTTGATGGTCTTTACGCCAATCTCGTCGAGACGTTTCACAAACAGGTCGCGGTCTTCCGTGTCGATGATAGCCTGCACGGGAGTGCCTAACACTTTGACGCCATATTTTTCCAAAACACCTTTTTCGTAGAGCTCCACGCCACAGTTCAAGGCCGTCTGTCCACCAAACGACAACAGAATACCGTCAGGACGTTCCTTCTCTATGACGCGCTCCACGAACTCTGCCGTCACGGGTTGGAAATATACTGTGTCGGCCACATCCTTTGAGGTTTGTACCGTGGCGATATTCGGATTGATGAGCACCGAGTGGATGCCCTCTTCCTTTAGGGCTTTCAATGCCTGTGCTCCACTATAGTCAAACTCACCGGCCTGGCCAATCTTCAGGGCACCGCTACCAAGAATGAGAACCTTAGAAACCTCACCTCCGCCTTGGATGTGTATACTCTCCTCTCCAAGTGGAGAGGGGGCGTGGGTGAGGCCTCTGAGGCTTTTCACAAACTCGTCAAACATCCATTCCGTATCGGTTGGCCCCGAACAGGCCTCTGGGTGAAACTGTGCCGACATCCAGGGATTCGTCTTGTGGCGGATGCCCTCGTTAGAACTATCGTTCATATTGACAAAGAGCGGTTCCCAGTCCTCTGGCAGCGTCGAGTCATCCACTGCGTAGCCGTGGTTCTGGCTTGTGATGAAGCAGCGGTTCGTACCCACCTGGCGAACGGGTTGGTTGTGCGAACGGTGGCCGTATTTCAGCTTGTATGTCTTGGCTCCAGCTGCACGTGCCAGCAATTGGTTGCCCAAGCAGATGCCCATACAGGGACGTACTGTCTCATTATTAAGAAATGTACGGATATGCTCCACAGTCTTGTCGCATTGTTCTGGGTCGCCAGGACCATTGGCAAGAAAGAGACCGTCGAAGTCTAACTGATTGAAATCATAGTCCCAAGGCACACGGATAACCTCAACACCACGTCGGATGAGACAACGGATGATGTTTGCCTTCACCCCGCAGTCTACCAAAACGACACGCTTGCCAGTACCTTCGTTGTAGGTAATCACTTCCTTGCAGCTCACCTGCTCCACCCAGTTCACGCTTCCGTAGTTGTAGTGGGCAACGCTTCCGAGCGTTGTAGCGGCGGAGTTGTCACGCTTGGAAGCGTGACCCACTATCTCCACCTTGCCCATCATCACACCGTGCTCTCTGAGCACCTTCGTCAAACGCCGTGTGTCAATCCCTGTTATTCCAGGAACCTTTTCGCGTTTCAGCCATGCCGCCAACGATTCCTTGGCGTTCCAGTGGGAATACTGCTCGCTATAGTCAGCTACGACTAGTGCTTTAGGGTGAATGTGCTCGCTCTCCAGAACGGGTAAAACCTTACTCATAGCCCCTCCTTTGGGAGAGGGGCTGGGGGAGAGGTCTGGCACTCCATAATTTCCTATCAACGGAAAGGTTATCACCAATATCTGTCCTGCATAGCTGGGGTCTGTTAGACTCTCAGGATAGCCTGTCATTGCCGTGTTGAAGACCACCTCGCCCGCAGTCTCTCCGTCGTATCCAAACGACCAGCCTTGGAACTCCGTGCCGTCGCTAAGTATCAGTTTTGCTTGTTTTCTATCCATCATTGGGCGCACTTTGAACTTTACTTGCTCCAAGCTTTTATGCGGTTCAGAGCCTCTTCTGTTTTCTCGTGACTGCCGAATGCGGTGAAGCGGACATATCCCTCGCCACTTGGGCCGAAGCCGACACCGGGCGTGCAGACGACGTTGGCACCATAGAGCAGGGCCTCGAAGAATTGCCACGAGTCCATGCCGTCAGGACAGCGCATCCACACGTAGGGGGCATTCTCGCCGCCGTAGCACTCGTAGCCGAGAGAGCGCAGGGTTTCCAACATCTTCTTGGCGTTCTGCATATAGTAGTCGATGGTGGCCTTCACCTGAGCCTTGCCCTCGGGCGAGTAGATGGCCTCGGCGGCACGCTGGGAGATGTAGCTACAGCCATTGAACTTCGTACACTGGCGGCGCAGCCACAACTGGTTGAGCGATATGCGTTCGCCCTCGAAAGTGCTGACGGTGACCTCTTTCGGCACGATGGTATAGCCGCAACGGACACCCGTGAAACCCGCCGTCTTGGAATAAGAGCGGAACTCGACGGCACACTTGCGGGCTCCGCGAATCTCGAAGATGGAGTGGGGTATCTTCGGGTCTTGGATGTAGGCCTGATAGGCGGCATCATAGAGGATGAGGGCATCGTTCTTCAATGCATAGTTCACCCACTTGCGCAGTTCCTGCTTGGAGATGACCGTACCCGTGGGGTTGTTGGGGTAGCAGAGGTAGATGACATCGACAGGACGGCCCTTGGGCAATTCTGGTATGAAACCGTTCTCGGCCTTGGTAGGCATATAGCGCACGTTGCTCCAGCGTCCGTCGCGAAAGCTGCCGCAGCGGCCTATCATCACGTTGGAGTCGATATAGACGGGATATATAGGGTCAGTAACACCAATAAAGTTGTCCCAGTGGAGCAACTCCTGGAAGTTGCCCGTGTCTGACTTCGCACCGTCGTTAATGAATACCTCGTCGATGTCGAGGTGGATACCACGCGGCAGGAAGTCGTTCTTCAGAATGGCCTCGCGCAGGAAGTCGTAACCCTGCTCAGGACCGTAGCCCCGGAACCCCTCGGCTGTGGACATCTCGTCGACGGCCTTGTGCATGGCCTCTGTGACGGCAGGACACAGTGGCTGGGTGACATCGCCGATGCCGAGACTGATGACGTCGGCACCTGGGTGCATCACCTTGAAAGCGTTGACTTTCTTGGCGATGTCGGCGAATAGGTAGTTGTTCTGGAGGTTCAGGAAATGGATGTTTACTAATGCCATATATTTCGGTATTTTCGGTATTTCGTTATTACGATATTTCGTTGTTACGTTATTACGATATTTCGTTATTACGATATTTCGACCTCGCCGTCGAATACAAATTCGGCGGGGCCAGTCATATAGACGTGGTTGTCGCTCTCGCGCCACTCGATGTCGAGAGTACCGCCGTCCATAACGATGAGGGAACGGCGGGAGGCGCGGTTGGTGAGGGCGGCGGCAACGGCTGTTGCACAAGCACCTGTGCCACAGGCCTGGGTGATGCCGCTACCACGTTCCCAGACTCGTGTGCGGATGACGGTGTGGCCGCTCCCCTCCCATGTAGGGGTGGGGTCGGTAACTTGGGCAAACTCGATGTTGCAGCGTTGTGGGAAGGCCGGATGAAACTCCAGCTTGCTGCCCGTGTCGCCCACCTGGTCCACATTGTCGGTGAAGATGACATAGTGGGGGTTGCCCATCGAGACGAAGAAGCCTTTGTTGAGTCCACGTGACGGGAGAAACTGATCTATGTTCTCGAATTGAGGCTCGCCCATGTCAACGGTAACGCTCTCCACCACTTGAGTGCAACCACACCCCTCACCTTCTGTAGAGGGGGCGAGGGGTAGGCTACTGACGTGGAGGGTGAGCGTCTTGATGCCCGAATTTGTGAGCAATCGAATTTGTGTTTGTGTTGTGATAGCCCTCTCGTAGAGATATTTTCCGATACACCGTGAAGCGTTGCCGCACATCATCGCTTCTGAACCGTCGGTATTGAAGATGCGCATACTGTAGTCAGCCTCGGGTATAGGCGATGCACCAATCAGTACCAGCCCGTCGGAACCGATGCCTTTGTGGCGGTCGCTCCAAAGGATAGCAGCCTTCGCGGGGTCGGCAATGGGATACTGCATGGTGTTGACGTAAATGTAGTCGTTGCCGCAGCCGTGCATCTTGGTGAACTTTATCTTGCCCATATCTTGCATTTTGTTATATTATCACCCTTTCTGCTTTCCTTTTGCTCGATTTCGGCTGCAAAATTACGTCGTTTTGTTTAGTCGTGCAAGTTTTTGCTTACTTTTATCTTAAAAAATCTTACCGAATAACACTTTGATTCCGTTTCGTCCATTTTTTCGCCAAAATGTAATCTCTCGCTGCGTCATACCCCCTCTTTCCTTACACTTTGTTACATCATCCTCATTTCTTCAACTTCACCAGCTTCCGTTCTCCGTTGATGGTCAGCATGACCTTGCAGGGACGCTGGGTGTTGAGCGTATAGGCTGTAACCTTCCCGTCGCGCCACGTCATGTCGACGGTGATACCGCCGCGTGCTCGCAGACCGCTCACCGAACCGTCCTTCCAGTTGTCGGGCAGGGCGGGTAGCAGTTCGATGGAGGACTGTTGTGTGTCTGCATCGTACTCGCTTTGCACGAGCATTTCCATGACGCCGGCACAACCGCCGAAGTTACCGTCAATCTGGAAGGGGGAGTGGGCATCGAGCAGATTGGGATAGGTGCCGCCACCACGACGGGCGTCAGGACCGCGATAGCCATCGGGGCTGACGTAGCTGAGCAGTTTCCGGTAGATATGGTAGGCATTCTTGGCATCGTGCAGTCGGGCGTAGAGGTTGACGCGCCAGCCGGTGCTCCAGCCCGTCGTCTTGTCGCCTTTCAGTTCCAGCGTACGCGAGGCGGCACGGTGGATGGCCTCCTTCGTGTTCTGGCCATCGTCGAGGTGGTGACCGGGATAGACGCCGAAGAGGTGACTCTGATGGCGGTGGTGCGGGTCTTCGTCCTCCCAGTCGTAGAACCACTCCTGCAGGTTGCCCTTCCGGCCAATCTTGTAGGGCTGCAAACAGGCGAGGACAGCATCGGCCTCAGCCACGAAAGGACGGTCAACACCGAGCACCTTGGCTGCATCGCGGGCATCGGTGAGGCACTCGCGAATCATGGCGATGTCGGCAAAGCCACCAAAGCATGTGCGACCGTGATAGCCCTCATCGGTAATGAATACGTTCTCAGGTGAAGTCGATGGAGCAGTAACAAGTCTATAGTCTGAAGTCTGATATCTAAGGTCTGAAGTCTGAGGTCTAAAGTCTGAAGTCTGAAGTCTGAGGTCTAAAGTCTGATGTCTAAAGTCTGATGTCTGAAGTCCAAAAGCTGTAGTCGGCACCAGCCAGCCCAGACAGAACTCGGCAGCACCTTTCAGCACGGGATAGTACTCACGCAGGAAGTCGCGGTCGAGTGAGAAGGTATAGTGCTCCCAGATATGCGTGGAGAGCCAGGCGCCACCCATGTTCCAGTTGGCCCACATTGGGTCGCCCGTATGCAGGCCGACGGGACAGGTCATCGCCCAGATATCGGTGTTATGGGCAAGGCACCAGCCACGGTCCACGCCGTAGTATGCCTTGGCGGTGAGTTCGCCTGAACCTTGCAGTTCGCGCATAAAAGTGAAGAGCGACTGGTGCATCTCGGGCAGGGCTGCGGTCTCGGCCGGCCAGTAGTTTTCCTCGACATTGATGTTGCTGGTGTAGTTACACGACCAGGGCGGCAGGATGCTCTCGTTCCAGAGGCCCTGTAGGTTGGCTGGCACGTTGGGAGTGCGCGAACAGCTGATGAGCAGGTAGCGTCCGTACTGGAAATATAGCGCCTCGAGGTCGGGGTTGAAGCGGTCTTCATCGACATACTCGCGTAGCTGAACGTCGGTGGGACGATGGTCAATAGTGCTGCTGCCGAGCGATAACTTGACGCGAGAAAACAATGGCTGATAGTCGGCCACATGACGCTCGTGGAGCTTGTCATAACTGATGGCCGTGATGTGCTTCAGACGCACGTCGGCCAACTGCTTGTAGGGCTTTCCCTGCTTGACGGGGTCGCGGTTGTAGCCATTGAACGAGGTGGCGTCCACGATGTAAAGTGTCACCTCACGGCCACCATCGACGATGATGGCATTGTCCTCGACTTGCGTTGTCGTGGCATTTATCAGCACCTTGGTACGGAAGTGAATGCCGCGGGCGGGGTCGTATGCAAACTTCTCCTTCGCGTCATAGTAGCTTGGCAACGAGGCATACCCTGCATAGCCGTCCGTGACGAGCGTGTTTTCTCCTTCTATATAATTATTGTGTCGCAACTGACAACTCAGAGAGATGCGGGCGTGGATGCCGCGAGGGTTATTGGTCGTGATGCGGATGACAAGGCCCGAGTCGGGATGCGTGGCAAAGTAGTCTGTTGTATAGCGAAAGCCGCCACGCTGGTAGTCGGTATGAGCAGTAGCGTCGGCGAGGTCTAGCCAGCGCCGATAGTCGCTCACGGCCTCAGTGGTGTCAAGATACTCTATTGAGAGCTGGCCCAGCGGCTGATAGTTCTGCGAGAAATGTCCTTGCACGTCGCGCTGCAGGCTGTCGGCCTCGCGATAATCCCCACGACGCAAGGCCTCGCGAATGGCGGGGATGGTCTTGTGGGCGTTGGGTGAATAGACGTTCATGTTGCAGGGCTCGCCCGTCCACAGCGTGATGTCATTGAGGGAGATGCGGTCACATTGAGTCCCGCCATAGACGATGCCGCCCATCGTGCCGTTGCCAATGACGAGCGCCTCTTCAAAGTAGTTTGCCGGCCGGTCGTAGTGCAGCGTCTGTGCCGTCGCTTTCGACATTGTGAACAGGAACAGCACCATCCAGCTAAAGATACCATGTTTATAATTCACCATTGCTTCTTGATTTTGATTCGACGGCGCAAAGTTACGAAAAAAGCTTGTAAAGAACAACGGATTTTGGAGAATTAACGCAATTCGGCCTGAAATAAAGGCAAGACGGGGAATAATAGGGAATCAAAGGACGAAGGGGAAAGGCAACTTGATGCGGATTGGTGCAAGAGTTGGGTCTCTAAATCGTATCCTCATTTAGCCATCTCCTTCATCTTTGTAACAAAGCTATTGAAGCTCGTCAGCAGTTCTTCGACGAGCGAAGCGGCAAGCCGATTACCTCGTAGGTACTGCGCTCTATTGATATAACCTCCATAGTCTAATTTGTTTTTGTGAATTTGCGGGCAAAGGTATATCAAAGCATCCAAACGGGATCGTTCAGAAAATTTCTTCTTAGTTTTTAACACAGACATGGAAATCCTTGTGTAACAAGGCTACTGTCCGATGAGCTTGCTCAACATTAGTGTGCGGCAACTCCCATTGCGGCATTGGGGCCATAACGGGGTAGTAGGCTACCCCTATTGTGGCATCAATCCGCATGGGTGGTATTAAGCTACCACAATTGTAGCACTCCCTGCAAGCAGGGGGTATAGGCTACCCCCTATTGTGGATTTCTTAGGGTAGATTGTATTGATACAATAAAATCGGTGGTTCATACAACGAACTTCTATTTATTTGGTAGAGTATAATTCTCATCGTATCTTTGCATCACGAACAAAAAAAAGAGAATGAAGATAGTGAAAAAAATACTAATAGTCTTATTTTTGATAGCCGTCATAGTTGTTGGATATGGAGCTTGGATACTGCTTGGCAGCAAGACAAGCAATCCAAACAACTACAAAACCATTGGCGATATACCAACGCCTTGGGGATATGAGCGAATCAACGGGGATGATGCGGCTTATAGTGATTTCTTGCGGTCGCTACCATTAAAAGGAAAAGGGGCCGATGTCATGCTCTATACTGGAGGAATGTCTCGGTTTCAGTCGTTGAACTATGCTGTTATTGATCTCCCTCTACTGTCGAATGCCGAACAATGTGCAGACGCATGTATAAGGTTACGTGCTGAGTACCTATTTAATAGCGGACATTATAGCAGCATCCACTTTAAGGATGTGAACGGCAATACCATGAGATACACTGGTGGTACATCAAGAAAGGCTTTCAACAATTATCTCAGAAGGGTATATGGTATGGCAAGTACATATTCTCTTAGTAGGGAAATGCGACAGAGGCCGTTGGCAGACATGCAACCAGGTGATGTGTTCGTATATGCGGCAGTCGATAGGCCAGGCAATCACCAGTATGGCCATGCGGTAATGGTTGTAGATGTCGCTATCAATAAGAACGGCAAGAAAGCATTCCTGTTGGCAGAAGGTAATACGCCAGCTCGTGACATTCACATCATGCGCAACTTCGAAAACCCATTCCGCTCTCCCTGGTTCTTCCTTGATGATGACGAAGAGCTGTTATTACTCTCTGTATTTCCATATAAAGCAAACGAATTACGTCATTTTTAGACAGATATGAAACAATTGATTCTCTCTTTGATGATTGTGCTCATGAGCATGATGGCATCAACGCCGGTTAGTGCGAAATCTAACAAAAAGAATGTAACAGACCAAGTTCCAGCAAACATTGTGGTAAAACAGACAACGCATTTTAATGATGGGCGTACGCTAACCATCTACTACAAGAAGAGCGGGATGCAATGCGAGGTGTATTCTTCTTGCAACGCAAACGACTACAACGTGAGCGATGCTTCGAAAATCAAATCAACCAACTTTGAAGTAGTGGACAAGGTGGAGGGTAAACTCTACAAGAAAGCTTCTATTGGAGAGGTCACTCGATTGATTAAACGATTAGTGAACCAATACTTATGAAACGAAACAAGAAATGGGGCTGTTTTACTGCTATGCTACTACTGCTTGTAGTAGCAGCAGTTTTCGTCCTGTATTGGGCGTGGAAGTATTACGGCCTACCGGAATGGCCTGACCACTGGGAGTACCAGACCATTGAAGAACGGGCCGAGAAGGCACTGGCTTTTGCAAAGCGCCATAATATGAATGAGCACTATGCGATGTTCGTGGACTATAGCATTCCATCCGGAACGCCACGCCTGTTCGTTTGGGACTTTCATCAAAAGAAGATCGTGGCCAGCACTTATGTGATGCATGGCCCTGGAGGCGGTAGTACTGACGAACGACCTGTTTTTAGTAATAAGCCAGGAAGTGAATGCTCCTCCTTGGGACGATTTCTTGTCACGAAGGAACATGGAAACAGCCTTAAACACAGTTTCCGACTAAAGGGAATGGACTTGGATAATCAGACAGCCTATGCAAGAGGGTTGATGATACATAGTTCTTATTGGGTAGATAAGTGGTGCTGGAAAAAGTATATTCCCCTTCATCGTGCCAGCTGTAAAGGATGCGTTACTGTTTCTTCAAGGGGAATGAATTATCTATGGTCACTCGTCAACAATGAGCCAAAACCACTATTGCTTTGGTCCTTTGTCAGTAAACAAAGTTAAAAATAGCAATCATTCTGTTGAAGTTTCAACGAAAATGCGTATATTTGCGCTGTAATTGCACATTGCATGGAATGGCTCAGAATATCTACCAGCACCGAATTGGTGCGAGTCGCCACGGATGAGATTGTATATGTCCGTGCCGATGGCAACTATTCTGACCTTGTACTGACCAATGGCAAGAGTCGTAAGATGACATTTCAGCTTCATTATTTCGATGAGGTGTTCCAACAGTTGCAGAACAATATGTTTGTCAGGGTTGGAAGGAGTCTTATCGTCAACAAGCGCTATATCCATGTCATCAATCTTACGGAACAGATATTGATATTCTCTGGCCAGCAAATAAAGGGCGACATCAAGCCTGTCAATGTGTCGCGCGACGCATTGAAGCAGTTGAAGGAATTACTTGAAAACGAGAAAGGGGTAGACAATGGATGATATAAACATTCAGAAACCAGAAGTGCCCATCATCATCATCGAACGTGATGAGCAGCCACAGCCTAAAGAGTCTGTGACCACTGTCGTTGCCCCTTCCAAAAAACAGAAATGGCTGAAGCGACTTATTGCACTTGCAGCCATAGGCTGTCTGATGGTAGCAATCCTTGCAGGCTATTACTTTTGGAACTATTATTATAATATAGGTGTACCCGTTTCCGTCACACCAGCGCAGAACATCGAAAAACTTCAGCAGCCTGTAAAGCAGGAAACACCTGAGGTCGTGATGACCAGCGACAGCATCCTTGGTGTTGCAATGGACTTCTACGCTATTCATGGCTTAAAGGCATCCATCGAGTTCGAGGAGCCTGATACCGCCGACACCTCCGTTTATCTCTACTGCCGTTCTGCCGACTTTACTGCCAATGGCAAGTATCTGGGCTCCCTTGTTGCCAACGACAAAGAACTCCAAAGCGACAGGTCACGCCTTGGCTATATGGCTATGTTAGGCAATAACAGCGTTATCGGCATCTCCCGAAGCGAGAAAGTCAAGGACTATGTTCAGGAACGTGGTGGCTCCTTCTTCCGTCAGTTCATCCTTGTTAGCGACGGCACCATTCCCACCCGTTTCTATCTGCACGGCAAAGTGGAGCGTCGCGCAATCGGCCGTATCGGCGACCAACTCTACTTCATCGCAACCCGCCACAAAGAAACCCTTTGGGACTTCGCTGATGCCCTTCGCGAGTACGGTTTCATTGATGCCATCTACATCACTGGCGGTGCTGATTATGTATTCTATCGCAGTAAGGATGGTGCCAGGCATGATATTGGTGATATAACAGATTATCAACAAGAGAAGTGGAAGGAAATAATTCCTTGGTTAGTGTTTAGACAACAGAAAGACCAATAATAACATTCACGAACATGGAAATGGATTTTAATTTCGTTGAAATTGCAAAGGAAGTCGTTTCTGAATTCAAAGCAGAATATGACAATAAAAAAGACTGCGATTTTGTAAATTATCAACTTTATGTTGCTATCATGGAAGATGGTAGTATTCAGACCTCAACAAGACCAAATGTTCTTAATAAAGGAGAAGAGTGTTTAATAATACTTACTCATAGTGATTTGGCTGTTTCAAACTATTACAGATGGTATGTGATAAAACACATTGATGGAAATGGGAATGTCCATAACGGCTATTTACATAATGGATGGCATATAGAGATAACTTCATGGGGACAGTATTCGAACCAGATTTTGAGCCTAAGTAAAGATAATCAAAATTGGTTTTCTGAACATCAGGGACCTTGGGAAAACCCTTGGGACGAGCCTTTCCAACGGTTGTGGGATTTTTACAAGATAGTAAAAAAATGCTCATCAATGGAAGAAATCCAACTCATTGCAGACAATTACGAATTAAAAGAAAAAATCAAAAAGCAAAACGAAGAAATATGTGGTTTGGATTTTGTCAAAAAGAAATTGGAAATGGAGAGAGAACATTATCGTTCGCTTTTCAAAGAAATGAGAAAGATGATAACAGGAGATAATTTATGATGGATAAATAATAATACGATTAAGATATGGTTAACAGGTTGTTAAAAGATTATCAAGAAATAACAGAAGCCATTCACTTTTTGGGCTTTGAAAGTTATATGGTGTTATTTAATAAAATCAAAGATTGGGATTTATATAGACACGACCGCCCTGATTGGTTCAAAAATTGGGATAAATATCTCTTTGAGAAAACTTTGTCTGAGATTGCGTCTGTATTTGAAAAAAATGATTGGAAGTACGTTCCAGGATCGATAACTGATTTGTCAGCAGCAATGTGTGCAATGTTTGACATCTTTACATGCCTGAAGCAAAACAACGCCTCGTTGGTCTGTTACTACCTTAGCTCCATGGTTGCAAATGATTCCACCTTGACTCTAGAAGAACGTACAAAAGGAAATCGTTACCGTGCATATATTTTTTTTAAAGATATGAAAGGATGGGCATATAGGTGTGAATTATTTACAACTCTATTTAAAGATATCAATAATTATAATGGTCATCTTACTGATGACTTCTATGATTTGTCATTACTATCTGATGTATATAAAGCATGGCGTTCTGTAGGTGCCTTGCTAGACAATTTGAAAAATCAAGTGCCTCGAATAATGATGAAGTATCCTAAATACACTAAAGAAAAAGTGCTATTAGAAGGTGAACTTGCTCATAATGCATTGTTTGAGAATATAAGAGGTGCTGTCGAGGATGATGCGAAAAAACAATCATCCCTAATTCTATAAGTTAAAAGTATCGTTAGTTTAATCAAAAATCAATAAGAAGATGAATGTATATTTTGTAAATCCAACTTATGTAAAGCCAGAAGGCTGGAAGCCTTTACTGGATTACCTAAAAGTTAAAGCCGCTTATAGTTATATACCCCAAGAAGATTTACCAACTAGTCTATATTCAATAATTAGACCATATCTTAAAGCTTCATATTCAAATCAGGACATGAAGAAGTTCTCGGACAATTGCGTCTATTGGCTAAGAGCACACTTCGAAAAGCATATACGATTAGTAACTAGCGATTATGAAGATGTAAAAAACATTCCTAAAGAGGAACGTCAAAAATATAGTTCGCAATCTGCCTTAAATAACATAAGATATTTGGATGAAGATAATTGCTTAATATTAATGAAGCTAGAATCATCTTATAATGAAGAAGGAATAATAAAGGAACCTAAATTTTACGTAAGCGGACTCCAAGATAGTAATTTGCCAACTCATATCACAAGATATTGCTTAAACATCCTTCACAAAAAGTTTGGTCATAATCAATATCAAAATCAAAGTGCATTTATTGCCTTTAATGAGTTTTTTACAACAGTATATCGATTTGTACCAAGATATCAAGAATGGAATCGTTATATGCTTACAACAGCTAATGGTGGATCCGTTGGGTTCATGGCCAATGTAAATAGAGGAATAAAGGAGCTCGCTCCTGATGATTTCCCTTTGGTGGAAGTTGAAGGGAAACAGCGCTTTACTCTGCTAAGGACAGATGAAGGAGATGAAAAATTGCACAAATTGATTAAAGATGCAGAAGAAGCGGAGAAAAATTACAAAGAAGAGAATAGGTGGAGAGATTCTGGAGACAGTTGGCAAGACGAAGTAGATGAAATGAACAGAGCCTTTTGGAGAGAATGTGGTGAAGGTGGTTCGAACTGTGAATCATGGCCAGGATGGGACTGAGTTAGCAAAAGATGAAATGTTATTTCATTTTGCATCAGATGTCAAAAACATATGAACCACCTATCGGCATATTATAAACTTAGACATATAAGGAATAACCCGCAGGAGCATAAAGGGAGTTTTAGATGATTTGGTGTCAATTTTATATTGCGGAAGATCTGTCAGATTTCAAACCTCGTTTTAGAGGGGATAACCATATCATGGGGATAGGGAAATTTTTAGGAGATAAGTTCGTTTCTGTAAAACCAGTTATTGGAGATTATTATTACAAAGATTGTAAGACCAAAAGATATAAGGCAATAAATGTAGCATATGATCATGAGTTGTCAAGAGCATTGGGATATGAATGTTATCATGTACAGCTTCTAAGAGATTTGAGTTACAGTAAATAGAATATACGAAAGCGACGATATGAATATTCAGAAACGCATTAACTTTGCAAACGAAACGAAATATGGTGAAACGTAGAGAAATAAGAAATAGCACGGCTGAGTTCCTCATCTTTCAGATAGAAGGAAAGGAACAGGGCGTTGAGGTGTACTATAAGGACAAGACTGTGTGGTGTACCCAGAAGGCAATGGGGATATTGTTCGACTGTACCTCTGACAATATAAGTGTGCATTTGCAGAACATCTATGATACGGATGAGCTAAAAAAGGAGGCAACTACCGAGAAAATTTCGGTAGTTCGACGTGAGGGTAACAGAGATGTCAATCGCACGCTTCAGTTCTATAACCTTGACGCAATTATCAGCGTGGGGTATCGTGTCAATAGCATCCGGGCTACTCAGTTCCGCCAGTGGGCGACAAGTGTACTGCGAGAATATGCTATTCGTGGCTATGTGCTGGACAGAAAACGCATGGAGAACGGCACGTTCTTGGATGAGGATTACTTTGAGCACCTGTTAGCAGAGATTCGTGAGATTCGTCTTTCTGAACGACGATTCTATCAGAAACTGACAGACATCTACGCTACCGCTATTGACTATAATCGCGATGCGCCAACAACAAGGCTCTTCTTCAAGATGATGCAAAACAAGATGCATTATGCCGTGCATGGCAGAACAGCCGCTGAGTTGATAGTTGAGCGTGCTGATGCTGAACAGGAGCACATGGGGTTGACAACCTGGGAAAATGCACCTGACGGTAAGATTGTCAAGACGGATGTCGTGATAGCCAAGAATTATCTGAAAGAGATGGAACTGGCGGACATGGGACAACTGGTAAACGGTGTTCTCGAATTGGCAGAGCGAATGGCTAAGCGCCATATCCCGATGACAATGGAAGATTGGGCTAAACAAATTGACACCATTTTAGCAGCTGGTGGTAATGAGGTACTTCAGACAGCAGGGAACGTTTCTGCCGAAGAAGCAAAAGAACATGCAGAAACAGAGTTCGAGAAGTATCGCATAGTACAAGACCGTCTGTTCCAAAGCGATTTTGACAAATATCTGGGCGAGTTACCTTTTGATGGCGAATAATTGGCTATCCATTTGGTGGATTCAGAAGAAATGATTACCTTTGCACCCGAAGTTGTGTCATAAAACGGCTGGTGACCCATCTTCGGGTGCTCATTGATAGTAATTTATAGCAGAACGTGGAATTGAGTACGGTCTCCAAATCGTAACCCCAATTTTTCTCAATTCCCCAGACTGCCTTTATTTAAAGAAATCCAGCAAATTCTTGCAAAGTTACGAAAAGTCGAGAGCAAAACAAAGAAAATTTTTAAAATTATGCGTATTATGCTACTGTACTGAGAGATTTTGAAGCCTTTGTTCTCCATAGGTTCTTTCATGAGTGTGGCTTCGACTGCTGCGCCAAGGATGGCGGCGATGATTTTTCACCCCTCTTCCACATGTTTTTTTGCCTTTTCCTTGGCCGTGCCGGAAATAATTCGTAACTTTGCCGACGATAAACTTATTGAACACGCTTGGCATTCCAAATGGTGACAATGAAGAATGTACATTTGCATCGTGTATGAAAGACAATAAAAGGCGACATAACCGCAGAAATATTATTACTGAAAACGCTGGAGGGAGCAGCATTCGGTTATAAACTGAAAGAGATTGCTGCCCGCAAGGAGTTTCATGCCCTTCCCGATGATCCTTTCATATATACCGTCGGTGGAATACAGGACGATGACTACCCGTCGTTGTTGATGGCAGCACGTAAAGCTGTGGAACACGGTTATCGTGTCTTTATGCTTCCAAATCCTCACGGTGTGAAAACACCCGATTACATTCTGGAACGCCGTGGCGTGTATAAGTTATTTGACCTGAAGAACATCAGCGGAAAGAATATCGTGCTTACTCGTCTGAATGAGTCTGCCAACCAGGCTAACCGTGCACTTCTGAATATGCCAGCGAAATACAACACCCGCATGTTGGCAGCAGATATCAAGAACTATTTCGAATCAAACGACAAGGCACTTGAAGTGCTGATATTCAGAAGAAAGCATGAGTTGTCCGTCTTCAGAAGATTTGCCTTGTCAGACCGTTTCTATACTGAATTCAAGAAACTGTATGAAAGATAAAAGCCACCCGCAGGTGACTTTTAAATGGAGCAGGGTCGATGAAGGCTTACTCCTCTCGGCATTCTCAGCCCCTAAGGCCTCACATGTTTACCGGATAGCCAGAACATATATTCTGACGCTGCAAAGATAGACATTATTTCTGAAAGTTCCAAGAAAAAAGCCAAGTTTTTATAAGTTTTTCTCTAAATCCGCTCCTTTTTGAGAGATTTTTCAAATAAAAAACAGTAAAAAACGACTCATTATCGATACGTCCGAAAGAAGATAATATAGATATATGACACTAATTAAACACTAATAAAGGTCGCCGATGCTCACGCACCAGCGACCTTCCTATAAAACTTTACTTATTACACCCCGCCGCATTTTGCCCTCGGCAGGGGTGCGGTGTTACGACCACGGTACCCTCGACCATAGACTTCAGACTTTAGACTACAGACAGGGGAGCCGGTCGTTAAGGGGTTATTCCTCGTCGTCCCAAAGATTGTTGCTCTGGCGCGAGAGGATTTTGCTCTCGTCATCAATGCCGTCTGCTGAATTTGAGTAGACATGCTGAGGACCGGGCGATGATGCTATCATGTTTTGTAACTTAACCTTACGCACCTTTGTAGCGGGTGCTATGTATGCTTGTTTCTTCATAATCGTTATTCTCCTTTTTTTATTTGATGATTACTTTCTTTCCGTTCACAATGTAGAGACCCTTCGTAGGCTGTGCCACGCGCTGGCCGCTGAGGCTGTAGACCTCACTCTTTACTTCTTTATTCTTCGTTAGCGGAGCGTCAATGCCGTTTGTCTCATTAGGCAGACTAATGAACGAGCGCGAAGGACTGGGAATCTGCATGTATATCTTTCCTGCTGTCAGAGCACTACTGCCAGTCCAAAGATAGAATCCCACGCCGTATGTTCCATCGGCCAGCACATAGATGTCATCCTTGGCTGTGCCGTCACTAACATAGAGGCAGTTGCTACTTACGTTAGTGTTTGAGCTTTCCACAACATCCATTGTGTGGGTGACTTCACTTCCCTTTGTCCCCTCAAGCAACACAGCTGTTCTGGCGGGAACGCTGGTCACCTGTGTCAGCGTGGTACCGCTACTAGTAGCAGCAGTTATGATATAAGCCTTAGTGCCCTCACGGAATGACACTGCATAATCAGGAGCATAAGTCTTCCAGCCTGCGGCGGTGACAGTGGCTGTCTCGGTGATGCTGGTGCAGTAATTGTCGTATGTTGATATGGTTGTCTTTTTGGCAAATACTAATTCATCGCCACTTGCACTAGCATAGGTTCTAAATGAACTGTTGCTATAACTTCTCAAATAGGCAGAATTGGAATTATACACCCAGTTGTTGCCAGACTTTTTCCAATAACTGCTCTCAGTAGCATGCCATGCTAAGTTCTTCGATGAAGCAGCTTTCGCATACAAATATCCATTCTCGGCATTA
>Ga0310696_10003220_pt1 | contig 20608 bp, 4 predicted proteins | sample AusTroGonzalo_MG_4_FD_203885 | JGI IMG/M metagenome (GOLD analysis project Ga0310696, IMG submission 203885) | Bovine rumen microbial communities from tropical cattle in Woodstock, Queensland, Australia - Gonzalo_02 (v2) (version 2) | ecosystem: Host-associated > Mammals > Digestive system >... | reverse complement strand
GCGAACACGACACGAACAAGCACCTGTTTTGGCCTTGTATTATAAGGAAGTAGAGAGGTCCTATATGGTGTCGTATTTTATAACTATTGAGATTTTTAGTAAAAATACACTATAGTAGACAGGGAAAAATGTATAAAAATAGAAAAAGTTTTTATTTACGACACGACCGAGGACCTGTTAAGATTTGAGTTTTGTTCGTGCTTTAGAGAGGGGTTTCCTAGCACACACCACACACAAAACACACAAACTCTCTACTCTACTCGACCACTAATACTAACACTACTCTCCTCGAATTGAAAAATTTCTCGCCTCGTAATAAGAGCAAGTGTGTCCCTTCGCCTGATCGCAAGCTCGGTACATCTCGCTGTATCTTTCGGCTCCGATCTTAACAGCCATCACCATGAATAATGTCACTAGAATACCAGCAACAAAATATACCCACGGCTTAACTCGCCTGATGGTATGAATGTTCACCACTTTACATTCACCTCCGTCAACGATGACCTTGCCGATCATCTTACCATCCTGCTTTACATAATAAGTTTTTGTAGTCATATTATCACATCCTTTCTTTTGACTACCTGTTTCGCTACTGCTCATCAGCTACGGACTCTCACCGTAGGACAGTCTACATCTACTGGATCATACGACCAGCGGGTTTCCTCTTGAGCCGACCATCGCTTCCGTTCAAAGTTGCGCCATCTCGGGTGGGGTTCGGAACAGAGAGGGCAACGCTAGCTCAGCGAATCTTTCTTGTGCGACTCCTTAGTCATCATCTTACGCTCATTCAAAGTTCGCACTCAAGCGCCGTAAGGCTGTAACGCCATCGCTCGCTCCGCTCGCTCGGCTAGCTCTGCGTTAGTTGTTTGTTAGTAATAGTTAGAGTTATTTGAGTTGAGGAGGAGAGAATAACAGAGGGTACTTATATTAGTGTTAGTATATAAGTAGTGGTCTAGTGGTCCGTGTTGTTGAGTAGATGTTTCTTCACACAATCTGAATAGTATAATCCACTACACGACACTACCCCCTATATGTTATTAATAATATATTTAATACTATATCAATAAATGGTACTATACCCTATTATTATTCTATGTCAGCACACCTCACGAATTTTTCGGTTGTGGACTTTAGCCCCCTAATGTGATATACTTTACTTGGATACATATCCGACTCTAGGAAAGGAGAGGATACAATGAACAACGACATCAATGTCTACAACAAGAACGGTCAAGCCCGTTCGTTCCCAGAGGAGCAATCAAACAACACACCAGTTAACTTTGACTTTGCTCCGAACAAAACACAGCAACAGCGTTTAGACCAAGAAGTCACACAGTTGCAAAAGGACTCTGACACATCAAGAGCCCAAGCAATGCAGGATGTAATCGCCGGATTACCTAATATCCCAGATCCATCCATATCCATTTCATCCACAAAACCAGACATAGACTCTTCATATACATCTAAGTCATTCACAACTCGTCAAGAGATTATGTCCAAACTTAACTTGATGGATGAAGACTATAACTACACAGATACTTACACAAACTACATCAACCAAGGAGGAGCCCCATTACCAGGATACGAGTGGGCGCATGAAGAATTATTAAAACAAGAAGGCTACGAACATCTATACCAAAAAGTAGAAAATGGAGAAATGTCCTATGACACATTCTTGATGGAAGCTTATGGTAAAGATATCTTGGCAACCATGGGTTACGATGTTACCTCTGTAGCATACTGGCAGAATAAATTCTTAAATAATGACTTCTCAAATCCATTCGCCAACAGATACCTTATGGACCAAGTTAAGCAGGCCGCTGAAGATTATCATCAACAACGCCTTGCATCTGAATGGGGAAACAAGAAAGCGGAGGATACTCAGCTAGCATCCCTTATAGGCCAAGACCTATCAACAAAACAAATAAAACAATTGTTTGCTGATAACTGGTCAGATCAAATCAAGGAACTAGATGACACAAAACTATTACAAGCTATCCACACTGGACAACTCAACCAGTCACTACGCTTAACTCAAGACAGCGATGGTACATACTACTATCTACATACAGATGGACAATTATACAAATGTGACAATCAGAATGGAGAGGGTCATGCCAGCATCACCTTGAAAGCCGATGGAACTCCAGAATCTATAGAGATTGGATCAACACATATAAAAGCATTCACATCTGGATTTGCAGGAGTGTTCACTGGAATAGCTAAACTAGCTACTAACCTTGTACAATTTTCAGGTGAAGCTGTTACAATGTTGTGGGATGGCGACTTTGATATAGACTCAGCCACATCTTGGGCTACTGCCATAGATGACTATCTAGGAGATAATGCCAACTTCCTAACAGATTCAGGTTATATTGACTTTGACGAAAAGTTCTCATGGGCAGATGCTACTCACCTAGGATGCTCCTTGTTAGGAACTATCGCTGGAACTATGACATTGGGAGGACTAACTAATGTAGCTACATCAGCATCAGCTAAACTTATAGGTTCAGAAAATGCTATCGTTCGTGCTGCAGGTTATGGACTTAAAGGTGCGGCTCAAGCACAAAGATGGTCAACAGGTGCATTTGGTGATTATGGCGTTGGACAATCAGCCCTACATGTTTGGGGTATGAGAGCCGGCGCTGCAGGTATGGCCAACCTTAAAGGATTCCTAGCAGATGTTAACAAAATGAACATTCAAAGATCACTATCTGATGATCCATCAAAGATTACAGATGGACAGATTATAGCTCGTGCATTGCAGGTTAATGCTATAAACTTTGGGGTAGATTTATTAATCTCTGGTGGTATGCAAGATAATCAATGGCAAGCATACACAGGTAGAAACACAGTTACCAAATCAGCAACTGATTCATATAAAGAATTTATAGATTCATTAAAAGATGAAACATCTGAACAGATAATTAATGAATCTGTTAAGAGCGAAGTATTCAAGAAGTATTTGAAATCTTCTAACTGGGTTATTAGATTCAATACTGCCGCTGACTTTGTCGGTAACCTAGCAACTGCTGGTATATCTAAAGGTACTAATATAAATAAAGATGGTGAGTTTGAAAAAGCTACACTAGATACCCTAAGAGTATGGGATGCATCAAATCTAGCTACAACAATTCAAGCAGGATTCAACTCATACTACTATTCATACCGCAGCCAAAAGAAAGACCGTGGTTACAACTTAGCGTTCAACAACCTTCGTGCTGTTAATGATACAATCTTGTCTGAACTAGATCAGAAGATCGCTCAGGCTAAGAAACCAGAGGATGTTCAGACTCTAACAAAAGTAAAAGAGAATTACTTAAAAGATATTCAAGATTCTAAAGCATCTACTATAGAAGGTAAGATACTTCAAGCTGTAGAAAAGCTAGACACAAATGTTACACAAGACGGAAAGAAAGTTTCTGTATTTGTATCTAATGCATTTGAGAAAGCTATCAACCCAGCTAAAGTAGATATGTATAGAAAAATGTATGATGTTGCTGAAGCTTCATTCTATGCATCAGCATCTCGTGCAAAAGAAATTGGTGACCCTACTAAGAATAACTCTACATTGATCAAAAACATAATCTCTGGTATTTATAGAAAAGCTACCGGAGAAACTGCTGAGTTAAAGAATGTAGATAAAACTAAATATACTCAAGCTGTTATAACTGCAAACATAGCTAAAAGATTAGAAATATTAAACCAATATCAAAACTATGCTAAGAACTTGGATACTATAAATAAAAATATAACTAATGAAGAAACTAGAAATGGAATGGGTAAGAATATTAAATTCCAAAATGGTTCTGAAATTAAAGATAAGAAATTACTTAAGAAATTAGAAGGCTATACTAATAAAGAATTAGCTAACACATACTTCATTACTTTATCTAATGATTCTATTAGAGATGAAGATTATAAATTAGCAGACGCTGCTTTAGAGATAGCAAGAAAATTCAACTATGTTACATTAGTTGATGATGCTACTCATACTTTCGCTTATGAGATACAAGATGGTGAAGACTTCTTAAAAGCTTCAACTAAACTTCAAACAATTACTAATGGTGTTCTTGCAATGGCACAATCACCAGAAGCTAGAGAAGAAACAGTTAAAGCTATGGTTGAGAACCTAGACTTCTCAAGTGAATATGAGAAAGAAGCATTATCACTAAACATTGTTGATACTCTAAAACAAAAAGGAGTGCTAGACGATAGACAAGCTATATCTGTATTAAGCGATCTAGGAGTATTGAATACTAGAAAGAGTATTAGTAAACTTTCAAATTCAGAAGTAAATAAATTAAAAACATCTTACACAAAGAAGATGGAAATACTTACAGCTTTAGCAGGTAGCACACCAGGAGATTTAAAAATAAATCTTGGTGATCCAGATACACAAAAAGCTGTAATAGAAATGATGAATGATAAAACAATCAACTCCGATCTAAAAAGCGAGTTACAAAGAATTATAAAAGACGACCGTTTTTTCCTATCGGGGGACGCTCAAGGGTTTAGATCATGGCTAGACTTTGAAATAAAAAATAAATTTAATGTCGATAAAGAGTTGTCCCCAGATGCATTTATCGACTCAATGTCTAATAAAGATTTAAGAGCTGGACTAGAACTATATGTTAAAGCATTAGCTCCAGAGTCTAACGAAAAAGAAAGAACAGATTTTGTTAATCAACTTCTTACTGATATGAGAAAGATGTATGATAATACAACAACTGTTACAATGAGGGACAACTTTGTAATTCTAAACTTAGATGCTATCCGTGGTAAATACACAGATGCATTAATAAAAGATGTGCATCAAAGAGCCGAAGCTTCTTACAAAGGATACGCTGATCCTAAGAAGTTTGATAATCATGCTCGTGTTGCACAAGAGTTAGATGCTAAATCTAATTTAATAATAAACTCTACAGGATATTCACCTGTACAATATATAGATATAACAAGTGAATCTGATAGAAATAACTTTAATAATATAATGAAGGCTTTAAACTACGACATCAAACTTACTGGAGATTTGTCAAGAGATAAGCTTACATTATCTTCATCAGATGTATTTGGTATGTCATATTACCAAGGTGATAGAACAGTAGTTAAAATGCCAGATGCTAATCTTCAAGAGATTATCGAAACAGCATTTAGAACTGGACACTTAGACCTTGGAAAGAAATCTATACCACTGGGTAACATAAACTACTATGATGCTAATGGTAATAAAGTAGTAAACAAACCAGATGTTGTTACTGCTATATTATCTAATGTCGAATTATGTAATCTAGACCCTAGACTTACATTAACTTTAAACAAAGCACCAATACTTGGATTACTCCCATATATGCCACAAGATGTATATACTAAAGATACTCTAGCTACTGCTATATTATATGGTAGCCAAGAGATGGGCATGAAGCGTGGTAAGATGGCTGGTAGTTCTACTGGATTAGCAGAGAATACTGCTATGAAAACTGTAGCATCAGTTGTTGAACAAGATCCAACACTAGCTAACTTCCTAGCAATACATCAAGTTGTAGATTACCTATCAGACAATCAAGATAAACTTTTAAGAATATCTGATGTTGATCTAAAACAATTAAAAGAATTAGGTTTGGTAGATACACCAGATTCATTCTGGGAATCTTCAAATCCTAAAAAGTATAAAGAAAAATATATATTCTTAAAACCAGAAGTAACTAAAGAGAAGTTACAAGAATATATACTAGATAAAAACTTCAATATGTATAAGTTGTTACCTTTGATTGGTTATACTGAAACTGATGCTTGGGGTCAAGATATGACAACTCAGCAAACAAAGATTCAGGCAACTAGAAAAGGTCAACTACCTAGAGAAACATTACTTGATGTTCTTAATGTTGATTTCCCTTGGGATAATAATGAACAAGATTTTAAAAAAGAATTCTTCAAGAAATTCCTAGATGGTTCAGAAGACTATACATATAATCCTATTAAAGGACACAAATATAAATACAGCACTGCTTCTGTAGAAGCTGAAGATTGGGATTCATATATCAAAGCTGTAAAGAAATCTAAAGACCCTTATGATATATTGGTTAATAGATATCTAGAAACTTTTGATAAACTATCTAAAGCTGAAGGTGATACCGAACCAGAAATGTGGCGTCTTGTATTAAAGAATAAAAAGATTACTCAAAAATTAGTTGATGCTAATGAACTAACTGATGAGTTAAAACAAGAGATAAAAGATGAATATGGTAACATGCAGTTTGTTAAAGACAATCATGCTAGATATTCAAATAGAAGATCTACATATACATCGAACTCTTATCAACAACCAGCAAATACCACTTTAGTTGGAACAGATATTTTAACAGGATTACTTGATGACTTATCTAATGTTGCATATAAATATCAAGACGGGGATACTCTAAAGAACTGGGTACCTACTGATTTAGATATTGAGCAAGCATTTGATGAAGCCAAGAAGATTCAAGTAGCAATTACAGATGACAAGTATGGTTCATACCAATCTTTCGTATCTGCTAGATTCGAACAATCTCCTGTTATGAGAATCCTAACAACACTTGGTAGTAGCGATGGTTATGTTGCTATAGAAGACTGTGATGAACTTGCAGACTTAACGGCAGAAAATTATAGAGAGCTAATGGATAAACCAACAGACACTATCATGAAAGAACTTAAATATAGAGATGGTGTACAAGATTTATTCAAAGCTATTTATAAAGATGATGCCGATAAAGCTATAAGAAGTATAGTAGATAAAGCTAAGCTTTTACCTAAACTAGAAGATGAGGCATATACTTCTGTAAGAAAAATAACTAATCCTAATTCACCATCACAAGAACTTACTAGAAAAGTAGATATCTCTGCTGACGGTTTAAATCTAAAAACAATGAAAGAAACTTGGGATGCTTATATAGCTAGACAAAGATCTAATGAAAGAGATGACCGTTGGAACAGATTAGCAGATACAGTTTCTAATACTGTTGATTACTATAAAATAAATAAAGGTGCAAGAGATCGTGAACTACAAGATAGATTATTTGAAATGAAGTTCCCAGCAAATTCTATTTCCTATGAATTTACTAAAGACTATAATTCAAATGGTCCTCAATATGTTGCAATTAATACTATGAATAAATTAAAAGAAGTTCTTAATATTAAAGACAACGATGAGAACCTAATGCAAACAGCTATTACATTAACTAACTTGCATTATGGAAATACAGCATTCACAGGTGCAACTACTAACTATGCTGTTATAGGTAAAGATGGAAAACTTCTAGACATGGAAACATGGGGGAGAGAAAATCTAACAGATATGCTACAACCAATTCTAAATAATAAAAACAGTTTAATTGGTAGCACTGTTATATACACAGATAACCAAGACTTAACAGACATTACTGCACTTAACATGAGAACAAGAACTATTGCCAATGAAGAAGATTACAAAGACTTCTTAAGTGATGCATATCAATCTTGGGCTTATGATAATATGTTCTTCTTAAAGAAGGCATTAAATGTAAATGACTCATTAAGCGTCATGGAAATGCTTCCACAGATTAAAAAAGAGAAGATGCAAGAAATTCTTGAAACAGTTCCTAGAACATCTATTTCAGAAAAAGAGGAATCATTATCTATGTGGAAATCTGTAGAACCTTACTGGGCTATGAACAAAGAAGATTTCTATAAAGTTTACAAAGGTGCACTTACTGGTGGTAATTCTTTTGAAAATAAAGAGGCCACATATAATGCTATATCAAGAGCTTTAGAAAAAGAACTTGATCTAGATAGTGCATACGATAAGACTTCTGGATTAGAAAGAAGAGCTATCGATGCAATGACTTATGGTATGAGCAATGATTTGTTTAATGATAATCAACGCCAAGCTATTAGAGCAATTAAAGCTGCAATACTTGATGGACAAGATAGAGTACTCGCAACTCATGTAAGAGATTACCTAAGTGGAGATGCTACAGCTAAAGAAAGAATACAAGAAATTCTAAATAACAATCCAGAAACAGGTAAAAGAAATCTTGCATTAATGTATTTAGCAAACGAAGAATCAACTGCAAATACAGATTTCTTAACAAGAAATAATCGTTCTTTAGTTGGTATGAACAGAATAAGACATAGAAAAGATTCTGGAAGTAGTCTTGTCATTTCTAGAAACGGTGACACTATCCCAACCAAAGATGTACAATCAGCATTAGCTAGTATTAGGGATAATACAGAAAATACTTCTAAGTATGATACTCTAGTGTGGTACGACACAGAAACAACTAACATAAGAGCTAGACAAAATAATCTAGATTCAGTATTTAGTGTTGCATTCTATATAAAGAAATATGAAGATAGTCAATGGAATACTTATGAAATTGATGCATTCCTTAAACATGATGAAGACCCAGAAACATGGTTCGCTCATAATATTGATACTAAGGATAACTTCTATTTAGATAATCCGGCATTTAAAGAATACTCTAATAAATATAAAACAGGTGATGGAAACTTCTATACTAATGAAGAGTTGAGAGGAGAGTTATCTAGATACATTACTCCTGGTAAAACCTTATTACTTGGACACAATGCAGATGATTCAGACTTGCCTTGGTTAAAAGCAAATGGAGTATTCAATGATGAATTCCTAAAGAATGTTAAACACATAGATACAATTATGATAGCTGCTCATAACTTAAACGATGACAGATCTAAAAAGACTGTATCTAACCAAGGATTATTTGAATATTTCTTTGGTAGACAAGACAATTCAGCACACGGAGCATTAGCTGATGCTAAAGTAACTGCTCAAGTCACTGATAAATTAGTATCTACACAATATAATATTGATTATTTGAAATCAAAAGAACTTACTAACTTAGAGAACTTCATGAAAGAATTCGGTGTAGAATTAAATCAAGAAGACTATAAGTTTATAGATTCTAAGATTAAACAAATCAAAGAAGATAATAAAGAGTATTGTGATTACTTCAAAAGAAACTTTACAATATCTACAGATAAAACAGCAGCATTATCTTATGCATTCTCTTATTCAATGCAAAAAGATTATCCTAAATTAGTTTATGAAGCGTTCAATAAAGATTATAGTATCTCTGCTGATAGTAGAAGTTCTATATTATCTGGTGATTACAGAAAGATAGAACCAATACTAGCTTATGCTGAAGCTAACGGAGGATTAAGAAATGCTATAAAAGCAATCAAAGAAGTAGCAAGTAAAGATAATTTTGTTACTAATGACTCAATAATAAGAGCAATCTCTACTGATGCTGGCATAAAAGAAATCAAAAAGATAATGAAGATATCAGATGAAGATTTAAAAGATATCTCTACAGTTGGTATTAAACAGATATTATCTCAAGATATTTCTAAGAATCCTGCGATAACATCAGATGAGTTAAAAGCTTATAATGACTTAAAAGGAACATACAACTTTGCTAATGCAATGAAGCAAGTAAATGATATCATTCAAAGTCCTTCAGCTAACAGAACTGTAATGCAAGCGCTTCTAACAGCCTATGACTTTAGTGGTGATATTGAAAATCTAGACTTATGGTTAAACTCTCAAAAGCCAGACTTTATAAGAAGTAAATATGATATTCAAAGAGAAGAGATTCTTAATGGTGCTTTTGGAGATGTCAGGGCATTATTCACTGTACCAGTTGCAGGTAAATATAGTTTGATAACATCTTTCAATGTAGATGAAGAATATACAGATGCTCTTACAGGAAAACCAATAATAGCTGATTCCTCAATGGCTATAGTATCTAAAGATTATTTCGAATCACTAATGGGAGAAAGTTTAGATAACTATAGAAATAATGGAGAACTATATACTAATCTGTTAATACATCCTGCAGACGGTAACAATAAGATTCATGCATGCAGAATTATAGTCGATGAAGATGCAAAAGGAATGTCTATAAGAATTCCAGAAACAATTGCAGAAACTATGTTAGCTCGTGACTTCGATGGTGACCATACAATATTAATTAAACCAGATGAGGATTCTCAAGCTATCTTAAAAGAATACGCAGATCACATCTATAAAGCACATGATGTTCAAGAGAAAACTCTTAACTGGTTAAAGCAACAAACTTTAAAAGGAACTAAGAATTTAGATATTATCTATTCTAAAGTTGGAAGAAACGAAGATGTCATAGAAGTTTGTAGAAAAGCAGATAAGATGTTAAAGAATGGTGCTACTGAAGCTGAAGTTAATAAAGCTCTATTAAAAGATTTCAATAAAGCTGTTACAAAAGCTTTAGGAGATTCAAAAGATATAGATGTAAACGAAATACAAAAATCTTTGTGGATTAGAGATTTTAATACTAAGGATTTTGAAAACAAAGAAAGACACTTGTTATATATAAAGAATCCTGCTGTATCTACTACAGATAAAATGAAATCTTATAGTGCAGATATAATCCAAGAGATAGCAGCATTAACAGAACAACAAATAAATAAGTATCTACCTATTGACTCAGCAACTGGTGAAATACAAAAACAATTTATCTTAAATGCCAAAGCACAAAAGTTAAATTATCAAGACATGATATCCAATGATATCTATGGTTCAAAAGTTGTAGATGATTATATAAGTAGATTATCTGGTTCTCAAGTTCAAGACTTTATAGATTTTACAAAACAAAATATAGAACAGTATAGAACAGAGAGAACAACATCTACTATAGACTCTATAATAACTAAGATGGAAGATGCTGCTGATAAAGGTAACATTAACACTGTTGCAGTTTGTTATGATGCATTACTTAGAACTGTAGAAGTAGACCTTAAAGATAATCAAACAAATAGTATAATGAAAGTCTATGGTTCAACTAATACTCAAAAGCTTTGGGATAGACAAAGAGCTATGCTAGAAGCTAAAGAAAAAGGAGTCAACCTTGTTAATGAGTATAGAAATAAAACTAAAATGTTCTACTCAGCAGGTAATGATCCATATACCGATGCTAAATTTAATTATGTATTAAATGATGCAGTTAACGAAACAGAGTTCGACAACAGAATAAAATATGTGGATGACTTCCAAGACAGAGAAACTTGTAAGACCTTTGTTGTTACTGGCGGATGGCCAGCAGCAGTTGATGAGATTCTTACAAACAATAAATCAGACAATCCATTCTATGTATGGAGATCAGAAAGATTAACATTTAATCCTTCAGATAGAGTACAGGAATTAAATGGAGAAAAATTAAAATCAGGAGATATGTTACCTGCAGGATTTGCGATAACAAAAGACTCCAAAGGAAATACTAAATTAGCTACAAATTCTGATGCACAAGTGCTTTATGTAAATTATAAAGATAAAACAATAGTAGTAGCATCTAAAGATGAGTTAGATGGACAAGTTAAGGTTGTAACTAATGAAGGCAGTAAAGGTCCAGTAAATAATGGCTTTAGTATTGATATGCCAGATGTTACGCTAATAGTTAATCAAGACACTATGAAAAGAGAAAAGCTTGTAACTTCTAATGGTGAACCAATTGACTTCAAAGAAGAAACAAGGACAATAACTGGAAAGAATGGTAAGAAATATACAGTTACAGGTTATGTTATTGATAGTGTTGTTCCTACATTAACAGAAGATGCTAAAGAATTTAAAACTAAAAATGGAGTTGCATCACTATTAAAGCAAGATGACTTATATAGAATAGACCATTTACATCACTGCTCAGACAGTAAGTCAGTTGAGGGATCTACTCTAATGGGTGGATGGTATTTGTATATGAAAGATGGTCAATTATATTATGACCCTACTCGTGTACAAAATATGATTAATAACCTAGAACACCCTGAAAGATTAGCCCAAGCACACAATATGATTGATGGTTTACAATATATGAGAATGGCTTATGTTCTAGAGCAAAGATCAGAAGAAGAGTTACAAAAGATTTATAAAACTAATTTATCTAAAGAAAAGATTATTCAAAATAAAATGAATGATGTAAGAGTTGGAAGTGAAAACTACAATGCTGAAATAAATTGGTTTGTAAATAAATTCGGAATTAATTCTGATAATGAATTAGTTAAGAAACTATTCTCACAAGGATTCAATTCATTAATAACTGGATCTGTTCAAACTGGTTCAGAAGGTGTAACAACCAATAGACCAGGAGGAAAGTCTGGAATAGGTTCAAGAGCAGCTGTAAATGAGGAAGGAGAATCAACAGCTCTATACTCTAGAGGTAAAGTGGATTCACCTGAATTATATAATGCAAACTTAGATTATGATGATAGTTATGATGATTATTATGTACCAGCACTAAGAGCATATAAATATCTATTCGGTGATATTGCATCAAGTTCTCAGTTATTCAACTGGACTAGAAAAGGTATAATGAATCGTGGTAGATATTATGCTAATGCAAATGTATCTAATGGTTTCAAGAATACAAACGAACAATATGTTCAAGAGAGAAACCCTATGGATACTTGGGCACATCATGGTATTGGTACAAGCGCTAAGTCAGCTGCACTAATGAATCCTTACTACTACAACATATTAAGTGATCAAGGAATAGAACCAACCATGACAGATAAAAAATACTTAATTAATCATACAGGTGTTCCTGATAACAATGCATTAATGGAATCTATAAGCAAAGGTAATACATTCAATAATGATGTAATGGTAGCCAAACTTTTACATAACCTTGGAAGTATAACACCTAATATGACGAATAGAGAAAAGTTAAATGTATTGTCTGATGATCAGATCTTCACAATCTCTCAAATGATTCCATACTATGGTGTTAATCCAGAAACAAATGAATTGGAATTGAGAATGACAAATCCTCAAGACTATTCTTCTGATGCTAAAGGAATAGCCAAGAGAATAAACAGTTCTATACATGATTTCAACTACGCTTATAAAGTATTCAATAGAAAAGACTTCAATCTAGACAGTTTATATGATAATCTTGATTCATCTAAACTTACAGATAAAGTAGATAAATATAAAGAAAAAAGAAAAGAAGTAGACCAAGCACTAGATAACATTTATAAATCACTTTACAATAATGTAACGGGTGAAGTAAATGATATCCCTGTTGAAGAATTATATAAGGATAAAAACAAAGCTAGAGTAGCAATGCCAGAAGTAATTAAGGATAAAGATAAAGAATTAATATTTAAAAAAGATCCTTTACTTATGTCTGGTTCAGGATTGAAAGAAGACAATCCAGATACCATAGCTCTAGGAAGAGCTTATAAAAAATGGAATTCATACTCTACATTTGTTTCACAAGATGCCTTGAATAACTTAACCTCATTACAAGAAGCTCTAACTAAATCAGGAATGTCACAACAAGAATTTGAAGATTTCGCAAAAGCTAGAAGCTTAATAGCTCTATCAGAAAATCCAGAATCATCTGAGTTATTCAATCTATATAAAGAAAAGTTTGGAATAAAAGATTGGGAATCATTCAAAAAGAATGCTATAACAAATGGATTAAGATATCAAAGTATGACAGTCGCATACGAAACATACTTAAACAGTATCAACTCTTTATCTAGAGAGGTTCAAAGATTAACTGGTCAACCTGTTGCTGACTTAATAACTTATATGTGTCCTTTCAAATCTACAGATACAAATATTAAAAAGGCACAAGTTACACAAGCAATCAAAGGAATGTTAAACTTTGATAACAGAGATCCACTTAAAACTACTGAAGGCTCTATAGCATTTGATTTCTTTAATTCTTCAAAAGCTATGATTCAAGAACTATCTAAAGAATATGGAGCTACAGCAATCAAAGATACATTGCTTGATCCACAATTAAATTTCTCTAGTAATGAGAACTTAATAGATAAAACTTATGCTATGTTATCTGATGCTATTGAAGAAGATGATTACAAAATCTTTGATGGAGATAAAAAGAAAAAAGAAACATATATAGAAGATATGAAGTATGTGTTCGATGCAATAGGTGAATATACAACTATAAGAAAAAGAGCTGATAGCTCAATATCAATAAGAGAACAATATAAATCTATGTGGGATGAATTATCTGGTAACACTACTATACTCATATCTAAATTCAATGAAGACTTTGATTCTAATATCTCGACATATTCAGATTTTCTTACGGTTGCAAATGATACAACAGCAGATGCAATCTTAAGAGAACGAGCTCAAACAGTAGCTAATTATATGTGGGCTAAGATGATATGTGCTCAAGGAATTATAGAATCATCACCATCTTTTGCTCAACAATTTACTGGTTATATAAACAGTTTATATAAAGATGGATATTCTTTGGTTAATGCTTTTGGTCAAAAATATGAAAGAGGACAATGGATGAAGCCTTTAACAAATACATCTATGTCTAACCTAAAGGATAACCTAGGAATCTCATATCACAGTAATAGTGAACAAATGTGGAATCAATATCTTCTAGAAAAGATTATTTCTGGAGAAGTCTATATACTTCGTAATGATGTAGTAGATTACCTAGACAAAAATGTATACACTAGAAACAATGGTTCAAATGTCACTCAGACTCTTAAGACTATATCTAAATGGTCATCAGCTATTCAGATGGCTATACCAAGTAAATTATTAAATAGATTAATATCATTTACTGGATTTGATTATAGTATGGGATTATCTTATGACCCTAAGACTCTTAAATATATGGGAAGGGCAAGAAGAGATTTACTAGCTGCATTCCAATCTAAGGGTAAGAATATGGACCCAGTTCTAGAAACATATATGAAGCTAGAAGGTCAACCAATAGGATTAACAGGTAAAGACCCTGTAACATTCAGTGAAGAATTAAATGGTCCAGATCAAGTTATGAAAATATTAAACACAATGACAGACCCATTAGAATTCCAAAACCATCTAGGTCGTTATGCTATTTACCTAACAGCTCTAGAAGGATTCGAGAATGGTGATCCAAACTATGGTCCTTTGTATTATAAGAAAGACGCAATCGAACAATCTCCATTATCAAATGAAGAGAAAGCAATGTATGTTATGGATTATATGCTTGGTTCTCCTAATGGAGGTTTCCCAATGCTAGCCAAAAAGACTTCCGGTTATATGTTATATGCAACATTCCCAATGGCATTCACAAGAACTCTTGGGGCTTATGGTATGTCAATAGGTAAGTTAGCGCAAGAAGGATTCACTCAAGACAATGCTAGACAATGGATGAGAACTGTTGGAAACCCTGGAATGGGTGTGTTAGCCATTACTGGTTTAGCAGCACTTATAACATCACTTGTATGTGATTTATATGGAGTCGAAGAGGATGAAAAAGAAAAGCTTCTAAAGAAGCATGTAACATTAGACCCTCTTGGAACTATAATTGGAGGAACACCAACAGCATCTAGTTCATCAATGAACCCTCTAAATAATGCTGAAGAAATGTTCATAACACCTTTCAAAAATGAAACATACAAATCAACTACAGATAACCCTACATTCTTTGATAAGATAAAAGGTTTTGCAAATGTAAATATCTTCTCACATCTTAACCCTGCAGTAAAAACTCCTGTTGAATTATTAAGTGGTAAAGATATATATGCAGCAGCACCTATCGATACTAAGTATTACTATACTGGTACAGAGAATGCAGCAAGAAAACTTATGGGCTTCTTTGTTGGATCATCTATGGCAAATGCCTTAGTTGATCAATACAAAATGGATTCCTATAGTAAAGACACTGATTTCTTAGATTCATTGAGAACCGGTGTAAAAAGAGGAATATCTAACAGCGTTGGAAATCAAAAGACATATAAGAAAGACACAACTAACTACTATAACAATATTTACAAAATTAATAATTATAAGTATTCAAATTCTGTATACTCAGATGCAGAGGCAGAAGATTTAATGAATGCTAATTATCTAAGCAGTAAACGAAATTACAGTGGTAAGTATGGTGATTATGATAAAGATGATTATAAAAGAATATCTAATGTATTAAGAAAGATGATAAATAATAAAGCAGAACCTGCTGAAGTTTATGGTGTTATTGTTTCAGAATATAATAATGGAGTTAGTGAAGCTACACTAAGAGTAGTATTAAATAACTGTTCTATTATAAGAAAACTAAAACAAATAGACACAACTGCTTATCTAAGAACATTAGATCCAAAAGAAAGAGCAGCACTAAGTGCAGCAATCGAATATGAAGAAAGGATGTATCCAGACTTAGAGAAGTTCTTCCCTGATAATGTATCTGGAAGTAAAACATACTTACCTTCTAGAAAGAAACAGTATGGTGTTACTACTAGAAATATGAAGACTCCTTATATACCAAAAGTATATCCAAAGACTGTATATCCTAATTCATCTGGTTACTACACTAAATATAAATCTAGAGGTCCTAGTGCAGACCTTAAGAGAGTTGATGTTAAAGTATCTCCACAAATGGGGGTATGGACAAAGGATTATAATAAGACAAAAGAACTTAACCATTGGACAAACTACGACTATAACAGAACCAAACCATTATCACATGGAGGTGGTAAATAATGGCAGTAGTTACAGTTACTCCTACCTATCAACCTCATGCGAAACAAATGCTATTGCATAATGCACCAGTAAGTTTCGATGAGATCTCAATAACATTGTATGGTGGTAGTAGAGGTGGAGGTAAGTCAGCAGGTATCCTAGCTGACGCCTTCATGTTCTGCACCACATATCCTGGTGCTAAGTGTTGTATTATCCGTGAAAGATTAGATGCCGTAAAGCAATCGTTCTTGGATAAACTACCAACACTATTTCCACAAAAAGTTGGTGACCAACAAATCTATGACTATCGAGAGAAGTCCTCTAGTTGGTATCCATCAAGATCAATTATATTTCCTAATGGAAGTTATATAACGCTTCAGCGTGTAGCAGATTATCGTGAAGCTCTCGCCCAACAAGGTTGGGAGTTTCACTATCTTGCTATAGATGAAGTTACTAAACAAGATGAAAGAACTTTTAACTATCTATTGTCTACAGTTCGTTCTACAGTTCAGACTAATCCATATACTGGTAAGGAATTAAGAATTCCTACTAAAGTTGTGTTGGGATGTAACCCTGGAGGTAAAGGACATAAATGGGTTAAAAGAAGATTCATCGACACTACAGTTGTTTCTTATGATCCTATTACAAATGCACCTATTGAAACTAAGGACCATGTAGAAATAATGCATACAGCTAAAGGTGATGTTAAGGTTACAGTTAGATTCATACCAGCATCTTATAAAGATAATCCATTCTTAAATTCATCATACGCAGCAATGCTAGAAATGCAGGATGAAAACAGAAAGAAAATGGACCTTTATGGTAACTGGGATGTTGTAGCTGGTAAGATGTTCGATCTTATGGAAGATCAGTTAATAGATCCTAAGCTGGCATTCTCTCTCGTAGATAAATACCCAGAGAATGTAGACATATACATATCTATAGACTGGGGTTACAAACCATCCTACCACTCAGCCCTATGGCATGCAGTGTTTGAAGATGGTAGAGTAATTACATTCAAAGAAATGTATGGACAAGAATTAATCTTTGAAGACTTTGTTAAAGAAGTTAAAGAACAAAGCCGAGGATATAATATAACAGCAACTTTACTACCACATGATATGTATCGTAATGGCGATAGATATCGTGATGATTCAGGTAGAGTTATAGGTGAAATGAAATCCGATGTATTTGATTACTATGGATTAAACCCTATAGGCGTTGAATCAGGTAAAGGTAAAGTTGAAATGCGTTATGATAAGATTCATTCAGCTACACATCTAGTTGGTGGTGATGGGGTTCCAACATTCAGAATCTCTAGATTATGTACTTCTCTAATAGATGAAATGAATGAAGCAGTATATGATGACTATAACATTGGTGCAATCGACAAAGCTTGCCGTGACCATGCTATCGATGCCTATGGATTATTCCTAGTATTCTATTCTAGTGATATCGCTCCTATTGGATTCGATGATGTAGAGGTAGATACTCGTACAAAACTGCAAAGAAAACTAGATGATGAAGAGGAAGAATTAGATATGATGGCAGAAGAAACAGGGTTCTTTGGCACAACTCTTGAAGAAGATTGGTTTTAATGTTATAATGATAGTGTAAAGGAGGTAAGAGTATGTTTGTATTTAAACCTACAACGAAAACTTATTCTGATCCTGTGGCAGCAACATTCGCTCCAGGAATACCTTTTGGTCGTGAAAAATCTAAAGGTGATATATGTTTGTTGCACGAAGGCTTTGCAGCATCTAAGATATTTTTAAACTCTTCAGTATTAAGAGAAGCTATACTTAATAGTAAAGATTTTCTTGAAGAAGTTTTAAGTATTAAGATTACTGACAAAGTTGGTAAAGAGCCAGTGAAGGTTAAAGTAGATACTAAAGATTTAGAAATCTACGAACCTGAAGCAAACCCAGAAGATTTAAAATTCCCTGAGCTACCTAAAGATAGCATGATTGAAGAGGGAGAATTGAAAGTCACAGGTGAAACAGTTACAGTTGAAGCAAAGGATTTAAATGTAACAGATGAAGAAGTTAAGTCTTCTACGGTTACAATGAAAGAACCTGATGCAGTAACTGAAACAGGTACGGAATCTATGCCAGAGAAAGAAACCAAACCTGCAAAGAAATCAACTAAAAAATAGGAGGTAAAATATGACATGGTTATTAATTGTGTTATCTGCTGTAATAGTAATTTGTGTGATTACTATGTCAATAGTCCTATATAACTTTATGTTGTTACTAAGCGAATTGAATAAAAGACAAGTATATGTTATATCTGACATTCTACAGAACATAGATTTGTCTACACCTCATATAGATACGCTTAGTCCAGAAACTAAACAAGTAAATTTAGAAGATGTATTAGACGAAGAACAAGGAGATAACTATTTTAATCCACATGAATATAATGTCGAAGAACATAAGGATGAGATTATTTAATGCAAATCACTAAAGAGATGGTCAATAGGATCAAGTCATTTGTTAATGACGCTGATCTTAGACTAAGACCTTTCGTACTTTCAGGTGAATTAAATAAAGGTTACATCCAAGGTATGCAATACCGTAGAATCAATGACAGGATTCTTGCTATTGAAGGTATGAAAACTCACAATAGCTTATACCTAGAGAGAAAAGTATTTAATAGAATGCTACCAATATATCTAACTAGATATGGTATTCTATCTCAAAACCAACCAATAGCCGGTTTTAGAGGAACAGATAATAGAGAAGAATCAATCACTAATGCTGTTGAAGGAAATAAGTTTCTAGAAACTTTCAGAAAAGATATTAACTTTAATGAGAAGTACAAGAAAGCAATTCAACAAGCAGATGTGTTTGGACTTGTTTGGTTTAAGACTGGTATCGACTGGTCTAAAGGTGATGAGATCGAAGTTAGAGATATTACAATTAAGAAACCTGGCGATAAGGATTGGAAAGCTACAGGTAAAAGAACTATCCGTGAAGGTAGAACTTTCATAGATGTTATACCAATGCACGAAGTTTTAGTTGATTCATTATCTATAGAAAGTATGGATGATGTCCATGAACTTGTACATAGAAGAATGTTTTCACTAGAATATATTCGTAAGCGTTGGGGATTTGAAGCTAGACCAGAACAAATAGACCCTCGTTATTTCTTAGCTGATGTTAGATACTCGGACAATAATAGATTCGAACAAAGCAAATATGCTTATGTTTATGAATATTATAGAAAACCAGATGCATTATATCCTGACGGATTATATGTATTGATGATAAATGAAACTGTACTATACTCTAGTAAGCTACCTTATCAGAATGGTTTGAACCGCAGAGAGATTCCATTTGATTTTATGAATCTTCAAACAGTTCCTAATCATCTTGTAAGTGTAACAGTATATAGTCAAATAATCCCTATTCAAGATACTTACAACAGTATCAAGAACAGATTGCTTGAACATATAAATCATTTATCAATTGGTCAAATGTATGTATGGCAAAACTCTTTAGTTAATCCTAATGGTATAACTAATAAGCCAGGTCAATTCATACATTTAAAAAGAAATGCTAAGAAACCTGAACCTGTAGTTAAAGCTCAAATAGGTACAGAGATAATGAATTATCTTAAATCTATTGAGGAGGATATGTTAGTTACTGCAGGCTTATCACAAATATCTGCATACGGAATGTCTAAGAGTTCTGTAAGAACAGATGGTGTTGCGGATAAGATTGGTGAAGCAGATCAAAATAAGTTAACAAATGCTATAGATGCTGTATCGGAATCAATGATTAAAGTATTTAAGCATGTGTTATATACAGAGCAAGAAAGGGAAAGAATGTTACTTCAAGTACTAAGACTTGCCAAACTTGATAGTTATATGTTAAAATATAACTTAGGAGAGTTAGATCCAGAAAATCTTGAAATTGTAAACAGGGATTTCCTGATGCAATCAGATCAAGCTCGTCAACTAAAAATGACGCAAGCTGCAAATCTGGGAGTATACAATCCTCAAGCTGGGTTATCATTCCTTACTAAATTAGAAATCTTAGACTCACTTAATTCAGGATACTTGAAAGATACTCTTGATCCAATCGA
>Ga0310696_10003219_pt1 | contig 20613 bp, 19 predicted proteins | sample AusTroGonzalo_MG_4_FD_203885 | JGI IMG/M metagenome (GOLD analysis project Ga0310696, IMG submission 203885) | Bovine rumen microbial communities from tropical cattle in Woodstock, Queensland, Australia - Gonzalo_02 (v2) (version 2) | ecosystem: Host-associated > Mammals > Digestive system >... | reverse complement strand
GATAGCAATCGCCGCCGTTGATAATAACTTCCAGTCCAGTATCAACCATAGAGAACATCATACCAGATATGCCGTTCATGATATCAACAGTAGGGAAGCAGTAATATACATCGCAGTTATCCACGAAGAAACCGTCTATCCCCTTCCCTGCCAATTCAGGAATCAACTCCCCTATTATGAATTCCTGCCAGCGCGAATCAGATACATCTATCCAGATCTCTTCTTCCCAATGCTCGTAATCAGCAAGTTTTAAGTCTTTAAATTCATCGTAGTAATCGCGGAACTCTTCCAGAGAACCGATGTTTATGTAGCTGAACACCTTATGCCCTTTACTCTTAAAAGCCTTTATCTCATCAGCTTCGAAGTATTGGGCGTCGATTACGACAGTCTTATAATTACTTAGAGATTCGAGGTCATCTTCATAACTTAAGAAAACGCCGTAAGGTTTCATCTCGTTTTCGAATATGAAATAAGAAGCAACAACTAGTGAAACTAGTAAAACGAAAACAAGAACTATACACAAAGAGCGTTTCATAAATTCAAAGAAATACTATCTTATCCAGTCAACAGTTATCTCACGTACGTCAGAACCGTCACGTTTCTTGATGAATTCAGGTGCTACCTGAGGGAACATCGCGCATGACAAGACATCTTCTTCACTCTTGGCGATATCCTTATACTGTTCCTTGATAGCCTCAAGCTCAGGCTTCAACAGATCAGCCGGACGGCATGAAATTACTTCATCAGAACCTATAGCGGCATTCCTGATTTCTTCATTAACAACGCCGGGAAGCTCGCCGTATTCGCCGCGGAGAAGACCTTTGCTCTCTTTAGTAAAAGTCTTGTATCTGCCCATGAGAACATTAAATACAGCCTGAGAGCCTACGATCTGGCTTGTAGGTGTTACGAGCGGCGGGTAACCGAAGTCTTCACGTACTCTCGGAACTTCCTGCAATACTTCTTCCATACGGTCTTCAGCATTTGCCTGCTTGAGCTGTGACAGAAGATTTGAGAGCATTCCGCCGGGTACCTGATAGAGCAATGTATTAGGATCAACACGAAGTACTTTTGAACTGATTGTTCCTGCCTGCTCCATCTTTGCAGCAACACCCTTGAAGTGTACAGCTGCTTCGTTGAGCTTATTAAGATCTAATCCCGTATCGCGGTCTGTGCCCTTAAGCGTAGCTACCAAAGACTCTGTGGCAGGCTGTGATGTTCCGTTAGCAAATGGAGACAAGGCGCAGTCTACGATATCAACACCTGCCTGAGCAGCCATAAGGTAGACCATTGCGCCTGTCCCGGTTGTATTGTGAGTATGAAGATGGATTGGTACACTCACTTTTTCTTTTAATTTTTTTACCAGACTATAAGCATCTGCAGGAAGAAGCAGATTTGCCATGTCCTTGATGCAGATAGTATCAGCACCCATCTGTTCTAAGATAACTGCCTTGTCAACGAAGTAATCTTCGTTATGTACAGGACTTGTTGTATAGCTCATTGCAGCTTCTACCATACCGCCGTACTTCTTTACAGACTTGATGGCAGCTTCCATATTACGGATATCGTTTAATGCATCGAAGATACGAACGATATCGATACCATTCTCGATTGATTTAGCACAGAAAGCCTCAACCATATCGTCAGCATAGTGACGGTAACCAAGAAGATTCTGTCCTCTAAGAAGCATCTGAAGCTTAGTGTTGGGTAAAGCCTTTCTTAATGTGCGGAGTCTCTCCCAAGGATCTTCATTCAAGAATCTCATACAAGAATCGAATGTAGCTCCGCCCCAGCATTCAATTGACCAGTAACCGATACTATCAAGAACCTCACACGCAGGAAGCATATCTTCGAGTCTCATACGTGTAGCAGCCTGGCTCTGATGAGCATCTCTTAAAATAGTATCAGTTATATAAAGCTTCTGATTTGTATTGAACAGTTCAGACATCAATTCAAACCTCACTTAACTTCAAAGAGCAGATCTCCACCGGCAACTGTATTACCGGCTGCAAGGTTCAAAGATGCGATTGTTCCGTCAGCAGGAGCTGTGATCTCATTTTCCATTTTCATTGCTTCAAGCACGAGTACAACATCACCGGCTTTAACTGCATCACCTTCAGCCTTCAATACCTTAAGGATCGTTCCGGGCATAGGTGCGATAACGGAACCTGTAGATGAAGCTGCAGGCTTAGAAGCAACAGGAGCTGCTGCAGGAGCGCTAACTACGGGCTTAGCCTCAACTGCCTTAGCAACAGGCTGAACAGAAGCTCCGTTTGCTCCGATAAGCTCTACGTCCATCTCATATGTCTTGCCGTCTACTGTAATACGATACTTACTCATTTGATTATTCTCCCAACTGATATTTGTGATAAGAAATATTGTTATCTGCGATATATTGCGCCAGAGGTGATTTAGCTACTTCTTTGAAGTTACGGACAACTACATTCTTAGTATCTACGCCGTTCTCTTCAGCTATACACGCTACCGCCATTGCCACGATCAAAGATTCATCCATGGATTTATTCCTCCTTATAACGGAATATTGCCATGCTTCTTATAAGGCAATGTGCGTTCTTTTGTCTTGAGCATCTTAAATGCAGAAGCAATCTTAGACCTTGTCTCTTCAGGAAGAATTACTTCATCAACATATCCGTGCTCAGCAGCGATATAAGGATTCATGAACTTATCGTTATATTCGTTAAGAAGCTCTTCCCTCTTTGCCGCAGGATCTTCAGATGCTTCGATAGCTTTCTTTCCGATAATGCTTACAGCACCTGAAGCGCCCATAACTGCGATCTCAGCAATAGGCCAAGCATAAACTATATCAGCTCCTGTGCCCTTAGAATTCATAGCGATATATGCTCCGCCGTAAGCCTTTCTCATAATGAGGCTTACCTTCGGTACAGTAGCCTCAGAATAAGCATAGAGAAGCTTAGCGCCGTGACGGATAATGCCGCCGTGCTCCTGCTGTGAACCGGGCAGGAATGCAGGTACGTCAACTAATGTAAGCAACGGAATATCGAAACAGTCACAGAAGCGGATAAAGCGTGAAGCCTTATCGGATGCATTGATCTCAAGAGATCCTGCCATAAACAAAGCCTGGTTGGCGATGATTCCTACTGTCTCACCATCAATACGTGCAAAACCGATAATGATGTTTCTGGCAAAAGATTCCTGAATCTCAAAGAAACTGTTCTGATCTACAAGAGAATTAATAACACTTCTTACATCGTATGCCTTCTTAGAATCAGCAGGAACGATAGAACTTAAATCAGCGCTGTTATCAACAGCAACTCCGGGAACATTAAGAGAATAGTCTTCGTTGCTCTGAGGAAGGTATCCCAATAACTGACGCACACCGTTAAGGCATGAGAGATCGTCAGGATATACGAAGTGAGCAACACCGGATGTAGAGCTGTGTACTGAAGCTCCGCCTAATGCAGCAGATGTAATCTCCTCACCTGTTACTGACTTAACAACAGCAGGACCGGTGATATACATCTGAGAGTAATCAGTCATGAAGATAAAGTCTGTAATAGCGGGAGAATAGCAAGCACCGCCAGCGCAGGGTCCCATGATTACAGAAATCTGCGGAATAACACCAGATGCGATCGTATTTCTATAGAAGATATCGGCATAACCTGTAAGAGAATCAATTCCCTCTTCAATTCTAGCTCCACCTGAATCATTGATGGAAATAAAGGGAGCTTTCATCTCCATAGCCTTATCCATAGCCTTGCAGATCTTCATGGCCTGAGCTTCACCAAGAGATCCACCGCCTACTGTAAAGTCCTGAGATGAAGCAAAAGCAACACGTCCGTGAATATATCCGTAACCAGTAACTACACCGTCACCGGGACGCTTCTTCTTATCCATTCCGAAGTCAGAACATCTGGAAGATATCTGGTCATTTAACTCAACAAATGTACCATCATCAAACAAAGCTTCCATACGCTCACGGGCTGTCAATTTTCCGGACGAATGCTGCTTTGCGATACGCTCAGCACCGCCTGCTGCAGCAACTGCTTCCCTTCTGCTATTAAGACGGTCAATGCTGTTCTGCCACATTGAATCCATATTATTCCTCCAATAGTTAAATACGAAAAAAGATTGCTATATCGATTAATTCATCATACAGCATTTTAATTATATATAAATTACTTTGATTGTCAAACTATTTCACTTTGATTCCAAATATTCAAACAAAAAAACAGCTGTGAGATCAAACCCACAGCTGTCTTTTATCAAGTAAGATCAAACAAATTATTACTGACGAATAAATACACCGTAATATGTATCGTCACCAAGAGTCCAAGTGGCTGAAGGATCATAAACATAAGTGCCATCATAAAAATTTCTGGCACCGGAATCAGCTTCAGTACGAAGAGTTGCTCTTAATGATTGAGGTTTTCCACCCGTTGATACTCCGGCGTTAGAAATTCCGGAATCTCGCAGCGCTTCGATAAAAACGCTAACATCAGAATAGGATGATATCGGATAAACAACTCCATTAAATGTTACTGTTCCATCACCGGGCACATGGCCAGAACAACCGGATAAATCAATTGACGATGTTGTAACGATATGACGGCCGTTACTGGCAACTACTAAATCTCTTTCCTTAAAACGGATTACTTCCATCTCCGGTTTTTTCATCTGAACCATAAACTGCTCCCCATTTTTTACAATATCAATTATTGTACAAAACATATGCGAAATGTCAAATAACACATTTATTACTATATTAAATTTAATTTATAATCACGTTTTACCAAACATATAGCTTATACATAAAAAACAGCTGTGATTATCTCACAGCTGCATATAAAACTAACATTATCTGGTACGAATCAATTACTGATGAAATAAATCTGTGAACTTCTCTGCACTAGCGTTCCATGTAACTGTTAAATCATAGAACGTATTAGTACCTGTAATTCCCAAACTGTTTTTCTCGGATTCGATTAAAGCTTCTGTAAAAGCATCAACAGCAAACTGAGATGTCATAGCGAAGAAAGCATCTTCATCCTCTTCTTCGTTTACCTTAACAACATCTTTACCGCCAATATCAATTGTAGTACCGGAAGGAACTGTATACGGTCTGGACGCAGTAGAGACACCAGATCTGTAGTCGCTGGCAACTACAACATCTCGTTCATCAAAACGAATAACATCCATTTCCGGTTTTCTCATGAGAGTCATATAATATCCCCTATACAATTGTTCTTATATAATTTACAAAAAATAAATAATAAAGTCAAATAACGCTTTTGTTACCATGTAAAAGAATTTTGTGGTATTTTTGCTCACAAATTTATTAATATTGTATTAATTCAAAGTGCCTGGAACCCTTATGAAACAAGGATTTTTCGGCTTTGTTAATTAATTATAACGTATACGATAATTCATTCTGGAGTCTATTCAAATAAATAGTATTTTGAATTATAGTGAAATTGATTTAACCCGAATGTAATAATTCAAGGAACAAAACAAGCTATATGAACGATGATCTAAGATATGTTTTATCGCATTTTACTTTCGATGTGATTATTCTTTGGATAATCTTAGCTTTTTTATGTTTTGTTATCGGTTATGCTTTTCATCGCAGAGGAAAGATGCGGTTTAAGAGCTGCCTTGCTCTATCCATCTTGATCTTCTACCTTGCTTCTGTCTACATGCTTACCATATCTGCAAGAATTGTAACACCTGAAGCAACATTAAAAGCGGAACTGTTCTGGTCTTATAAGCAGATCGCCGCCGGAAATAAAAGCATACTCCTTGAAGTTATACTGAATGTAGTTTTGTTTGTTCCTTATGGTTTAATTGCATCCATAATGGCCAGGTCCAAAATTAAATGGACAGTTTTCTTAACAGGATTTTTGTTAACAGTTGGAATAGAGTTAACTCAGCTTCTAACTCACAGAGGACTTTTCGAATTTGACGATATTATCCATAATACGCTTGGAACAATAATCGGCATAGGAATATACTACATATTCGCAAATATCTTCATAGTTATTGAGCGCAAGATTGCGGCTTCGAAAAGAACTAAAACTATTCCTCCCCTGACCTGACGCCGAGCTCCTTAAATAATTCACTTCTCTGTGAATGAATCTCGTACATCTTCTTGCCTTCGCCAAGCTTCTTTCCGACATCTCTATTCTTAAACCAAGCTCTGATTCCCCTGCCAAATAATCTGAAAAAACCGTAAAAGAAAGCAAGGATCTTAAGCTTGGGATGGTTCATGCAAAACTCGCTTGTTCCCTGACCGACTCGTACAAAATACCCGAAGAATCCATATTTCTTGATATCAAAAGAAACGCTAAATGTTTTCTTTTCATCCTTGGTATTAATAGATAATACTTTTCTTCCGAAGTTTCCGTCTGAAAGAATTATCTCAAAGAGCTCATCTACCAGCGAATCATCAACATCTATTCCAAAATCGACTTCATCATTAAGACCGAGATGACGGTTGCACATTCTTGTGACATTTGCAGCCAAAGTCAGCAATCCGGTTTCCTCAGCGAGAGGAATAAACTGTTCATTCCAGAATGATTTATCCTGAACAGAATGAACATACATCTCCCAGTCAATTATCTGCCTGAGACCAATTCTGTCTTGATTAAGATGCTGGTTGATGTGTCCAAGCAAAACGAGACAATTCTCAGGTGCAGGTAATACAGGGAATCTATATCCATTAAGATTTAGATACTCTCTTCTGCTAATTGCAGACTCAAGAATATCATCGACTTCAAAACCTTTTGAACTGAATCTTTGATGAATCTCGATCAAAACACCATTCTTGTTATACGACAATTCTCGTGTCTCATCAGTGATCAGCTCATCATCTTCTTTACCGTGATCATATATATATCCGTTATTTTCAAGCAGCTCAACAGCTTCAACGAATCTGTCTCGCGGTACCAAAACATCGATATCACCCATTGCTCTTAAATATGGCTTAGGATAATTAATCGCAGCAGCACTTCCCTTCAGAATGACGCAAGGAATATCTGCTGCATCCAAACACTTTATTAAGCGGTCCTGCTCAAACATGATACGCATATACTTCGCTTTGCAGTGTTCACTGGTCTCATCCTGAACAGGGATTACAGGACTTATAAGAGCCATTACCGTATGGGCTTTTGCCTCTTCTACGACCTCATCCCACTTAATGTCAGATGAGTAATTAGGCTCAACTCCAAAAAGTGATCCCTTTATAGATTCTAAAAGATCTTTTTGTGACTGTGCTATCTCGGAATCTTTTACGGACTCATCAGATTGATGTGCACCTTGCAGCTTAGAAATAATATTGTGGATCACATCAAAAACAAAAGTGTTTCTTCTAAGCAGCATTACAACGAAGTAAAGGATTACAGATCCAAGAATTATCGTTATAAGGCAAGGCCAGAATGAATGTATGTAGTACCTTATAACTAAAGAATAAATAACGATTCCAACAATTCCGATCAGTGAATCTACTACACTTCTTCCAACCATTCTGAAATCTATATACTGCTTTTTATTAGGAATTTTAATTAAGCAGATAATCAGAACGGTTGCTTCAGCTATAACAGTTGTTATTGCAGCTCCGGTACTGTTAAACCAGGGTATGAAGAATAAGTTTAAAACAAAGTTTGCAGCAGCACTTATTGTAGTTGCAATAAGCAGGATCTTTTCTTTCTTTAACGGAATACACAGACAACCGTTAACTAATCCGCTGAATATGGCGAAAATCAGTGCAAATGCCAAGATGCGTAATGAATGAACGGATTCAAAGTATTCATCACCACCCAGAATCGCAACGATCTCTTTTGATACACAAATAATCCCTACACTGACAGGCATAAGAATTATCGTTAGAGCGCTGCACATTTTCGAGAACAACTCACGGAATTCAGGCCACTTCTCAGATTCTGCAAACGCAGATAATCTTGCAACTGCAACGGCATAAATCGCAGTCATAATATTTTTCATTATCGTATATACCTTAACCGATAATGAATAAACACCAACATGGTAATCACCTTTTATCCAGCCTAACATCGTGGTATCAAAATTGACGTAGATCGTTACCATGATCGAATAGAAAAACAGGATGAATAAGGGTTTTAAGTGCTTGCCGAAGTTAGGAGACTTGGTAAATCCAATAGAAACATATCGTCTGCAGTATAACCAGTTGCACACGCAGATAACGCCATTAGGAATCAACAACAAGATAGCGTAAATCCAGTAATCTTCAGGAGATTTGATAAAAAGGATTATCAGAACCAAACTGATTATATATGTAACTATGGTTCTTATGGTTATGAAGAGATAATCTTCAAAAATCGTGTTGACCCAGTCAAGAGCGAATGTACGGAAAATGATCTGTACCCACAATATTGAGAAAAGGAATAGATATCCCCTAAATGGCGGAATCAGAAGCGCTGCTGCAAATAGAAGAACAATAGAAACAACCGTAAAAACAAGATTGATCGTAATAACTTCTGAGACAAACTTCTTAAGTTTAATTTTGTCGTCTCTTATTGGTGCACCTTCACGCACTGCGTAAGTAGATACGCCCAACATGGCAAACATAGCAAAATATGAGATTACTGATTGAACATAATCAATTTTACCTATACCAACAGTTCCCAAAGTCTGAAGAACTATCGGATAAGTAATTAAAGGAAAAACTACTGATAAACATGATTTTACAACGTTTAATACAGCATTAATTCTAATGTTCTTTTTGCTCATCGTCTCAACTCAAATCAATTATGAGTAATCATTTTGGAATTACAAATCTACCCTGATTATAATCTCCAGAACCTCATATTAGATGCCTTCAGATCATCAATTCCATAGATGCTCTTAACATCGATGAGAACTTTCTCATCGTCCTTGCTGTCAGATTTGAACAACTCCTTAAGCTGATTCATGGACATTGAACGATATTCATCGTGGCCTACGGCAACAATGACGCAGTCAGCCTTAGGTATATCATTATAGTCAACAAGATCTACACCATACTCATGTTTAGCAACATCAACTTCAGCCCAAGAATCAGTAACGATGGGATTGATCTCATATTCCTTAAGTCTGTTGATGATGTCAACGACTTTACTGTTTCTTGTATCAGGACAGTTCTCCTTGAACGTTAAGCCTAGAATTACTACAGTAGCTTTTTTAGGAGCCATGCCGGCTTCAATCATCTTCTTAACTGCTTTATCAGCTACGAAAGCTCCCATAGAGTCATTTACAATACGGCCATTGAGTATAATCTGGCTGTGGTAACCCAATTTTTCAGCTTCGTATGTAAAGTAATAAGGATCAACGCCGATACAGTGACCGCCTACCAAGCCGGGTCTGAAGCCAAGCGAATTCCATTTAGTGTTCATGCCGTCAACAACTTCATTAGTGTCAATGTCCATGCGGTCAAACACCATTGCAAGCTCATTCATAAATGCGATATTAATATCACGCTGACTGTTCTCTACAACCTTTACAGCCTCCGCTGTTCTGAGATTAGAGACAGGATATGTGCCGACTTCAATAACAAGATCATATACAGCCTTGATCTCAGCCAATGACTCTTTATCAATTCCGGAAACAATCTTCTTAATATTCTCAAGTCTATGAACTTTATCGCCGGGATTAATACGCTCAGGAGAGTAACCGATCTTGAAGTCAGTTCCGCACTTAAGTCCGCTCTGCTTCTCTAAGATAGGAATGCAGACATCTTCTGTACAACCCGGGTAAACTGTGGATTCATATACCACGATAGCACCTGCTGTAAGGTTGCGTCCGACGATTTCTGAGGCGCCGATAACAGGAGCGAGATCAGGTGTGTGATCGGTATTAACCGGTGTAGGCACTGCTACTATTATGAACTTAGCCTTTTTAAGTTCATTCTCATCAGTCGTAAACTGAATCTTGGTATCCTTGATTGCCTCATCACCGACTTCCTTGGTCGGATCAATGCCAGACTTATACATCTCGATCTTAGCTGCATTAAGATCAAAACCGATTACATTTAATCCTTTCTTTGCAAATGCATGAGCCAGAGGCATACCAACGTAGCCGAGGCCAACTACAGCAAGGGATTCATTACCGTTAATCATTTCATTTACTAACATTGTTTTTCCGCCTTTCAATAGTGTCCTTGAGCAGTTCTTCAACTCTGGATGTTAATTGAGAGTATTCGAAATAGTTTCTCAATTCCTCTCCCGAATCAAAAGGAACAAGACTTGTAACAGAACTGCTTTTATATACACTGACTAAATAATCACAAAGACCTTCAAAAGATGCATCTCCTCCACCCTCTTCGTAGCAATATCCATAGTGGAACTTATCATCCAGATACTTCAATTCGCCGTTCTGAGCGTTGCCTGCAACAAGCGTGAGAATGGGTCTGTTTGCTCGAATGCCTTCATATATCTTACCCGGTATTTCATCAAAATGATGTTTGATATTACGGGCAGCAACAACATATATATCAGAGTTGCTCTGAAGATTATATATCTGTTCTCTGTTTAAATATCCCATGTCTTTCATGATTGAATGAACATTGTGTTTTTCAGCCTGATTGACAATATATTCAAACTCTTTGCCTGCATACAAGAACTCAATGTCATCCAGATTGATTTCATTTCTTCCAGACAAAACAGAAAGCGCTTTAAATAGCTTATCAACGGTCAATGCGCCGGTATACATACTTCCCGTATAGCAAAAGACCAATCTCTTATTCTTCTCAATTACTGTTCTGTGCTCATCTCTTTTCTCATATCCGTTATAAATGAGATTAGGATGGGCATCTTTATATTTGCTCTTTATATCTTCGTAATATGATTTAGATACCGTAACGCAGGCATCTGCCAAAGAACAATACTTCTGCTCGGTCTTCCTCTGCATTGAGCTTACGATCAGGCCTCTGTCATGAGCAATTCGGTCACGCAAATCGAGTACCCAGGGACAATTCAGGATATCAGACGCTGCTTTGCCGGCAAAAACATTATCGAGCCTTCCATAGGTAGATAAAACTATATCGAATTTTTCATCTTTTAGTTCATTAACGGTTGCTTCTATTGAACGCAAATATTCAAAGGCTTGTTTCTCTTCTTTTTTGTATTCGAAAACCCTGAATAAACTATGGTAGATCTTCGATATTTTCCTTCTCAGTTTGACCGGCAAAAAGGAAATACGGCTCTTATTTCCGATGGTATGATCATCAGAAAGCTTTCCGAGCTTAAAAAGCTCGGCCTCACTGTTCTCTCCCAAATAAGAGATTACTCTGACTCCGTATTGCTCGCAGTTAAAGTTCTCATCTATAAATTGCAGTATCTGTCCCGAACGGATTACTGTTACATCGTGACCTGCAAGAGTCAGATATTTAGCAAACATGTATGGCCTTACAGCAGCCATAGCAGTATCGGGTGCAAAATATGTTGTTATGATTAAGACTTTGATAAACTCTCCTCCTTTACGCTGAGCGCAGAAAACAACGAGAACCAGAATGATATCATAATAAATCCAACGACATCAGAAGCAGCCAAAAGCGCGATGTAAACTATACATATAACTGCATTCCAAGATCTGTCTTTAAAACGCTTGATCATTGAATCGATTATGGCAACTGCCATTATTCCCAATCCAACGTATCCATAATAATATATGATTTCATTTAATCCTGTAATAAAGCCTTTTACACGATAATCCTTGGGTCCGACGCCAAAGAAAATGTTAATGCCTGACAATTGCTGTACCGTAGCTTCCCAATGCACGGATCTTCCTGCTATCGCGTTATATCCGGTATCATCCTGACCGAAAATTCTGTTTACGGCAGACTGGATAATAGGTACCTGGCTGACAATTATTCCGACGATAAGCATTCCTACACCAAAAATAAGGAAATACTGCAGTCTCTTTCTCTTCTCAGTTTCCTTAGTACGGATTAACAGGAGATATCCGTAAGCGGCAATCATTAATAATATTCCGATACCTGAAGTTGAACAAAGTATTGCTGCGGATAAAATAATCAATCTGCCTGCCGAGAGCTTTTCTTTACGCATATTCAGCAGTAAAGCAATTATCGCATACTGGGCAAAATGCGCAGGCTCCAAAAACAGACCGGACGGACGGAATATGCCTCTATTGATTGAATACCCCAGAATACCTCTATACTCGTCAAGAACGACAGCGCTATATAACGTCTGAAGATTAATGCCAAAAACATAATGTGCTATTGTCTGGACTATTACTATCAACGATATAAATAGTGACACATATTCAATTGTGAGCATTGTGATCTTTATCTTAAAAGTACCATGTCTGGCACCGAGAATTACAATAAAAGCCAACAAATAGAATACAGAGAATAATCCGTTTCCGATATTTCTCAAAATGATATAGAGGAAAAACGCAGAAAGGCTCCATTCGATTATCATCTTTCCATTGTTTTCGAAGAGACCTAATATCGAAAACAGAGCCAGATAAGCAACCATCAGGGTAGATAGTCCGAACCCGGTAAAAGGAACTCTATATATCATAATAACCGGCAATAAACCGAGTATTATTGAATTTAACTTTCGTGCCGACATTAGATTCCTCTACCCGTCTGATTTAGCCTTTCTCTTCAATAACTTCGTCTATAATCTTAGAAAAGTCCTCAAAATACCTGGACGGAGTAAATTTCTCCGAAGCATTCTGGGCTTTTACGCCTAATTCTCTTCTCAACTGTTCGTCATTAACCAGTTCATCCATTTTACCAGCCAGGTCCTGCACAAAAGTACTCGTACAGTCTATCCTACATGCACTTTCTTTTGTATATTCAGGAATACCGCCGTTGTTTGTAGTAATAATCGGCTTTCCTGCTGTCATGGCTTCGATCACTGTCAACGGTGCCGCATCAGGACAAGTTGACGGAAGAATGATCAAGTCAGAAATGTTGAAAAACTGATACATTTTAGCATTATCAACGTATCCTGTGCGAACTATCCTTGCAGAACCATTGGATATAGCGCTATCCAGCTGAATCTCATATTTGGTCTTCTCGCCGTTTTGAGATCCGCCGACTATCAACAAGACGCACTTATCATTATTCATGATATTAAATGCTTCAACCAGCTCTATAACGCCCTTTTCATTAGTGATTCTGCCGTAGAACAGAAGAACAACATCATCAGTACCAAGACCATATTGAGCTTTTATACTCAAAATCTCATTTTCATCAATTTTCTTCTCAATGGAATTGGCATCACAGCAATTAAGAAGCACATGAGTGTTCTTAGAGCTTCTGCCTGTGTTTTTAATCCAATCATCAGCGACATAATTACTTACTGTAACTAAAGTATCTATGCTTTTATCGATTCTTGTTGATATATCACCCTTCTTCTTTTCGCCGACTCTATGTAAATGGAAAAGAATTTTGCCATTCTTTACGGCTTTGGACACAAGCGGAGAGGTGTATACTTTCCAGGTCTCATTAATGACCAGATCGAATTCATTCTCTTTTAAGTATTTAAGAGCCTTTCTAAACCCGCTCGAAAACGGAATAACGATTCTGAACGCTCTATATAACGCTCTGGAAAAAAGATTAAGAAATATATCTGTTTTATTAGCTGATTCAAAATATACAAACTTGGCATACTGATACTTTTTGCTTTCTTCCTCAGCCTTAATATCATGTGCGCACAAAACGGTTATATTGTATTTTTTATTGATCTCATTCTGATCAATAAATAACTGACAAAGCGTTTCTATTGCTCCGCCTCTTATCGCCGGCAAAGGCAATCCGGACATTAACAATATGCAAATATCTTTCATATCAGATTTGGGGTTATTCAATTCTGAATTGCCCATAAACCTACTTTCCATATTAATCGTGAATCAGCACGAAAGAATCTTCTCTAACTCTTTAGACTCTAATAATATATTAAAACGAGTGTTTTGGACTTTATTTTTATATGACACTCTGTCAGAACTTGAAAACTGATGACAGAGATTAATTGCATTATCCGCCCATTCCTCAGGGTTGTTATTCAGAGGAATATACTCAACAATATCCGTTACTTTCGCTTCCTGAGGAATCACTTCTGCTGATACGACACAGGGCAATCCTGCGCATTGAGCTTCGATCAGTACAATTCCCAAGCCCTCAAACCTTGAAGGAAGCAGGAAAACATCCATCGCCTGATAATAGTCCTGAACATTGGGAACTGAACCGGCAAAAATGACATCGATGCCTAATGAGCTGGCTTTTTCCTTTGTCTCCTCCATCATATCGCCGTCGCCGCATACCAAAAAAGCTGCATCAGGGTCTTTCTTGGAAATCTCGCTAAAGACATCCATAAGGAACAAAGGATTCTTCTGATATGCAATTCTTCCGGCAAAACCGTAAACATGCTTATCAGATATATTAAGTTCAGCTCGGATCTGATCTCTTGTGTTCTGCCGGAAAGCAAATCTGTCTGTATCTATGGCATTATAAACCATCTGTGCAGGCTTATTTCCGAAGAAGAATCTCGCTGATAACTCAGAATTGGTAAGCCTTGTTATCTTCATGCATTTCTGAACCTGCCTGCTAATTGCATGCAATGATTTCTGAAGGAATCCGCAATTATGAAGATTGTTGTTATGAGCGTGAATAATGACCTTATATCCTTTTGCTCTGGCTATCATTGCGGGAAACAGCCAAGCCATTGAGTACCAGTTGAAGTAAACGGCATCATCAATGCTCTTACGTTCTTTTAACAGCTTTGACCAAGATCTGAGATTCGCAAACATATGTCGTTTGGGTTCAATCATCAATGTGTCGCCTTTGCCGGGCATTTTTACTGAATCACCCGTACCGTCTTTCTCGATCACATAATCAAAGACAACATCATCTGACATGTGTTCAGCCATTACAATTACAAAGGTCTCTATGCCACCCTTTGTGTAACCAGCCAAACCATGAACCAATAAACGCATACTATTCCTGCCAATCCATAAAACGACAGATCAGACCAGATCTATCCTTCTGCCTTCTTCATCAGAATAATATGCAGCATAAGTAACTTTCATTACCTGTGCAGCAAGATCAAAACAGCCCTCTGGTTCCCTGTCATCCCTGACAGCGCCCATGAAATCGACTATCTCATTACAATAACCGCGGAGCATCTCGTCCGCTACAAACGGCTTATTCCAGCCTGTGACAATAGGAAGCATCTCGGAGAGATAGACATTATCCATTCCTTCGTCATCGACCATATATGTTTCCATGGCATCATTCATGGTAAGACGGCAGTTGATAGCAGTATCGTTCGCATAAATCTCAACATAGTTCTTACTGCCGCCGAGAAGATTATCAGTAGAGATAATTGTTGCTTTACTTCCATCCGTGAAAGTAATTATTGCGGTGCCTGCGTCTTCGACATCATGAGGTCTTGCGGCAATATGCCTGTGTTCGTGCTCACTAAGACGCTTTGTAGCATAACCCATATCGCCTATAACGCTCTTAACGGTAACGTTTTTGCCTTGAGATATTGATTCCTGCTCCTTAAGATAGAGAATAGCTCCGAGGGGATGAACACCGTTACGCATGAAAATACCGCCGCCGGTCTTATTCCACTCACCTGCAACCGCAGAGCTGGATCCCTTAAGGCTCTCTTCACCCTTCATGTAGAGGATACGGCTCTTCTTAGCTCTGATGATCTCTCCGGCCTTAAGAACTGCAGGAGAATAAACAAAGTTCTCTGCATACATGAAACGCTTACCGGTTTCCTGTCTGACAGCCCTCAGATCATCGAGATCTTCGAGCAGACACTCATACATGAACTTCTTTGAAACTTTCTCACCTATCGGCTCAGGATCGCCGGGACGGCCAAAATAGCCAACAAGAGGCTTCTCGCAAATTACATGCTTACCGGCACGCATTGCCTGAACGATCTCTTCTTTATGAACATAAGGAGGTGTGCAGATATCGATTACATCAATCTCAGGATCGTTAAGTAAGTCGCTGTATTCTGTTGTGCCCTTTTCGAAACTGTATAATTCGATTGCTTTATTGATCTGTTCCGGTCTTCTGGCCATGACAGTCTTCAATCTGCACGGAATATTAGATCTCTTATAGCCAAAAGCATGAAGTTCTAAAGCACGACCGGCACCAACTACACCAACAGTGACTATATCTTTCATACGATTACCTCCTATTCAGCTTACTGATAAGATAAGAACTTAAGCTGTTCAGTAAACTGAGTATCCTTCCTGTTTGTAGCTGCTATAGCTGTCCTGGGATGCTGATTTGTAAGACCTGTAAGCAAATAAGATGTGTTATATCCCCACTCAACACCCGATTCTTTCAAGGGGATCATCCACTTTTCAACCAGTTCCAAAAGCGGCTCAACATGATATTTCTCACCATTCAAATAAGCAATGAGCGCCTCTGAATGACAATTACCAGCTCCACGGCCCATACCGTAAGCTGTGCAATCAAGCCATTTAGCTCCTAAATCGCTGGCTTCCAACGTATTGGCAAAAGCACACTGCTGGTTGTTATGTGCGTGAATACCTACCTCTTTACCCGCAGGAGACAGAATCTTCTGATAAAGATTTGTCAGCTTTCTTGCTTGTCTCGGATAAAGAGCACCATAACTGTCAACTATGTAAACCGCTAATGCAGGAGTCTGTGCCAGAGTATAAAGTGCCTTGGCAATCTGTTCATCGGTATTCTTGGAAATCGCCATTATGTTACATGTTGTCTCATAACCAAGAGAGCTTATGTAATCTATCATCTCAACAGCTTCGGGAATGGTTTCCATGTAAGTAGCAACACGGAATAAATCAATAGGACTATCTTTCCTGGGCGCAATGTCTTCCTTAAAATCTGTTCTGCCGACATCAACCATTATCGACAGCTTCATTCTCGGATCCTTATTGCCGATAGCCTTTATTACATCCTCGTCGCTTGTGAACTTCCACTTGCCGAATGCAGAGGTATCAAATTGTTTTTTGCTGGCTCTATAACCAAATTCCATATAGTCAACACCTGCAGCGATGTTGGCTTTATATAGAGCTTTTACAAAAGCATCGTCAAAGAAAAAGTCATTAACCAACCCTCCGTCACGAAGAGTTGCGTCAATTACTTTAACGCCTTCAACGTTCATTTTGATTGATCCTCCATTTTTGAAGTTACAAGATTCACCATCTTACCGACAACCTTTACGTCTTCGCTTGCCAGATCTTCATCAGTAAATGTGATATTGAATTCATCTTCAATAACCGCAATAAACTGAATAAGGCCCATTGAATCAATATAACCTTCCTCAACATAATTGAGGTTCATGATATCAGTATCCTCAGGAATCGTATATTCACGCTGAATATAATCAACAATAAAATCCTTAACACTATCCATAAAACACACTCCTTTACTGATCCAGACCGGATTCGCGAATATAATCAAGAATTGCCATACGCTGCAATTTGCCCATAGTATTCTTGGGAAGCTTATCTACTACGAAAATCTTATGAGGCTGTTGGAAATCTGCTAAGTTTCTGGCGCAGTATGTCTTAATAGCGCGCAGATTGATCTCCTGATCTTCTTTGGGAACGATTGCGAGAGCAACTATCTCACCGAGCTTATCATCAGGATATGCAAATGCAGCACATTCTTCGATCTCAGGTAATCTTCCGATGATCACATCAATATCGTTAGGATATACATTTATAGCGCCTGTGATGATAAGTTCCTTTTTACGGCCGGCAAAATATAAATAACCGTCTTCATCAACATAACCCAAGTCGCCTGTTCTGAAATACTCACCTATCATTGCAGTGCGCATCATGGCTTCCTGCTTGTAATATCCCTTACACTGAAGCTTTGTCTTAACAGCAATCTCACCGATCTCTCCGGGAGCACAATCAGTATCGAAGTCAGATTCACTCTCATCACGAAGAATTCTAATCTGCGCTTCGTCAAAAGGCTTACCGACTGATTTCTGCTTATCTTTTGTCTCTTGGAAACAAATATCTGTTACGGTTGAAACTTCTGATGCTCCATACATCTCGTGGAATTCACACTGAAGCAGATCGATCAATTCATACTTAACACTTGCTTCAAGTAAGGCAGATGAAGAAACGATACTTCTGAAACTCGTAATCTGAGGAGCATCAGGCTTCTTAAGGAGCTCTAGGATCTGTGCAAGCTGGGCAGAAACAGCAATTGTAAATGTCGGCTTCTGCTCTTCAACGCACTTAAGCCAAATGGCAGGTGTAAATCTGGGCAGAAGGATTGATGTAGCACCGATGATCAGAGGAAGGATTACAAGTCGCTCTGCTAATGAATGATACAGAGGCGTAGCAGCAAGGATGCTGTCTTCCTTCGTTATCTTATAGACTCTTACATGAGCCATTGATCTGTCATATTTATTATCCTGACTGATATCGATCGGTTTAGGTGTGCCGGTAGAACCTGAAGTCATAGTAAGAATCAGGCTCTCGCTGCCGTCAACATCGTGATCTGCTGATGGTCTGGTATCAGACATCTCATTGATCATCTGGAAAGGTGTCGTATTCGGATACTCTTTATCAAGACAGATGGCAAATCCGGGGATATTCAATCCGCCGTTCTTCTCGCAATCAGCGAAAAATGAACTTCTTGCAATTACATGCTTAATGTCACCTGCGTTCATAGCGGATTTAACTGCTTCAAGCGGAAGTGACGGATTTAACGGAACAACACAAATGCCGAGATCTGCGGCAGAAAAGAACAAAGCCACAGATTCAATGCTGTTATTCATAGGTATAGCAATATGATCTCCGTATTCAGCACCAAGCTTAATAAGAAGGTTCGAATACCTACTTACCAGGTCAGCCATCTCTTTATATGTAGCAGTCTTACCGTCGCACCAGATAGCGAGTTTTTCCGGAGTCTCAGCTGCATTCTTATAAAACAAATCTGCTAATCTGCTTCTCATGATATACCTCCGCTCCAATTAAACCTTCGGCATAGGACGGGCCGGATTACCAAACATAACAGCACCGGGCTGAACATCCTTTAAAATGACAGAACCTATTCCAAGATAAGCTCCGTCGCCAATATGAATATCCTGAGCAATGCAGACTCCTGCAGCCAGGAATACATCTTTTCCGATAACTACGTTTCTTACAACATTGCAATTACCGCTGATAACAGAATAATCGCCGATTAAAGTATCATGGCCGATCGGAGATGAGAGTAATGTAACAAAATCTCCTACTGTCGAATTAGCGGAAAGCTTTGAATATGGGAACATAATGAAGCCTTCTCCATAATGAGCAAACTCCGAAAGCATTGCTGTAGGATGAATAACAGAAGCAAACTTTGCGCCCTTTGCCTTCATGATCTCCACGATTTTGCGCTTCAATGTGGGAGAACCGAGTGCCAAAGCAAATTCTTCATCTTCTTTGGGCTGCCAATCCTTTATAGAACCAACGACCTTGTAATCACACTCATAATTATCCAAAGCGTGGGGATCGTCATCAAGAAAGCCGGCAATCTCCCAAGTGGGATTAACCTTATTTATGTCTTTGATCCACCAAAGAAGTTCCCTTCCGAATCCGCCGGCTCCAACAATGTAAATCTTATTCATATCTCCACCAAGTATAAAAATCTGATAATCAGATCTTCATGTAATTTCCTTCCGCATCAGTTTTCAAATCTTCAATATTTGCAATTCCAATAAACTCACCGCGTGCTCCGCCATCTTCTGCAGTAGCACCGGAATGATTAAATACTATCTTTATAGTATCAAAAACACTCTTAAAATCGGTAACAAATGATACATGATCTACGTACCAGACATCTCCTTCAAACTGCTGTTCCCAAGACTGGTTATTACGACCGTTAACAGTAGACGGATTGGAAAGACCCGGTCTTACTTCATGTCTTCTCCTCTGAGTTTCGTTATAACGGGACAGATATCTTGTCGGCAGGGGCCTAGGGCCGATAATAGACATGTCCCCCTTAAGAATATTAACTAAGCTTGGCAGTTCATCTATCGAAGACTTTCTAATGAAGTTACCAAGCTTTGTGATACGTTTATCATCAGGAAGGAAGACTCCATTCTCATCTCTGGCATCGGTCATGGAGCGGAATTTATACATGCTGAATTCTTTGTCGTTCTTACCGATTCTTTTCTGCTTGAAAATAATGGGGCTTCCCATATCAATCCTGATCAAGATTGATACTACTAATAATATTGGACTTAAAACAATTAATGCAAATAAAGACAGCATGAAATCCAGCGGTCTCTTAATAATCTTTTCATATGGGCCATAAGGCTTATGAGCAGTCATTTTTTACTCCAAATCAACCGAAACAGCGCTTAATGATCTCAATAACCACATTCTGCTGTTCAATTGTCATCTTATTATCGCTTGGCAGACAGAGTCCTCTCTCGAAGATATCGTCTCCAACATCGATCTCGTCCATATTCTCATTGCTTCCGGCTTTTACAATACCATTTACTGTAACAAAGCTGTTCATATGATAAATCGGCTGCATGTGCATGGGTTTCCAGATTGGTCTTCCCTCAATGTTAAAAGCGTTCAGAGCCTCTAAAATCTCAGTAGGACAACTTCTGCCCTTATCAGACATAAAGACAGCATTCTTAT
>Ga0310696_10003216_pt1 | contig 20621 bp, 42 predicted proteins | sample AusTroGonzalo_MG_4_FD_203885 | JGI IMG/M metagenome (GOLD analysis project Ga0310696, IMG submission 203885) | Bovine rumen microbial communities from tropical cattle in Woodstock, Queensland, Australia - Gonzalo_02 (v2) (version 2) | ecosystem: Host-associated > Mammals > Digestive system >... | reverse complement strand
AAAACTATCTTCACAATCTTTGACAAGGTTATAAATCCGCGCTATGTCAACGGCCTTTTCGTTGCTTTTCGGCGCGGACAGCTTTTCTTGTATGCGTTTCGCTTCACCTGTCAACGCTTCAAGTTTTGCGGTTGCGGCGGCTTGCGTTAAAAATCCGCTTGTGTACCATTCGACAATGGCGGCTTTTTCTGCGTCAATCTTGGCAAGGCGTTCTTTTAATTTTTGCGTATCATCAACGCGGGGCGCGGCTTTGTCGGTGGCCTTTATATAGGCGGCTAGTTTTTTCGGCGTTTTGCATATCTGTTTCAACGTGTCCCAAAACGCCGCGTCAACAATATCCGTTTTTGCATATCGCGCATGGCATTTGTTATCGTTGCCGACGCGCACGGTGTTAAAGCAAGTATAATAAGCCCCGCTGGCCGGACGGCGAATGACGATAGACGCGCCACAACGGGCGCATTTCATAACGCCTTGTAATAAATACTGCTTTGTTTCTATCTTTCGTTTTCGGCGTTTCTTGTTCGCGTCTAGTAATCGTTGCGCCGCGTCGAATGTTTCACGGCTGACAATCGCGGGGCACTGCATCGGTATCCATTCGCTTTCCGGGCGCGTTGTGCTTGTTCTTTTGTGCGCGTCAATTTTCTTTGAGTATTCTTTATAGGCGTAATATTCGCCGCTATACATAGACTTTTTTAATAGGCGGCAGACGTTTGAGCCGAGCCATTTTTTGCCGCCCGGTGACGGTATGCCTATTTCGTTCAACTTGACGGCGAGGGCATCGGTGCCGCCGAAATCGCCGCTTATATACATATCAAATATTTGCCGGACAATCGCGGCTTGCGGTTCGTTTACAATATAATCTTTCGCTTGTTCGTCCCATGAATAGCCATATACGCCATGATCTGAAATCGGTTTACCGCTTTTTAATTTGCCGCGCTTGCCGCGCATTGTGCGTTCTTTTATCTTTTCGCGTTCATATTCGCTGAAAGCCCCTTGCATTTGGAAAAATAGCTGCCCTTCGGGCGTGGATTTGTATTCGCTTTGTACGAAATGCAAGACCGCGCCGCTTTTTTCTATTTCTTCGGTTAAAAGTAATTGATGGCTTAATCGCCGGGCTAATCTGTCGGGGGTATAGACTATCACAACGTCGTAAATTTTTGCCCGTAATGCGTCCCGCAAAGCGTCAAGGCGCGGCCTGTCAAGATACGCGCCGGAATAGCCATCATCGACAAACTGCGTGACGGTTGCCGCGCCGAGATCGGCGGCGTATTTTTCGCAAGCGGCTATCTGCGTCTCGATGCTGTAGCCCTGTTCGGCTTGTCTGTCGGTACTGACCCGGGCGTATATTGCGGCGGTTGGCATTTCGACCACTCCCAAAAAATTTTTTCAAAATATGCTTGACTTTTTTCTTGTGTCATGGTACTATTACATTGGGCAAGGGGAACACAACAAAACAAAAGGAGGCGGAAACAATGGCAGTTAGGAAACAATGCAACAGATACCGCACAGAGCCAAGCGGCACAGATTACAAGACGGTATTAAAGAAAGGAAAGGCGTTCTTTACATACAACGAACACCATCAATCCTTTGAAATGGCAAATTTTGACGGCTTATGGTTGGCACATCGCCGCACGTTGCCGGGGTTTACAGTACACGAGGGAACAATCATTGTGGAATGGAACCGCGACAAAAAGAAATGGGAAGAAAAAGAAGCGTAACAAGGCGGGGGCGCAAGCCCCATATTAAAAAGGAGGCGTAAATCATGGCAAAACAAATTCAAAAGAGGCAGTATGACAAACTAGCTGAGAAATGGTTCGAAAAGCATGGATACACGTATAAGTATATAAAGCAGTATCCTAGCCGAACGGAGTTTGAAATCGAAAAAGACGGGATAACAGACAAAGCCTATATTAGTATTAACATGATGGCGGTTGACTTTAACAAGGCTATGAATCTTGTAGGAGAAACCTTTGAAATGAAACGGGAAATCCTCAAAATGAAAAAGGAAATCAAGGAGGCGTGATACATGACAACCCCACACACCCGCGCTGTAGCGCGTTATAACGCGAAAACCTACGATCAACTCAAAATAAACGTCCCTAAAGGTTGGCGTGAAAAAGTCAAACAAGCCGCCGACGATGTAGGCGAATCAATGACAAAGTACATCGTGACCGCAACAGAGAAAAGAATGGAGGCAAACCCATGAGTGAAAAAATACAAGACAAAGAAGCCCGCGCCGCGCTGAAACTGATTTTTGACTACTGCCAACAACAGGACGGTTGCCAAGCGTGCGAATTTTTTAAGCCGTATGGCATGGATGACACTTGCTTATTTAGATATTTTGCTTATCCTCTGGAATGGAAAGAACACTTTGACATGAGCCGCCCTTGAGGCGGTTCTTTTTTTACGCCTTTTTATCGTCCTGCGCCAAAAACGCAATATAAGACGCAGCTTGTTCTTGCTTTTGTGGCGATAATGCCGCAAACATTTTTATAATGTTTCCGACAACGGGCAACGCGGCGAATGGTAAACGCTTTTCTTCGCGCCCTAGTATGTAATCAGTGGACACATGAAAATAATCTGCGATCCTTTGGAGGGTTTCAAAATCTGGTTCGCGCCGTCCCGTTTCATACATTCCTATTGTGCTAGGTGAGAGTTGAAGTTGCTTTGCTAATTCTTCTTGCGTTATATTTTTAACTTTTCTTAATTCTTTCAAGCGAATCATTACGCGTCCCCCCTTTTACTACTAAAATACTACACATAGCGTGAAAATCCTTGCTATGTCACGAAATGTGAAAAATTTTTTAGAAAAGGGTTGACTTTTCACAATGCGTGATGTATTATTATCGTGTAACCACACGAAACGTGAAAGGAGGTGCTAATATGCCTAGCTTGAAGGAGTTTCGTAAATCGCGAAAACTGACACAGGAAAGGATGGCAAAGACAATCGACGTTTCGCTTTCTTTTTATACTAAGGTTGAAAGCGGCAACCGACGACCGAGCCGAACCTTTCTAAACAAATTCAAAAGCGCGTTTCCAGACTTCGACATGAATATTTTTTTTGCGGAGGAACTTCACGGAGCGTGAGGGAAGGGGGCGTAATCATGAAACTGCCGCGAAAGCTTAAAGACGGCGTTGAGTATCGCACGACGGCGGCGGGGTGCAACGTGACCTTTGTTTTGCACGGATGGGAAGGGCGCGAGGAACAAATCAAGGAACGGTTTAACAAGGCACTCGTTGACGCGGCTATGGCGAAGCTAAGAAAGGAGGAGATAGCTTGTTAATGGAGTTTTTAGCGGGCGTTTCGGTTGTAGCATTTATTGCTTGCGTTTGTTACGTGTTTTACATGGTAGCGGAGGAACAAAAAGACATAGACGAGTAAAGGTATGGCAGGCAAGACAAAGAAAAACCGCCCCGCGTGATGGCAACACGCGAAGCGGTAGAAGTTTTGAACAATTACATTATATCACGAAAGGAAGTTTTGAACAATGGCAACAAAGAAAAAAGAAGCAATTCAAGAGGAACAAATTGGAATCACTATCCCGGCAATCCAAGTGAAGCAAACGAAAATCCACATTGTCGGAGATTCGCCGCTGATCGTTCATGCTTGGAGCGAAAAGGCAAAGCGCATGATGCTTGAAAAGCAGTTGAAGAAAGCCAAGACGGGAAAAGAAGTCCGTGCACCTTGGCAGGAGTTTTGCGATAGCTTGTACTGGCTGACTGAAAAGCCGGAGAATCCGACGATGGAAGATATTAAAAAGGCGCGGTTTGGTTTTCCGGCGGTGGCATTTAAGGCGGCGGCGATTGATGCGGCGTATCAGTTGGGAGCAATTGAAAAGAAAACGACAGCCCGTGGCGCGTTTCATATCCTCGGTGAAATGGTAGAAATCAAAGGAACGCCGACAATCCGTGAAGATATGGTTCGTTTGGGCGGAATTACAAGCCCCGCAGATTTGCGCTATCGCGGGGAATTTAAGGAATGGGAAGCGGATATTCCTATTCAGTATGTACCAATGAGCATTTCTTTGGAGCAGGTTGCAAACATGATAAATCTCGGCGGGTTTGCTTGCGGTGTCGGAGAGTGGCGTCCTTCTAAAGACGGGCAAAACGGGCGTTTTCATGTAGCATAAACGCGGCAGGTAAGGCTTGTTGAGGCGTGGACAGGATTGGCGGCGCGTGGCGTGGTCAGGCAGGCAAGGCGTTTTGTGGCTTGTTCCGGCAAGGTTTTTGAGGCATGGCGCGGCGCGGTATTGTACGGTTAGGTTTGGCAGGCGTGGCATTGTACGGCTTGGTGTGTTGGTGTTTGGCACGACAAGTTTTGGCAGGCATGGCAAGGATTGGTTAGGCGCGTTTTGTTAAGACGTGGCAAGGCGGGGCAGGCGCGGCGTTTCTTGGCGTGTCCCGGTTGGTTAAGTTAAGGTGTGGCAGGTATGGTTAGTTAAAGGAGGTTTTGAAAATGGTTTATTCGTGGAGTTACAACAAGCCCGTTGCGGCAGAGGTTGCGGGCAAGCGGTTGGAAGAGTTGACGGCGATTCATGGCACGGTAACGCCGAAGATTATTCTTGAAGATTCGCGGGACGAAAACGCGCCGCTTCACCCTTGTTTTGAATGGGACGATGGCAAAGCGGCAGAGGCTTACCGATTGCGGCAGGCGCATGAAATCCTTATTTCGTTGAAAGTCACGGTTGAAAGCGGAGAAAAGGAAATTGAAACGCGGGCATTTGTCAATGTTGCTGATCAAGACGAAAAAAGCGGCGCATTTATCGCAGTCGGCGCGGCTTTGAGCAAAGAAGAAACGCGGCAGGCGGTTTTAACTAGGGCACTGGCGGAAATGACGTATTTCAAGCGGAAATATGAGAGTTTGATGGAACTTTCCGAAGTATTTTCTGCAATAGATCGCGCCGTAAAGAAGATTAAAAAACGAAGCAAAAAGGCGGCATAACGCGGCAGGCATGGTTAGGTTGGCAGGGACAGGCCCGGTTAGTTGGGGCGGGGTTTGGCAGGCGAGGTTGGGCGAGTTATGGCGTGGTAAGTCCCGGTATGGTGAGGTTAGGCTAGAAAGGCAGACAAGAAAAGGGGGAAGAAAAATGATGAAAAAAATCTATCTATCACACCCGTATCAAGGGCGAGAAGAAAACCGCGAAAAGGCGGCGGCGTTGGCGGCGTTTTACAGGGCAGTATGGGACGCGGAGGGGAAAACGGACTGGATTTTGATTGACCCGCTTTCGTACTTTGAGCCACTAGAGCGCGACGGCGTAGATGATGAAACAATCTTGATGATGGCGGTTGCGCTTATGAACGATTGCGACGGCGTTTTGTTCGCGCCCGGGTGGAAACGTTCTCGCGGGTGCAGATACGAACACTGGAAAGCGCGTCACGCTGACGGCAAGCGGGTGAAATACTATCAAGCGGAAATCCCGGAGGAAGTCGAGATCGCGGCGGCGCACTGGTACTGCAAACACCATATCGAAACAAGGAGGCTGGCGGCATGAGTAAATTGTGGAATAGCTTGACGGAAGAGGGGCAAGGAGCGTTTTTAATCGCCGCGTTTATCATCGAAACCTATCTTTTGTTTTGGGTGATGGCATGACAGGCAATCGACGTTTTGAAACGCGAATCTGTGAGGTTTGCGGCGTGGAGTTTGTCGGGAAAGCCCCGGCTAGGCTTTGCCCGATGCACGCACTAGAACATAAACGCGAGGTAAATAGGCAACACAAACAATGGCTAAAAGATCATGGTTGGTGTCTGGATTGTGGCGCACCCGCCGCGCCCGGAAAAGTGCTTTGTGAGAAATGCGCGGAAAGGCGGCGGCAGTACATGAAAGAATACTGGGAGCAGGGACGCAGGAAAAGCAGGGCAAAGAAAAAGGCTTGAAGCGTTGGTAGCACTTCAAGCCCGAAAGAAATCCGTATGCGAAATGAATTTCTTTGTGCATTATAGCACGAAAAGGGGGTTTTGTAAATGCAAGACGTTGAAAATCCGATGGTAAATGACGCTTACTGGGGAGACTTTGGCGAGGATTTCGGCGAGGAAGAATACGAAGATGATTATGACTGGTTGGAGCGAATCGAGGAAGAAGAGGAAGAAGAAAGGCTAATGGACTATTTTGCATGGTCGCGGGAAAACAACGGATATCACTTTTAAGGGGGGCGCAAACAATGGAAGAAACGAGAAAGAAACAGGCGGCAGTTATTCGCCGCGCGGTAAAGCTGAAAAACCGCGAAGAAAGAAAGGCACTTGCAAAACATTTGATTTGGTGGCGGAAGAACAAAAAGCCGCTTGAATTTTAGGAGGGGACATAATGCAAAGTTGGTTATATGACATCAGTGAGCGCATAAACGCCCTGCAAGACGTTTTAGACGAGGCAGACGATAAATCTATCGAGCCGGACGTGAAAAACGCGCTAGAGGGCATTTATGAAAGCGACGTACCCGCTGCAGTTGCGGATGGTATCGAGTACATCAAAAAGCAGACAGCATTTCTTGAGGCTATCGACAAGCGCATGGACGAACTGAAAGCGTTGAAGCAAGCGCGGAAGAATCGGCTGGAACGGGTGCGGCGTGGATATTGTGATTTTCTGATCGCGGTGGGAAAGAAGAAAATCGAAACGCCATGCGGGAATATGACCGTTACCGCGCCGACTGCAACGACGGTGATAGACGATATTGACAAGCTGCCCGACGCATACAAGCGCACGACAATCAAGGTGGACGCGGACAAGGCAAGCATTAAACAGGCGATACAGGACGGGCACGCTGTACCGGGGGCGCATTTGGAAGAAAAACAATCAATACGTATTAAGTGAAGGGGCGCGAAGAAATGATGACTTGTTCGCAAATGGGAGAAATAAAAACATTTCGAGATTTTATAAAGGAAGTAGAAGAAAAGGGTTTACTTGACGCTTACTATTGCGGATGTTCAATCCTTGTTTCGTATGACGAAAAAGGGAACGGTTCAAGCGAGGTTTTTAGTGTTAGCTTGTGTGACGAGGCGTTAAGTAAAGCGAAGGGGGCGAAACAATGAACGCGCATTACGAGAACATGGCAAGCCCGCCCGCCGATGCAGTAAAGCAAATCACGGGCGGCAAGCTGAAAGGATTTTCGGATATTAACCCGCAGTGGCGATATGAAGCATTAACAAACGAATTTGGGCTTTGCGGCGTTGGCTGGAAGTTCGAGATCGCAAACACTTTTACCGAGCCTATCCCGGCGACGCAGGAAATGATGATTTTTGTGCAAGTCAATCTGTACATTAAGGACGGCGACAAATGGAGCGATCCGATACCGGGATTTGGGGGCGACTTTCTGATTGTCAAAGACAAGAACGGCATACACGGCAACGATGAGGGATACAAAATGGCAATCACTGACGCGCTGGGTAGTGCCGCAAAGGTTATCGGTGTAGCCGCTGACATTTACCGGGGGCGCATGGAAAGCAAATACAGCAGACCTGCCGCGCCGCCCGCGCCGAAACCGCAAACACCGAAAGCCCCGCGCAAAGTTGAAAGTTTGCGGGCAATCGCGGCGGCGGCAAAAGAAATCGGCGTAACGAACGACGATATAAAAGAAGTCATGCGGCGGCACTACAACAAAAGCGCGTCCAGCGAACTTACAGACGCAGAGGCGGCGGAAATGGAGAAAAATTTTGTGCCGTGGGTTGCCGAAGTCAAAGACGATGATGAACGGTTGGAAGAAGCAATGCTTTTACAAGAAATCACTAACGAGGATGCGGGGGATAGAATATGAACGAGGATTTGAAGCCTTGCCCGTTTTGCGGCGGCGAAGCGTTTATGTGGCGGACAAATCACAGGGTATTTATCCAGTGTTCAAACTATAACGTAAACAGCCATCTTGTAGAGGTTAGGGCAGAAACGGAACAAGAAGCAGTTGAAGCATGGAATAGGAGGACAAACGAATGAATTGCGTGATACTTAAAGGCAGAATCGCCAAGGAGCCGGAAGTCAAAACAACAGTCAGCGGGCAGACGTTTACGCGGCTGACAATCGCCGTTGACCGTTACGCAAAGGCGGGCGAGGAACGCAAGGCCGACTTTATATCCTGCACGGCTTGGGGAAACACGGCGCAATTTTTGGCAAAATACTTCACCAAGGGCAAGGAAATCCTTGCCGAAGGGCGCATTCAAACTGGCAGCTACACGAACCAAGACGGGAAAAAGGTTTATACCACGGACGTTGTTTTAGATCGCGTCGAGTTTTGCGGAAGCAAGGGCGGCGGAGAAACACAGGATGCGGAGCCTGTGCCGTTCTGATGGGCGAAATCGTGCAAGGCAAGATTGCCAAGATGGACGAGGGCAGCGGCGTGACAATCCGCGCCGCTTTGCCTAGCATCGACCGTGCAATCCTGCGACGTTATGACAAGGTATTAGTCGAGTTTGCAGACGGGCGGCGCATCAGTCCAGAGCAGAGAAAGAAAGCGCACAGTTTAATAGCCGAGATTGGCGAATGGGCGGGATATTTGCCCGCCGAAATGAAACGCCTTATGAAGCTAGAGTTTAAGGTTAAACACTTGCAGACGCTTGAAAGCGAAATGTTTAGCCTTTCAGATTGTAGCGTTACAACGTGCAAAGAATTTATTTCGTTCTTGATTGACTTCATGATTGAGAACGGCGTGCCGTCGAAAATCCCGCTTTACGAACAATGCGAGGATATAGGCCGTTACGTTTACGCCTGTTTAATGCACAAACAATGCGCGGTATGTGGGCGGCGTGCGGACGTTCACCATTTATCCGGCAGTAGGGCAGGGCATGGCGGGCTTGCATGGCGCGAGAAAGACCAGACGGGCGCGCTTGTGTTGCCGCTCTGTAGGGAGCACCATATGCAAGCCCATCAAGGCGAAGCGGCGTTTCTTGAAAGGTATCATCTGGAAGGTATCGAGATGGACGCGGCTTTGAAGAAGGTTTACAAGGCAAAAATGAAGGTGGAAAAGTGAAAATCCTTGTTGCTTGCGAAGAAAGCGGACGCGTAACGGCAGAATTTCGGCGGCTTGGTCATGAAGCGTATTCTTGCGATATTTTGCCGACAAGCGGCGAACACCCCGAATGGCATATACAAGGCGATGTTTTGCCGCTTTTGAAACAGAAATGGGATATGATAATAGCTTTCCCGCCTTGCACATATATGACTAAAGCTGGCGCGGTTCGCATGAGAGTAGAAGGGAAAATCGTTAAAGATCGATACGAAAAAGCAATGCAAGCAAAAGATTTTTTTATGAAAATATTTAACGCAAACTGTTCAAAAATCGCAATAGAAAATCCTATCCCGATGGCTATTGTGGGGCTTCCACGATACTCACAGATTATACAACCTTGGTACTTTGGCGATCCTTGGACTAAAAAGACTTGTTTATGGTTGAAAGGTTTGCCGAAACTTTTCCCGTCAAAAGTTGTATTGAACAACGTAAAAATGTGGGTGCATGGCGGAAGCAAAAAAAACAACGGGCAACCAAGAACTGAAGTTGGGTTTTCAAAAAATTCAAAGTTGAGCTCGAAAACATTTCCGGGAATTGCCCGCGCTATGGCGGAACAATGGGGCGGCGGTGAGTATTACGGGCAGTTGGATTTGTTTGAGAGTTTGGCATAAAAAATAGGCGGCTATTTCGCCGCCTTTGCCCTTGCGTCAAGGGCTTCACTTGCTAGGATTTCGATCATCAAACTGATTGAACGCTTTTCCTTTTCTGCTTGTTCTTTTACCCGTTGCAAAAATTCCTCATTGAAACTTGCCGAAATAGTTTTCTTCATAACTCTCGCCCCCTGTTAGTATTATACACCAATATATAATATCTTGCAATATGCTGAAAGTTAGTGTATAATAGTGATAGTTAGTGAGAACAAATTTTCTAAAGAAAGGTGGTGTAATTATGCTGATATTTAACGGGCGGCAGATTGTAAACACAAAGGGAATTATGCGGATTTATATTGACGCTCCACGAGGCGAAGTCGGTATATATGGGAGTAACCAATGGAGCGAAGCAATCAAATTACAGTCTGTGGCGAATTTTGATGAAGGAGAACGAGCACTTCAATATATGCTTGAACATTATTCGGATGATTTGACTATTGATTATGTGGAAGAAGAATAATCAATAACGGACACCAAAAGAAAGGCGGTGAAACTATGGATTGCCTTGCACAACTCGACGCACTTTGCACCGTAGCAGAAGCGGACGAGCTTCCGGCATCAGCGCAAGTTATTTATATTCACTTGCTGAATATAAACGGTCGTTTGCATTGGCGGGAGTGGTTTAGTGTTGCTAATTCTACGATGGAAAAGCTGACAGGTTTGACAAACAAGACCATTGTTTCAGCGAAAAACCGATTGAAGCAGTCTGGATTGATTGACTATAAATCGGACGGAAAGAAAACTACAAGATATAGAATAATTACACAAGATACTACACATATCACTACACAAGATACTACACGAGTTAGTACACAAGATACTACACAAGATACTACACATACCACTACACAATTAAAGATGATGATGATAGATGATGATGTAGATGATAGCACACGCGCGAGAAATCCATTTTCGTTTTTTGCTAACAATATCCATACAGGGATGACGCAGTATGAAGCGGAAGTTATTAAATCCCTTGTCGATGAATACGGCGAAGAATGGACGCTTCACGCTATGGAGATAGCCGCTATCAATCACGCGAAGTCTATCAAGTACGTTGATAAAATTTTGATGCGGTGGAAGGAATCGGGAAAGAAAGAGCCGTGGAAGGATGGAGGCGGTAACGGTGAACGCGGAATGGGAAGAACGAATGAAGCAGATCGAGGCGGAAACGCAGAAAAGGAAAGAGCAGATTCTTTCCGAGAGGAATGTAGACGAGCCGACGCTAATCAAGTCTATCCGTGGGAAGTACACGAACCTGCATGAAGATGAAATCAAAGAGCATTGGTTGGAAATACTGGACGTAGAAGCAGAACAAGAAAAATGCAAGGCTTGTCAAGGGTTGGAATATTGCACTCATTTGGACAAAGGATATTTTAAGTTTATCAATAACGACGATGAGATGTTTCGCTATTACACCCATTATTACCATGTTTCTGATTATCCCTGTCGTTATGAGCGACAGCGGCGACAGCAAGCGCATATTAAACGCTTGCTTGAATCGTCGGGCGTGCCGCGAATTTACAAGGAAATATCCTTTGACGAGTACAAGGAAACTGACGAAAACCGAAAGGCGATAGAAGCAGCGCATTGGATTGTCAATGATGATAAAGATTCGTCTGTTTACTTCTACGGCTCAAAGGGTACAGGAAAGACGATGCTTTCTTGTGTCATAACAAACGAGATCGCACGGCGCGGGAAAGTTGTTTTGTTTTCCAGCGTGCCGGACTTGATGGCAGATATTCGCGCGTCGTTCAAGGGTGGCAATACGGAAGAAGTTATAAACTCCGTGAAAAATGCGCCTATTCTTGTCCTTGATGATTTGGGCGCGGAGCGTGCCACGGAATGGGTAGGAGAGCAGATTTTCGCGATTATCAATGCACGTTATGCGGACAGGAAAAAGACAGTCATAACGTCAAACTTTGCGCCCGACGAACTAGCCGCGCATTTTGCTGACAAGACGCAAGGGGAGCGCATTGTATCACGGATTTATGGTATGTGTGCGCGGGTGCAGATTAAGGGCAAAGATTGGAGAATGAGCGCATGAAAATGACGCTTGGAAGTCTTTTTGATGGTATCGGTGGTTGGTTGCTTGCGGCAAAGCACGCGGGAATAGAGCCGCTATGGAGCAGTGAAATAGAGCCTTTTCCGTGCGCCGTAACGAAACACCATTTCCCCGACGTTGTGCAGCTTGGCGATATTACAAAACTGGACGGCGCGGAATTGTGGCCTGTGGATATTATTTGCGCGGGTTCACCGTGCCAAGATTTAAGCGTTGCGGGGAAACAGGAGGGGTTAAAGGGTGCAAGAAGCGGATTATTTAGGACAGCAATTAGACTTGTTCGAGATATGCGGCGTGCCAGTGGGGGACGATTCCCCCGATTCTTTGTGTGGGAGAACGTCCCCGGTGCTTTTTCCAGCAATCGGGGGATGGATTTTCAAGCCGTGCTCGAAGAAATCGGAGAAAGTGCGGTTCCAATGCCTGAAGGTAATAGATGGGCTTCCGCTGGATTGGTGCAATTCCCAGGAGTTGAAGTCGCATGGCGGGTATTGGACGCGCAATATTGGGGAGTCCCCCAACGTCGCCGTCGAATCTTTCTTGTCGCAGATTTTAGAGGACACTGTGCCGGAGAAATACTATTTGAGCGCGAAAGCGTGCATGGGGATTCTTCGGAGAGCGGAGAGGCGGGGGAAGGATTTGCCGCCGGAACTGAAAGCGGCGTTGGAGGCGCAAGCGTCTTGCGAATGCGAGCAGGATGCGCCGGGGGGGGCAAGGGAGCTTTAGTCAGCAGGGAGCGGAGCCTGACACTTGCGGCGAATACTAACGATCAAGTTTTGTTTGTTCCCGACAAGGCGCGAAGCCTGACGGCGAGGAATGACGGTTCGCCGTGCGTAGATCGCGGCCCGGATGTTGTGGCGACGTTTCAGAACACGGGGCGCGGCTGGTGGAACAAGTCTCCCATCGCGCAGACGCTTAGAACGCCGTGCGGCGGCGATTCGACGAAAGCAAACCTTGTAGCCGCAGGATTCAAGGCGGGAGCGGGAGCGGATGCCAGAGGATTAGGGTATCAGGTCGAGCAGATGCCGACGCTGACGAGCGCGGAAAGCGGCACGCAAAGACCGACGGTCGCCGTCTATGATATGACGCACGCCGACGAGGTTATGCGCCCCGTCGAGGGCGGCAAGTGCCAGACGCTGAACGCTAACAATGTCGTGAGGCTACAAAAATCCGTGCGACGTCTTACCCCGACAGAGTGCGAAAGACTCCAGGGCTTGCCGGACGGGTACACACTGATCGACGATAAGACTTGTAGCGATACTGCGAGGTATAAAGCACTAGGCAACGGAATGGCGCAACCTTGCGCCGACTATGTGATTAAAAGGATTTTCGAGGTGACAGCATGATAGTTAATCGACGGTGCGCGTCTTGCCTTGCGTTTTGGGAAGTTGACGCGGACAAAGACAAAAACACCCTTTGCCCGTCTTGTCGGGCAAGGGCTGGCAGGGCGAAACAGAAGGTTATACAAAAGGCGGTTAGGAAGAAAAGAAAGGCGGCGAAGAAATGACGAAGGGCGAATATCAACGATACAAGATAATTGTGCTCGGATTTTTCCCGCTTTATCAAGAATATCTGTTTTATCGCCGTCCAAAGAAACGCAAGATGCTAAAAGTTATCAGGGCTTATAAGGGGGCGAGGATGTGACTCGTGAAGATGTAGTACAAGCCGCGCTGATAGTGGAGCGGTGGTGCGCGGAACAATTTCCAAAGGGCAATTGCCGCGAGCGTTGTCCATTGGGGAGTGGTGAGCCGTGGAGCATTTGTATGTTGTTTTATGATGACCCGCCGCCTATGAAATGGAGGCTTGAGGAACGCTTGCGGACAAGGGGGCTGAAACATGACGATTGAATTTACGGTTCCCGGTCGCCCCGTCCCGATGGCGCGGCCTAGGGTTACAATGCACGGGACGTACACGCCGAAGCGGTGCAGGGAGTATAAAGACATCGTGCAGTTATTCGCCCGTCAAGCGATGCGACACAAAGAACCGCTTGAATGTGCGGTGCGGATTGATATTGTCTTGTGGTTCGGAATACCCAAAAGCTATGAGAAAGGGAAGCGGCTGGCGGCGGAATACAACGTGATAAAGCCTATCGGCAGAAATACGGGGGACGCTGACAATCACGCAAAAGGCATTATGGACGCATTAAAGGGGATTTGCTGGAGCGACGATAGCCAAGTTACGCGCATGACAGTTTATAAGCGATACGGGCAAAATGAGTGCGCTATGGTCAAGATAACGGAGGATAAAACAAATGGCGACAAAGTACCGTCTTGAAATGACAGAGGAACAGGCGCGAATGATGATCGCCGCGCTTGATTTTTGGATGCGTATGAGGATGGGGCAGTTTGGCGAACTCATTGACCTTGTTATGCCTGTATCGTCTGACGGCATTGACGATTACTTGCAGAAAAAAGAATGTGCGGAACAGGTGCTATTGTGTGTCCGCAATCTTTTAATGCCTAATTTGCGCGGAATGAATAGCTTATTTGGCTCTTATGGTGTTTATAAATTGCCGGAAACAGAGAGAGCTTTCGATGCGTTGAAGTCAATTCGTAGCTGTATAGCATGGCACAATAACCCGGATGGCGGTTATGAAGTGATTTATGACAGGCCGCATGGCGAGGCTCCGAAATGCGAGGTGATAGACGATGAAAAAATATTATCGATGGAACAGGACAAAGGAAGAGCTATTACAAGACGCTAAAGAAAAACATATAGATTTGCGTACATTCAAACATGGTGTGCGTCGAAAAGTGCTGATTCGGCTTATAAACCGATGGTACGCAGAACGCTATACATCCCCAGATGGAAGAACTGTTAGACGAGAAGAATACCCACAATTGTTTGAACAAATGTCATATTATAGCGCGAGGTGTTTTCAAATGGAGGAAAAGCCTAAAATCATTGAACGGGTTGAAGCTATGGATGCAGAAAAAACAAAGGCAATCATGTGGCTTTTACTTCAATATGTTGTTAATTCGCTGGATTGTAAAAGATGCCCGAAGAAATGCGAAAAGCCGACGCTTGGGCGGTGTATGTTGAATGTTCTTGACGAAATGGAGGAATTGAACAATGCAACGGGACACAAGACCGCCGACGACGGCGCAGATTGATTTTGCCGAAAGGTTGATGGTTGACACTGGCTAGTGCAAGAGACGAAAACTGATCCGAAATGGTTTGTTAATCTTGAAAGGTTTACGCGGCGGCAGGCGCAGGAAGAGATTGACAGGTTGTCTGTCGGTGTAGATGTGAGTAAATGGGAGGGCTAACGATGGATAAACTGATTCCTTGCTTTTGCGGAAACCGCCCGACGATTGTCAACGATATCTTTACTGACAAAAACGGTATAATGCGTGATTCGTGGCACGTTGAGTGCGGTAAATGCGGAACGCTAGATTTGTCTAGGTATTCTAGCGAATCAGCGGCGGTTAATGCTTGGAACGAAGTTATAAATTTGTATAACAGGAGGGCTGACGATGGTCATAAAGGAACGGATTGACGCGCTGACGGAGCAAGAAGCGAAAGCCGCGCTGAAAAATATAGTCTACTCGATTGCAGTTTTGCAACCGTGCAAGGCTGGAGCTAACAGATATTGCCCGCATTGGAGTAACTGCAAAATAGTACATGGAGAACTATGCGATAACGTATGGCTTGATTGTGCACTAAAGGGGGCGCGGGAATGACAGAGGCAGAGGAAATGAGGAAATACGCCGAGGCGCACGGTGTAACCGATTATCCACAAGCGCACGAGCCGAACGAATACCGCTATTTGTCCCCGGCTTGGCTTGACGAGATCGCGAAAGGGTTAACGGCTGGACAAGAAAAATATCCCGGCGAAACATGGCGCGAGATTCCCGCGAAAGAACACGCATGGCGGGCTGTGCGGCATTTGATGCTGTATCTGAAAGGCGACAAGGCCGACACGCATATTATCAACGCTTCAATGCGGTGCATGATGTGTTTTGAAACGGACGCGGCAGAAAACTCAACTATTGAGTGGGAGCGTTTGATGCGGGAAAAAGGTTGCGGCTGAAATATATCTAAAATTCGTTTTAAGGTGTATAGCGGCGGTTTTTATGCGCGGCGAATATAAACTATCGCGAACGAAATAAAAGCCGCCCAAAACGGCTATAAAGAGGCGTTGCCAATGCAGAGAAGAACGGGAAACAAGAACGTTGACAAGATCGAGGATATTTTCCGGCGGGAAAAGGAAATCCGCGAGGCAGTTTTGGAAGCCAAGATAGGGACGGGCGGGCATACAGGCGGCGCTCCAAGCGGGCATAGCTATATTTCCGACCCGACCCCTGCGGCGGCGTTACGTCGGGCGGTTGAATTATCTTGCGTGACCCTTTACCCGTCAAAGGAAAGGATTTTTCGCCCAGAGGCTTGGCTTGCCGTGGTTGACGCGGTAAAGGCATGGTGCGGGCGCGACACGATCAAGGCAGAAATCTTCAAACGGCGGTACACAGGCAAAGAAAAGTCATACGATACTTGCCTTGAAATCCACGTCGAGAAGTCAACGTATTATAGTATTCTCATGGAAATACGCAATTTCGCGTTAGCTTGCGCGGCGCAGGAACAGCTTGTGAGGGTTTTTTAGGCTTATTTTAGTAATAAGAACCGCAAAAAGCGTGATATAATGTCAGTATAGAAAATTGTTTTTGCTTATTATTATAATAAGCCTCGAAAAATCCATGGTATAATATTAGCGTGAAATGGGATCGCAAGCGGCGCAAACGCAGAGAGAAAGAGAAAAGAAAAAGAAAGCGAAAAGAAAGAAAGAAGCAAAGAAAGAAAAGACAAAGAATAAAGAAAAGAGAAAGAGAGAGCGCACGCGCCCGCGCACACGCGAAAAAATTTTCTCCCTGTCAGCTTATTCCGGGAATAAAATATTAAAAAACCGTGGTATTATAATAGCGTGGAGTAGTGAAAAACACACTACAAGCCTCCTTTCTCGCATAGCGGCGGTTGTCTCCTCTCCGCCGCATACCCCCACAGCCCGCCCTATTCTTCCGGCGGGCTTTTGTATTTGGAACGAGGTGCATTGTGGACATTATCGAGAAGCGGCTTGACGAATTGAAGCCGTACAAGCGAAACCCGCGCAAGAACGATAACGCCGTTGATGCGGTGGCGGCAAGTATTAAGGCGTTTGGGTTCAAAGTGCCGATTGTGATAGATCGTGACGGCGTGATTGTGTGCGGACACACCCGCGCAAAGGCGGCAAAGAAGCTGAAACTTGAAAGCGTGCCTTGCGTGGTTGCCGATGATTTGACCGAGGAACAAATAAAGGCGTTTCGTTTGGCAGATAACAAGGTGGGCGAGTTGGCAGAGTGGGATTTCGAAATGCTTGATTTTGAATTAGGCGACCTTGATTTTGATATGGGAGATTTTGGATTTTATCAAGGCGAAATCGAAACCTTGCCAAAAGGCGGCGAAGGATTCAAGGAATTTGACGGCTCAATTCCTACAAAACATACTTGCCCGAAGTGCGGCTATGAATGGTGATATAAATGCAAAAGCCTAAATACCGTATTCCGTATATGCAAGAAATAAAAGATATTTCATGGAACGGATTTAATGTCGTTTCGACCTTTAGCGGGGGGGGGCGGCTCTTGTCTTGGTTATCGTATGGCGGGCTTTCGCGTTTTATATGCAAATGAGTTTGTGGAAGAAGCGCAGAAAACTTATAGGGCCAATCATGACGCTTTTCTTGATGTACGAGATATTCGCGAGGTAACGGCTGAAAGTATTCTTGATATAGTCAAACTCAAAAAGGGAGAGATTGACCTTTTTGATGGTTCGCCGCCTTGTTGCGCGTTTTCGACGGCAGGACGGCGTGAAAAAGGGTGGGGCAAGGAAAGAGAATATAGCGACGGCAAAAAACAGCGTATAGAAGATTTATTCTTTGAGTATATCCGATTGCTTGACGGCTTACAGCCAAAAACCTTTATAGCCGAAAATGTCAGCGGGCTTGTAAAGGGCAAAGCAGTCGGATATTTTAACGATATTTTGTCGTATATGAAACAATGCGGCTATGAAGCAAAAGCCGCGTTAATAGATGCTTCTTGGCTTGGCGTTCCTCAACGTCGAGAGCGCGTTATATTTTGCGGCGTACGAAAAGATATTGTCAAAAAATACGGCGTACGTCCGACCTTTCCAAATAAACTGCCTTATTTCTATACGTTGAAAGATGCGTTTGATGGCTTATTAATAGATAAAAGCGAAGAAAAAATGCTTTTTGACGCGGCTAATAAGTATCAATGGGGCAAAGTATTAAAGCGAATGCCGAAAAACCCTTCTAAGCCTTATAGTGGCGCCCGATATATGAACGGTAGCTATTTTAATCTAAAGCGTGAATCAATGTTCGCGCCATGTTCTACGATATGTCAGATGAATGGTTCACCTAGCGCGTCGGGAAATTGTCATCCGTTATACGATAGGAAATTTTCAATTTCGGAGTTAAAACGAATAACATCAATTCCCGATGATTTTATTTTAACGGGAACTTATGAGCAACAATGGGAGCGTCTAGGGCGTATGGTCCCACCCGTTATGATGTCGCATATTGCGAAAACGGTCGAGAAGGAGATTTTATGCAAGATACAATCGTAATGCCTGACAAAAAATGGGAATTTGACGAAAATGTTACGAATGTATTTGATAATATGCTTTCCCGTAGTATTCCGGCATATAACGATATGCGCGCCCTAACTTTCAATATTGGAAAGCGTTTTGTCAAGCCCAAAACATTTATAGTTGATATAGGGTGTTCCAATGGAAACTCGATAAAGCCGTTTGTTGAAACCTTCGGCGCGTACAATACCTATCGTCTATATGACGTTAGTGAGCCGATGCTAGACAAGGCAAGAGAAAAATATAAGGCGTGGATTGATAACGGCTTGATGGTTGTTAAAAATCACGACTTGCGGCAAGGGCTTGAAAATATAAACGCCTCGCTTGTTCTGTCTGTGCTTACGTTGCAATTTGTTCCGATTGAGTATAGGCAAAAGATCGTCAAAAGCGTATATGAAAAACTTGTGCCCGGTGGCGCGTTCGTCTTAATTGAGAAGGTATTAGGCAATACTTACGAAATAGACGAAATGCTTGTTAGTGAGTATTACGACATGAAACGCGAAAACAGCTATACTGAAGAACAAATAGCAACAAAACGAAAAAGCCTAGAGGGTGTTCTTGTTCCTATTACGGCAAAATGGAATGAGATGCTTTTGAGGGATAGCGGATTTTCTGCCGTTGATTGTTTTTGGCGGTATTTGAATTTCGCGGGTTGGGTTGCAATTAAATAATATATTGTGGTCCGAAAGGGGGCGAGAACGTGAACGATAAAAATATTTTGCCGCATAGATATACAAAAGGCGCGAGTAAAGCGCGAGAGAACGGTAGAAAAGGCGGCTTAGGCAGACAAAAGCAGGTGCGCGAAAGGAAAACTATTCGCGAGGCATTAAAACTGCTTGTAGGGCTTCCTTGTCAGCATGACAAGCTACGGGCGGCAATTCAAGCAGAAGGTATCGACGATGAAGATATAACAAACGGCTTGGCGATTGCTTATACTACGATGAAAAACGCGCACAAGCGGGCAGACTTCGCTCGCGTTCTCTTTGAAATGCTAGGCGAGAACGACGTGCAGGGCGTATCCAAAATTCCCGGCGCGTTGCAAGTCAATTTTAGCGACAAGCCGGAGGACTTCAAGTGATTACCTTTGCGCCCGCGTTCGAGGAACTTTTCCGACCACACCGATACAAAGTGTTTTACGGTGGGCGCGGTAGTGGGAAATCGTGGAGCGTCGCGCGGGCTTTGCTTTTGCTTGGCTATGAGAAGCCTATGCGGATATTATGCGCCCGCGAAATTCAACGCAGTATATCTGACAGCGTACACAAGTTGTTATGCGAGCAAATAGAAGCAATCGGGCTTTCTGGTGCGTACACGATCACGCGGGACGCGATAAGATGCACAAGCGGCACGGAGTTTATCTTTAAGGGCTTACGGTCTAACCCGCAAGAAATAAAATCAACGGAAGGCGTGGATATTTGCTGGGTAGAAGAAGCCGCCGCCGTTAGTGCTGACAGCTGGGATATTTTAATCCCGACAATACGAAAGCCCAACAGCGAAATATGGCTGACGTTCAACCCGCTTGACGAGCAAGACCCGACATATCAAAGATTTATCCTCAACCCGCCAGATGGCGCATACGTCCGCAAAGTAAACTACAACGAAAATCCCGCTTTCCCTGACGTTCTCGAAAAGGAAAAGGATTGGTTGCAAGCGAGGGACTATGAAAGCTATCTTCACATTTGGGAGGGCGAGGTTAGAAAGCACTCTAACGCCGTAATCTTTGCGGGGCGGTTTAGGGTTGAAGAATTTGAAACCGACCGCGACGCGAGATTTTATCAGGGGGCTGACTGGGGTTTCGCGCAAGACCCGACCGCGCTTATTCGTTGTTATATCAAAGACCGCACATTGTATATAGATCGTGAAGCATGGGGCGTAGGAGTTGACCTTGACGAAACGCCCGCATTATTTGACACGATAGAAACGGCGCGAAGCTGGCCTATAAAAGCGGATAACGCAAGACCCGAAACAATCAGCTTTATGAAACGGCGCGGCTTTCATATTAGCGGCGCGAAAAAGTGGCAGGGCAGTATTGAGGACGGCATAGAGTTTTTGAAGTCGTTTGATATTGTCGTCCATCCGCGATGCCGCCATACAATCGACGAACTAAATCATTATTCGTACAAAGTGGACAAGCAGACGGGCGATATATTGCCGATTATCGTGGACGCTTGGAACCATTGTTTGGACGCTCTACGCTATGCGCTTGATGGTATTATCCAGCGCGGGCGCGGTGCGTCTATGTTTTTTGGGAGTGGTGAGTAAATGGCAAAGCAAAAACAAATGACAATTTCAGAC
>Ga0310696_10003215_pt1 | contig 20624 bp, 12 predicted proteins | sample AusTroGonzalo_MG_4_FD_203885 | JGI IMG/M metagenome (GOLD analysis project Ga0310696, IMG submission 203885) | Bovine rumen microbial communities from tropical cattle in Woodstock, Queensland, Australia - Gonzalo_02 (v2) (version 2) | ecosystem: Host-associated > Mammals > Digestive system >... | reverse complement strand
ATGTAAGGTGTGAAGCTGTTTGGGATACGGTAGAATACACTTTAACTTATGACTGTAAAAACGGCGATAAGACAGTGGCGGAATCCGGTAAATCGTATCCAGCTGGAACAGATGCGATCATCGCAGGGTATAGCGAATGTGGAACCAAAAATGGATCGAGAATAACAGGATGGGATTGTGGAATTGTTGGTTCTACGATTACAATGGACTCTGATAAGACGTGTACTGCTGTTTGGGAAAACGATAAATATAGTGTTACATATGATTGTAATGGCGGGACAATAGTGGGTAGCGAAGAACCAACAGAAACAATAGGTGATCTTGAATATCAAGTGACACAATTTGCCTTTGCAAAGGTTGCGGACAAATGTGAATGGTATGGTCATGCAGCAAAGAGGTGGAGTTGTAATACTTCAATGCCACTTGTAAATTCTGATTATACTACTAAACCGTGGAATTATGCTTATAATGTAAGGTGTGAAGCTGTTTGGGATACGGTAGAATACACTTTAACTTATGACTGTAAAAACGGCGATAAGACAGTGGCGGAATCCGGTAAATCGTATCCAGCTGGAACAGATGCGATCATCGCAGGATATAGTGAATGTGGAACAAGGCGAGGTTCTACTATTACTGGTTGGGATTGTGGGGCGGATGGTGTAAAAACTGCCAGTAGCACGATTGTAATGAACTCTTCTAAGACTTGTGATGCTATTTGGGAGGATACTATAGAACAGATTATTTATGTTGGTTGTGTGGACGGAGATTGTAAAGGGTGTGCTAACGGAATCTGTCAAAGCTGTGTTACTAATTTGCGTTTGAATAGTTATATTGATTCTGAAAAGTGGACATATAGTAATACGAAACTAGTGACCTTCCCCGTTGATGATGAGAACCCTTACGCATATTTAAGGGAAGAGGGATATTATTTTGATGGTAAGTGGTACAAAACCAAAGCCTCACGTAGATATCCTGTAAGTAATACTTTGTGGGATGAAGGACCTTTGACGGTTTGTACAATACTTAGACCGTATTATAATGTGACGTATGATTGTGGATGGAGTTATACTGCACCGATTGATGAAAACAATCCTTATGTTTCTGGGAATGATGTGACGGTTAAGGCTGGTTCTGAATGTGGTGCCGGCAGCAGAGAAGGATATACGTTTACAGGATGGAGCTGCAAACCACAAGCTCAAAGTGCGTTTGATATTGATGCGGGTGAAAAATTCGCAATAGAAGCAGATACTACCTGCACTGCCCAGTGGACAAAGAACGAATACAAAGTGACTTATGATTGTACAGAACGGTCAGTAAAATCTGGTGCAACGATGCAATATACTGTATATTATGGTGATGAACATTCTGTCGCCAGTGTTGATGACAAGTGTTCTTATGATGGGTATACATTTAATGGTTGGGTGTGTAAAAAAGTCAATGCTGGTAATGTATTAGGAACTTATCGTTGCCCCGCTTCACTTGCTGACGATCCTAGTTGTAAAGGAAGCTCTATTACTTGGGCGTTTGATGATGATTTGAAATGCGACGCTTTATGGGACGCTAACCATTATAATGTGATCTATGACAAGGGTGAATGTGGTGCTGTTGATGGTGTCGCATACGAAGACAATTATAATCCAGACACTCAATCTGGTGGTGCTACAACTGGCAGAACTTATACTGTGCCAGATGTCGCAACAACTTCTATGGTTAATGCTATGAAGGATGGTTATACATTCAAGGGATGGAATACAGTTTCTGGTGAGACAGAAGGAAACTGGACTGGCGAAAGCCCTTGGACACACAGAGAAGATTTAATTGTGTATGCTGCGTGTGAAGCAAATAAATATACTGTCACTTATAACAAGGGAAATTGTGTCAGAAATAATGGTGATAGTTATGCTGATACGGATGGCGCGACATACGGTGAACGTTATAATGCTTTGTCTGGTGCTGCAACAAGTATTTATGCAGGAACTGGATACGAATTCAAGGGTTGGAGTACAAAGTCAACTCAGACAGCAGATGATTTTGATGCCAATGGGGACTTGATTGATGAATGGAAAGGTGCAAATCCATGGGAACTTACAAGAGATTTGGATGTTTATGCGGTCTGCACACCAATGACATATAATGTGAGATATAGAAACAATACTTGTGGTGGTGAACAAGGGGCTATATTCAATGATAAAGTTGAATATGATTCGAACTATACATTGTTGCCTTTGCCAATCGAATGGACAACTGGTACAAATAACACAGTCGAACGTAGTATTTATGTGCCGGTTGGATATAAATTCATAGGTTGGAAGAGCTTAACGACTTTGATGGAACCGGATTATCCAGACGGTTATACATTTGAACCTTGGAATAGAACCAGCACTTTAGATTTGTTCGCGGAGTGTGTGGAAGAAGATTATCGTGTCACCTATGATTGTGATACTATAGGTAATCCTTATGATTCTTATAATTCTTGCAACGATAATGATGAGACAGGTTGTCGGACACCAGAAGATGATACTATATATCATATTACTGATACGGTTCCTGTCCCATTGAACGAAGCAAATACTTGTAAAAAGACAGGTTATCATTTTGATAAATGGAATTGTGTTGCAGATGATGATAATCATACTGAATTGCCAATAAGTCAAAATACAAATCGTTTTGAAATGTTGGCGGCGGATGCAAGATGTACAGCACAATGGATAGAGGATGAATATCATGTGTTTTATAATTGTGACAGTGGCACTTTGTGCGACAATAGTGATGCTATGGGCTGTCGGACACCAGAAGATAACACGGCTTATCATTATGATGCAGATGTAATTACTTCGGATAACCAATTGAACGAGCAGGATGCTTGTGTAAGGTTTGGGTATTCACCTACTTTGTGGGCTTGTAATGGCGGGTATAAGACGGAGGAAGTTATCCCTGGTGATTCCTTCAGAGATATACGGCAAGATACAACCTGTACAATGCAGTGGGAACCACACAGATATAACATTAAATATGAAGCTGGGAGCTGTAGTGGAACATATAAAGAATTTGCAAATGCTTTGCAATATGGTGCTGGGTATGAAATCAAGAACATTACAGATATAAATAACCTGATTGTACCTGTTGGATATGAATTTGTTGGCTGGACAGATGACGAAGATAATGTAACAGAAGATGGTGTTAATTATTCTGTTGGAACATATGATTCTTGGACAAAAGACGAAGGTTTGACATTGTATGCTGTGTGTAAGAAGAAGATATATAATGTTTGTTATGATTTTACTGTTAAAGGCGGTCAATGGGATACAAATGATAGAAGAGAACCGTTGTATGAATTTGATATTGATACGATCGATGCGGGTGTGCCGTTGGCAGAGCATGATGATAAGGGGGAAGCACCTTATTATGTGTTTGATGGTTGGTATGATAATTCAGAAGGAACTGGTAATGCAGTGACAAGTTTGCCGGGTAATAGTTTGCGAACAAATCCACCAACGAGCTCTGTGCTTGTTGAACAGGCAGATAGGATATCGGCACAATGGGATGAAGATGGGTTCGCAAATTGTGATGTGATGTTGTATGCAAAATGGAAACCAGCTGGTAAGATAAAGTTTAATTGTTTAACAGGTTGGGCTGAAACTCATAAAGAACCGGAAGATGCGGATGTTCTGACTGCAGAAGGCACCTATTGTGAGATTGGTAACTGTGAATTCTCGTTATGGCATTGTGGAGATTATACTGGTTCACGACTGGATTACAGACCTTATGTAGATGATGAAGAAGAAGATTATATAAAGGTTTTGGTGCCGAATACGACTGTGACATGTACACCAGTAAAAGACTGTTCTAATTTGGAATACAATATAGAATATCGTGTTTATAGAAATGGCACAAGACAGAACAGAGTGATATATGACGAACAAGAAATAAATGTGAATGAGCTGAGACCAAATACATATAGACCTGGGGATGAACCTGTGGAATATCCAGAAGTGTCATGGTCAAATTGTGAATTTAGAGGATGGTATGACAACAAAGACTTTGCTGGTGAACCTGTGACTCATACCCCTGCTCTGGCGATTGATGAGGAAGGTGAAGATGTAGTGTTGTACGGAAATTTGGTTTGTGAAGATGACACAACACTGTGTAATGAACCAGGACATGCTCATTGGTTGCACATTGGTGATGGCGAACATGACAGGGTGTGTTTGTATGAAAAACGCCCAACGAGCCAAACGCCTGCTGTTCGAGTTAGCAGAAGCGATAAAAACGCAGAACCATATTATATGATGTTGTCTTTGGATTCTGATAAGAAGATACATGATGGTTCTGAAAAGAAAATGCATATTGTGCACCCAGACGGTAACGTTTATAATGTCTGTGATAAATCTACTTGTCCAGAATTAGCAAATTAAAATGTTATAAAAAGCCTGTTTCTACGGGCTTTTTCTTTTTTAATCTTGTTTTTTTAAAAATATTCATTATATGGGATAAAGTGGCTTGACCGGGGGCTTAAAAATTGCTATAAACTATACGATTTAGGGTGGCGAGTCTGGAAAGAACGGTAAGGAAAAGTAAAATGAAAAATGTATTAAAGTTAATATTGGGTTCTGCAAACGATAGAATTGTAAAATCATATGAAAAAACTGTTTCAACAATAAATAAATTAGAGCCAAAATATGCGGCTATGTCAGATGATGAAATTCATGGTTTGACGTCTGTGTTTCGCGAACGGTTGGCAAAAGGAGAAAAGGAAAAAGATATTTTACCAGATGTTTTTGCCGCTGTGCGTGAGGCTGGCAAACGTTCTATTGGTTTGCGTCATTTTGATGTGCAATTAATTGGGGGGATGGTTTTAAACAACGGTCAAATTTCAGAAATGAAAACCGGTGAAGGTAAAACCTTGGTCGCTACACTGGCACTTTATTTAAAGGCTTTGTATGGTAAAGGGGCACATTTAATTACCGTTAATGATTATTTGGCTTCGCGTGATGCGGGTTGGATGGGTCAAGTTTACAGATTTTTGGGTATGACCGTTGGTATTATTCAACATGATATGTCTGACGAAGACAGGCGCGCTGCTTATAATTGTGATATCACTTATGTGACTAATTCAGAATTGGGTTTTGATTATTTGCGCGATAATATGAAATTCACCAAAGAACAACAAGTTTTGCGCCCGTTCTTTTTTGCTATTGTTGATGAAGTAGATAGTATTTTGATTGACGAAGCAAGAACACCGCTTATTATTTCGGGACCTGCGGAAGACACAAGTGATTTGTATAACAAAGTTGATTCTGTAGTTGCGGCATTAAATCCGGATGATTATAAAATCGACGAAAAAGACAGACATGTGACTTTGACAGAAATTGGTGTGGACCATGCGACAGAACTGTTGAAACAAGCAGGAATTTTGGCTGGTGATAATTTATACGCATCAGAAAATGCGGTTATAGTTATGCATTTACAGCAGTCTTTGCTGGCACATCATTTGTATGAAAAAAATGTGAATTATGTTGTTCGAGGCGGTGAAGTTTTAATTGTTGATGAATTCACTGGTCGTGTAATGACTGGACGTCGTTTTGGCAAGGGGTTACATCAGGCTATTGAAGCCAAAGAACATGTTGCTGTTCAGCCTGAAAATCAAACTGTGTCCAGTATTTCTTATCAAAATTTATTCAGAATGTACCCTGTTCTGTCTGGTATGACTGGAACAGCTATGACCGAAGCTGCGGAATTTGAAGAAATATATAAATTGCGTGTCGTGTCTATCCCAACTAATAAGCCTGTGGCACGTATTGATCATCATGATGAAATATATAGAAACAAAGAAGAAAAATACGAAGCGATCATAAAGCAGATTTCTGAATGTATGGAGCGCAAACAGCCTGTGCTGGTTGGAACCGTTTCTATTGAAAAATCAGAAGAACTGGCAAAGATAGTCCAAAAAAAATTGGGTATCAAGCCCGCGGTGTTAAATGCAAAACATCACGAATCCGAAGCAAAAATAGTATCACAGGCCGGTGCGCCTGGGGCAGTCACAATTGCAACAAATATGGCGGGGCGTGGAACTGATATTAAATTGGGTGGAAATGCTGATGATTTAATTGCTGAATTAGATGAAACAGCGCCTGATTTTGAAAAAAAGAAAAAAGAAATAATAGATAAAATCGAAGCAAACAAGAAAATAGTTCTGGAGGCTGGTGGTCTTTATGTCATTGGGACAGAAAGACACGAATCTCGTCGTATAGATAATCAGTTGCGTGGTCGGTCTGGTCGTCAGGGGGATCCTGGGGATTCGAAGTTCTTTTTGGCTTTGGATGATGATTTGATGCGTATATTTGGTGCGGCAAGATTACAAAACATGTTGACCACTTTGGGATTAAAACCGGGTGAAGCAATTACACATCCTTGGATAACCAAGGCTTTGGAAAAAGCACAAAAGCGTGTAGAAGCACGATATTTCGAAGCGCGTAAAGAATTATTGAAATACGATAATGTTATGAACGATCAAAGAACAGTCGTTTATAAACAACGCGATGAATTGATGACTTCTGAAAATCTTGAACCTTTGATAACAGAATTTGTTGGTGATGTTGTTGAATTGATTTGTGAAAGAAATATACCAGAAAAGGCACATCCATCTGCATGGAACACAGAAGGCATTCACGATAATATGATGCGTATATTCGCTTTGGATATTACGGATATTAATAATTGGAAAACGGACGAAAGCATATCCGAACGCGCTGCGTATAATACATTGTTTAATTTAGCTATGCGTCGTTATCAACAACAAAAAGAAAAATATGGTGTTGAATTAATGCAAATGGCACAAAAACAGATGATGTTGGGCGCGCTTGATTCTGTATGGAAAAGACATTTACAACAAATGGATTATTTACAAGGTGCTATTGGTTTGCGTGGATATGCTCAAAAGAATCCTTTGTATGAATATAAAAGTGAATCTTTGGAATTGTTTAAAAATACGATTCAAAATTTCAAAACAATGTCCGTTGCATACATTTGTCGCATGGAATTAACGCGTGAAAATGTTGATGCAACTGCACAACAACATGCACAGCACGATTCCGAGCTTAATCAAAATACCGCTGGTAATAATATGGGCAACATGAACATAAGTCGTAATGCGTTGTGTCCGTGTGGTTCCGGGTTAAAATATAAACACTGTCATGGAAAATTGAATTAAAACGGCAACACAAAAAAGGAAGGAAAAGCATAATATGCCAGATTTTGTGCATCTTCGTGTTCATTCAAAAGTGTCTGTGGGGGCAAGTACTATCCCGGTGGGCAGTAATAAAAAATTGGGTATATTAAAAGGTATTCCAGAATTTTGTCGTGACAATAATATGTTTGCATGTGCTTTGACAGATACAAATATGATGTCTGGATGTGCAGAATTTTCAGATGTTATGCCGTCTAATAAATTACAGCCTATTATTGGTGTTGAAATATCTTTGAATCATCACAGTGCTGATCCAAAAATATTACGACAATCTTCGTTGTCCAAAATTGTATTATTGGCAAAACATCACAAAGGTTATTTGAATCTTTGTGAACTTAGTCGTGTTATGTATATGCGCAATTCTAATCATCATCTGGGACCATACATAACTATGGCAGAATTAAAAAAATACAGCGATGATTTAATTTGTTTGTCTGGGGCGCATACTGGACCAATAGGTATGGCTGTTTTGAATAATCAAAATAATACTGCATTTAATTTGGCTCAACAATTCTTGGACATATTTGGTGATAATTTTTATATAGAAATTCAACGACACGGATTGGATGCAGAAATAAAAACAGAACCAGTTTTTTTACAAATTGCACGTGATTTGAATATTCCTATTGTTGCAACAAATGATGTTTGTTTTGCAACACCAGATGGATATGAATCTTTGGATGCGTTGGGTTGCGTTTTGGGACAGACAAAAGTCATAGACCCGGACAGACCACGAAAATCTGTAGAACAATATTTTAAGTCTGTTGATGAAATGGTGGAATTGTTTTCTGATTTGCCAGAAGCAATTGAAAACACTGTGAATATTGCAAAACGTTGTGCTTTTTTTGTAAATGTTCATGAAAAACCTTTGTTGCCGCGATTTGGGGCTGATTTGAAAACAGAATGTCAAATGTTGCGCGATGCAACGATAAGTGGATTAAAGGCAAGATTACAAGAACACAAAATTACAGATACTGCGCCCTATTTTGAACAGGCAGAATATGAATTAGGTGTTATTATTGGTATGGGATTCCCAGGATATTTTCTTATAGTTGCTGACTATATAAATTGGTGTCGTAAAAATGATATTTTAACTGGACCAGGACGCGGTTCCGGTGCGGGTTCTATTGTCGCATGGGCATTGGGAATAACGCATGTTAATCCATTAAAATATGGTTTGTTGTTTGAAAGATTTTTGAATCCGGATCGTATTTCTATGCCTGATTTTGATATTGATTTTGAACCAACGGGTATTGAACGCGTACTTGATTATGTTGGTGAAAAATACGGTCGAGATTCTGTTTGTCGCATAATAACTTTTGGCAGTTTACAGGCGCGTGGTGCTGTGCGTGATATTGGTCGTGTGTATGGGATACCTTATTCTAAATCAGATAGATTGTCTAAGTTGATACCAGCAGATGCGAAAACATTAAAGGAAGCTGTGGAATCTTCGCAAGAAATTCGTGATGTTTTAGATAATGACCCAGATATGGCAAAAGTAGTTTGTGTGGCTGAAGATTTAGAAGGATCAATTAGAAATTTGGGCCAGCATGCGTGTGGTGTTGTTATTGGCGATCGCCCTACTACACAAATTGCGCCGGTTTATCGTGACCCTGCGAATCAATTACCATCTTGTCAATTCGATGGGCATTATTTGGAAAGTGCTGGGTTAATTAAGTTTGACTTTTTAGGCTTAGAGACTTTGGTTGTGTTGAAATATACAACCAAGTTGATTCAACAGACGCATGGAATAAATATTGATTTAGACCAGATTCCAACGGATGATGAAAAAACTCTTAAGCTTTGGCAGGCAGGAACCACAGAAGGCATTTTCCAATTCGATGCTCAATTTGTTCAACAGACTTTGAAAAAAATGCACCCAACGAGCTTTTTGGAAATATCAGCGTTAAACGCATTAAACCGTCCGGGTCCTATCGCTTTTATTCCACAGTTTATTGCGCGTATGCATGGTGAAGAACCCGTGGAATATGTTCATCCGAGGGCTGAACCTGTGTTAAAAGAAACCTATGGAATTATTGTGTATCAAGAACAAGTTATGCAATTAACGCGTGTGTTGGCGGGATTTACCCGTGGGGAATCTGATACAGTGCGAAAAGCTATGGGTAAAAAGAAAATTGAATTATTGGCTGAATTGGAAAAAAAGTTTTTGGAAGGATGTAAGAAAGAAGATACTTTGGATGAAAAAACAGCAAAAGATTTGTGGGAAAAATTTAAAGAGTTCGCAAAATATGCATTTAATAAATCACATGCTATCGCCTATTCTATCGTGGCAAATCAATGTGCATATTTAAAAGCGCATTTCCCGGCCGAATTTTTAGCGGCTTCTATGTCAAGCAATATGAACGATACAGATCAGTTGGCTATATTTGTTGATGATGCTAAAACTAATTTTAATATTCAAATTGTTGCGCCAGATATAAATGAAAGTGAATCTTTGTTTACTGTGAAAAACGGCAAAATTATTTATGCTTTGGCTGCGATTAAGGGGGTCGGGACAGCGGCAACAGATGCGATAGTTGCTGAACGTGAAGCACACGGAAAATTTAAAAACTTGACTGATTTTGCAAAACGTTGTGCGCCCATAATCAACAAAAGAATATTGGAAGCTTTTGCTAAGGTCGGTGTTTTAGATTCTTTAGAAAAAAATCGTGCATTGATCTTTATGAATGCCGATGCAATATTGGCATATGCATCTAAATCGCGAGAAAATGCAAATTCTTTGTCTTTGTTTGCCGATACCACCGAAGACGATATCAGCGAAGATAGATTGTTGAAAGATTTGCCAAAAACAAAGCCTTGGACTTTTGCACAAAAATTGGAAAATGAATTGTCTGCGTTGGGATTTTATATTTCTGCGCATCCGTTGGACCAATATAAACATTTGATTGCGCGTGCAAAATTGACCACCAGTCAAACATTGAATGATATGGCTGATAGAAAGCCTGTTCAAGTTGCGGTTAATGTGAATTCTTTTTCAAGACGCAGAACAAAAACTGGAAAGGATATGTTGACTGTAAACGCTTCGGACAGTTTTGGTAATATTGAATGTGTGGCTTTTGGAGAATCTTCAATAGAATTATCACAAATATTAAACAGTGAAACTGCCGTTGTTATTTCTGGAAAAACTTCTGTGCGTGATGACCGGGTTTCTGTGTTTATGGATTCTATTATACCATTGGCACAATGGGTTGCGAAAATTGCTAAAACAATGACATTGGATATTCGGGATAAATCTGTTCTAGAAAATGTAAAGAAAGTTATTGCTGGGTTGCCATCCGGGAACACGAAAGTTATTTTGAATTTATATTCAGATAATAAAAGTGTGTCTTTGGCTTTGAAAAATCCCGTAGAATTGGGGGCAACTACGGCTAAAGATTTAAGTGCACTGGGGATAAAGGTTGATATAGAATAATGAAGCATATACCTGTTCTTTTAGATGCTGTTCAAAATGCACTTGGCGATGTTCGTGGACGCACGATTGTTGATTGTACTTTTGGTGCAGGTGGATATACACGCGCTTTCTTAAAAGCTGGGGCAAATGTAATTGCTTTTGACAGAGATACAAGTGTTTTATCGGATGTAATTGAAATACAAAAAGAATACGGTGACAGATTTCGTTTTATTAATGCACCGTTTTCTGAAATAAGCAATTTAAATCAAAACGATTTTGATGATGTTGTTTTTGATTTGGGGATTTCTTCAATGCAGATTGACAACGGGGCACGTGGTTTTTCTTTTCGTTTTGATGCGCCACTTGATATGCGGATGGATGTTCGTTGTAAAACTACTGCGGCAGATTTAATAGAAAAGCTGTCTGATTCTGAATTGGCTGATATATTGTATGAATATGGTGATATAAAAAAATCTCATATGTTGGCAAAAATATTAAAAAAAGAATTACCACGCACAACTTTTGAATTGCGCGATTTGGTAAAAAAACAAAGTGATGTTGCCCCTGTGTTTCAGGCATTGCGTATTGCGGTAAATGATGAAATGGGCGAAATCAAATCTGCTTTGGAAAGTGTACACTGTTTATTACGCGATGGTGGGCGGTGTGTTTGTGTTACTTTTCATTCGTTGGAAGACAGAATTGTTAAAAATACTTTTCGCAAATGGACAGAAAACCTTGGTGATCCGCATTTGCCAACAATAGAAGCAGCTGAATATAAATTGTTGCGAACAGTATTGCCGTCTGATAAGGAGTTGGCCGAAAATCCGCGGGCGCGGTCTGCACATATGCGCGGGGTGGAAAAAGTATAAATATCTTGTTGACTTGATTTGTCGGTTTTTGATAAAATAAGTCAGAAAAATTATAAGGAAAGGAAAATGAAAAAACATTTATCAACATATTTATTGTGTATTTTTTGTGGTTTGATACTTTTTACATCAATGGCAGAGGCCGTATGTCCCGTATGCACTATTGCGATTGGCGCGGGATTGGAAAGCATGCGCGTCTTGGGTGTCAAAGATGTGTTGACCGGTATTTGGGCTGGTGGTTTGACGGTATCTTTGATTGGTTGGACTGCGGGCTATATGCACAGACATAATATTAAAAACCCTTTCTGGTATTTGTTAAACGCGTTTGTTTATATTGCTTTGTTGGCGGGGGTTTATTTCTTTCCAACTGATAACCCGATTGTAAAGTGGTGGGAAAATTGCATGTGGCATATGGATCAGTTCTTGTTGGGGGTGTTGGTTGGTGCGACAACATTTATTTTGATGGAATTGTGGTATGCCCGCATCAAAAGAAATAATGGTGGACACGCAATGTTTCCTTTTCAAAAAGTGGTTATGCCTTTTGCGGGCTTGTTGTTAATGACAGGTGTGTTCTGGCTGATAATAAAATTGTTGCCACAATACGGAATTGTTTTGTGTTAAAACTGACGGAGAATATTCATGAAAAAAGCAAGCAAAAAATTATCTATGGAAGAAATGATTGAAAAATTGGATGCCGCAAAAAAGGCGAATCCATTGGATTTATCGTCTGATCAAGATTTATCGATTGCGTTGATGAATCTGGTTTCGCTGGAAGAACACTTCTTTTTCAGTGGCGCAAAAACTGGCAAGGTTGGCTTTTATGATTTGATAAACACCGTTCGCAGTATGCGCAAAGAATTAATGGAACGCATTGTTAAAAAATCTAGTGGCGAAGATGGTGAAGTCTGGTGTATTTCTAAACATTTGTTGGCTGCATCTATGCGTATTTACGAAGTTGGAACAAAGGCTATTGGTGCTGGCAAGAAAAAAGAAGCCTATGAAATGTTTGAAAAAGCATATGAATTATATTCTTTGTTTTGGGGATTGAATATGCATTTGATTGATTTGGACGGGGTCAAAGAATCTGTGCCGGCTTTTTATGATGGTGCTAATGAGGCATGTTTAGATTCTAAAACCGAAAAAAAACCTGTAAAATCGGCAAAAAATGAAGAAAAGATTTCTGGAGTTAAAAGACTTGGACAATGGGTAAAAGAAAAAGTCAACTGTTGCATTGAATAAAGTCTTGCATTGATGGGGCGAAAAGTGATAAAATAAAAAGCGAGGAGACAAAAGTGGCAGGGATTGTAAAAAATATTTTTAAAATGTCTGTTATTGCGTTGGCAATACCAGCGGTGGCTTTGGGTGCTCAAAGGGTTAATCCTCGCGCAGGGGGTGTTCGTACCAATCAGGCGCCTGATAATTCAGCAACTTCTGTGATTTCAAGATCCGTGGCGAAAGACGGTCGTCAAACTCGTTCGGCGGTAAGTGCCCCAAGTGTTAAGTCGCGTTCTGCGCGGTCCGCAACGGCGGGTGGCACACCTAATGCTGCACGCAATACGCGGTCTGCGGTTGTGCCCGAAAAGCAAACTGCGAAAAGTGGTTCGCGTGTCCAAACTGCGCGCGCAACGGCTGTTTTTAATGATGTATCAAAGATTGGTGGTGGATTTGCTTCTTGTCGTGATGCTTATGCAACATGTATGGACCAATTTTGTGCAAATGCTAATGATACATACAGAAGATGTTATTGCAGTGATAGATTTACCGGATTTCGTGAAACTTCGGAAAATTTAGATACCGCGTTGGGAATGTTGGCTGATTTTCAAAACGAAAATTTGGATGCTGTTGATAAAACTGCCGCAGAAGTGACCGCTATGTATATGGCAAGCGAAGGCGAAAAGGCAATAAAAAAAGATACCAGTGCTTCGCAAAAACTGTTAAACAATATCAGCAATATTTTGTCTGGCAAATCGACGGTAAAGACGAACACTAATTTGAATTCTTTGGGGGTTCTTGATTTTTCTAGTTTTGAATTTGATGAAGGTGATATTTGGGGTGAATCTTCGTCTATATTTGGTGGTGATTCCGCATCCAATATTGCTGACCTGGAAGGCAAGGCTTTGTATAACAAAGTCAACAAGCAGTGTATGGAAATTGTTAAAGATGCTTGTGGCAGTGATGCTGTATTTAATCTGGCACGCAGTTCTTATTCTATCATGATTTCTCAAGATTGTAATGTGATTGAAAAGAATATTAATGCAAAACGTGCTGCGGTTGAAGAAACGGTAAGAACCGCGCAAAAATATTTGCGTGATGCCAGATTAGACGAATATCGTGCACACAATTCTGCTGATGTTCTTGAATGTCTGGGCAAGGTAGAAACTGCTATGCGTAATCCATTGGCGTGCGGTGAAAATTATGAAAGATGTATGGATTATACTGGCAAATATATTAGCTATGATACTGGTGAAGCGATTTATTCCAAAGAATTATTTGGGTTGAATTCTTTGATAATTTTGGACGGCAGTGCAGATGTATTAAAGGCTAATTCTGAATATGATAAATGGCTTGATAAAAATAAAAAGAAATTCGCAGAAACTGCATTAGACTCTTGTCGTGATATATCAAATGTTGTTTGGCAGGAATTTAAACGTTCTGCATTGATTCAAATGGCACAGGCTCAAGATGACAGAATTCAAAAAATCAAAGATTCTTGTGTAGAAACAATCAAAGAATGTTATGATGAAAAATCTGAAACTTTGTATGATATGGATACGACGGATATGCAATCTACGGGTGCTGTGGTTGCAGTGGCGGCGCGTGGCACGTGTTATGACAAAGTTTTGGCTTGTGCGGCACTTTATGGTGACCAGGATGGTTGTAAGTTTGATGACAAATCTAAGAAATTAACAAATGCACCGGGAAAGAAATGTGGTCTGCAATCTTTGTTGGCATTTGTTGATACAGTTGATGCAGTAAAGGTTGCCGAAGGATGTGAAATAGCGCTGACTAAGTATGCTCATCAATTATGCGATCCACAGGTGGGTGATGATGATACGGTTGTGTATCCTGCGGGCTGTGCTTCTATGAGTCGTGAAGAATTATGGGCTTCTATGGAAGCGCGCAGAAAGACATTCTGCCCTGCTACGATGGTTAACAATGATGATGCTAATACTTTGTCAACAAGTGCCGATGCGTATAATACAACAATCATGAACCAGATAATACAAGATATTTACAGGGAATTGGATATAGTGTTCACTGCTGGTTGTGATGAATTTGAAGGTACTTGGACCACAAGCGAGCCATCATCAAATGATTTGTTAAATGCAGATTTCTATTTGACTTATTATGGTATAACCATTAACAGTCAAACCAATGTGAACAGTTTAAATTCGCATCAAATGGGTTGGTGTATTGGTGGCACGCGTCAACAACAGTGTGTTGCTTTGGACGGTCAATATGCAAGCTGGAATGGAACTGACTGTATCTTGACAACGCAAGGATACCAACACCTTTGTCAAGATTACTTGGGGGGGGATTGGTCAGTGGACACAAACCAATGTATGATTACAGATGTATTTGATGTTTTCACACATTAAAACATTGCAAAAAAACGGGGCGTTCGCCCCGTTTTCTATTTAAATATTTTAATTACTTTCCGTTTAAGGATTTTAGCATTTTCATAACCATATCGCGTTGGGAATCCGAAGACAAATCCCAATAAAGATTTATTAATCGCAAAGATTCTGTCTTTGCCAGTGGGTCTTCTTCTTTTTGTTCAGAAACACGCATAGAACGGGTTGCCTTGGTTTCAGCAGGCAAATTTCCGGGTAATCCAGAAAAGAAAAAGGCCACAGGGGTTTCCAAAGCCTGGCTTAAATCAAATAAGCGGGCCGCAGGAACACGGTTGCTGGCCGTTTCGTATTTTTGAATCTGCTGAAAGCTTAAGCCACATTTTTTTGCCAAATCAGATTGCGACATCCCCAACATAACCCGACGCAATTGCAGACGTTGTGCGATATGTTTGTCTATTTCATTTATAAGACCTGGTTTGCGTGTCATTGTTTAATCTCCCAATATAAGAAAAAGTTCCTTCTTTTTCTATATATACAATTTTTCTTTTTGTTTTGCAATCAAAAAACATATATGATAATATGTTCTCTGCGAAAGGAAGTGTTTTATGAAACCTATAGTTTTATGTATTTTGGATGGGGTTGGTATAAATTCACAGCATGAACATAATGCCGTATTGTTGGCAAAAATGCCCTATTTCAGCGATTTATTAAATAAATATCCTAATTCAAAATTAAAAACAAGTGGTGCAGCTGTGGGGTTGCCTGATGGTTTGATGGGCAATTCAGAGGCTGGACATATAACGATTGGTGCTGGTCGTATAGTAAATCAATTCTTGCGCAGATTTGAAACAATGAATTTTCACAAAAACAAGCCATTAAATAATTTTATTAAATTGGTTAAACAAGATGGTGGAATCGTTAATGTTGTTGGTTTAATGTCTGATGGGCGTGTTCATGCGAATATTGCTGATACTGTTTTAGCAATTAAATATGTTTTAAAACATGGGTTGCGTGTGTGTATTCATTTCGTGTCCGATGGTCGTGATACCCCACCCCAATCTGCACAAAAATATATTGATTTATTAAGAACGGATTTGGCAAAAGAATTTAATAAGGGACTTGTGTTTTTTGGGACTTTGTCTGGTCGTTATTATACAATGGACAGAAACAAAAACATGGACAGAACACAGTTGGCCTTTGATGCAATAGCCAAAGGTAAATCTAAATATCGTGCAAAGAATATAGATGTGGCTTTGGCTGATGCGTATGCGCGTGGCGAAACAGATGAATTTATTAAACCAATAGTCATAAAATCTCAAAAAATAACACCGCGCGATGGATTTTTGTTCTGTAATTATCGTGGTGATCGGGCGCGTCAAATTTTGCGTAAAATTATCGAAACAAAATGTCATATGTTGTGTTTTTCCCAATATGGCGAAGGATTGAACGATGTTTGCCCCGCAATTTTGTCTGATGAAAAAATAGAAAATACTTTGGGGGATGTGCTGGCAAAAAATGGCAAAAGCCAACTGCGTATTGCTGAAACTGAAAAATATAATCATGTGACTTATTTCTTTGATGCAGAGCGAAATATGAATTATGTTGATGAAGAGAAAGTTTTAATCCCGTCGCCTGCTGTTGAAACATTTGACAAGAAACCCGAAATGGCAGCCAAAGAAATAACGACTGCACTTTTGAAAAGACTTTCCAAGTTTGATGTTGTTGTTTTGAATTTTGCAAACGGTGACATGGTTGGACATACTGGGGACGAAAAGGCTACTATAAAAGCTATGAAATGTCTGGATAATCAATTAAAGAAAATTGTTCCAGCGGTATTAAAATTAAACGGCGCTGTTTTAATAGCTGCGGATCATGGCAATGCAGAACAAATGTGGGACAACAAACATGGCGCCCCATTGACATCGCATACAACGAATTTAGTGCGTTTTATAATGGTATCTAATGAAAAATATGTTGCAAGAAATGGTGGTTTGCGCGACATTGCACCAACAATACTGAAATTGTTAAATATTAAAAAACCAGTGGAAATGACTGGAAAATCTTTGATAAAAAAAATCCCATAAAACGGGATTTTTTATCTTATCTGTGGACCATTTTGATACATTTCATATTTTAATTTTGTCTGGGTTATGTTATGAACAATTCTGTATGGGTTTTGAGGTACAGCACAAATTTTTTCCAGTAATAATTCGTCGCCGCGTTCAATGGCGAATACTTTGCGATGGATATTACTGATTACTTGTTCGCCAAATTTATTGCCGTATACGATTAGGTTAGAATTTGATTTATCTTTGCCCAAAACAACGACAATATCATAATAGTGATTTTTGTAATCATATTCTTTTGTCCATATTTGACCAGTTTTTTCATAACTAATATCAATTATGTCACCTTTGAACAAAGGTGCAAAACTGCCATTGATTAAGCCAACATCTTTTCTGTATGGCATTTTATCAAATTCATCCAGGCTAAGTGTATAATATTCTGGGCTGTTGTTGGCATCAAGAATTATTACTGATTTTATAACTGTCATTTTGTTTCCTTTTTGTTTCTTTGTTTTTGAAAAAATTCGCGCAGCATTTTTGCAGATTGTTCTGCGTATTCCGGCATTTGAATCACGTTCGGTTTCCATAAATGTTTGTCGCTTTCGAATATGCGTGCGTTTGCAGTTATTCCCCCGCCCTTTTCGTCTGTTGCTGCAAAATAGATGTTTTTGATTCGTGCAAAAGAAATCGCAGTAGCACACATGGCGCATGGTTCCAGAGTCACATATAAATCACAACCATCCAAAAACTTGGCATTTAATTTTTTACAAGCTTTGTTAATTGCTACTATTTCTGCGTGTAATGTTGGGTTTTTAGATTTTTGGACACGGTTTTCGCCACGGGCTATGATTTTATTATCGCGAACAATTACTGCGCCGATTGGAACATCGTCATGATTTTTGGCTTTTTTTGCTAAAATAAATGCTTGATTCATAAAATTCATAATGTAAAGTTTATACCATGAAATCGAATTTGCAAATTATTTCTGGAAAATATCGTGGTAAGAAGTTGTTTTTGCCAAACGACGCGCGACCAACACAAAATATGGCACGTGGCGCGCTGTTCAATATGTTAAACGGAATAATTGATACAACTGTCCCCATAGCTGTTTGGGATGCGTTTGCAGGTTCTGGGGCTTTTGGATTGGAATGTTTGTCCAGGTTTAACCAGCCTATGGTTATTTTTACAGATGTCGTTATTGATACGGTTAAAAAGAATCTTTTGTCAATGAACGAACGCGCAACACTGGAAAAAACAGATGCAATATCTGCTGTGCCACGTTTTGGCGGAATGACAGATTTGTTTTTTGTTGACCCGCCCTATGCCGACTTTGGATTGGGACTATTGTTTGTTAAAAAAGTCGGAAAAATAGCCAAATCTGGCGCGATTTTGATTTGGGAATTTGAATCAAATCAACCAGATCCTAAGATCGACACAAACTGGGAAGTTTTAAAAGATAAAACTTATGGGCGCGCTAGATTTTTGATATTAGTGAAAAAATAATATAAAAAAACTTGATTTTTTGCGTTTTTTGATAAATAATATGCCCCGCACGACACCCTTGGAGGTCGTGTATTGTAAAAATAAATATAAAAGGAATTAAAAATGGCTATTAAATTAAATGCTGAAATTCGCAAAGTTGCTGGCAAGGGGGCCGCACGTGCAGTTCGCAAGAATGCAAATATCCCTGCTGTTATCTATGGCGAAAAGAAAGAACCTGTGTCCATTGAATTAAACGGACGCGATTTTAATATGTTGTTGGGTAAACCATCTTTGCGAACAAAATTGTTTGAAATTATGGTTGGTGGCAACAAAGAAGATGCTATGTTGATGGATATTCAATATCATCCGGTGTCGGACAAGGTTGTTCATGTCGATTTCAAAAGAATCGATGTTAAAAAACCAGTGCATGTCGTTGTGCCTGTTGAGGTTATTAATGTCGATATTTCCAAAGGTATTAAATTGGGCGGTGTTTTGAATTTTGCTGTTCGTAAGGTGGCTTTGGTTGGTCTGGTTTCTGATATGCCAGAAAAAATCACTATTGATTTGGCAGATGTGACAATTGGCGATACAATTCATGGGTCTGATTTGGTTTTGCCAAAAGGTATTACTTTGGGATTGCATATGGCAGATTTGGCTTTTGCTACAATTGGTGGTAAAATGCCAGAAGAAGCAGATGCAAAACCACAAGCTGCCGCAGCTGCCGCTGCTGCCCCGGCAAAGAAATAACATTGTGTTATACATAAAATTAACCGCCCCAAACGGGCGGTTTTTTGTGTGAATATATACCAAAAATATTTTTCAATTTTCCCCTTGAAACAATATCGTTTATAACTATATCTTGGTTATGCAAAAACTTTAAGGAGTTAAATTATGGCAAAAGTATTAGGTATCGATTTGGGAACAACTAATTCCGCTATGGCTTTCATGGACGGAAGCAATCCAAAAATCATCGAAAACAGCGAAGGACAACGCACAACACCATCTGTTGTTGCAATTACTGCTGGCGGGGAACATCTTGTGGGTATTACTGCCAAGAATCAGGCGGTGACGAATCCAGAAAACACTATTTATGAAATTAAAAGATTGATGGGATTGCGCTATGACAGCGAAGCTGTTAAGGAAATTCAAAAACGCGTTCCTTATAAAATTGTGGCTGGTGACAACGGTGATGCTTGGGTTGAAATCGAAGGTAAAAAATATGCACCTTCTCAAATTTCTGCTATGATCTTATCAAAATTAAAGAAAGATGCAGAAAGCTATTTGGGCGAAAAAATAACAGATGCAGTTATTACTGTGCCGGCTTATTTCAATGATTCTCAACGTCAGGCTACAAAAGATGCTGGGCGCATTGCGGGATTGAATGTATTGCGTATTGTTAATGAACCAACCGCTGCGGCTTTGGCTTATGGTCTGGACAAAGACAAAGATGGAACGATTGCTGTGTATGATTTGGGTGGTGGAACCTTTGATATTTCTATTTTGGAAATCGTTGATGGTGTATTCGAAGTTAAATCTACTAATGGAGATACCGCATTGGGCGGTTCCGATTTCGATGCGCGTGTTTTGAAATATTTGATTGAAGAATTCAAAGCACAAACAGGTATTGATTTGTCTGGTGATAAATTGGCCTTGCAAAGATTAAAAGAAGCTGCAGAAAAGGCAAAAATTGAATTATCTTCAAAGACTTCAACAGAAATCAATTTACCTTATTTGACAGCGGATGCAACAGGTCCAAAACATTTTAATACCACTTTGACACGTGCAAAGTTGGAATCTTTGGTCGATGATTTGATTAAAAAGACTATTGAACCATGTAAAAAGGCTTTGAAAGATGCGGGTTTAACAACATCTCAAATCAACGAAGTTATTTTGGTCGGTGGTCAAACTCGTATGCCAAAGGTTGTAGAAACTGTGAAAGAATTCTTTGGCAAAGAACCGCACAAGGGTGTAAATCCT
>Ga0310696_10003214_pt1 | contig 20624 bp, 36 predicted proteins | sample AusTroGonzalo_MG_4_FD_203885 | JGI IMG/M metagenome (GOLD analysis project Ga0310696, IMG submission 203885) | Bovine rumen microbial communities from tropical cattle in Woodstock, Queensland, Australia - Gonzalo_02 (v2) (version 2) | ecosystem: Host-associated > Mammals > Digestive system >... | reverse complement strand
CATCTTGCAGTTGCTTCTCCAACCGTTGCAATGGTTGTAGGTGTCCTGAATTGCTTGTTCACCGTAGCAGTCAGCTACACTGAAGTCTGCATAGAACGTGGATTCAGGTCGTTGTTCTTGATACTCAGGATACGAGCATTCAAACTTCTCTTTGTCTGAAGTACCATACATCCGCATTGCAGTTGGTATCTGCATGATAGCGTGAACTTTTGCCATGTCAGCCATTGTCATTCTCCTTTCTGTCAAGCGTTGTGTTTATCTTCATTTGAGTTTGGCATGTAAGTTCATCTGCAATCCGCTTCAACTGCTTTGCAATCTCAGGCAGATTGTGGCAGATGATTTCCATCGTCCGCACTTCAATGATTGACATACTGCCACCTCTCAACCAACTTTAGCCATGATGTCGATGTTGTCAGCAACATGCATCATAACAAAGAAGTTTCTTGCGTGCTTAGCTTCAAGGCGTGTTGTGAAACAAGCCAATTCGCCAGTCTCGAACTGTGGGCCAATGTGGTTGTCAAGACGAATGAACCCTTTGCCATGGACATAGAGGAAGAAGAGTTTTGATATCCTCTGCTTCTTCTGCTGCGTGACTTCGTTCTTCGTTTCGTTCTGCTTCTTCATTGTTTTCTCCTTTTTGTTTGTTGTTTTTGTTAGGTGCCAGCTAACATCCTTAGATGCAGCTAACATTGATTATTGTATCAAGATTCGAAAGCAAAATACACTGCTTTTTTCAAGAATTTTTCGGAATCAACTATGCAACATCAGGCATAGCATTTATGCCTTCAGCCGCTTTAGCAGCGTTGTCATGGAAGTATGCCGAAGTCATGTCAACCGAACTATGGCCAACAATCCTCTGCACCAGCAAAGGTGACATTCCACTGTTGATTGCGTTAGAGACAAAGGTATGTCTCAATGAATGGAATCCACAAATGATTTTCGTCTTGCCATCAACTTTCTCAGAAGTCACAATTCCACAACTCTTGAACAACTCTACGACTTTTCCGCTTGCGTGTCCGTGCATGTAGTCATTTGCATTTTGCTCACTCACATATTCGCTTGTATGTGGCATTTCTTTAAGCAACTTCATCAATGCTGGATGTATTGGAATCTCGATTGGTGCGGACATGTGCTTGCGTGTCTTTATTGGACGAACCTTCAGCAACTTCTGCTCAAAATCAACTTCACTCCACTTCAGCAATGAGCAGTCACTTATGCGCAGACCAGTGTAAAGACCAATCGTAAGAAGCAAACGCATGTCTTTAGACTCTGCTTTAGAAATGACATCAGCAATTTCAATGTTCTGCATTGTCCTACGTGATGACTTAGCAGCTTTCTTCTTGTTGAACTTCTCCCATGCGTCATCTACTAGACTGAAGTCATCTTTCAATGCTTTCCAGATTCGCTTGAACAAGACAAGACGTGTGTTGTATGTGTTAGTTCCAATCGAAGAAGCAAGTTCATCAAGATACTCTTCAGCAATCTTTGACGTTATGTCTCTTGCATTCTTTGCTTTGTCTTTCATCCAATTCATCAAGTGGTTAACTGCACCTTCATAGATGTTCGCTGTTCCAGCAGTCACATCATCATGCTTCAACTTCTTAGCGAACTCATTCCAAATAGATGCAACAGGAAGTTGCGTCTTTGGACAGCACTCTTGCATTGACTGTATTCTAAGAAGCAGATTGCGTTCAACGTCAATTGCTCGTTTCTCTCTGTAAGGTCGTGTGATGACTTCCAACTTCTTCAATGCTTTCTTCTTGTCAACCTCTCCAGTTGAACGATAGAAGACTTGTCCTTTGTAGACCCATCTTGCTAACCAATTCTTTCCTTCACCTTTGTTGATGAGTGAACCAAAACCATTTCCTCTTCTTGTCATGCTGTTTTTTCCTTTCACTTAATGATAGTGTACCGATGTTGACTAGAATTTTATCAAGAATTGCGAGGAAAAAACACTGTTTTGTGCGAAAAAGTGGTGTTCTTCGTGGTATATAGTTCTGGGACATCTTGGACAACATGTGCAATCCAAGTGGTTAGTTTTTTCAATTTTAGACAATGCTATGGTTGTCTAAAAAGTGAAAATGTTGAATATCGGTGTTCTAGAAAATCAAAAGTAGTCTAGGATTGCTCCTAGACTATCTTCTTGCTGTATTATACCATATTTTGGCAGAGCTATACAGGGGTTATCCTATATGAATGTGGTATATAGTTGGAATATTTTTGAATGTCACTTCAATATTACCTTCGTCTCGCTTGATTCAACAGTCTCTAATGCACCCCACATCCAAGAGTTGGTTGATGAATGAGTGCGTTGTATCTCATAGCAAATGTTAGTTGGAACTCGCACAACACAACCATTGACATAACTCATCAGCTCTACTCCATATAGGTTTGATTGCCAAGGAATATATGCACCTAGCTGCAATGACGTTCCTTCAACAAACTTAGGCGTGCCTGTGCATCCAATGAAGAATGCACAGGCAACTATCATCAGCTTCTTCACCATGACTTGACGACCTTCTGGATTTCTGCGACGCTATCATCAATCTCTTCACTGTCGAGCTTGTTGTCATCCAGCTTTGAGAGGATGTTTTTCAGGCAGTCAAGAATCTTCTGAAGCCTGCCAACCCATGTGTCTATAGTGTTTTTCACCTTGACTACGTTGGTTTGGTTGACTTCAAGCAAGTCATTGACTTTGCCGATAATTACTTTCTTTACTAACCACTGGAACATTTTACACCTCTTACTTTCTTTTACTCCACCAAAGCTTTATTGCTTCAGCTTGTTTCTTTTTCCATTCGTCAGAATGCTTTATACCTTTTTTCTTTTCAGACATTTTTCTTCGTGATTCGTCTGAGACACCATGCCCTTGTAAGGTCTTTGATATTTTTCTTCTTGATTCGTCAGACAACTTCCATCTTTTTCTTGCTGCTTTCAATTTACAAATATGGTCTTTTGAAAATCCTTTTCTCTTGTGTGGTTTTCGCTTTATACCTGTTTGAGAAATTGACATCTTCTTTCGTGTTTGTTCTGAATGCCTTTGACAATCACCACCAAGGTTCAAGTTGTATGTGTCGCTTCTATCAACCCAAGTCTAATCAACATACACTCGTTCCATGTAGTTCAGCTCTTCTTCATCTTCGCAGAACATCAACCATTCCTTGCGGAAATTCTCAGCACCATATTTTTTTAGAGCATATTTAATGATTTTTCCAGAACCCATATAGCCATCATCAATATTAGATGTAGTATGTTGCCCAATGTACATCTTCCCATTAAGCAAGTTCGTTATCTTGTATATACCGTAGTATGTCATATTATTATTGTACATTCTTATGTTCTCTGACGCGTGAAAGCTCCGCCTGAATTTCATCACACTTCATCAACATTCTGTTTTGCACGTCGGGCTGCAAATCCCATACATCAAACTTTATGGCGAACATGAGGTTGTCTAAGTTGAATTGTATTTGCTTCAACAAGTCCATGTTGCGCCATGCCTGTTCTGCCATTTGTCCAAGTCATTTACAGCTGGAATGCAGTATGTCAAATTCGGCACTGCATCCCTGACTGTCTTAAAGCCATTTTCACCAATAGCGCCGACTATGATTGCGCCAACAGCCATGATTGCTATGAAACTGATTACCGCTATGCTGTACGTAAAAAGCTTTATCAGTTTCTGGTTTGACTCCACAACGCCTTTCAAATAGCCGTTGGTTTCATCAACCTTGCTCTCAATCTAGTTGAACCGCTCTTCAATCTTTTCATCGCGCTTTGCGAACATATCTATGATGTTGCTGTCTGTCATTTCCTTTCACCTCAAACATCATTTATCACAGTCCAACCTTCTGGGCATCTGCTAATTCCGCGTTCAATAGTCTAATTTGTACCAAGTTGCGCTGGACAATGCCACGCTCCAGCAGAAAAAACATCTGAACCAAACCAAGTATAATAATTGTCTGATGAAGTTCCAGTTCCACTTCCCCAACTTGTAATGTCTGTTGTTATTTTTTCAACTGAACTACTGGCAAACATCCTTGCGAACAACTGATAATTGTTTGGCATTTTTTTACCAAGCAATAGAAACTGATGTTCTGTTATTGAATTGCGGGCGCTGGTAGAAGTGCCAGAAAACAAAGACCTGAAGCAGTGTTGCCCCAGTTGTACACTTGGCTTCAACACTTCATTCTTGTTTTTGTTAACAAGACTCAATATACTTCCTGTTTGTGCCAAGTCACCTGTACACCCAAACTTGCGCGCGGCCCTCACACCAGAAGTGATTTGTGAATTGGTCACACCATCGCTTGCAGCAAAGCAAACACTATCACCAACATTGTTCAGATAAATAGTGTCTCCCAATGTAAACGAGTTCCAAGTTGTTCCGTTGTCCATTGAATAATCTATGCTGATGGCTGTAGGAGAACCAATGAAATTATAAAACCTAACTGTGGAATTGGATGCTTTAGCCGTGAACTTCAAGCCCCAAAAATCACTTGTTGGTTTTTCCTTGTTTCCAACAAGCGCATTTCTCAGACCTATCATCATATCGTTATGACCTCCAAAGATTCACCCTTGACGAGGAATTTGTTTGCCGCTATCTCGCTGAAGTAGATTAGCGTTGTGCAGGGATTGCTTGTGTCTGTCTTAATCTCTGGCATTTCACCTTCAGCGTTCATCAATGTCACTCCGCTTACGCTCATTGTTGGTGTATAGTTACCAGCATAAGCATATATGCGAACAATGAAGTCTCTTGCGTGGTTAGTTATCAATGTCGGAAACACTAATGGACATGTATATTTTGATGGGTCAACATAAATTGTGTTTACTGCTCTGTCTTCCAACTCATATCCAGCAGCAATAGTGAGAACTTGCGTGACATTTGCTGTTGGTCTGACCCCATTGAACTTTGTTGTGTTGATATCACCATCGCCACTATACTTTCCACTATAGGCTATGTAGCACAAGTTTATGTCAACATCAAAAGTAGGGTTATGGTGAATCAAGATATAATTTGTACCAACATCAGAAACATTCAGACTTGAACCCCAATCAGATTCGTTTATCGTGAATGTCATGTCTGATGCTTCATATGTTATTGGGTACATGTTGCTTGGGATATACGGAGCTGGCATCGTGGCTGTATGTAGAGCGTAGTTTGCATTCGCTAATGCTGCATCATATTGAGCAACCTTTGCCGCAGTGATGTTTGAGTTCAAGGCTGCAAGCTGTGCAGATGTCAAAGGTGTTTCGTTTACTTGATACTCTGGCAACCATCCACTCTTTCCACTTGTTTCCCATGTTCCAGAATACTTGAATCTCCATGTTCCTTCAAGCGTCTCTCCAACATATCCACTCGCATCCTGAACAACAAGATAGTCGTTCACGGTTGGAGTTCTTGAGCCAGTATAGTCAGTAGGATATCCCAAAACCTCAATAGGAACATCAGCCCATGTTGACCAGTTGCCACGGAAGTTTGCAGTTGCCGTCTGGACGCTTGAATTTACGAAAGCCTTGTCTGCAAGCTGGTTTGAATCGGATGCTTGTGCTGGGATGAGTACTTGTATATCAGATACACCTCCCAAAGCGTTTGTGGCAATATCATACGCCTCATGGGCAAGCTGCATTGCATTATCATCCAATCCATGAGTACTTCCATTTTGGTATATTACAAATCCACCTTCTTCATCAGGCCACATGTCACCTTCTTTTGGTGTCGTTGGTTGTTCGTCAAGCAGATGGACATAGTGGAAAGACGCGTCTGGGTGAATAGTTCCGTCTGCTTCAAGTATCTGAATCAAGCTTTTGCCAAGTACGTAGTTGTTGACTTCATTTCCATTTTCGTCAATTCCACTTGCAAATACAGTAAATCCATTTTCAGTTGTTCCTGAAACCGAACAACCATCAATAGTGCCTACCCAAACATTTCCGACTAATACACAGTTCGCAGACTTAATTGTATTGTCTGGATATACTGCTACAATCTAGACTGAATTCAAGTTCCAATTGCCAACACGCTTTGGCACATTGCGAAGTCTTACGCTCGTAGGACTGTTTACGTATGCACGTACTGGATATAGCGGCATTGAAGGATTCGCCGCCTGAATCTCAACATCAATTGTTCCAATCATTTTGTCTTTCCATTTCAGCTTGGACTACCAAGCATTGGTTTACAGTTATACTTACTAAATCAAGTCACATCAATTTCAATGTCAATGTAGATGTCACGCAATGAAGCACAACCCCAATAGTTGTCAGTACCAGACTATGTTTGAACTCCCATTTGCGGACGATACGATGTAGTCGATGTGATTGTTGGATGGAAGGTAGGGACAATCCATCCATTAGTGGTCGAGGTGAAATGAGCCAATGTTGATGCCGACATGTAGTATGATTCTCTAACAGGGTTGGTCAATATCGGAATGCAGCCATCGCATGTGCCAAGAGGAGCTTTCAGGAATATGTCTCTATATCCCTTGAAGTCGCCTTGAGAACCGACTGAAGCAATGTCAACAGAATCACACGGCGAATTGTTGTTGATATCCTGAATATGGTAATTGCAAGTTGGCGTGTTCAAGACATGGAAGTTGACCCACCAGTTGGAGCCGTCCCATCCAGCAGAGGTCTTTATGTTTCGATTGTTCGCGTTGGCGTTCAATGATGGACCAAATGCTAATGTCGCACCCATGTTCAAGTAATAGACCTTCACAGCTTGTATTGACAATCCAGAAGGAACAGAAGGAATCGTAAAATGGAATGCTGGGAACTACGCGTAAGCTTCACTCATGAACTTTCCTTGCGCTATAGTAGATGCTCCTGTTGCGTATGCTCCTTGATACCACACCATTTCAGGGTCATGAGCACCAGCAGCGTCCAGCCATTGATGGTTTGCATATATCATGTCGTAAACCATCTGATAGCCGACGCTTGTGACAACTGACCCGTAAGTGTTGCTGCCTTGCCAACCACCAGTCGCATAACCACCTGTTCCAACACTGTGTGGGTCAGCAACTTGATAGATTTTCCACTGGTCTGGAGTGAGGCGCTTTATGATTGGTGTCCTCAATATGGCATCATTCATTCGCGCTATTCTCGCGCTGCTGCCTGTTGCTGTATTTCTTATTATCACTCCCATATCATGAACTGTATGCTATTGTGTTGATGTAAGATGTAGATTCGGTTCCAGTGCTTGTCAATATGCCGTATTGATATGTCAAAGTGCGAGACTTTATGACAATCTGAGTTCCGCTCCATGTGACGCTTGTCACTACTGTGACAGTTGCTGTATTTCCTGTTGTTGACAGCGTTTTCAAACCACCACTTGTTCCATCAGTAAGAACAACTCGGTTAGTCACAGGTGTAGACGAAAATGATGCAACACTTTCATTTGTTGTTGTCAAATGTCCACTTGAATCAGTCTTGACCCACTTGCTGGCGGTAAGTCCAAACGAAACAGCTCCGTTGCTGTCTGGTTGGTGTCCGTCAACACTTGTCACCACATCAATGTCAACATTTCCACTTGCATCTGGCGTTGTGGAATTGACAGACTTTACAGTTCCAACATCGACATTTCCATTTGCGTCTGGTGCGGTTGAATTTACGCTTGTGACAACTCCAGCAAAGTTTCCTACACTATCTCCATTGTGTCCGTTGATTGTTCGTATTGCGTTTATCTGGACATTGCCTTGTTGGTCTGGTGAAATATGGTCAACACTCTTCACAGTTCCACTACCAGTAGAGATAGTCACATTTCCGTTTGCATCAGGAGAAGTTCCGTTTACTGTCTTTACTTTTCCAAAGTTCGTCTAGCAATATCCAACTGTCGCAACAGCTTTTGAAGTAGTTGTAGTGTCGGTTGGTTGAGTCCCTAATACCACTCCATTTGCCGCAGATGAAAGAAGAATGGCAGTTGGAGCATTTAATCCTACAACATATGTATCTTGAAGTTGCAAACCCTAAGACCCTCTTGAAATGTTGCAGCCATTACCAGTCGAATGCAACATTGTGATAGAAGGTACGCTTCCAGCGTTATTTCTAACTATGTTAATTGATTCACCATTTATTGTAGTCATTCCATCTGAGTTATTCTCTCGCTGGAAATACTAGGTGTTTTCAAAAAACTTTTTGCCTGTTATGGTCTAGTTTGTAGAAAGTGTCACATATTCTTCATCTTTGAACTGCAAGCTTCCATTGTTTGCGTATAGATATCCATGGTTAGTTGAGGACAATGATATTGGAACTTCATTAGTGGTGCTAAGATGTCCAGATGAATCGGTCTTCATCCACTTGTTAGCAGCAAGACCGAAATTGACATCACCATTTATGTCTGGTGTATTTCCTTGCACTGATTTGACGTATGCAGTCAATTCATTTTGGACATAGCTTGTGACATCATTGTCTGTCACAAAGTCTGTTATCTCATTCTATGTCACGTAGTCTGTCAACTCACTATGCTGCACATAGTCAGTGAGTTCAGACTGTTGCACATAGTTAGTGAGTTCATCTTCAGTGACGAAACTAGTTATCTAGTCAGTTGTGACGTAGTCAGTCAGTTCAGTTTGCACATAGACTGTCAAGTCATTGTACAAAGTTGTCAATTCATTTGCCAACTGTCCTTCGGTCACAAACTCACTGACATCTGGGATTACTGCACATAGGTCATTTCTATACAAGTTTCCATTAGCATCTGCTGCGATGTAGTAGTCAATTGGAGTAGCACCAGCAACTGCTGTTATAGTTCCATCGTTCTCAAGGTTTCCATGTGTGTGGTCTGTCTTTGAGAAGTTCAAGCGACAATAACCACGAGTAGCAATCTAGTTGTCAGCTCCTGACGAATAAAGGCGATTTGGCTCGTTGTCAAGCAGTTGCATATCAGCATCTAGCGACGATGACAATGTTATGCCATTCGTTCCTGTCTTAATATGCAGCTTGTCTTCCTCGGCGGATATCGCAGCATAATCAGAAAGCCATATAGGTTGCTCGAACGTCTTTTCACCTACTATTGTCTGGTCGGTGCTAAGCGTTACATAATAATCTGAAAGCTCTATGTTTCCATCTGCATCAGGTTCTTCACCATCTATAGTCTTCACGTAGCCCGACAACTGAACGTTCCCTGTCTCGTCAGGTTCCTGCCCGTCGACATACTTGACATACCCAGACAAGTCAACTGCTCTATTTACTTCAGCAGCAAACCCGTCTGAGTCTATGCCAACTTCAGTTCCGCCGTAATATCCTTCACGCACAGTCAAGAAATTTGTGCCGTAAGCATTAAAGACACGCTTGTGGATTTTCTAATACCAACTTAATGGTATCTGGAAAATGTATTTGATGCTGTCCCAGTTCATGTTTTCCTCATGTCAATGTCAATGTGTTGTTTCCAGAACCATAAACAGTATATTCGGTTGTGGTCTTCTGAACATGATATAGATTGGTGTCACCCATCCTGTTCAAAGAGGTTGTTATCTTTGTTCCCCAACAACCTGTAGCCCAACAATAAGCAGCAACTGGGAATCCTTGGTTCTGTGTGAGCGTGGCACCACCTAGATATTGGCGCGTAACGCCGTTCAATGTGGAAGTCTCTGACGCTTCCTGAAGGCTGTTTGCAACATCATACGAAAGTCCATACCATTCTTCGACTGTCGTCTCAGCTTTCTGTGTTATAGTGCCGTCTATGTTTCCCCAAACGATAAGCTGCTGCACGACTTTCGTGTCAACACTTTTTGAAACATGCGGCCTGTGTCCATTTGTAGTGTTTGCGTACATAAAATCACCTCATCATTTCATCTGCAACAATTGGTCAAGTTTTTCTGCAAGGTCTTCAGTGTTCTGTTTGATGTCATGCAGTTCTGTGTAGCTCTTCTAAGTTGCCTCATAATTCTACTTTATGTAATCATCTGAGAATTTGAAACCATAACTAGTGCCAGCTTGGTCAACTGCTTGTCCATATTGCCAAAGCAACTTGTCACGGTCAAGATTCAGCTTGTCTGCCAGCGTGGCCCTGTTACGTTGACGTGTCAAAGATTCCATCTCTCCTATGTCGATGTCTGTCACATACTTCTAAGCTTGTGCTTCGGCATTATCAAGTTGTTTTTCGACAACATTTATATTGCGAGTAAACTTTGCTTCTAGTCTGTCATATTCTCTAGCGGTTGCTGCTTCGGTAATACCTTCTTCCAGTTTACGCAGCTCCTCTTTCCAATATTTCTGTTTTTCAGTAAGTTTGTCTATCTTGTCCAACCACTTGTATGCTTCTTGTTCTTTTGCCGCACGTTCGTTCTCAAATCTTAATGTCTCTTCATCGTAATTCGCAATCTGTTTCTTAGCTTCAAGTTCTTGTCTGTAGATGTCATAGATTTTACTGACTTGTTCGGCTCTGTCATATTCACCATTGGCCTATAACGCGAGCATATCTTCAAAGCGTTCACGTTCCAACTTCTATATTTCCATGTCTTCGCCAGCATTGTCAAAGTCAGACCTTGTTTTTGAAAGTCTTGTGTATGCTTGTGCCTGAGCATTAATCTTTGCTATTGCTGCATCCATCTTAGCAATCTGTTTGTCTTGCGAGGCAAGACTTTTCTCTAACATCGCGTCGAATGCAGCGGCGTTTGCGGCAAGTTCTTTGTTCAAAGCTCTATTAGCTTTCTTCAATTTAGTAATTGCGTCTTCCCAACCAAACCAACCTTTGATGACAGTATCAAAGAACTTTGTTCCTATTGCCCAGCCAGTCTCAAATGCACCAGCTATCAAGCCAACCTGTGCTGGTATGCCTTTCAATGCTTTGCTTATTTTGCCAAGCGGACCTTGCAATCCACCTAAAGCATTTTCAAGCTTTTTGCTTTCAGCTTCTTTGTTAATCTTTTGGATTTGTGTTGCAAGACCATCTATCTGTTGTTCCGTTGCTTTGATGCCAGCATTGTCAAGCACCGTAGCAATCTGCAATCTTAGTTTTGAATCAAGTGCCATGTGAACCTCTTTCTTCTATCTTCTTGACTAGCTGCTAATATGCCATGTATTGTTTGACGATTGATGGCTTCATATTCAACCCTGCTTTGTTGGACATACGTATCATTTGCATCAATTGAGTTTCAGTATTAGTCTTCAAGCTTTCTAATGGTATGCCAAGCGAGCTAGCAGCTAATGTCAATATCGTGCTTATGTTGTCTAATGCAGTTTCTGGCTTTACTTCTTCAATCTTCTCAGTTGGCACAACCCAATTAGTTCCATGTTTGACATAGAGCATTGCTCTAAGCATTTCATCTTCTGTTGCAGCTACACCTTTGAGCCAAACTTTGACAGCTTTGTTTATCGTGCTTGGAGTATCGAGCATTTGAAGCAGACTTACGTCACGGGCATGTGCAAGCATGAAGAAATGCGTATGCAGTTGACCTTTTAAAGTCCATGCAGCATCATGCCCATAGCTCCACCACCATTCTAATGCACCAACAGTTGGTTCATGGAATATGACGTTTCCAGCAAATGCAAAACGAGGATGGTTGGCAACAGTAGTTTCTTTGCCATTCTCAATCTGCACGGCTAAGTCATTTAATGCTATGATTTCATCATCTGTAGGTGAATAGCCTTGTTCTCTCAGCCGTTGCAAGTCATTCTTTGCCAACTCGCTGAACATCAATCTGCCTGTGTTGCTGAAAGATACTTTGTGAATGTTGCTGTCCAAACGAACATTGATGCGTCAGCACCTGTGCATGTCCAATCAGCCGTCTGATGCCAACCTGAAGCAAGTGTGACTGATGGTGCAGTAGTCTCTGTAGCACTCCACATAGTCACATTCACTGTCTCACGTCCAGCAGTTGAGTCAGATGCAACTGGGTCACCGTTGATTGTAGTTGGGTCTAGTGTGCAAGTTGCCTCAAACTCAGAATTCTGCAATGCGCATGAAAGGTTCTCGGTGTAAGTGAATGCACCGAATGTCAGTGCATGTCTTGCTGGAGAAATACTTACGCTGTCAACTGCGTATGTGCAAACTGACTATGTAGCACCAGCCTCAATCTGGACTGCATCTGCTTCAACAGTTGGTTCTTGTCCAGCACCAGTGCTTACATGCAGACGTGTCAACGCATAATCACCATTTCCATACACCTTGCCAAGCTTGATGTCGCTAAGTGTCAATGCACTTGTTATAGCGTATCCGCAAGTTGGATTCTTGATGTGTCCATATATCTCATCACCTAAGATGCTGCCATCAGCACCTGGTATCTCTAGGACAGAGTTGCTTCCATTCTGTCCGTTGCTTCTTAAAGCCAGACCATTTCTTGCAAGTCCGACCATATCAATTTTAGCTGCAAACGCCATTTCTGTTTTCCTCTTTCTGTTAGAAATTTATTATTCCATACAAAGTGAATGCCTATGAAAACTGCCATACGCAATTCTCTTTGTCTATTCCTGCATCACCTGAATCCAAGTTGAATCCAGTTGGTTGAAATTCGTCATCAATGTTGAAGTCTGTTGCATAGTCGCCATAAGACTTCTGCCATTTATGAGTGACAGATGAAATTATGTCTGTCACATCAAGATAGCTCTTGCCAGTCACATCTACTTCAGCTCTCATTGTCAATGTTATCTAGACATTGAACTAGCCATCAGGAATTGTAGGTGTTTCGTATGAACGTGGCAGCACCTTGACTGCAACAGCACCAATCTTAGTTCCATCTTCAAGTGCCTTGACATCTCCTTCATCTGCTGGTTGCCATGTGCCAATAAACTGCAAGCTTGTTATACCTTCAGCAGACAAAGCTGATTCCAGCTTGTCTATGACTATCTTCTCTATCTTCTGCTCTGTCATTTTCTTGTCCTGACTTCTGGGAATGGTGTATCTAACTTTTGTGGTCCAAACAACCCACCATTCTTCTTCAACTTCTAGTTTATGACTGACACAATCTTGTTCATTGCTTTCTTCATCTAGATGTCAACTGCTGCACGACCGCCTTTGATTGCGTCAAGTGCATATCGCAAGTTGTCATCCAGCACCAATGCATACTTACCACCATTTCCATCCTTTGCTTTAGCGATTATTTCTCGCTTTGATGTCACTTCTTTAGCTTTCTAAGTGACATGCTATGGCACGTTGTCAGACACATTCTTTGTGAAGGTGCGCATCATCAAGATGCTTATTGCTCTCTTTGCTAGACCAGCATATCTCTTCTAGCGTGCAACTGATATTTGTCTTGCCCTTTGCTTTGCAGCAGCAGTTGTTGGTGCTAGTATCAAGTATTGCGTCAACTTTGGTGATAGTTTGTCCATGTATCTGTAGACAAACCAATGGTTTATCTTTGATGGATTGCCAGCAGATACAAGACGCTCTTTCCCATAGTATCTTTCATTTGAGCCTCTAAATCTCACACACAACCGCTTCTTTGATGCTTCTGAAGTCCATGATGGATATAATGTGTTGTCTGCGGTGACTTCAACTTTGATTGATGATGGCTTTGCTACTTTTGTGACAGTGCGAATAGAACGCAAGACCTGCAATGCACATGCTGCAATGCTGTCTCTTGCAGTCTCATTCATGTACTTCATTCGCTATTGAAGCACCTTGCAAAACTAGTCTAATGTTTTGCCATGCCATGACGCATTGACTGTCATGCCAACAGCCATCAAATGCTCCTTGCTTTGACAACCCACCCCATCAAGCCATCATGCTTGACTTCCTGAATCTTGTATTTGATGCCATTAAGCATTGTGCGTTCAACTTCATCACCTCTAAGCAGCTTCTGCACAAATGCCCAATCTTTCTGGTTGAACACAACATTGATGTCTTCTCTGTCAGTGTCAATGTCATCTGCCAATGCATCACCAGTCATGTCAACAAATACAGCAGCTTCTATAGTCTGCTTAAATACATTCTGCCCACGCTTTCCGCTAACTATGACACTTTCAGTGAACATAGGTGCAAAAGCGTTGTCAATATCTTTCCAAGGAGATTTGCTCATACATGTATACTTACTTTGGCAAAACAAAGCGAGGTGGCAATTTGCCACCTCGCAGTTTACGCAACTTGACACATCAGCATCAAGTGAGGGTGATGATTCCCTTCTGGAGAACCTTTGCACCAAAGAGGACGTTTCCGCCCATGAATGCTTTGCCTTTGCAAAGATGCTCGAACACACGGTAGCCAACTGTGAAACCAGTCTTAGGGTCAACAGCTGTCCAAGTCTCTTCATAGCCATCAATAGCTGGCTTGTCCCAACGAGAAACAACACCGATGCTGTTCCAAGGGATGATGAAGCCCTTCTTGCCAGCAGGCATGAATGGAGAGCAGATTACTCCACGGAATCCGTAGAGGTTCTCTACAACACCACTGCGAACCATCTCTGGTCCACCATACACATAGCTGTCACCAAGTGAAGAAAGAAGAGCAGCATAAGTTGCTGGATTGAGAACAACTACTGCATCATAAGGATTGATTCCACAATCAGATGCTGTAGCGAACAGACCAGCGAAACCAGCCTTAGCAGTTGGAGCAGATGCAGTGTAAGCAGTCAGCTCTTGGACTGTAGAAAGGTTGCTGTCAGCGAGAGTGTTCTCAAACACATACTTCACTGCTTCAAGTGTGACCTAATCAGCAATAGCGCGAGCACCATCAGCAAGATAAAGGTTGTCTGTAGCAGCAGCTTCGTAGTCAGTGAGTGCATAGACCTTAGAGATGTTTTTCTCTAAGCTTACGACTGCACCCTGTAGCTCTTCACCATCGCACCAGATGTCAGATGTGAGGTTGTTAGCATCCTGTACATTTGCGCCAGAGAGGTTGTTAAACGCTGGAACAGCAACGCCTGTGAAACGCTCTGCTGGGCGTGAATTGAATGAACGTGCGAAAAGGCTGATAGATGGAACATGCTTCTGGATTCCTGCAATAGCCTGGTCTGCGGCAACGTTCAACTGAATTTCTGAGAATTTCATTGTTAAGTTTCCTTGTTATGAATTGTTATTGTTATTTGTTAGCGGAATGCTCACGGCACCACTTCAATAGTTCTTCACCATGCAACTTTGCCCATGGCTTAGCATCTACTGCCGCTGGAGTGTTTACACTAGCGTTCAGAGCATCAAGTGCGTCTGCTTTCTCCTTGAACGCTGATGTCATTGCTAACAATTCGTCCGAGGTGTTTTTCAGGTCATCGGTGAGGCTGGTGACTGTTGCCATAGTTTTAGTCAGTTCCTCATCTTTAGCCTTAATCTGAACTTCAAAATCTGCAATCTTTGCTTCGTAGTCTTTCTTCATGGCATCCATCTGCTTTGCCATTGCTGACTGCATTCCAGAGACACGTTTGTCTGCTTCTGCTTTAGCAACCATCTCTACTGTTGGCTCTTCAGCTTTTGTCTCTTCAACTACTTCTGCTTTAGGCTCTTCAACAACAGTCTCTGCTGGTGTCTCTTCAGCCTTATTTTCAACAACTTCTTCTTTAACCTCGTCGTTGGCTTGCTTTATTTCTTTTTCTTTTTCCATGATAATGTCTTTCAATGCTTGTGGAGTGTGCATGAACTTTGGCATCTGCTTTGCAAATGCTGCTGCTCTAAGTGGTTCTTCTGTTGGGATGACTTCTGCAATGAGTCCAAATGTGTTTGATGTCTCTCCTAATATCCAAGTCTCTGCGTCAAGCATCTTCTTGATGCTGTCATCCAACATGTCAAACTTCGTCCTGTAGATTGCAAGCAATGCGTCTCTATATTGGTCAAGCACCTCTGCTTCTTTGCGAAGGTCGATTGCATTTCCCATAGTCATTGTCCAAGGGTTGTGCACCATCAAGAACGCATTAGCGTCAATCTTAAGCTCATCGCAAGCACATGCGATTGCTGATGCCATTGATGCAGCAATGCCAACTACATGTGCTGTTGTCTTATGTCCTTCAGCAGATGCTTTCTTCAAAAGATTGCATATTGCCAATCCAGCAGATACACTTCCGCCATAGGAAGTTATCGTAAGTTCAAACTCTTCATTAGGCTCAAGCTTGTTCAATGCAGCATTAATCTGCGTAGGTGTGACATCTTCAAACGTCATCCTGTCTGCATCTGTGTCAACAATTGAGCCTGCTATCAGAAAATTCTTCATATTTGCATCCTTTACTTACTCAAATCTATTCACCAGTTGATGTAGCATCAACACCTGTGCGTTCACCACCTGAAATCATGTCAAATGCTGGATGTGGAAGGTTGTTCTTCTTGCACCAGTCAATCTCATCTCTTACAGTCTCAAGTGTTGACTTCCAATCAGGGCCAAGTATGTCACGATAAGAACCAGTCATGTTTCTCAACTTCTTCTCGACTGCCTCTTGGTGCGCATTCTCGTCAAGCTCTTCCATCTTTGGCCATGCCCAATCGACTTTTGCGATGAATGTTTCAGGTCTTTGGGATATCAAACCTTTCTTGTTAGCCCATATTGACCAACGATACAAGCACCAGTCGCAAATGTTCTCTAAGAACTTCTATGCTTCCTCAAATGCACGTTCAGAATAAAGTTGGTTTGCTCTGAAGTCAGCTCCTGTTGGCATGAATGTCGCAAACTCACGTGACAGGCCAAATGGTGCGGCAGACTTTGTAGCAAGCCAATTGATGAAGTCAGGCATGTTCTGGTTTGGATGCTTGGTGTCAAGCAACTCCATCTTGTAGTTCTCTGGCATGACTTGGTAAATGCAACCAGCAGCATTGACTCTATCTAATGCCATTGTCTAGACATTGCTGTTTATCTCTGCACCTACTGCTGCATCAATCTCTTCATCAGACATGCTGTCAAAATCAGTTCCAGCATCAAATGCTGATGGCATAGCAACATCTTCATTTGACACACTTTGGCTTTGCAGAACCTAAGCTAACGTCTAAGAGTTCTTCTTTGCAGCAGCTAGCTCAAATCCACATAAGTCCTCAAGGTCAAGTATTGTAGCCAATGAAGCAGCCATAGGTGAAACACCTCTGCCTTGCGAAACTCTAAACACGTTTCTTGGCATCATCCAGAATGAATCAAACATTGATGCATCGGGGTCACGTCTCAAGAAGTATGACTTTGAAGGGTCAAATACGTCAGCACCTCTTTGGCTGCGGCTTACGATAGCACCAATGAAACGGCCATTGCCATTGTAGACACGTCCAAGTGACTGCTTAGCATAACGTCCATAATGGCTTGCCAAAGCTTCAGCAGTAGTGTCACCAATCTCATCAGGCTCATATATCACCAACTTTCCAGAATCTTCAATTAGTCCATCATCAAACATCAGAACCATGTCACCACCAAGGATGTAGGTCTTCAATATGAGCTTCAAGACTGTGTTGAATGAAAGTCCATCAAAGAAGTCTGCGTCTCTAGTCCATTTAGAGAACTGCTATTTGATTCCTTCTGCATTGTCAAAGTCAAATATTGCCTTGCCGCCTTTAGTTCCGATTGCGTTCAAGTCAAACTGCTTCAATACTCCTGTGAACGTAGATGAGTTTCTTGCTGCATTTCTTGCAAGGTCTAGCATCATGCCACGACCATACACATTCAATATCTCATCTTCATTCCTATGCTCTGTCATTCCACGTTCACGTTGCCATACGTCAGTTCCACTGACTAGCTTGTAACGTGGACCAGCCATCATTGCTTTTATGCCTTTAGCAATCTTGCTTGTGACCTGAAGCTTCTGCTTGTTGCTTAGGTCATTCCATTGTGGAGATTTCTTCTTTCCAAATCCAAACATATTCTCGCCTCTTACATGTCATATACAACATGGACGTTCTTCCATAATGAAGAACTGTTGCCTGTAAGCATTGCTCTAAGCTTCTTGAGTTCACTTGTCAATGCTGATATCGCTTCAGTAATTTTTGATATGTCAAGACGTGTATATGACTTTGAGCCACCACCACTTGACATTGTTGCAGACGCATATCCAGTCTTAGCAATTTCGGCACGGCAACGCTTAAGCTCCTCGATGTCTGCCTCAACCTCTGACATTCTCATGAGGATTTTTCTTTTCTGTACGGTCGTCATAGTTCTAAGTATACTTACATCAAACAAACTTAATCCATGAATATTCGCTAAACACCTAGTCAGGTTTTCCAAGTGTCTCATCAATTGCTTCAATGACTCCAGACCATTGTCCAACGTAGTCATGGCCTGAAAATGCAACTTTTGGCTTGATGAACTTCTTGCATGTCTCTATGTCATGCTTGCATGCATCGTAAGAATGGCAAGCATCAATGTACACTAAGTCAATTGTTCCTTCAAGCATAGCGAAGCTCTAAGACTGTATAAAAGTGTCTATATTTCCTTTATGCTTTACTACATTTGCAACATGTCTTGTTTGCTCTGCTCTAGAATCAAATGCAGCTTCTGCTTTAGCCATGTCAGAACTTGATGCTATGTCACTTTCATCATATCCATTCTTCCACGGGTCTATGCAGACTATAGTGTCTACACAACCACTTTGGACAAATATTTCCATTGATTCACCTTGGTACGAGCCAATCTCTACCATCACTATCTTTCTGCCAGCTCTATCAGCAGTCTGCTAGGCAATGTCTGCTAGTCCATCAGCAGAATATCGCATCTTGACTATCTCGTTCATATTACTTTTATCCTTTGCTTCTTATGGATTCTCTATTTCTGTTGTTCCAACTAAGGTGTTGCTCCAAGTTGCCCTGAAAGACCTTGGCTTGCAGCCACAGCATAGCTCATGCTCATGCAGTCCAAGAAGTCATGTGGTTCTTTAGTTGTCCAACTGTAGATGTCTCTGCCAGCTTTGTGTTGGACAAACCTAAGCTTCTCGTTGCAGACCTATATTGCAAAGTCTCTATGTTCTTCCACATCGCCAAAATACAATGTGCATGAGCCAACAGCACCAATAGGACAAAGCAATGCTTTCTAAGCTGCTTCCTTGTAGAAGTCTGCATCAAAGAAGACATACTTCTTGCCAGCACCACTTTTGACATGCTCCTATGCATCACCGCAAAGGACTGTTCTGCCAATTGCATCCCTAAGTCTAGAACGCACAAACGGATTGAAGATGTTTGCAGCACGACCAGCAAATGCACATGCTGGAATGCCAACAGTTCTCATTGCTACTTTAGCGAAACCACATACTGCGTCAAAGTTTCTGCCTCCAGCGTCTATAGCAAGTCCATCAATCTTTATGTTCAAGCTTTTAATCTGCGAACAAACCTAAGTCAACATGCCATGGACTGCTGCGTTGTATGCAGCGTCAGGCAGCTTCTGGTCAATGTTGATTGGGAATGTCTCATGCCAAATGACTGTTGCAGTAGTGTCTGGCTTGAAAGCAACCAATGCGGCAGTTGCAGCATAGCTTGTGTTAAGGTCGATTGCGCCAGCAACAAACAGATAGCCGTCTGGAACTTCGCATTCTCGATGTTCGGATATCTTAGTCAAGACTTTGTTAGGTGAAATGTCGATTGAATATGTGTTCTTGACTGGTGACATCTGATATTCAGACTAGAAAGCAGCATTGCCAATGACATGCTGAATCTCCAACAACTTTTGGATTGCTGATATGTGCCCATCCTTCAATGAATATCTGTATGGATTGAACACTTCTGCACCTTCATCCATCTATGCTTGGTGCTGCTTGTAGAATTCTAGACTTTCGCTATGGTCTGTTCCTGTTATTGATTCAGCGTCAAACAACTTGAAGTATTGCTGCCAAAGTCCATCCTTCTGCTTGTACTCTTTAGGAAACTTCTCAATAGCCTTGAAGATTGTTGTCTTCCAGTTTATGTCATTCTTGAACTTCTCTACCAAGTCTTCTGGCTAGATTGGCGTAGCAGTCTGTAGGATTGACAACCGTTCTTTGCCACCTAAGTTCATCACATCTTTGCGTATCAAAGACATCAGCTTCTCTACTTGCTCTGGACTTTCTGCAATCTCTGTAGTCTGCAAGTCATCAAGCAAAACACATGTAGGACGCATCTTGCCATGCTTCATTCCTCTTAGTCCGCCTGAGATTCCTCTTACTGTGACAATAGAACCAGATGACGGCAGTTCATTTCCAGCATCATCACGCAGACGTGCAAGGACTATGTTGCCGGCATTCTTCTAGATTTCAGTCGATTGTCCTTTGTAGAGTTGTCTGCGGCGATATGAGCCTTTGCATATCTAGAATGGCAAGCAGACGTTAGGATAGTCCTAAGCGAATGGTGTGTCTGGTTCTGATATTGCACGCCAAATGTCTGTCAATATTCCACCAGCTGCTCTTGCGTTGTTTGAGATTATGACAACGAACTTCTGCAAGCCAGTTGCCAAAGCATGTAGCGTCACACATTCAATGTATGAGCTTTTTCCAGAGCCTCTTGACATGCAAATCAGGTAGTTGCTATGCGCAGACATTGCATCAGCCATCTGCTTTAGCACATCCTTGCCTTTAGGTGGTGGTGCATCATCAAGCAATAGACCAATGCAATATGTCTATACCCATTTCACGATTGACTTCTCAGCTTCATTCCTACGTTTCCAGTCTATCTCCTGAAACGCCTAATCAAACTATGCATCAATAGAAGCATGCGCATCTAGAAACCTATGCTGCTTTTCTAGGTTTGTCAGCACATGGTCTTCGTAGATTCGGTGTTGTCTTTTTTTACTCATTTTTGATTAACTTTTCAATAGTCTACAGTTAATAGGTTATAAAATTTTTATTCATCAC
>Ga0310696_10003213_pt1 | contig 20637 bp, 16 predicted proteins | sample AusTroGonzalo_MG_4_FD_203885 | JGI IMG/M metagenome (GOLD analysis project Ga0310696, IMG submission 203885) | Bovine rumen microbial communities from tropical cattle in Woodstock, Queensland, Australia - Gonzalo_02 (v2) (version 2) | ecosystem: Host-associated > Mammals > Digestive system >... | reverse complement strand
AAGGCAGTGCACTTTCACAAACTGTTTTCGTGTCTGTGACGGTGTATGTGGGGTTAACGGTCAGCGTCATGGTCACTACGGAGTCGCAGCCGTTGGTTGCGGTCAGAGTTGCGTTCTGCGTACCGGCCTCGTTGAAGATTACGCCGTTCCAGGTATAAGGCATTGCGCTTGCGCAAACACTCATTGTATCAGTTACTTCGTAAATGGATTTCACGATAAGGGTCATGGTCACCACGGAGTCGCAGCCGTTGGCGGCGGTCAAGGTTATGCTTTGTAAACCGGCCTCGTTGAAGGTTACGCCGTTCCAAGTATAAGGCATTGCACTTTCACAAACTGTTTTCGTGTCTGTGACGGTGTATGTGGGGTTCACGGTCAGCGTCATGGTCACTACGGAGTCGCAGCCGTTGGCGGCCGTCAATGTCGCGCTTTGCGTGCCGGCCTCGGTAAAGGTCACGCCGTTCCAGGTATAAGGTATTTCGCTGGAGCAAACACTCATTGTATCAGTTACTTCGTAAATGGATTTTACGGTCAATGTCATGGTCACTACGGAGTCGCAGCCGTTGGCAGAGGTCAAGGTTGCGTTCTGCGTACCGGCTTCGGTGAAAGTCACGCCGTTCCAGGTATAAGGTATTTCGCTGGCGCAAACACTCTTTGTATCAGTTACTTCGTAAATGGATTTCACGGTCAATGTCATGATCACCACGGAGTCGCAGCCGTTTGCGGCTTGCAGGGTTGTGCTTTGCGTACCGGCTTCGTTAAAGGTTACACCGTTCCAGGTATAAGGCAGTTCGCTGGCGCAAACGGAAGCCGTGGTGTCACTGTGTGCCGTTGGCATCACCACAACCTCTATGCTGTCGGCGAGCACATCACCACCTGTTGTGGTGACGGTGTACTTGTACCATCTTGTAGATGCCGGTGTTACCGTAACACTATCTTCCTCGGATAGGATTCCGGAGCCGTCGCTCCATTGACCGCTGCACTCCATTCCTTCGTCTCGCGTGATATAGATATAGTCTACAAAGGCACGTTTGTCATGATTAGACCCTGTTACGGTCTCTATTTTGATTTTCGAGGAGGATGTCGCCGCTCCAAATGAATGCACATATTCTACAAACGGACCGTTGCCGGAAATTGTGTCTGTATAGCTTTCGCCGTTATCCACACTCACTTTCAAGTAGGAGTTTTTGTTGTTGAACCACCCTTTTGCCCCAAGACGGACTTTGAAAGGCTGAGACAGGTCAAGCGGATGAGTGACCATACTTCCAATAGAGGAACTGTTTCCCATTTTTACAGCACCGCCGGCGGAATAAATTTTTGTACCAGATTCAAGGAGTTCTGTCAGTGAATTGTCCGGTAAATTAGGCCCAAAGTCTTGGGTAGAAGGTTCGGAAGATGAAGCATTCCCACCGTTTGTCATTCCGTCGAAGTCCTCGTGGACAATGAAGATTTCGTTTACTGAATTGCACCCGTTGACTTCCGCCGTGAGTGTTATGGGCTCGCCTTCGCAAACCATTGCGGGATTGGGCGATATTATTATTTGCATTCCCGCTACAGGTGTTATCGTCAGATAGAGTGTATCCACCTGAGTGCATCCATAGTTGTCAGAGTGTTGGTAATAATAAATCCCGGATTGGTTATATGTCGTTCCGTGCCAAACAAAGCTTCCGTTTTGAGTGATGGTCTGTGATTCTCCGTGCGGGTGGTTTACTGTGACATTAATCGTGTCAGCCGTGGAGCATCCGGCGCTGTTGGTCACAGTGACGGAGTAGGTGCCGCTTTCAGTCGGAGTGACGGTGAGCGTGGCCGTGGTGTCGGGTTGCCCTGTGCTCCAAAGATAGTGGCATAGGGATTGAATGGTAATCTCGTCGATGAAGATGCGGTAGCCGGTGATGTCATCGGCACCGGGACCGGTAATGATGGAGTCGGTGTGGATGGTTATGGTAGAAGAGGTTGTCGCTGCCGGGAAATAGAGTGTTTTGGAGGTGTAGGTGCCTGGCCAACCGTCGTGCGAGGTGATGAAGATCTGTTCAGGACCACCGTCCACACTCACGGCGACTTTGCCGGGAAACCCTCCCCAACCTTTCGTGCTTAGCGTCACACTGAATGGGCTGCTCAGATCCAGTGGAACGGAGGTGATACTGCCTACACTTGCTTCGGTGCTGTGCTGCCATCCTTTGCCTAATTTGATGGCATCACCGGCAGGATAAGCGTTTGTACGAATTGGGAACTGGGTGAGAAATCCGTCGTATTGGCTTTGCGAAAGCTCATAGTTTATGACACCTTGCACATTCCCGCCGGGTGCGGTGTTGGTGCTGTCACCGCAGGTGTCGCACACGTCCAGCAAACAAGAAAAGTCCTCCTCAAGTATTATAGACCCGAAACAGTCGCTCCCTGCAGTCAGGGTTATGGATTCACCGGCGCAAATGGAACCATTGTCCGGCGCGGAACTGATGGAGACTTCCGGAGGTTGTATAATGGATAAGTGCAAAATCACGGTGCTGTCATTCCCATCTTGTCCCCCTCCTGGAAATGTGTGCTCGTAGTCGCCGCTTTCGATGTAGGTTTGCCCGTACCAAGTGAAACTCACGCAACCGGTTGCAGTGGTGTCACCCGGTGACTGAGCCCGAATCGTCGCGGTCACGGCCATTATAAAACACAACCAAATCCAGACCCGCTTCCGCATTTGTCAGACCAGTTTTTCCAACATCTGCCACAAGAGTCGTGTGGGCAAACCCATAACATTGTAATAGGAGCCGCGGACCTCGCGGATGCCCACATATCCAATCCACTCTTGTACGCCGTATGAGCCGGCTTTGTCAAATGGGTGGTAGGTTTGTATGTAATGCTGAATCATCTCGTCAGATAGATTCTCGAAAACCACTTCTGTGGCGCGGTAGTCGGTGAGTTGTCGCTGAGGTGTTGCGACGGTAAGCCCGCTATAGACGGTATGGGTGTGGTTGGAAAGCATTCGCAGCATCCGGGCGGCATCAGCCTCGTCCTTGGGCTTGCCGATTATGGATCCGTCCACTACCACAATGGTGTCGCATGCTATGAAGACCGTCTTCGGGTCATACCGTTTCATATCGATGGGCGAGAGTTTCAACTGCGACAGATGCATGACAATCCGCTCGGGACTCCACGCAGGGTCGTAAGTCTCGTCCACATCGGTGTTCATCACCTCGAAATTTACCCCCATGCCCGCGAGCAACTCCCGCCGCCGTGGGGATTTTGAGGCGAGATAGATTTTACGGTTGTTCAGATTGTCCAGTAACATTCTCGTTATAAGGATTTATTTACGTATGTAGAGACGGGGTATGCCCGTCTCTACGATAGAAATGTATAAACGCCGTAGAGACGCAATGCATTGCGTCTCTACACCATCGTTTGTTCGTCTTATTTGGCCTCCAATTGCAGTTTTACGTCATTCAGCACGTTCATGTAATTGATGAACGCCTGATAGGGGGAGGAATAGACTTCGAAGTTACGTTTTACGAAGCGGTGTCCGAACCATTTGGAACTCATGAAGTTGAAGTGATCAGCCGCTTGCAGGCGCAGCCAACTCAGTTTGGCTTCCACATTGTCGGACTTCTGGTAGAGCGGTTCCAGTTTGAACAGTTGGTTGAATGCCTCCTGTTGAAGTTCGTTCCCGATCCACTCGTTAGTGTCCTTCTCTTCTCCTGAGCATGAAATCGGCCATGGAGCGTGCATCGTGGCGGGGCTCAACTCCAAATTAACAGCCTCAGAGGGGGTAATGAACGTGTAGTTCTCGTGGTTTCCGAGTGAGGTTACCAATGCTTTGAAGAACTCGAAGATACCCGTGTCGGCGGTATAATGCTCGCCAATGGTTTCGTAGTCCCAAAACAGGTTGATGAGCGGAGTGTCGCTCTCCGTGTTTATTTTTTCGAGAAAACGCATGTATTTTTCAGCGGTCAGCGGGTACTGGTCCCAACTCTGGTCGGCGAATCGCAGCGTGATGTCGTCGCACAGCTGGTATGAGCGCAGTAGCAGCCTCACGTCCGTCTGGAAGGGGTTACAGTAGAGGTAGGTAGGACTCTTCCAGCCGAGGATGTGGCGTGCGCCTTCGGTGAGGACGACGCGGTAGCCGGCATTGCCCAACCATTCGCCGATTTCATCGGAATAGATGATTTCGGTGTTGCAGAAGGAGACGGGTTTCACGCCGAAGGTTTCCATCAGCAGTTCCTCCTGCAATCGCACTTGTTCCATAAACGCGCTTTCGCTGTACAGGGAAGCAATGCTATGGGTATAGGTGCTGCCGGTGATTTCCACGCAGCCTGTGGCAACAAGTTCCTTGAAACTTTCGATAACTTCCGGGCAGTAATTCTTGAACAGCATGATGGAGCTGCCCGAGATGCTGAAACTGCAGCGGAATTTGTCAGGATTCTGGCGGATGAGCTCCAGCAGCATCTTGTTGGCCGGGAGATAGCAGCGGTCCGCGAGACGTTTCGTCAGATACTGGTTCTGATAGTCGTCGAAATAGTGGTGGTCTTGGTTGATGTCAAAAAAGCGGTACGTGCGCAGACGGTACGGCTGACTAATTTGAAAATGGAAACATATCTTATTCATAATGCAACGTTTTTTCGTAAATTTTGACTAATTTTTTGGCCACATATTCCCATTTGAGGTTATCCACCTCTGCAGCACCCTCTTCGGCGAAGAGTTTTGAAAGGGCGGGGTAGTGGAGCAGGCCGTAGATGGCGTCGGCAGTGGCGTCGACGTCCCAGAAATCGACCTTGATGGCATGGGTGAGCACTTCGGAAACGCCCGACTGTTTGGAGATGACCACGGGCACTTTCGCGCGCATGGCTTCCAATGGCGAGATACCGAAAGGTTCTGAAATAGAGGGCATTACATATACATCGCTCATGCCAAACATCTTGTTGATGTCGTCACCGCGAAGGAATCCGGTAAAGTGGAAGCGGTCGGAAATGCCCAGTTCGGCCACGCGCTCGATGATGTGCGACATCATGTCGCCGTCGCCCGCCAGCACAAAGCGCACGTTGGGGTCTTTCTCCATAACGCGCTTGGCGGTTTCCACAAAGTAGTCGGGGCCCTTTTGGAAAGTGACTCGTCCCAGGAAGGTGACAATTTTTTCGGTGACGAACTTGCGGCGCTCCACCTGTTTCTCGTTGGGTTCCACGGCATTGTGCAAGGTGAAGACCTTTTCGGCAGGGATGCCATATTTGTTGATGACAATGTTCCGAGTGAGGTCACTGACGGCACATACGGCATCAGCAGCCATCATGCCTTCTTTTTCCATGCCGTAAACGATGTCGTTGTAGTTCTCTCCTGTGCGGTCGAACTCTGTGGCGTGAATGTGTACCACCAACGGTTTGCCCGATGCGCGCTTGGCGGCGATGCCGGCGCGGTAGGTCAGCCAGTCATGCGCGTGGATGAGATCGAAATCCTCGTTCTTGGCGATTTCCGCCGCAATGCTGGCATATTGGTTCACCTCTTGCATCAGATTGGGCCCATATTTGCCGGAAAAAATGTATTTGCGCTTCTGACCGCCTTCCGTCGGGAAGACGCCGCTCTCAATCTGGTTGATCACGTTATAGTAGTCATCCAGTCCTACGTAAGGAATCAGCTTGCTGTTGACCTGAATATAGGAGGTCTTTTCGGTGCGTAAGAAGTAATCGGAGCTTTGCGGGTCAACTTCCACGTCGCTGCCGTTGACAATTTTGACGTATTTGGTGTCCTCGTCGCCTGAGGCCTTGGGCATCACAAAGGTGACGTTCACGCCGTTGAGGGCGAGTCCCTTGGTGAGTCCATAGCACGCTGTACCCAGGCCGCCAGAGATATGGGGCGGGAACTCCCAGCCGAACATTAAAACTTTTATGGCCATAATAGTATATTTAGAGTCGTCCTATTTTTTTACTTGTTCGATTTTCCATTTCATATAGAGCAGTGCTGCGACGCTCCATGCCTGCGATATGCAGCCGTTGGGCTTGTACGGTGGATCGCCGTCGGTGATTTCAGCGACAGTGGAGAGACCGTAGGAGGTCATGCAGCCATCGAAGTGGTAGAGTATCCTGTTGAGCACATCGGGAGCACTTTCGGGATAGACATGCAACATGCAGTCGGTGAGGGGGAACAGCAGCCACGGCCACACGGTGCCTTGGTGGTAGGCGGCGTCTCGCTCAGCCTGGGAGCCCGCATAGTGTCCCTTGTAGTCGGGATCTTTTGGAGAGAGCGTGCGAATGCCTTTGTCCACGAGCAACTCCTCGGTGACACGCTTCAGCACCAGTTGTTTCAGTCTTTCGCTGATAGGCGAGAAGGGCAGGGAGGCGGCGATGAGCATGTTGGGTCGCACCTGGAAATTCTTGTAGTCCCCATCCACATAGTCGGCCAGGTAGCCCATATCCTTGGACCAGAAGGTATCCTTGAAGACAGTGGGGAAGTTGGTGGTCAGCGGCTCCCATTCGGTGAGGAAATCCTGATCTTTGCTCACGCGAGCCAGATCGAGTCCGAATTTGATGGCGTTGTACCACAGTGCGTTGATTTCCACTTGGCATCCAGTGCGCGGGGTTACGGGGCGGCCGTCCACGATGGCGTCCATCCAGGTGAGGGCAAGACCGGGACCGCCGGCATAGATGAGACCGTTGTCAAGCATCCGGATGTTGTTCATGGTGCCGTCGCGGTAAGCGGCAAGGATCTGCTTGATTACATCGCCGTACTTTTTCCAAACTTTCTTGGGTTTGTTGATGTGGTCGCAGTAGATCTGCAGGGCGCGGACAAACCACAGCGGAGCGTCCACGGAATTGTAGCTGGCGGTGTCGCCGGAACCGATATTGGGGAAGAGACCGCCCTTGAGGTCAGCGATCATAGAGTCGGCAATCTCCTCGAAGAGGGCGTTTTTGCCCAGAGGCAGGGTGAGTCCGGGGAGGGCGATAAAGGTGTCGCGGCCCCAGCGCCCGAACCAGGGGTAGCCGGCGATGACATCGGTGCGGCCATTGCGCTGCACGATGAACTGTTCGGCGGCGTTCTGCAGACAACTGGCGAAGTTGTAGCGGGGCGTGCGCTTCTTGGCTTCCGAATTGTACAACTTGGCAATTTGGGTGGACTTCATCGGTTCGGTGCCGATACAGAGATAAAGCTCCTTGCCGGAGACTTTCACCGTCATGGTGCCCGGCCGCCAGAGGTCTTCGTGGCATTCGTAACCGCGCTTCAACTCCTCTTCATATTCAAGATTAAAATACCAGTCGGGATGGTGCTGATATTGCACGGGTTCCGAGAATTGGAAATAGACCGGCGTGTATCCGTTGTACATACAGAAACCCACGCCGTTGTCAACGGGTTCGTAGCCGGTGTTCACATTGTCATTGGCGTGTGTGAGCTGGTGGATGTTGCGGAAGGCCAGTAGCGGCTCCACCTGCAGCGCAATCTCTTCCACTTCGTCGAGGAAGGTGTATTTGATAATCAGCCGGTCGGCATCGTGCTGGAAAAGCATCGCCTTCTGGAAGTTGAATTTTCCGACGCGATAGTCATACACGGGCACACTGTCAGCCGAGAATTTCTGTAGGTATTTGTTGCCTTTGGGGTCGATGATGTGCCCTTTGTACTGGTGGATGCCGAGATGGAAGTCCATGTCGTTGACCACGATGTTCTCATTGATGCTTGATACCAGCAGATGGCGTTCGCCGCCGAGCCCGTCTTGGGGCACGATGAAGAGTCCGTGGTATTTGCGGGTGTTGAGGCCGCAGAGGGTGGTGGTGGCAAAGGCGCCGGATCGGCTGCACCTCAGAATCTCCCGCTCCTTCGCAAATCCGATGTTTACCAATTTTTCCTTGTCAAAAGCGATATAACTCATCTTATATGTCTCTTTTTTTGTTGATGATTGCCTGATTTTAGTTTTTTTTCGCCGATTACACGTTATATAACCGGCACAATTTAATCAATCTGCAAAGATATATTTTTTTGTAGATACGCTGTACGAATTTTTTTCATTTTTTTTTAACCCAGGGCTGTCGCCGCTGGGTGTGGTCGATTCGTGCGTGGAAGTCGTATCATTTTACCCAGGGCTATCGTCGCTGGGTGTGGTCGATTCGTGCGTGGAAGTCGTATCATTTTACCCAGGGCTATCGTCGCTGGGTGTGGTCGATTCGTGCGTGGAAGTCGTATCATTTCACCCAGGGCTATCGCCGCTGGGTGTGGTCGAGTCGGGCGTGGGAGTCGTATCAGCCCACCCAGGGCTATCGCCGCTGGGTGTGGTCGATTCGTGCGTAGGAGTCGTATCAGCCCACCCAGGGCTGTCGCCGCTGGGTTGACACGTGTCGGGCTTGCAGCCCTCTTGGAAGATGTTCTAATAAGGGCTAATCATGGAACAGATGGTTGAGGTCGTATGTGACGTTGTTCTTCTGAAGCAGCTGCAAGTATTCGTCACGGAATTCTGTGTGTGCGTGATGCTGCTCCTGGCGCTCGATGTATCTCTTTGAGACGGGGCATACGGACTCACTGACGGAGAATGCACCATAGCCATTCTGCCATGAGAAGTTTCCGTAATATTTGCCTCTGGCTTTCAGCCATTTGTTGCTGGAGGTTTTGACCTTTTCGACAACGGATGCAATTGACAGTGTTTTGGAAAGGGCAAACAGGAGGTGGACATGGTTCCCAACCCCATTGATACAGATAGGGGTACATCCGATTGTGCTCAATACTCCGAACATATAACCATAGAGGTCAAACCGATCGTCTTTTTTGATTTCCGTACTGGTTGTTTTGATGTGCCAAACGGCATGTACTAGAATTTTTGATAAAGATTGTGCCATAACGTTTTTTTGCCGCAAATATAATCATTAAACCAATAATATGGTGTGTTAATTTATTGATTTATAATATGTTAAAAACAAAATCCAAATTGCAAAATATATATCGGAAATTGCAAAAAACATCCAAAATCATTCAAGCCGACCGAATAATCAAAATTTCACCAAACGACCAATCGCACCCGATTTCGCAAAAAAACATAAAACCCCTTCCAAGAGGGCTGCAAGCCCGACACGTGTCAGCCCAGGGCGAACGCAGTGAGCCCTGGGTCAAATGAGCGAATGAAATGAGCGAATAATGAAATGAGCGAATAATGAAATGAGCGAATAATGAAATGAGTGAATGATAAAATGTATTGGTTGCCGAGCAAAAAAAATCCCGGACCGAAGGGCCCGGGATTTTTTTTAATGATATTGATCCGAAAGATTAGCGAGCGACCGTGAATTTGCGGGTCATATCGCCGTTTTCGGTGGAGATTTTCACCGTATATACACCGTTGGCGAAAGCCGTGGTGCTGATTTGGGTGTTCATATCGTTGGCGGTGTAGCTGCCGACCATCTGACCCATCATGTTGTAAACCTCAACGCGGTTGATGTTGCTGCTGGCGTTGATGTTCAGCACATTGTTGGCGGGGTTCGGATAAATCTTGGCATTCAGATCGTGGCTCTCAACGCCCACGCCGGCGGTAATGCTGACGTTGTCGAGCAGCATCCAGTACATGTCGGTGCAGTTGAAGTGACGGATGGCAACGTGGATCGTCTGGCCGCCGTAAGGCAGGTTAACATGTTTCTGTTTCCAAGTACCTTGGTCGCGAAGACCGCCGTCGGCATCGAGATCTTCCTCATAGATGAGAGTGAAATTGGACGGATTCACGCCACTTGTGGAGACATAGACACCGTAGTGCTCGTTAGCATAGCTGGCATCCTGTGCGGCAACGTAGAACGTCATTTGGGCACCTTGGCTCGGAATGTTAATAGCGGGAGAAATTGCCCAGTTGTCGGGATCAAGGGCGCCGACACCGTTGATGTAGGAGGCGGACATGATGCAGCCGTCACCTTCGTATGCATCGTAAGGAGAAGTGGGATAGTAATAGTTAGTTTCCCAAGCATAACTGTCGCCGTCGTTGTCAAGGGTGGTCCAGCAGCCGAAGCCACCTTCGAAGCCTTCAAAGTAAGGCAGGGTTTGGGCTTGGTCGCAGGAGAAAACATTGACCGTGTGGGTAGCAGTGGCGGAGCCAACGCTGTTGGTGACGGTCACGCCAATCGTGTGGTTGCCGGTGGTGGTGAAGGTATGGGTAAGTGTGTTGGTGGTGCCAGCGACAGCATTGCCGTCAACCGTCCAAGCGAAAGTCTCGGCCAGCGGGCTCACAGCGGTGAATTCGGCGGGTACGCCAGTCTCGACGCTGGTTGGACCAGTGATGGTAACCGTCGGAGCGGTCAGCTGCGAGATGGAGATGTTGTCCACAAAGAGATAGTAAGCATCGTCGCCATAGTAATTGATGGCCACATATTTGGTGCCGGCGGGCAGTGCAACTGCACTTTCCGTCCAATCCTCAGCAACATTCGTGTAGTCGGCGAGGACGGTGAAAGCGGAAATGTCATCCGTGGTAGTAGAGTACATTACTTTGAAGTTGTCGTCTTCGCTATATCCCATATAATAGAAATTGAACATATAGCTGGCTCCGGTGGGGAGTTGAAGTTCGGGAGTGATGAGGTACTGGTTGTAGTTGGAAGAAGTACTGTAACTGCTGAACAAGAAGCAGCGATCGCCGTCGTAAGCGTAGCTGGCATTGTTGAGGATACCGAAACTGCCGTCGTTGGCGGGATCCATGCTGACCATGCCCCAGCAACGGAGGCCGTTCTCAAAACCTTCGGTGAAGGGGAATTGGGTGATGGCGTCACAAACGTAGACATCCACATCCATGCTGTCAGAGCCACTGCCAATGGTATTGCTACCGATGACTTTCACATTGTGGATACCAGCAGTGGTGAAAGTGTAGGAGAGGGTGTTTGTAGTGCCGGACACGGCGGTGCCGTCAACCATCCAAGCGTAGGTCTCAGCCAGGGAGCTGGTGGCGGTGAAAGTACCGGCGGTGCCGACTTCCAGTTCCGTGGGACCAGAAATGGTCACATTAGGAGCAGACAGCGTGGTGATGCTGAATTCGTCCACATAGAGATAGAATGCATAGTTGCCGTAGTAGTCGATGGCCACATATTTGGTGCCGGCGGGCAGCTGGAGAGAAGTCTCTGTCCAAGAGGTAGCCACTGACGTGTAGTCAGCCAGCAAGGTGAAGCTGGTGGGGTTGTTGTTGGTGGTGGAGTACATCACTTTGAAATTGTCGGAAGAACCATAACCCTTGTAGTGGAAATTCACCATGTAGGTTTGGCCAGCGGTCAGGGTCAACTCGGGCGAGATGAGCCATTGGTTGTAGTCCGTGGCGGTGTTGTAACTGCTGAAACGGAAGTCATAGCTGCCTGCGTAAGCAGAGGCATCGGCATAGATGCCGAATTTGTCGTCATTGGCGGGGTCCATGCTGACCATGGTCCAACAGCCGATGGTGCCTTCGAAGCCTTCGGTGAAGGGGATGGTGATGTTGCTGCAATCAATACCAGTGCCAGTCACAGGAATGGTCACGCTGGTAGCACCGGTGGATGCGAGGGTCACGGTGCCATTGTCAGAGCCAGCAGCGGTGGGAGCGTAACGCACATAGAGGGTGCCGCCTGCAGCAGCCAAGGAGGCCGTGGTGGCAAATGTGGTGCCGTCAGCAGAAACAGTGAACGGAGCGGTGGTGGTGGCGGTCACACCAGCGGTGAGGTTGTAGGAAGAAACGGTCACCGTGGCGTCAGAGGTAGAACCCAGTGCAAGAGTGCCGAAGTCGATGGTCGAGGGGACTGCAATGATAGTCGGGTCGGTCGGTTGAGCGGTGACCTCCACATCGTCCAAATTGAGGACGAATTGGTCGTTGCAGTTGAAGTGGCGGAAAGCGATGCGCACCGTTTGGCCGGTGTAGCTGGCCAAACTGTAGGTCTTATGACCCCAAGTACCTTGCACGCGGGAACCGCCGTTGGCATCGATGGTCTCTTGGAAAAGGAGAGTAAACTCAGACGTGGTGGTGCCGCTGCCAGTGGTGATGTACACGCCATAGTGCTCGGCAGCATAGTTGGCATCCTGTCCGCAAACATAGAATGACAGGTCGCTGTTGGAAGTGAGGGTGATCTCGGGCGAGATCAACCAGTTGTCAGGAGTGATGGCTTGGTTTGTCACGTTGCTGTAGGATCCGGAGAGGACAAAGCCTGCGGAACTGTTGTGACCGCTACCGGTGAGAGTTGTTCCGGAAGCAAAGTAAGATGCGGGATTCGAGCTGTGCTCCCAACCCATTCCGTCGTTGTTGGCATCGATTTGAGTCCAACCGGTGGGTATTCCCGAATCAAAATTCTCCGAGAAAACCGGAACCTGCGCTTTAACGCTAAAAGCAATCGCTAGAAGCGCGAAGAACAAAGTAAAAATCTTTTTCATTTTTTGTTGGTTTTGATGAATAATTAGGTTTATTATAACTGTTTATATTTGTCCCTTTTTATACAAAAAACACGCGGCAAAGATACATTTTTTTGAATTATTCCGCATGTCTTGAACTATTTTTTTATTGAAAAAAAATTGAATTAAACGGGGTTAAAACTCAAAAGTCAAAGTTAACTTCAGAAGTCCAAATCAATAGTCAAAAAGTGTATATTTGCGCCTTTATTTTATATTGTAAAAATGTGCGAGGATAGACTCTTTACCGTTTCGGAAATTCGTGAATGTGAGCAATTTACGATGCAGAAGGAGCATATCACCTCTGTCGAGTTGATGGAGCGTGCCGGTCGTGCGTGCGCCGAAGAAATCGCCCCTGGCTTTTGGTTTGACGATTATGAGGATGTGTATGTCTATGTCGGGGCCGGCAACAACGGCGGCGACGGCGTGGTCATCGCCATTCACTTGGCTGAGGAATCCGCGGAACATACGGTTCATGTAGTCGTTTGCGCGCCCGAGAACGCACACTATAGCGACGAGATGCAATATCAGCTGAACCGTTGGCAATCGTTTGTCTCTCAGCATGATAATGCCAAAACTATATTCTATAATATTGATAATCAGCCCAAACCGAAAAATAGCGACCTCATCATTGACGCGCTCTTCGGCATCGGGCTCAACAAACCGGTGACAGGTTTTTACGCCGATGTCATCCGCCATCTCAACAGCTGTGACGCGTACACCATCGCCATTGACACGCCTTCGGGGCTGTTCGCCGACCAGCACACGCCGGACGGCAGCGCGGTGGTCATCGCCGACAAGACCCTCAGCATCCAGTTCATGAAAACGGCATTCTTGGTGCCCGAAAACTATGCCTATCACGGCGATGTGGAAGTGGTGGATATTGGTATGGAAGCACCTGAAAATCTGAACGATACGAGCCGTATTCTGCTTACTCGTGCCGGTATGCGCTCGTTGTTGCGCCCCCGCAACCCCTACGCACACAAAGGCACTTTCGGGCACGGGCTTCTTGTGGCCGGCAGCGACCGGATGCCTGGCGCGGCGGTGCTCGCGGCTACGGCTGCCATGCGCGGCGGTATCGGAAAACTCACCGTTCATACTGTCAGGTCAGTGCGCGACATTCTCGCCGTCTCCTTGCCCGAAGCCATTCACGATATTGATGATAACGAATTACATGTCAGCCATATAGCTTGGAACCGTCTGCCTGAGAATATAAACTCGGTTGCGGTGGGGCCGGGCCTTGGCACCGCGAAGCAGACCATCGCTGCACTGAAAGATATTTTTGACACGGTGAAGACTCCGCTCGTGATTGACGCAGATGCGCTGAACATGCTTGCGGAAAACAAAACATGGCTTGCGTTTCTTCCTCCGCTTAGCATCTTGACTCCCCATTTTGCTGAGTTCGAGCGGCTTGCGGGTAAACCTTCCGATGACTTCGACCGGTTGGAACGCGCCAAGACCTTTGCCCAACGTTATTCGGTGGTTCTCGTCCTCAAGGGTCGTCACACGGTGGTGACGCTCCCCGACGGAAGGCAGTTTTTCAACACCACGGGCAATGCGGGGCTGGCCACGGCGGGAAGTGGAGATGTGCTCACCGGACTGCTGCTCGCGCTACTTGCGCAGGGTTACATACCCGAGCACGCGGCCATGTTGGGTGTCCACATCCACGGAGCCGCCGCCGACGCTTACGCCCGCGACCACGCCGCTTCTACCCTTATCGCCTCGGATCTCCCGCGATACTTCTCCGACGCGATACTGGCAATGCTGAATGATGAATGCTGAATGCTGAATGTAGAGAATATTCTTTAAGCAGCCTCGAAGAGGCATTCCAAAAAGGGCTGAAAGCCCGACCTATGCTAACCCAGGGTGAACGAAGTGAGCCCTGGGGATCTCGAAGAGACAACATGCGCGAAGCCGCAGTGTGGGACAGAAAAAAGTGAAAGAAAAAATATGAAAAAGACACTAACAATCGCAGTAATCATGATGTTTGCATTGGCCGCAACAGCGCAGGTGAACATCCACATCGACATCAAGCGGTATGAACAGACATTTGACTCCATTTTCCTAGAGAGTGCGTCCAAACTGCAGTCAAAAACGAAAATATCAGCCCCGTATTCTTCTTCGGTGTCCTTGCGGGACAAGGAGTCGCTGAAACCCGGTATGTACAAGATTCTGGGCGACAGCACTTTCCTGGCCGTGATTCTCGTACCTGATGTGAAGAACCAGAATTTTCAGTTGGAATTTGATGGCGAGGAACTCACATTCACCAATTCCAAGGAAAATACGGAGTATTACAAGTATTTGAACGGTATCATGGCGTATAACAAGAAGTTAGATTCCCTTAACGTCGAGTTCCAGGAGGCGCAGCAGAGTCTTCCGCAGTATATGCTGAAGGTTTTTGTGGACTCGCTCTCGGCGCAGGCAAGGCGCACCAATGACGAGATGCGGGCGTTTCAGCGGAACACTGCCGCTGCCCACAAGGGCACGCTGATGGGATCTGTGGTGGCCACGTCCACCTATCTCGACGATCCACCAAAAGAGGTGCTCTCCGACCGTTTCCTCTTTAACGAGTACTACATCCAGCATTTCTTTGACAATTTTGCATGGGAAGACCCGCGCATCTTCAACACTGTTGTGGTGGAAGAGAAACTCAAAGAGTACTGCAACATGATTTACCAAATCGACAGTCCCCAACTTGACACGTTCGTTGTGGACGCGCTCAACCGTGCTAAGGTCAACCAGACCTCCTATGAGTATCTGTTCGATGCGTTTGAATATGTTTTAGGGCGAAATGTTTCCCCCTATCAGGTGGAACATACCTATATTGCCATGTTAAAGAATGCCTTGCAGAATCCTAAAATTGACGAAGATCGCACCAGACGTTACACGAGGGAACTCGGTATTCGAGACAAGAACCATGAGGGAGACACCATTCCGAACTTCAACATGGTGTTGGCCAACGGCGATACTGTAAGTATGTATGACATTCAGAGCGAATTCACGCTTCTGTATCTCCAGCATCCGACCTGCCCTACGTGTCACAATGTCCGCAATAAGATGAAAGATTATGAGAAACTCAATAGGGCTATTGAGTCTGGCAGGCTGAAGGTGGTGATGGTCTATTTCGAGGACGACCCGCAGGTTTGGAGCAACTACATCAATTCTAAAGAAGCCAATCCCAAATATGTACAAGGTTGGAACTACGATCAAACCATTGATGACAACAACCTTTTCGATACCCGGACCATTCCTTACATGTTCCTTCTTGACAGGGACAAGGTGGTTATCAAAAAAGACCTGTTGTACAACGATATAGAACCGTATATGGAGCGGTTGCACATATATTAAGAAATGGGATATAAATGCCCATTAACCTTATGTCTTTAACCATTAATCATTAACCTTCAACCTTTTAAAATGACAGAAAACCTTTTCATGTTGATATTCATCGTGGTCATCGCCCTGCTGTTGTTCCTGGATTTGGGCGTTTTGCATAAGAAAGACCACGTGGTTACTTTCAAAGAATCCGCAGCCTGGACGGCCGTGTGGGTGACGTTATCGTTATTGTTTTTCATTTTCCTGCGCTTTCAAGGTGACATGGTGGTCAATGTGCATGACAAGGAGCAGTTTTTAGAACAGAATAAGCAGTACGAGCATCATGTGAACTATGACGATGCCTTGTCCTGGGATGAGAACATATCAAAGTACAACAAGCAGCTCTCTTTGGAGTATATTACAGGTTATCTGATTGAATTGTCTTTGTCCATTGACAACGTCTTCGTGATGATTATGATTTTCCTCTCGTTTGGAGTGGAGAAACAGTATTACCATCGGGTGCTTTTTTATGGCATTCTTGGGGCGATTGTGTTGCGGTTTATTTTCATTTTCACCGCAGGTGCGCTCATCCAGCGATTCCACTGGCTATTGTTGGTCTTTGGTGCGTTCCTGATCTATTCGGGTATCAAAATGTTTATAGACCGGAACAAGCAGGAGTCTATTGATGTGGAGAACCATCCAGTAGTGAAGTTTCTGACTAAAAGGAACTTGAGCACCTCGTACTTCTCCGGTCACGACTTCTTTGTCAAGGTTGACGGACGTTGGCTTTGTACGCCGTTGTTCGTGGTGTTAATCATCATTGAGTTCTCGGATATCATCTTCGCATTTGACTCCATACCGGCTATCTTCTCCGTGACCGAGGATCCGCATATCGTCTTCTTTTCCAATATTTTCGCTATTCTCGGTTTGCGTTCGATGTTCTTCATGCTGGAGAGCATAATGGACAAGTTCGCTTATCTGCGTATCGGGCTTTCGGTACTGCTTACGTTTATTGGTGTGAAAATGTTCCTGCCGCTGGTTGGCGTTGAGATTAGTATTGTCGCCTCCCTCATTATCATCTTATCCATCTTGACGCTTAGCATCGTTCTTTCGGTGCTGTTCCCGCCGAAGAAGAATGTGGAGAGTTAGTGCGCCGCCTTTTGAATGAATTCGTTCAGCGATTGTTTGCTGCTCTCGAATTGAAAAACATTGTTGATAAGGTAGTATTTTTCCTTGTCAGCGCAATGGTTATAGGCGCTTTTGGCGAAATCCAGTTTAGTGCTTTCGTAGTCAAAAACATTGCAGATTTGTTCGATTTGGCTTACGGTCAGATAGTTATTGGCAATAACTTGTTTGGCCATATTCAGTTTTGATGTCTCAAACGACTGGTTTTTTATGAGATTCAGTGCCTGGTTGAAGTCATTGGATGGCATGCCGTTGTTTTGTGGGTAGGCACTATGTTGGGGATGCTGTGGGTTGGGGTGGGGCGGCTGGTTCCCGTATTGGCCGTGCGGATTCCCAGGTTGGCCATATGGATTTCCGGGTTGGCCATGTTGTGGGTTTCCATGGTATGGGGTTTGTTGTCTGACATAGCGGACGATTGCTTCCGGGCGCGGGTTTCCATGTCCCAGGAATATGCCGAACATGTGACGCTGGTTGTCCACCCAATAGTTATTGTTGGCCTGTTGCAGGTTGACGAGTTGTCCGATGGTATGGTGGTCCGCGTCATCAATTTCCACGCGCAAGTAATGTTCACCTTCGGGAATCGCTTCCACTTTTATGGACATCACGGATTTTTCATTCTGAAGCACGTCGTCCAGGAAAAGCCAGAATGCTTTGTGGTCTGAGGAAACGGTCACGGAAGTGTTTTTGGGATAGGGCGAGGGTTGATTGTGTTGTGCGGAGGTGCGGCCGAATACGCCCAGCAGAATAACTATAATGCTAATTTTCAAAATTTTACCCATAATTAAATCGTTTTTTTATTCAAGAGGCAAATCTACACAATTTTTTTATTTATACACAGACATATTGGATTTGATGTATGTAGAGACGGGGCATGCCCCGTCTCTTCGAATAACAGAAGAAAAATAAAAGGAAATTTTTTCTCTCGGTTCAGCATATTTTGTCGTTTTTGGTTTTGGACGGTGATAAAAAAAGGGATTCCCAAACGGGAATCCCGACGTATGAAAGAGTAAATGAATCGTGATTAGCCGTTGAAGACTTTGTCGAGGCTGACTCCGCGAACTTGGGCCACGGTGTAGGCGTCGCGCATTTTGGCGAGGGCGCCGATGGTGGCTTTCACCACGCTGTGGGGGTTGGAGGAGCCTTTGGACTTGGCGAGCACGTTTTTCACGCCCACGCTTTCGAACACGGCACGCATAGCACCGCCGGCGATTACACCGGTACCGGGAGCTGCGGGTTTCATGAAGACGTTAGCGCCGCTGTACTTGCCGTCTGCGGCATGAGGGATAGTGCCTTTAAGGATGGGCACTTGGATGAGGTTTTTCTTTGCATCCTCAACGCCTTTGGAGATGGCGGTCGAGACCTCGCGGGCCTTACCCAGACCATAGCCTACGATGCCGTTCTCGTTACCGACGACGACGATCACTGCGAAGCTGAAGATTCGTCCGCCCTTGGTAACCTTAGTCACTCTGTTGGTGGCGACCACGCGCTCTTTGAGCTCAAGGTCGGCTGCTTTTACTTTCTTGATATTTTCGTTAGCCATAGTACTGATATTTAAAATTTAAGACCACCTTCTCTGGCTGCGTCGGCCAAAGATTTAACTCTACCATGATACAGATATCCGTTGCGGTCGAACACCACTTCTGTGATGCCGGCGGCGAGGGCGCGTGAAGCGATCTCTTTGCCGACGAGTTTGGATTTCTCGCACTTGGTCATCTTTTGGGAAGCGATATCGGGCAGTTTAGAGGATGCGGACACGATGGTTACGCCGGCCTCATCGTCAATAACTTGCACGTAGATGTCGCGGTTGCTTCTGAAAACCGACATTCTGGGGCGGACAGGAGTACCGCTGACAATCTTGCGAATGCGGTTTTTAATCCTAGTTCTTCTATATTCTTTTTTATTGTAAGCCATAATATCAAATTTTGACGATTATTTTTCTGCCGACTTACCGGCTTTCTTTCTAACATACTCACCTTCGAAGCGGATACCTTTGCCTTTGTAAGGTTCGGGTTTACGATAGGAGCGGATCTTGGTGGCCACTTGGCCCAACAGCTGTTTGTCGATGCAGCTCAGGATAATGATGGGGCTTTTACCTTTCTCATTGATGGTCTGCACGGTGATTTCCTTGGGGAAATCGAACAGGATGTTGTGGGAGTAACCCAGACCCATGTCGAGTTGGTGGTCGCCCTTGGCTTCAGCCTTGTAACCGACGCCGATGACTTCCATCTTTTGGGTGAACCCTTGGGATACGCCGACAATCATGTTGTTGATCAGGGCGCGGTAGAGTCCGTGCATGGAGCGGTCGCGTTTGGAGTCGGTGGGGCGTTTCACATGGAGGTGTCCGTCTTCAATTTCGAAAGTGATACGGGGATCAACATACTGTTGCAGTTCGCCTTTCGGGCCCTTAACCGTCACGATGTTGGTCTTGTCGTCTCTTTTCACTTCAACCCCTGCGGGGATGGCGATTTGTAATTTTCCTATTCTTGACATAGCGGTTCCTCCTTCTTAACTGATGTAACAAATTACTTCGCCGCCGACGTTTTGTGCGCGGGCTTCCTTGTCGGTCATCATGCCGTGGGAAGTGGAGATGATGGCGATGCCGAGGCCGTTGAGCACGGAGGGCAGTTCATCGACGCCCACATACTTACGAAGGCCGGGGCGGCTGATGCGCTTGATCTCGCTGATGGCGGACTGTTTGGTTGCGGGATGGTACTTCAAAGCGATTTTAATCGTTTTGGGCATGGTGTCATCCTCAAATTTATAGTTCAAGATATAACCTTTGTCGAACAGGATTTTGGTTATAGCTTTTTTCTCGTTGGAAGCGGGGATCACCACCACTTCGTGATGCGCGCGGATGGCGTTTCTCACACGAGTTAAATAATCTGAAATGGGATCGGTATTCATAATTTAATCTTCTTCGTTTAGGTTACCAACTTGCTTTTTTTACTCCGGGGATCTTGCCTGCGAGCGCCAACTCTCTGAAGTCGATGCGGGAGAGGCCGAACTGACGCATATAGCCTTTCGGGCGGCCGGTCAGCTTGCAGCGGTTGTGCATGCGAATGGGGTTGGAGTTCGGGGGTAATTTCTGAAGCGCGATATCGGCGGCTCTCTTAGCCTCGTAATCATCGCCTTTCATGATTTTCTTCAGTTCAGCGCGTTTGGCACTGTATTTGGCGACCATTTTCGCCCGTTTAATTTCTCTTGCTTTTAAAGATTCTTTAGCCATGATTACTTATTATTTTTGGTTCTTGAAGGGTAAGCCGAATTCTTTCAACAGGGCCAGGCATTCCTTGTCGTTGCGTGCTGTCGTCACGAAAGTGATGTCCATACCGTTGATTTTCAAAACCTTGTCGATATCAATTTCGGGGAAGATAATCTGTTCGGGAATACCGAGCGTATAGTTGCCGCGTCCGTCGAATCCCTTGTCGCTGATGCCGCGGAAGTCGCGGATACGGGGGATGGAGACGGTGATGAGGCGGTCGAGGAATTCATACATGCGGTCGCCGTGAAGGGTCACGCGGACGCCGATGGGCATTCCTTTTCTCAACTTGAAGTTGGAGATATCCTTTTTGGATTTGGTGGGGACGGCTCTTTGGCCGGCGATGAGGGTCATTTCCTGTACGCCTGCGTCGATGAGTTTCTTGTCGGCGATGCCGAATTTGCCAAGGCCTTGGTTGAGGCAAATCTTGGTGATTCTCGGCACGCGCATCACGGATTTGAATCCGAATTGCTCTTTAAGAGCGGGCAGAACCTCGTTCTGATATTTTTCTTTGTATCTCGGTGTGTACATTACTTGATCTCCTCTCCTGATTTCTTAGAATA
>Ga0310696_10003212_pt1 | contig 20645 bp, 25 predicted proteins | sample AusTroGonzalo_MG_4_FD_203885 | JGI IMG/M metagenome (GOLD analysis project Ga0310696, IMG submission 203885) | Bovine rumen microbial communities from tropical cattle in Woodstock, Queensland, Australia - Gonzalo_02 (v2) (version 2) | ecosystem: Host-associated > Mammals > Digestive system >... | reverse complement strand
GAGTCGGATAGTGCCGGTGACGGTACACGCGGCGAAGGTGGACGTCGGGCTGTTTCTGCTGGGGCTCAAGCGGGCGGCGCTCGCGGCGGACCGGCTGGAGGGCGGCAGCATGGTGGACGTCGCGCTGACGAAGGACGGTATGGAGTTTTCGGCGTCGGGGACCGACATGGCGGCGAAGGTGAATTTCGTCGCGGGGGTGGATTTCACCGGGGACGCGAAGAGCGTGGAGTTCACGGTCAATCCGAAACTGATGCAAGACGCGCTGGAGTCGATAGACGAAGACACGTTCGAGCTCGGGTACGACAGCGGGACGGGTCCGTTGAAGCTGACGGTCGCGGGGCTGCCGTGGGTGGCGGTGGTGATGCCCTACAGGAAGGAGGGCTGAGGGATGGCACGGATGATACAGATAAGCGACGGCCGGTATATTCCGGAAACGGACATGACACCGGAACAAGTGGCCTATTACGAGGGGCGGGCCGAGCACGGCAAGAATGCCGCGCCGCAGGACTCCGACAAGCCCGCCGAGGTGGAATTGGATGGTGACGGTGTGCCATTGGAGGCCGAAGGTTTCTCGGAAAAGGAGAAGGCCGCGAACAGGCCGGGCGAGACGGACACGGGAAAGCCCGAAACGGAAACGGAAAAGGCTGATTCGGAAACGGAACAGGGCGAGACGGAAACGGAAAAGCCGGAAACGGGAACGGTGAAGCGCGACTGGGTGGAAGAGGCGTACACGTGTTTCATCAAGGATGCGGCCGACATCGACCCGACGGATCCCGTCAAGGCGATCGAGACGTACTTCGAGAAGAACGCGACGGACGAGCTGAAGGCGCGGTGCAAGGCTGAGAAGAAGACGGCGGCGATGTGCTGGAAGTTCATCGAGGCGGTCGCGAGGAAGGCGCTGCATGGATCGAGCGGACACATCGACCCGGCCGTGGTGTATGCGATCGCGATGCACTGGTTCGAGGATGTGCCGGGGGATTGGGAGAAGGCGGCTAAAGCCGCCCGCTCCGATACAGGCAAGGCCAAGCCGAAGAAGCCGACGACGAGGAAAGAGCGGCTTGAAGAACGGGTTTCGCATGGCAGCTCGAAGGCAAAGGCGGAGCTTCGCGAGCTGAAGAAGAAAGAACGGGCAAAGGCGAAGGCCAAGGCGAAGAAGCCGAAACAGCAGCAGGGCTTCTTCTTCGAGATGCTGGAAACGCCGGCGGGAGTCGGGAGTGGAGGAGTTGGTGAGTCGGTGAGTGGAGGAGTTGGGAGCGGGACCGAGGCTGACGCCTCGGGAACGGAACAGGAAAGCGGGGTGGAGGCGCTCATGCTGAAGAAAGGCGGTGGGAAATGAGAAGGCTGAAACGAAGCGAGTGCGCCGTCCTGCACCTCGGTTTGAAGAGCCACTGGTACAGGATAATCGACTCCGGCATGAAGAAGGTCGAGTTCCGCGAGGCGACGCCATACTGGCGGACGCGCATCGCGAACTGGGCAAAGCGCATGCACGAAGGCAAGACGCCGGTGCTGGAGTTCCAGAACGGCTACGGACGCTTCTCTCCGCGCATGTGGTTCATCGCCGGACGCGGCGAGGGCGTGATCTTCACAATCAACGGCGCAGATGTGCCCGTGCAGCACAAAGAGCTGGGAGAGTTTCAGAAGGCGCGGTATGTGCTATTCATCGGCGATCGCGTGAGACTCGTGGACGAAGGCGAGGTGAAATGATGCTTACTAAGAAGCAGATGGCGGAGGTTGTGGAGTTCGACCGCGAGGCGCGGGAGGACTACAGGCTCCGGAACGAGGAGAAGACGATCGGCCGGCGGACGAACAGGTACAACTACATCGTGGTGGAGAAACCGCACCGGGGACGGCGCGGCGCAAAACCGGACGGGCGGTCCGAAGTCGCGATCGTGAATGTGGCGGTGAGGCTGGACGCGAACTACGTGCCGGTCGCGAAGGAAGTCATCTGGATGTACCCGGAGACGGGGAGTCTGGAGTACAGGGATTTGCACTACAGGAGGTGCGCCGGATGGATTGTAGACTGGGCGCGGAGCGATATTGGCAAGCGGAAGGCGCGCGCGGGGGAGAGATTCAGGATAGGCAAGACGGTGGACGAGGCACTCGAACACAGCAAGTTCAAGTACGGAATGGCGGGCCTGAACGGCACGTACGACTGTACGGTGAATCCAGGGGCGTTGAAGGGGACGCGGTACGAATACTGCCAGTATGCCGACGACGCGCCGGGCAGCACGGGGCTGATGGAATGGCTGACGCTCTACCGCCGGGAGCCGAAGGTCGAGCTGCTGGCGAAGGCGGGGCTGTATTGCTTCATAAACCCGGCCGGGCTCAAGGCGCTGAAGGACAAGCGCGTGTTCGCCTGGGCGAAGGACAACGCGGAGATGCTGCGGGAGCAGGACTTCACGCCGCCGGTAAGGTATGTTCTCTGGGCGGCAAGACACGGCACGACGCTCAAGGAGGCGCGTCGGCATTACGACCTCGTCCATAATCTCAGCTACAAGCTGGACAGCACGCGAACTCATCTTAGGTGGCCGGGGGACGACCGGGCCGGCATCAAACTGAAACTCGACTACGAGAGGCTCGCGGGGCTGCTGAAGAAATGGAAGGTGGACGCGTACGAGTACGGGCGGTACATCGAACACGCCTTCGACGCCGGGCTGGATTTGCGGAACGAAGGGACGCTGTATCCGCCGGTGCGCGGCGGGCGCAAGGCGTTCATGGCGAGGCTGGAGGAGCTGGAGAAGGAATGTGCGCGGCGGGAGGCGGAGCGCGAACGCGCCGAGCGCGCGAAGATGGAGAAGATGTTGGCCAGACGCGCGGCGGAGATCGCGGCGTTCCAGGAGTCGATCGAGAGGACGGCGACGTTGCGCGGCACCGGGTACGCGATAGTGCTGGCGAAGACGCAGGAGGAGCTGTTGGCCGAGGGGAAGAAGATGCGCAACTGCGTCGGGAACGGGATGTACGGGCGGGGAATCGCCACGGGAGACCGGTTGATCGTGATGTTGAAGGATCGCGCGAAGAGTTTTTGCGACATCGAGATCGACAGGAAGACGTGGGGAGTGCGGCAGTGCTATCTGAAACACAACGCCGCCGCGCCGAGGGAGATTTGGGAGCTGGCCGCAGAGATCGCGGCATGTTTGAAGGCCGAGCACAAGCGGCACAGGAAGGCGGGGCTGTTCAAGGCGCCCGGGAGGAAGTCGGCTTAGGCCAAGGGAAGGAGCGCGGAATGAGCGAGGCGAACGAGACGATAACGAAGGTCGCGGCGGAGTGGCAAAAACTCGCCGACTATTTCGGGTGCAAGGCGAAGGTTTCCCGCAGAGACGCAGAGGCGCAGAGCGGCAACGCGGCCTGGACGGCACGCCAGCAGGGAAAGGCTATGATATGGGCGAGGTGAGTAGAAAAACCCGCATGGTCCGCGAATGTATCGACGGAAAATGGACGTTGCGCAAGCCGATGGCGGGCGACACCACGACGTGTCCGGCTTGCGGACGCATCTTCACGCTAGCGCACGGGAACCAAATGTACTGCTCCGACGAGTGCCGCCTGATCGCGAAGGAGATGCGGCTCAAATTCGGGGCGACGAAATCCACCCACGGCAAGCCGCACGGCGTCGGCTCGTCGAAGCTCTACCAGGAGCTTTCGGCAGCCATGATGGAACGCAAGGCGCGGAAGGAACGCGACGAGTTGAAAGCACGTCTCCAGGAGCGCGACAGAGCGTACAGGGCGGCGTTCCCGAATGTGCGCACGGCAGAACGCCGGGACGCGAACGGACAGCGCGTGATAACGCGGGGACGCTGCGGTTGAACGAAAGGAGCGCGGCATGGCGAAAGAACTCTACTGGTGGACGGTCGCGACGGACTGCGGGACGCGCAGGACGCTCGCGCCGACGAGGGCAAAGGCGGTACGAAATACGAGATTCCGCGTCGTCATGGACGGCCGCAGCTACTCGAGACCGAAGCCGCGCGACTTCGCGGCAATGAGAGACCTGTCTATAATCTCGGTACGCAAGGAAGGAGCACGAAATGGTGCACGATTCGCAAATTGAACTGTTGAGCGCGAGCGCGGCGGCCCGCATAACAGGATTGTCGGTGCATACGATACTGCACAACATGGACGTCTGGTCGGCAACCAAAGGACGCCTGGGATTGAGATTCGTCAAGCCACGCGGCAACCGGCGTCTAGTGCGCAGGACCGCCCTTCTGGACTGGATGACCGCACAGGAAAGGGCTACGGCGTATGGAGGTTGACACCGGCACAAACGCCCTTCCCGGCTTCGAGGACCTGGTATTGCCCGACGTGGACCGTGCGGGAGCGCAGAACTTCACGGCGAAGGAGTATACAGGCATACGCATACGCAAGGAATACCCGAGAGTGTTCCAGAGCGTCGTCCGCGCTTTGTTTTTCTACAAGCTGCCGGTCAGCCTTTGCGCAGATCTGTTTTCAATGAACTCCCAGTGCGTCAGCGCAATACGCGACATGGTGATAGCGGAGTCGCAGTCAAACCCGCGCGCCGCTTTTTTGATAAATTCAAGAAGGCAGTCCCAGAGAGATATACTACTAGCCCGTCTCACGGACCTCATAATGGAACGGCTAGATGATGAAAAATACGCGAAAGATTTGAGTATAGTTGAAATAACAAGTATTTTGTCGAAGTTGGAGAACGCTCCGGCCGCGAGGAACGGCACGGACAGGCAGAGCGGCAACGATGATACAGGCAAAGGGACCATTATCGACGCAATGGCGTACGAGGATGCTATCAATGGGTTGGACGCGGAGAAAAAAAGCGCGACGGCCAACGGCGGCGAAATCGGGCACGAAACGGATGCCGAAAATTGTGCGCGCGCATTTGAAGTGAGCAACAATTTCCCAAAAACCCCAATAAATAGCGGTATTTTGTGCAGTAGTTTGTGCGATGACGCGCCGGAAAGCGGCATCTGCGAACCTTCGGCGCCCCCTGTCCACATGGGGGCGGGGGGGGTGGCGGGGGGCGCGCGCGGGGGCGTGTAGCATATAAATGCATTCACAGAACAACAAACCAACGAAAGGAATCCAGTCATGGGAAAAGGCGTATTCAAGAAGGTAATCGCAAACGGCGGCAAGCCGTTAGCCGAGCCGTTTCCTGAAAAAAAGGCGGACGCGCCGGCATCCGTTCCCGCGACAAAAAAGCGCGGGGCCGTACAAGGTCCCCTTTACGGCGACGTTGACGTGTGCAGGGCGTTGAGAATCCACCGCCGCGCGATAGCCGCCGCGCGCATCCGGGAGACGCTGGGCGTGAATTGGGGCTTTGCGGGGCTTCACGCCGGCATGACAACGGCGTGGGTATCCGAGAGGGCGAAGCAGTCCGGCATCGATCCTGAAGCCGCTCTCGCGTCCATGAAGCCCATCGAAGAGAACGACGGGGTGGTTTCCTGCAAACTCGTCAGCACATGGCCGAACGCTCAGCGCGTGACCGCAGAGATAGTCGCCACCGGCGAGCGGAAGATCGTGACCGTCCCCGACTCCGGCGAAATGTGCCTCGACGAGATCTTCGACTGCCGCGTCTACGGCGCGCAGATCGCCTGGGAAGCGTCCGTAAACCAAGCGAGGTATTGACGATGCGCGGCACGAAGTGGCTGTCAGAGATACGTGCGACGAGGCGTAGCCTCGCCGAAATCGGGCTGTTGATAATCGTCCGGGAGATATTCAAGAACAAACTTGAAATGACCGTGGAAGAAGCCAACAGCACACTGGGAACGAACTGGATGACAACCGCGCAGCGACTCAAAAAAGACGGCCTCCTTCAAGTGGCGCACGACGGCCTGTACCTTCGCATGTGGGTTGACGCGCCCGGAGACAAGAAGCGCGAGCGTTGCCGCCGGCTCATGGCCAGACTGTGCGCCATCCGGAGGCTCGAAGCGCGGTATTCAAGGGAAGCGGCAGAGGCGAAGGCAAAGGCGCGTTCTACCGCAAAACAGGAGGCAAGTCTGATATGAGAAAGAAATCGCAGGAGGAGCTGGGAACGCTCGTCACGCGCGAGATGAAGGTGATGCTTCAGGACGAGGGCCTGACGAAGGAGCAGCGCTTCGACATACTCGCCGCCGTCATGTTCGACACGCCCGTCAAGAACGTGCTTCTCGGCTCGTTCGCGAAGTCGCTGAAAGCGGGGTTCGAGCGCGTCAATTCCGTGCGCTACAAGGCAATAAACAGCCATCGCGAGAGCGCGAAGGAAGAGGCCAGAAGAGCCCGTGAAGCAAAGCGGAAATTGACCGACATTGACGCAAGCAACAATCAATTGCCATCAATTGACAACAATTCAAATCAATTGTCTACAACTTCAACCCATATCCATAGGCAAGATAAATATATATCCCCCTATAAGCCCCCCAAGGGGGGCGGAAAGTCCTCCAAAAACGTATCTTGCGGGAAGCCGCAGAAGACGGGTCGTGTCAAGAAGGACGCGGCACCGGCGCCGGAGACGTCCGGGGGAGAGGCTTCCGGGACCGGGACAGTCGCGAGGGTCGTGGAGGATCTCGCCGCGCTCGTCGCCGCGAGCGAAGCGTTCGGCCACATGAGGGTCAACGAGCGGGCGTTGAAGAGATGCCTTCTCCCGATCGTCCGAAAAAATTGCGCGGCCGGCGAAGACGGCGAAGCGGACAGCGGCAAGGCCGACGAGCTGGAGCGCAAGATCACGGACGGCCTCGCGGCGTGGACTGCGGCGTGGAAAGCGGACGACTGGCAGTACGCGCCGGGGAAGATCTCGAAGTGGCTGGCCGACGAGAAGTATTTGCAGCCGCCGCGCAAGAAAGCGGCTCCCGCCGAAGGCAGGGGATGCGGCGAGTGCGGCGCGGAGATAGTCTGACACAACCGGAAAGGACAAACGGAAAAATGAAAACCGAAAACAAAAAAGGCGGCGCGCCCCTGCGGAAGGGAGACGCGGCATGACACAGAACGATTTCGCTTCCGCAGACGTGATGGTTCTCGGCGTGCTCGCCGACCAGATCGGCGGCGACGCGGCGACGGCGAATCTCGCGATGAGTTCCATCGAGCGCTTCGGCGTCAAGGGCGACTGGTTCCGCGACCTGCGGCACAAGCAGTTCTTCGAGGCCATCGCGACCGCATGGCGCGTCCACCGCGTTCTCGACAACTTCCACGTCAAGGAAGCGTACGAGGCGAACGAGGGCCAGGGGTATGCTGGACTCTTCGACGAGCTGCTGGAATCGGGCGCGATGCTCGCGCATCTCGACCACTACCTCGCCGCGCTGAAATCGCGGGCCGTCTATACGAAGGTCCACAAGATGACAGCCGAATGGCTCTCGCAGCTCAAGCCCGACGAGATAGGCGTGCAGATCGAAGATTTCGTCAAGCGCATACACGACTTCCAGGAGACGCTCGCGGACAGCGACAACGGCCTGAAGCGGCTCGGGGACTTCATGCAGCGCAGCGTCGAAAAGAAGCGCGTCCTTCACGAGGAGCGTTTCGTGAAGCACAACTGGGCGTTCATGGACGGGCTGCCCTGGCCATGGCACGAGCTCAACCAGATATTCACCGGGTTGAAGCCGGGACTGCACGTCGTCGCGGCGCTCGCCTCGCAGGGAAAGTCCACGATGGCCGCCGACCTGAGCGTCTTCTGGAACGAGCGCGGAATCAAGCACGGCATAGTCTGCATCGACATGGCAGGCGAGCAGTTCTTCGACCGCTACCCTTCGATCATGGAGCGCGTCAGCCTCGCGAAACTCAACTTCGGCGCGAGCGCGGACGACGTCGCGAAGTTCGCCCGCGGCTACGAAAAGGCCGCGAAGCTTGACAACGTCTGGCTCAGCGAAGACGACGGCGCGAAGACGATCGAGTACCAGTGCTACCGTGGCGTGAAGACGCTCGGCTGGAAAGCCGTCATCATCGACTACATCCAGCTCGTCTCTCCGGACGAGAAAGGCCAGATGCCGGAATACACCCGCGTCCAGCGCGCGACGCAGGCGGTGAAGCGCATCGCGAAGCGCCTGAGGATCCCGATCGTCTGCCTCGCGCAGCTCTCCCGCGCCTTCGAGAAGGAAGTCCGCGAGGGCAAGTACGCCGAGCCCGGCCTTGACGCGATCGGCGACTCCGCCGAAATCGCGCGCGCCGCGTCGAGCGTGACGGTCATCTACTACGACGAGGACATGCGCAAGTACTGGAAAGAATCGCCGCCCACTCAGCTCGCCTACGGCGACCGCGCCGACAAGGCCATCGAGTACGGCATCTTGGACCCGCGCTCGGAAACGCACGACAAGGCCGAGGAGCGCCGGCGCGGACAGCTCGCGCTCGCGAAGGCGCTCCGTCCGATGTGGGTGGAGGTCCTGAAGAACCAGCAGGGCGGACGCGGCAAAATCCCGTTCGTGATGTTCCCGAACTACTTCCTTCTCCGCCCCGGCAACTCCCAGGGAGAAGACGTCGAAGTGCAGCTCGGCGGGAAGACGAAGAAACTCCCCGTCGGCAAGTTCGAGCAGATATGCGACGACTGGACCTACACCGCCGAAGACTGGTGGCTCGAAATGACCAACGCCCTTCCGCAGCGCGGCTGCAAGCTCATGGGCGAGACCTTCGCGCAGATGCGCGACCGCATCGCGGCCGAACGCGCGAGGCATCCGGAAGTGCGCCATTTCGTGCGCGAGCGCGACGACCGCGGCAACGTCACCGGCTGGCATTGGGAGGAGGCGCGCACGGCGGAAAACGAAAGCGAGGCCGCGAGATGACAATCAAGCACAAGAAGACGGTCGACCGCCAGAAGCTCGGAGCCGCGCAGAAGCGCATGGACGCCGCTCGCGCCTTCGCCGCAGCCGAAATGAAAGAGCTCCGCGAACGCCGCGCGGCGGCCGGCGCGAAGCACGGCGAGGGCCGCACCGGCGGCTGGCACATAGACGCCGTGATGAACGCCGTCGCGACCGAAGGACCGGACGTCCTCTCCGGCGCGGCCGCCGGCTACTGGGACGACATGCGCCGCCTCTACCCGGAGATGTGCGCCGACGGCGCGCCGCCCGGAACCGACTCCGCGAACGGACGCAAGAACCGTCTCGGCGTCGTGAAGCTGAAATGGATCCGCGGCGTATGGCACCGCTTCGACAAAAAGCGCGGCGAATGGATACCCGAAAACGAAGACAGGAGAAACCCGCAATGAGTCTCAGAATCCTCAAGTCCGCCGACATCTTCGACTGGCGCAGCGTCCCCGACGCGAACCCCGACGACGTCGCGCTCTGGCTCGGACGCACCGACGCGAAGGATCGCGGCTTTCCGCTGCAAGTCGCGCTCCAGGTGCACGACGAGCTCGAGCGCGAACTGATGTCCCCTTCGCCGCTCGAAGACGCGCGGCTCCGCGAGATACGCGGCGGACTGAAAGCGCTCGCGCGTTTCGCCCAGGTCTACGGCGCGGCAATCAATCCGCCGCGTCCCCGAAAGGCGCCCGCCCAATGAGCCGCGACGCGATGCTCCAGAGCGCGACCGCCGCGCAGACCGCCGCGTTCGCCGCCGCGAAGGGAATCTCCGAAGCCGACGCGGCCGCCGCGCTCGCGCAGATGCGCGACCGCCAGCTCGCGCTCCGCCGCGACGACCCCTTCTCGTTCGGATACGAGCCGCCGGTCTGGTACGTCGTCAAGGCGCTACTGCGCAATCCCGCATGGAGCGACTACGAACGAGCCGCGATCGCGCGCCGCTGCGCGGGAGCGTCCGCCGAGGATTTCTCGGAGCGCATGCGCCGCCGCCTCGGTTTCGCGCATCCCGTCACGAGGGCGCTCATCATGGGCGCCAACCGCTCCGGCAAGACGGACTTCGCGCTGAAGTTCTGCATGCAGACGCTGCGCGAGAACGGCAAGATCGTCTGCTCCGGCGCCCAGACCCACAAGACGCAGAAGCAGAACCAGATGGCCCGCGCCTGGAACTACATGCCGAACGACTGGAAGGCGCAGAACGTCGCCACGAAGAAATCGAAGGACGTTGTCGAGAACATCAGCTACACGCCGAAAAACGGCTTCGCCGGCTCCCGCGTCACTTTCGCGAACGGCTCGATCCTGAATTTCGTCACTTACGAGCAGCAGATCGCCGCGCTCGAGGGCGTAGAGTACGACGTCGCGCATCTCGACGAGGAGTACGGCGTCGAGTTCTACAACCTGATGACAACCCGAATCACCTCCCGCGCCGGAGTGTTCCTCGGAACCTTCACGCCCCTTCACGGCTACACGCCGCAGATCGCGAAGTTCTTGAACGGCGCGAACGTCGTTCGCTGGCACCGCGCCTACCTTCGCCCGAAGGACGGCGGCGGGCGCATGCCCTGGGCGGAGCTCAACCTTTCCCGCGGCGAATACGAAGCGCTCGTCGAATGGCGCCGCACCGGGATGCAGGGCGACTGCGGCGTTCCCGAGTCGCGCCCCGAGGACTGCTTCGCCTGGCTGGACGAAACCGGCGACGGACGCTTCGCCGGTCCCGGCCCGGACTCCCGCGTCTTCGACTTCACGCCGCGCGTCGCGGTGTGCCAGGGCGGCGACGCCGCCGCCGTCTGGTTCTTCGGCTCCGACAACCCCTACGGACTCCCCGCCGAACTCATCGCGGCGAAAATGGCGGACGAGAACGCGGAGCAGCGCATCTTCGAGGCCGTCTACGGTATGGCCCGCGACCTCAAAGGCCGCATCTTCAAAACCTCCGCCATCGACGACGCGACCGTGGACGACGCGGACATTCCGAAGCGACTGGTCCGCTTCATGGTTTGCGACCCCGCGCCGGAGCGCAACTGGTGCATCGCCTGGTTCGGCTTCGACCCGGAGACCGGAACGCTCTACCTGTACCGCGAGTGGCCGGGCTCCTACGAGATTCCCGGCGAGGGCGTCCCCGGCCCGTGGGTAGTCCAGTCGGACCGCAACGGCGGTCTGAACGACGGCGCGCGCGGCGACGCGCAGAACTCTTTCGGCTGGGGCTACGAGCAGATACGCGACGAGATCGCGCGTCTCGAGGGCTGGGGCGCGGACGGCGAGAGCGACGCTGCGGAGCGCATGGAGTTCCGCATCCTCGATTCCCGCGCCGCTTCGCAGTCGAAGATCTCGAGCGTCGCTTCCCAGACGCTCCTCGCCGACCTCGAAGAGTACATGTCCGGCTGGATCGTCTCGGACGGCCAGCGCACCGAAGTCGGCTACAGCCGCATGACCGACAAGCTCGCCGCCGGGAAACTCAAATTCGCGCGCTCCTGCCAGAACGCGATCACCTGCCTGAAAATGCTCACAGGCCGCGACGGACAGAAAGGCGCGGCAAAAGATTTCGTCGATCTCGTCCGCTACGCGACGATGAGCGACTGCTGGTCGCTGCCGGCATCCGCCGCGACCGTCGCAGGCGACCCCGCGCCCGGTCCGTCCGCGAACGCTTCGCGGCGCGCCGCGCGCCCTCGCGCCGCCTTCGGGACGCGCCAGACGCGCGTCTGGTGGTGAAAAATGGGTAAAATTACCCGTTAAAATCACTCTTAGCAGCTGTTTGACAACATTTTTGACTTGCAATCGGCTATAATTCCCGGTGTCGAGCGCGACGGCATCGCGGTACCGCCGACGCTCGTAAATCGGATTCCGCGTCACCAAACGGCGCTCACGGCCGCAAATCGCGAGAAAGCAAAAAAGGAAAGACGAGACATGGACCTAGCGACACTGCTCAGACACGGCATGATGCCGGCATACTTCGCGCCAGCCGACGAAAACGGCGGCGGCGACGATCCCGCCGACACAGACACCCGTGACGACGGCGACGAAGACGACGGCGGCGAAGACAACGCCGACGATGACGACAACGCCGACGATGACGACGACGCCACCGGAGACACCGGCGACGACGGCGGCGAAGACAACGCCGACGGCGAAGACGATGACGACGGCGAAGACGCCGCCTACGGCAGCGGCGCGCAGAAGCGCATCCGCCAGCTCAACGAGCGAATGAAGTCCGCAGAAGCGCGGGCAAAGGACCTCGAGTCGCAGCTGGAGAACGCGAAACGGCTAAGCGGGGACGACGGACGCGCCCTCCTCGCGGCTGCGGAAGCGAGCGGAATTCTGCCGGGCCTCATGACGAAAGACGAAGCCGAGGCGTTCCAGGACCTTGAGTCGATACCTGGAATTCTCGAACGCTACCAGGACTGGCTCGACGAGCACGAAAGCGGCGACGAGCTGGAAATGGGGGACGGCATCAACCTGTCGTTCGGCGACGTCAGAAAGCGCGTGAGACGGCTCCGCGCTAAACTGGACGATCTGAAAGACCGCTACGGCGAGCGCCGCAAGGAACTCAGGTCCAAGGTCAAGGCGATCTTCGAAACCGGCCTCGCCGCGCAAAAGGCGGGCTGGAAGCCGGACGGCGCGAAGAAACCCGAGAAGCCGAAGAAAAAGCGCGAGGTCCGCGAGGACCGCCCGACCGGGAAATCCCCGGCGGAAGCGCGACCCCGCCGCGCGAGGGTCGAGGATTTCGACGTCGAAACCGAAGACGATCTCGAGGCCTTCATCGCGGCAGACATGCGAAACGCCCGGAAGCGGGCATAACCAAAGCCCGGCGAAACAAGCCGGCAAAAGAAAGGAATCCGAAAATGGCGGCAGTATACACAATCGACCAGACGTTGCAGGTCAACGACTACTACAGCAAGGTCATCAGGGCGGCCCGGTACAAGAACGTGATCCAGGCCATCCTCAAGCGCGGCGAGAAGCCGAAGCAGTGGAAGCAGGAAATCGAGGTCGAGGCGGCCCCCGTCGCCCAGAACCTCGCGGCGGCCGAAGGCGGCGACTTCGACGAGAGCAATCTCGCCAAGCGCACCAACGGCATCCTCGAAGTCCAGCTCCAGAAGTTCAGGACGATCAAGGGCTTCATGGTCACCGACGAGACGAAGGAGCTCCCCGGCTGGACCGAGAAGGTCGGCGAGGCTCAGCTCGCGCGCCAGATCCGCCGCGACGCCGAAGAGCTCGCCTTCTCGATCGACTGCACTCTCGGTTCGCTCCAGGAGGCCGTCGCCCGCGGCAGCTCCGACGACACCGTCGCGAAGACCCGCGGCATGATGGCCTGGCTCGCGCCGAACACCGCGCACACCGTCCAGCCCATCCCCTCGAACCTCCGTCCGCAGGCCGGCATCGGCAGCACCTCGGGCGTCGACGTCTCCAGCGCGACCTACTTCAACGAGCTGCTCTTCAAGGCCGAGCTCGTCAAGGCCGCGCTCGAGTCCGGCGACGAGCATCTCCAGCTCACCGGTCTCGTCGGCCTCAAGCTCAAGCAGCTCATGTCCGACTGGCTCGGCCACGCGAAGACCGTCTCCGGCATGGATCAGGTCATCCGCCGCACCGAGCCGAAGACCCGCAAGCTCGAGCTCATCTGCGACGAGTTCTCGTACGACGGCGTCTCCGTCCGCACGCTCCTCTGCAACCACCTCGGCTGCTCCATGGGCGACAACGGCGCGACGGTCTCGATCGGCAACGTCCAGCACTACTCCGGCGCCTTCATCAGGCCCGAGTTCTGGTCCGTCGACACGCTCGTCCCGATGCGCAAGAGGATGCTCCCGAACCGCGGCGGCGGCGAGCGCGGCTTCCACGAGGCGATTCTGCGTCTCGCGTGCCGCAACCCGCTCTCGCAGTTCCGCGTCCTCCAGGCGGCGGGCTGACAGCGGACTACGCTTCCCTCGCCGGGGCGGGCGGACCTTCATCGGCTGTCCTCCGCCGCCCGCCCCGGCTTTATCTTCAACTTGTCAAAGGATGTAGACAATGCACAACACGAGAAAGTCCCTCTTCGCGGCGCTCTTCGCCGTCCTCTCCGTCGCCGCCTCCGCCGGCCTCGATGCCGTCACGCTCTTCAAGAACGACGTCCGCGACATCCAGTACCCTTCCCGCGCCGTCGCGCTCCAGGTGTCGTCCACCAACAACTCCGGTCAGGTCAAGGTCGAGAAGATTTCCCCTTTCACGTACCGCTGGACGGAAACCTGCGTGACGACGACGCCCGTCTACGTCGAGATCGAAACGAACCTCTACCACGAGGTCACCAACGATCACGTCACCGTCTGGCGGACCCGCTACCTTGGCGCGGGCGTTGTCGAGTCCAACGAGTACGCCTCCGCCGTAAACGACACCCCGGCTTTCCCGGAATGGCCGGGAATGGTCGTCACGACCAACAAGGTCCCGGAAACCGTCTCGTACACAAACTGGACCGTCCGCGTCGAATCGGGTTCGCTCACGCTCACTAACGACGTCGTGCGCTCCATAACGCGCACCGTCACCAACAACATCTACTCGGGAACGGTGAACGGCGGCTTCTTCTTCACCCTCACGAACCTGAACAACGTCCTCATCTTCCCGGACGACAGGCTGTCCGCCAGCGGTTCCTACTTCGACGGCGGACGCGCAATCCTCATGCTGGAAAGGTAAGGCCATGCGCAGGATCGGCACCCAACTCGGACTTTCCGACGAGGAGCGCTCGAAACTCCTCGAGGATCTTGACTACTGGCACACGCTCGTCGCCGACTACGACGCCCTCGGGCGCCGCGAACGCTGCGAGAACGCCTTCGACTGCGAATGGCCGGGCGCCGACCCGAGCGGCCTGCGCCGCGACTCCGAAGCCGAAGCCGCCTGGCCCTTCGACGGCGCGAGCGACCAGCGCCTGCGCTGGGGCGACACGATCTTCCAGGAGTATCTCTCTCTCGTCATGATCGCGATCTCCTCCGCCGAGACGGACATCTCCTGCGGCGGCGACCCCGCAGGCGTCGAGCGCGCGCGCGCCCTGAAGCAACTCCTTTCCGGTACCCTCTCCCGTCTTGGCGCGGCGGGCCAGTCGCAGGTCATGGCGATGCTCCACTTCATGCTATGCGACACGCCCGCCGTCGCCGCTCTCGACGTCTCCTGGCGCCGCCGCGCGACCCTCGGCGTCGCCGTCCTCGACGCCGAATCCCTCCAGGGCGAATACGCCGCCGCAATGGAAGCCTCGGGCGCGGCCGGACGCGACGACGCCGCGATCGAATGGACCGCCGCGCTCGCGAACGAATCCCCGCGCGACGGCGTACGCGCATGGCTCGTCGGCGCGAAGGCTGTCCGCGACGAGGACGCCGACGCCGTCATCGACGCCCTCGCGGAAGACGGCGAGTGCGAGGCGCTCGTCGTCGTCGGCCAGAACGAGGGCCCGGAGATAAAGGCCCTGCGCTACATGCGCGACTTCTGCGTCCCCCGCGTAACCGAGGATTTCGACTACGCTTCGCCCTGGTTCAAGTCCGAGTGGGTAACCGAATCCCAGCTGCGCGAACGCGTCGCGGAATTCGACTGGGACCCCGACTGGGTGGAGGACACCTTGAACTACAAGGGCTTCGAGATGTTCAACGAGACCGGCTACACCGTCCGCGAGGACGTCAAGGATCTCGTCAATCTCGTCTGGTGCTACTTCGCCGAGACGAACGAACGCGGCGAAACGACCCGCTACGTCGTCGTGCTTTCCCAGGCGGACGGCTCCGCTTTCGGCAAGCGCGTCATCCGCACCCGCCGCGGCAAGTGGAACACCGCGATCTTCCGCCGCGAGGTACGCGACGCGAACATCACGAACTCCCGGGGAATCGCCGAAATCGCGGCGCCCGCGCAGGGCGCGGCGAAGTCGATACGCGACATGGCCGCGAACAACGCGATCGTCGGCTCCCTCCCGCCCGTAAAGGCGAAGGGCGCGCGCGTCCGCAACGTTCTCATAGAACCCTTCGCCGTCGTGAACATGGGCGCGTCGGACGATCTCACCTTCATGCAGCCGCCCGCATACCCCGCCGCCGCGAAGGAGGCCGAGCAGAAGATCTACGACGACCTTCTCAAGTACCTCGGCGTCTCCAACGGCGAGACGGACGTATCCGAGCGCCGCCGCCAGTTCATGCAATGGTTCCTCGCGCAGTGGCGCGACTTTCTCGTGCTGCTTCTCGAGGTCGTGCAGGACAACGCCAGCGACGAGTACGTCATGCGCGCCACCGAGACGGACGACGTGCGCGGCGTGAAGGCGCAGGACGTGAGCGGCAAGTTCACGCTTACGCTGCGTCTCGACCCCACGAACCTCGACAACTCCAAGCTCATCGAAAAGGCCAACGCCGCCGCGAACATCCTGCAATCCATAGACCGCAAGGGCGTCATCGACACCGAACCCGTCGCGCGCTACATCTTCTCGATGATGTTCCCGGACATTCCTTCCGCCGCGATGAAGTCCGCCGACCAGCTGATCGCGGACGACGTCGCGGACGAGGAGCAGAACTTCGTCAAGATAAAGGCGGGGCTGATGCCGCGCATGGACACCGACGGGCGCTGGAACTACGAGGCGCGTCTCGAGTGGCACCAGAAGATGCAGCAGGAAAACCCCGACGCGATCGCGGAGATGCCCCCGCTCGCGCAGGACAACTACCAGCGCTGGATCGCCGCGCTCCAGCAGATGGTCACGCAGTACGGCGAAAACGCGGAAATCGGACGCACAGGCGTCCAGGGAGTGCAGGCGCAATGAGCGAACGCGACGACAGACGGGATGCGGGGGACTTCTACCCCGGCGGCAAGGTATACGCGATCGGACCGGTCGCGCCTGGCGGCGGCGACGTGAAGCACAGCGACTTCGCGGAAGTCGCTGTCAAGACGGGCACGATTGCGGACCTTAAACAGGCGGTGGAGTCTCTCGCGGCGACGCTCGGGGCGCGGCTCGTTTCGCTCGCGCTCGCGTTCGCGGCGCTTTCGCTCCCGGCGGCCGAAGTCCAGACCGCGCGCCTCGCCGACCTGGACATCGACACCGCGACGGTCGTGACGAACGCCAGCTTCACCGGGCTCGCCACGACCGCCGACACCGCCGCCGCGATAAGCGCGGCCGAGCAGTCCGCGACAAACTACACCGACGCGGCATCTCGCGCCGCCACAAACTACACCGCCAGCGCAAGCGCCGCGCTCTCCGCGTCCTGCTCGCTTGCGTTCGCGCAAGCGACAAACGCCGTCGCGACCGCCGCGCTCGCCGCGACGAACCTCACCGTCGCCGCGACAAACGCGCTCGCGACGACAGGCAAAGTGCGATGGGCGCACAGTGCCGACAATATCCTTTCCCCCGACAGGCAGTGGGCATTGACGTACGACGATGTTTACGATTTTCGTTTTGCGGTGTTAGATTGCGAGAACGGACACTACACTCCCATAGCCTACCTCTCCGAGATACCCAACGTTCCCGCCTGGGCGATGGCATCCACCGCGCCGCTCCCGCCGGACTACGCCAGCGTGACCACCAAAACATCTTCAATCAGAAGGAACTATATCAACACAAAATGGATATTTGACGGCTTCGCACAAGAAGCTGGCGACGCAAACACCGCGTACAGGCTCCAAAGCGTCGTCAACACATATTGGTACTTGGATTATGATGAGACTTCGGGACGCTGGGCCAAAGCCAACACAGACGACGACATCTACTACCCCTTCGCCTACCTCACAGACATTCCGGCGCACACGAACGCGGACTGGAACGCCGCGAGCGGCCCCGCGCAAATCCTAAACAAGCCGGCCATCCCCGCCACCGCCGCCGACGTCGGGGCGACTTCGCCGCAGGCCGTCACCAACATCGTCCGCGACCTGTCGCTCGGCGGTATCTGGGACAGCGACCTTCAGATCTGGTGGACGCCGCGCATGCGCAACGGCTCTCTCACCTACGAGGCCACTACGAACGTAAACCTCAATGCGGGGAACTGAAACGATGAAACGCCTCATTGCATTGATCGCCGCGCTGTGTGCGGCCAGCGCCTTCGCCGCGAACGTCACCAACACGGTGCTGATGGTAGACCAGCGCGGCAACCTCAACGTCGAGGGCGTCGCGTCCGTCGCGGACGTAGCCACGAACGCCGTCAAGGTCCAGATCGCGGAGCAGAAGGCGACCGCCGCGCAACAGACCGCGCAGGTCGTCACCAATGCGCTGCAGGCCGTCGTGTCGAACATCATGTCGAACAACGTGGTAATCTACCGCTCCGGTTTCTCCGACAGTTTCGCCGCGCTCGTCATCTTCACGGATAACGACGTTCTCGGCATCTGCGAAGCGCGTTGGACGGAGAAGTCCGCCGCACGAATCGTCGTGGAAATCGACTACGTAACCACCGCGAACCTCGGCACCTCCAAGCCGCTCGTCTACGTCCGCAACACGCTCGACAATCTCGTAAACGGCAAGGAGGATTTCGAGCAGCTCGCCGACTCCAACACGACCTCGCCAGTCTACCATGCGGAATCGCGCACCTATTCCGGACAGACGTTCGCGGGCTACTACACCATGACCGCGACAATCCCGAATCCGCAAAGCACGACCTCGTACTTCCTCTGGATAAAGGCGATAGGCGACACGCCGAGCGGCGACGGCCTGACGCTCGATCTGCCGAACGGCGTGACCGGCGGCTACACGGGCGAACTCGTCTGGGGCGACAAGACGCTCTCGTTCACTGGCGGCGTATTGACGGGGGTAACGCAGAATGATTGAGGAAATCCAAGCGGGGCTTTGCGCGTCGTGCCTGTTTCTCGGCGCGGTGCTGTTCGCCGTCCTCGCGGGCGCGACGCTCATTCCCGTCGTGCGCGACATGATGCGCCGCTTCTCGCGGACGAAGCGCGACGCGCAGGCCGCGCTGATAATCGCGGCTTCCGTCGCGCTCGCATACGCCGCGATGAAGCCCGTCCAGAACGCGGGCGCGGACGACGGCATTACCCTCGCCGGGATCTTCACGGAATACGATCCGACGAACGACGTCACCTCCGTCGAAGTACGCTTCACCGCCGGAAACGTCAGCACGTTGACACCCGTCTCCGTGCGCAACGCCGAGACGGAGAATTGGCGGGAACTCGTGAAGAGCAACGCAACCGTAACGGCGGGACTGGCAACAAACGTCCTCGCGTTCGCGACGGCGGGCAACGTCGCGACGAACCGCTACTGGTGGGCGGGCATAGACACCCCTGCCGTCATCGTCGAAACGGCGGGCATCGAAATACAGGCTTTCCATGCGACGTCCGCATACGTCGAAATAGAATGGACGTGCGACGACCCGCAAGCCGTGGAGTTTGCGGTGCAGAGGCGGCATCCCGGCGATGCCGAATGGCAGACCGTCGGCGAAACATCGTCGCTCTACTTCGCGTACTACGGCTTCACTGTCGGCGAATCCTGGCAGTGGCGCGTGATTTCGACTTACACGGAGGGCGAATGATGAAATCCACCATAATCCGCCTCGCATCGGTTGCCTTGACGTTCGGGCTGTGTTCGGCACTTCCTCTCGCGGCGCAAGACCGCGCGGGTGCCACGAACATCGTAATCACATCCGAGACCATCGAGGAACCGGCATGGGCGCGGCGCGTCGTGATGAAGTCCGTCGCGACCGGCGAGATCCTGAATGACGGCGGCAAGGTAGGCGACGCGGCGCGGGAAGCCGCGACCGGCGAGGCCGCGGAACACGCCGCCGAAATCTGCGTCGCGGCAAACGACGCCATGACGAACGCCGTCCGCGTATTGACGGACGCTTCCGCATACGCCGCGACGAACGCGATAGCCCTTGCGCTCGCCGTCGCGCCGGAAACAACGCGCTCCAACCTCACCGCCTACGTCGTCAAAACGCAATCGGACGGCACGAACGATACGCAGTGGGTTTGGTACAACCGGGAGATAAGCCTCGCGCCCAACCGTTTCGTCGTGTACGAGACGTACGACCGCGCCGCGACAAACAAGGTGGAATGGACGGACTGGACGAACACCGTCACCGTCACCCACAACGGGCGCACGTGGGAGGGTTGCCACGTCTGCACCGTCGTCCGTCCGGCATGGGCGCAGGGCGAGACTTGCCTTGACATGCCGAACGACATTCTCGGCGGGCCGACGGGATTTGATTTCGGCGATCTTCTGCTCACGATGAATTCCGCCCCGCTCTTCACCGGCTTTGTCACAAACGGCCTCACCGGGGCCGTCCTGTATTTCGACAATGGCTTCTGCAAAGGAGAACCCGAAGAATGAAACGCCTAGCACTCGTCGCCCTGATGTCGCTCGCGGCCCTTGCCGTGCGCGGCGCCGTCCTAACCAAATCCCAGTCCTCGTTCTTCGAGAACCGGCGCATAGCCGTCAGCCGCGACACTACGACCATCCCCGGCGCGGTGATTACGACGTGGTACAGGAACGGGAGGCCCGACACCAAAGCGCCCGCCGTAGTAACCAACTATCTCCACACGATAACCGGCGCGGAGCAGCGCAACCCGCTCCAGATCGTCGCGGACCAGTGGCGCACGGCATACGCGGACGCGACCAACCGCATCGGCAACGTTTCCGCCGCGCTTGACGAGCGCCGCGCGGAATACGTCCAGAAGCGCGACGCCGCCGCGCTCCCGACGACAAAGGCAATCTACCAGGCGTTTATCGACGCCATTGACAGGATCCGCGAAAAGATAGGGGGTTAGAATGGACCAGGTGCTTGCAGATACGCTGACGGCCAATCTGAAATCGGCGAAGACGGCCGACGCGAAAATGGACGCGCTCACCCTCGCGATGATCGCGGTCGTGGACTGCCAGCGCAAGACCTCCGACAGGGTGAAGAAATTCGACCGCATACTCTGGCTGGGGCGCACCGTACAGGGCTTCGTGGCGGGGGGCGGATTCGCCCTGATCGTCAAAGTAATGAAAGTCGTGGGGATGCTATGAGGGGAATGGGGAACGGG